>Ga0302325_10008069_pt1 | contig 23230 bp, 21 predicted proteins | sample Palsa_T0_2_FD_201948 | JGI IMG/M metagenome (GOLD analysis project Ga0302325, IMG submission 201948) | Peat permafrost microbial communities from Stordalen Mire near Abisko, Sweden - Palsa_T0_2 | ecosystem: Environmental > Terrestrial > Soil > Palsa > Peat permafrost | place: Sweden: Abisko... | reverse complement strand
TACTTCCACTTGGGCAAGCGACCACGCTTCTTAGCGAGGCCACCAAGGGCGCGAAGCTCGAACACGACCAAATTGCGAATAACATCGCAAACGTCAATACGCCCGAATTCCGTAGCTCCTACGTCGACTTTAAGAGCGCGCTGCAGGACAGCCTCGGCGCGCCCGCCGATCCGGACGAGCTCGCGATGGCGACCGACGACGGCCGCCAATTCGCGATCGGTGACGCAGCGCCGCCGGTGCCCTACGATCCGAAGGCGCAGGTCGACGCCGCGACGCAAATGCGCGCCGACGGATCGAACGTCGACATCGATCAGCAGATGGCGCAGCTCTCATCCAATACCGGCTATCAGCAGACGGTAGCGCAGCTCTTACAAGAGCAGTACAAGTTCATTCGCGAAGCCTCGACGGAGCAGCCGAACTAAGATGAGCTATTACGATTCAGTCGAGATCAGCGCATCCGGCCTCTCGGCCGAGCGCCTGGCGATGGACGTCATCGCCAACAACATCGCTAACGCCAATACGACGCGCACGCCGCAAGGCGGCGCCTTCAAGCGCCAGCTGGTGATCTTCGCCCAGAAACCCGCCGCCCCGAACGGTTCGGACCAGGTCGGCGCCTCGGGCTCGAGCGATCCCTTCGCCCCGCCCAATCCGTTCGATCCGCAGTCCTCGGAGCCGGCCAACGTCGAGGGCGTTCAAGCGCTGGGCATCACCGACGATCCCTCGCCGGACCGCTTGGCCTTTGACCCGAACAATCCCGAGGCGGACGCGCGCGGCTACGTGCACTACCCCAACGTCGAGATCGTCAAGGAGATGGTGGACCTGATGGCCGCCTCTCGCGCCTATCAGGCCAATGTCGCGGCGATCACCGCTTCCCAGAACATGGGCGCGAATTCTCTCTCGATTCTCAAGAGCTAACAGAAGAAAGATTGCGTGGAAATCAACAGCTATTCCGATGCGATGAGCAAGGTCACGCCGGGGACGTTTGCCCCGGACATCAGCCCGCAGGGACCGCAATCGCAGCCGCTGCCGGATGACAACGGCCTCGCCGGGGCCGGCGGGGTCTCGTTCAAGGACACCCTCGCCGGGATGGTCTCGAACGTCAACGACCAGATGACGCAGGCGGAGCAGATGTCCACCGACTACGCCCTCGGCAAGAGCCACGACCTCGAGGGGACCGTCAAATCGGTCGAAGAGGCCGGCCTGGCCATGCAGATGACGCTTTCGGTGCGGAACAAAATAATGGCCGCCTACACCGAAATCTCTCAGATGCAATTTTAGGGCTTTGCTTCCGGCATAGCCCTCGCTCAACGCCTCGCGTCTCGGACAGTTACTGTCAGGGTCCTCGCCGCTTCGGCTAATCCGCTCGGGCTTATGCCGGGCGCGCAGCCCTAAAATTCCCTCCTCGCTCAGTCAAAACGATCGCGGCTTCGCATGGGGCGACCGGCGTCACAAGGGCTTCCCTTAATTTTTGCCCCGGTATGCCGAAATCCAAAGGGAGTACCAGTAGTTCTCTGGTGCTTGCGGCCTGGACTACCTCGCACGAAGGGTGGAAGGCCGGAGCGGGACCCGACTGATTGACGGTCTTGCGATAACCGGGAAACCGGAATCCGTTCGTGCGGAGGTTTTTTCTTTTGGTACGTGGTCTCTACACGTCTGCGAGCGGCGCGCTCGTAGCGCAGAGTATGGCCGACAACGTTGCGAATAATCTCGCTAACGTGGACACGAGCGGCTTCAAGCAGACGCTGCTCCAAATCCAATCGGCGCCATCGCTCGACATCTATCGGATTCAAACGGATCCCGGTAAGACCGCGGCTAATCCGCTTGCCGGCACGCCCGTTGCGCAAGAGGTTGGGCAGCTTGGAACCGGCGCGCTGATCTATGACACGCCGACCAGCTACGACCAAGGCTCGTTGAATCACACGGGCAATCCGCTCGACGTTGCGATCACCGGCACGGCGAACGCCTTTTTCACCGTCCAAACGCCCAACGGCGTGCGGTACACACGCGACGGCGAGTTCACCGAAGATGGGCAAGGCGTTCTGCGCACGCGCGACGGCAACACCGTGCTCAACACACAAGGCCAGCAGATCCAACTGGCACCGACCAGCGGCCCGGTTACGATTCAAGCAGACGGCACGATCGTGCAAAACGGCGGCCCCAATAACGCGCGGAGCTCGCAGGTAGTGGGGCAGCTGGCGATCACGCAGTTCAATAGTCTTCTCAATCTGCGCCCTGAAGGCGTAAACAATTACGCAACGAGCGGTAACGCGGGACCGACGGCAACGACGACCGCGACCATCCAGCAAGGTTCGATCGAAACCAGCAATGCGAACGTGGTGAAATCGATGGTCGACCTGATCACCGCCGAGCGCTGGTTCGATGCCAACGAAAAATCGATCAAGACCCAAGACGATGCTACCAACACGGCGATCTCTGTCGTCGCGAAGACGGCCTAGGCCAGGAGTTAACGAACCGACATGATGCGATCACTGTACACCGCTGCAAGCGGCATGGAAGCTCAGCAGTACAACATGGATACGATCTCCAACAATCTCGCGAACGTCAACACGCAGGGATTCAAGAGCAATCAGGCGCGTTTTCAGGACCTGGTCTATCAGCAAATCCAAGCACCGGGTGCTCCGGTGGGCGCTTCGATCGTGCCGGTCGGTCAGCAAGTCGGTCTCGGCGTGAAGGTCTCCGACTCGGAGAAAGTCTTCACGCAAGGCTCGCTGGTGCAAACCAGCAACAACCTCGACGTCGCAGTCGAAGGGGACGGATTCTTCCAGATCACGCTGCCCGACGGCACCACCGGCTATACGCGCGACGGTTCGTTCAAAGAGGATGCGAACGGATCCGTGGTGACCGCGGAAGGCTACTTCGTGCAGCCGCAGATCACGATTCCGCAAAACGCGGTCTCGGTCTCGGTCGGCCCCGACGGCACGGTCACGGCGCAAGTGCCGGGTAGCGTTCAGCCGCAAACGCTCGGACAGCTGCAGCTCGCGCGCTTCGTCAATCCAGCGGGCATGGCGCCGACCGGCGACAACCTGTATCTCGAGACCGCCGCCAGCGGACCTCCGATCGTCAGTACCCCGGGGCTCAACGGCACGGGCATCCTCGAAGATGGTTTCCTCGAAAACTCCAACGTGTCGGTCGTCAACGAGATGGTCAACATGATCGTCGCGCAGCGCGCCTACGAAGCCAATTCGAAGGCGATCGGCGCCGCAGATCAGATGCTGCAAACCGCCATCCAGATGTCGCCGTTCCAATAGAGACATTGATGAAGCACACACTCGCCGCCGCTCTGCTCCTCACGCTCGCGTTCTTCGGATCGCAAGCCGGGGCGGCGCGTGCCGCGGCGATGCAGGTGCTTTCGGGTGCGCGTTTCGAATCGCTCGCCGCGCCGATCAGCAAAGGCGTTCATCTGGACGGCGATGCGGCGCTCGTGCAATCCTACCGGATCCCGGATCAAGTCGTGCCGCTCGGTCGCGCGACGCTGGTCGTGCAGAGCGCGATCGTGACGCAGTCGTACGTCAACGTGCCGGTCGAGATCGATCTCGACGGGCGCTTCTTGCGTCAGATCTTCGTGGGCTATCGCGTGGAACGCTACGTGCAAACCGCGGTCGCGACGCACGATCTGCTGCCCGGCGCCGTGCTTGCGGCAAGCGACCTCAAGATGACGCGGATGGTCTTTACCGGTCAACGCACCAACGGCACGGGCGCCCTCGTGGGTCGTCGCGTGATCAGTGCGGTCCGCGCCGGCGCGCCCGTGACCATCGAGGGCACACAGGTCGATCAGATCGTCAAAGCCGGCAACACCGTGACGCTGATCGTGGATAACGACGGCGTTCGCGTCGCGGCCGACGTGGTCGCGCGTTCGAGCGGCGGACTCGGCGACCACGTGAGCGTCTACAATCCGATGACCAACAAAACCTTAACCGGAACCGTGGTCGGTCCGGACCGCGTCGAACTGAACCTGTCGGGAGAGACACTATGATGCGCACCATGCTCGCGCTCGCCGCGCTGTTCGCGCTTGCTCCGGCGCTCGCTGCAGCGGACTCGCTCTACCAGCCGCCGCCGCCGCCCGCTGCGCCGGGTCATCCGCTGCATTTGATGAACGACCACCGCGCCGCGCAAATCGGCGACCTGGTGTACGTGCAGTTCGACATCGCCGACGCGAACTCGCATACCAACAACTACTCGAGCACGAAGTCGGCGTCGGTCGGCGCCGGCAACGGTACCGGGGTCTTCGGTATCCCGCTGGTGCGGCTCAACAATTCGGTCTCCGGACAAACGGCGGCGAGCGTCGCGCAGAGCGCGGGCGGCGCCGACGCATTTACGGCGACCATGATGGCGACGGTGACCAGCGTGATGCCGAGCGGTGCGTTCCAAATTACGGGCGATCAAGGCATGACGATCAACGGCCGGGCCCAGACCCTGCATATCACCGGAACGATTCGGCCTGAGGACATCGATAGTACCGATACGGTGCTGGCCTCGCGCGTCGCGAACGTCCAAGGCGCCTTTAAAGGCGACGACCTGAAGAACAAGGGCCTGCTCTCGAGGATACTAAGTTGGCTATTCTAGCACGTTCGCTGACCGCGCTGATCCTTGCGTTTGTCTGCGCTGGATCGAGCGCGTGGGCGCAAGCGACCGGGAAACCGGTGCTGGTTAAAGATATTGCACACGTGCAGGGTGTCACCGGAAACCAGCTCGTGGGCTACGGCGTCGTGGTCGGCCTGCAGGGCACCGGCGACTCCACCTCCGTGATCTTCACCAGCCAAACGATTCAAAACATCCTGCAGTCGTTCGGGCTGACCGTCACGCAGACCGAAGTGCGTACGCGCGACGTCGCTGCGGTGATCGTGACCGCGACCCTTCCGCCGTTTGCGCATTCGGGCGATAACGTCGACGTCGACGTCTCGGCGATGGGCGATTCGACGAGCCTGCAAGGCGGCACGCTGGTCCTCACCGAGCTCAAGGCGGCGAACAACCTCGTCTATGGAACCGCGCAAGGACCGGTCTCGGTCGGCGGCTTCGTCGCGGGCTTTGGCGGTTCGACCGTCAACAAGAACTTCACCGGCGCCGGGCGCATTCCGAACGGCGCGGTGATCGCCCGCGATATGATCACGCCGATTCAGAACACGCCCAGCGGCTTCAACTACGTCCTCACGACGCCGGACTATAAGACCGCCGCCAATCTGGCGGCACTCTTGAACGGACGCTTTGGGGCACGCACGGCGTTTGCGAACGACGCGGAAACGGTGCGCGTCAATTTGCCGGCAGGGTACAGCGGCAATCCGGTGCAGTTTCTCGCCGATGCCTCGGACCTGAGCTTCAATCAGGACGAACTGGCCAAAGTCATTATGAACGAGCGGACCGGAACCATCGTTTTCGGTGGCAACATTCGTCTGGCGCCGTGCGCGATCGCCTCGGGCGATCTCTCGATCACGATCACCACGACCAATCAGGTCGTGCAACCGAACGCCTTCGCCGGCGGCAACACCGCGACCCAGCGCAACACCACGGTCAACGCCGCTGAAAAGGGGCATCAATTGACCTTTGTTGCCGGCGCCGCGACGCTCTCGTCGGTCGTGCGAGCGCTCAACGCGCTCGGCGTCTCGCCGCGCGATTTGATCGCGATCGTGCAAGCGCTGCGCACGGCCGGCTCTCTGCAAGCCGATTTGGAGATCATTTAGTGGGATCCATCGACGGCGTCGGCGGCAATCCGCAAGCGCAAGGCGCGCAGCCGCAGCAGATCACACCCGAGCAAAAGCAGGCGCTGGCGAAGCTGCACGACGCGGCCACGCAGTTCGAAGGCGTCTTCGTCGAGATGTTGATGAACGCCATGCAAGATACCGTCCCGCAGCAGACGCTCTTCGGCGGAGACAACTCGGCCGAACAAACCTGGCAAAGCATGCTCAACGACGAGCGCTCGCAACAGATGGCCAAGAGCGGTTCGTTCGGGCTTGCCCAGCAACTCGAGAGTCAGTTCCGCGGTCAGGTGCTCGGTGACGCAAGTCACGAGGCCAACGTCGATGTTGATAAGAGGATCCAACCGTGAGCGATTCGTGGGAATTCTTCGCCAGCGCCCTGCACGAGGAATCGGTGCTGCTCAAACGCACGCACGAAGCGGCCCTCCTGCTCACCCAGGCGCTCGTGCAGAACCGTGCGACCGAGATTCTCGAGTGCGAGCGCGAGCTGGACTCCGCGCGGCGTGCGTATCATACGGCCTCGGGCAAGCGTCGCGGAATGCAGATCCGCGGCTTCGGCGCGCTCACGCTGCGCCAAGTGTGCTTGTATGCGCCGCGGCAGATGTGGCCGACGCTCAATCAGCGTTTGGTCGAACTTACCACGACGTCGATCGGCTTGCGCATCACCAACAACAACAACAAGGCGTTGATTCAGAGCGGTTTGCAGCGGCTCGTCAAGATCACGGCGGCATTGCAGCGCGCAGCCAGCGACGCTCCGCAAACCTATAAGCGCCGCGGCTTCGTGCCGCCTCCGCAGAACAGCGTTCTGGTCAGTAGCAAGGCATGAGCAGTTTCTTCCCGCAGGGTACGTTCTTCGGGCTCGATCTGATGTCGACGTCCCTGCAGTCGTTCTCGGTGGCCGAGAACGTGACGGGCGATAACATCTCGAACGTCAACACCCCCGGCGCAACCCAGCAACAGACGATCCTTACCGAGGCTCCGCCGGTGGTCGGGTCGCCGTTTGAGTCGACGCACGTTCCTGGAACGGCCGGAAACGGTGTGATCGTCTCGGGGATTCAACGCGTCAACGTCGAGTCGTACGATCAGCTCTTCCGCGGCGCCAGCGGCTCACAGAATTATTATTCGACCGAGCAGCAGATTCTCGGCAGCGTGCAGTCGCAACTCGGCGATCCCGACGCCGGCGTGAGCACCGCGTTTAACAGTTTTCAAACGGCGGTGACCAATCTGGTCAATGCATCCGCAACCGGGAGCACACTCGCCGCGGCTTCGGGCGTGCTGACCAACGCGCAGTCGCTCGCGCAGGCTCTCGGCAGCTCGTCGGCCGCCGTGTCGAACGCGGAGGGTCAAACCCTTTCACAGGGCGCGACCATCGTGCAGACGACGAACGGGCTGCTCGACCAGATCGCCGCGCTCAACGGGCAGATCCGCGCGTCGACGGCGGTCGGAGACGACCCTAACACGTTTGAAGATCAGCGCGACTACGATATCGATCAGCTCTCGCAGTACATTTCCACCCAGACCTCGGTCCAGGCTGACGGCTCGGTCCTCGTCATGGTGAACGGCCAGGCCCTGGTCAATGACACCGTGGCGTATCACCTTGCAGCCCCGGTCATCGGAACCTCGTCCGACGGCGCGCAGAGTTTCAACGTCTACTTTGCGACGAGCCCGCCCCAGTCGCCGAGCGCACCGACCGTTCCGCTCGGCAGCGGTCAACTTGCCGCGCTGCAAGATCTCTACAACAATAAGCTGAGCAACTACGGGACGCAGTTGGATCAGTTCGCCTCTTCGCTCGCCAACGAAACGAATCGAATCACGGAATCCGGATACGATTCGAACGGTCAAGCGGGCACCGCGCTGTTTCAGCCGATCGACGCGCAGCTGCCAATCTCGGCCGGGAACATCAAAGCCGGGATCACCGTCGCGACGCAGCTTCCGATCGTGCTGGCAAACACCGAGGCAAATACCAACCCGCTTACCGGCATCGTTCCGATGAACTCGGCCAACAACACGGTCGATACGTCGCAGTTGCTCGTCGGCAATGGCGCGCTTGCGAATGCGCCAACCGCGAACTTTGCTGCCGGAGCGCAGTTGACGATCACGGTCAATGGCGTCGCGCAGACATTCGGCTACAGCTCGGCGGCCCCGCCCGCGACCGGTGCCGTGCCGGGCGTGATCTATGCGGACAACGTTGGTGACTTCGTCTCCAGCTTCAATGCGCTGCAGTCCGGCGTAACCTCGTCTTACGACTCTGCGTCGCAGGAAATCGTCTTCGCCCGAGACCCGTCGAACGAGAGTTTGGCGCTGCGTGGCGCGCAGCAGACCAACCCGCAGACCGCTTCCTTTACGATAGCCGACAGCCTCTACACCCCTGGAGTGCCGCCGACCTGGGTTCCCGGCGATTCGCTGCTCGGCGCGCTCGGAGCTGGCAACGTCAACGGTCAGTTGCAAGACGCGACCAACGACTACGGCGCCAACGACAACGGCATCGCGAACGCGATGACGAGCTTGTTTCAGAGCACGGTCGGTTTCCCGGCACTCGAGACGACGGTTGCCCCGCCGGCTGCAACGCCGACCCAGCTCGTCGCCGGCACACCGGTCAATCTGCAACTCCCGCCGGGCGTCAACAACCTGCAGGTCGGTCAGCAGTTGACGCTTGATGCGCAAATCGGTGGCGGCTCCCCGCAAGAAAACGTCACGATTACCGCGGTAAGTTTTGCGAGCGGCGTCGAGACGGTGACGTTTACGCCGGCAATCACGCATACGCTCGTTGCGCCCGCGACAACGTTCACGGTTACCTCGGCCCAGACGCAAACGCTGGTCCAGCAATATGGAAACCTCGTGACGCAGGTCGGCCTCGATACGTCGACCGCAAACACCGGCACGACGACGCAAACCAATCTTGCTTCGTCGATCGATCAAGAGCGGCAAAGTCTTGCCGGCATCAACCTCGACGAGCAAACCCAGGACCTCATCAAATATCAAACGGCTTATCAGGCCGCCGCGAAGACCATTTCAACGCTCAGTCAACTGCTCGATACCATCGTAAATGGTTTGGGCGTGGGATCCTAAGGAGAGGCAACCACCATGATGCGCATCGCTACCTCGACGATCTACTCGAATCAGACGCTCGCCATCGAGAATCTGGAATCGCAATATCAGCAGCAAGGGCAAGAGCTCTCGACCGGCATCGCGCTCAACGAGCCGTCGGACAACCCGACGCTCATCGCGCAAGATCTCTCGGTGCGTAACGATTCGGCGGTCACGACCCAAGTCGGGCAGAATCTCACCGGGCTGAACAACCTGCTCGCGACGACCGACAGCACGCTCTCGAGCCTCACCAGCCTGTTGCAAAGCGCGCGGAATTTGGCGATCGAAGGCGCGAGCGACACGGTTACGCCCAACCAGCGCGGCTCCATCGGCCAACAGGTCAACCAGTTGCTTCAACAAGCTGTTGGGCTCGCGAACACACAGTACGACGGGAAGTACATCTTTTCCGGAACCGCCGCGAGCTCAGGCTCGAGTCTGGTTACGCCCGTCGGGAATCCGCCCAGCGCGGTGAGCGCCAAATCGAATATCGTCCAGCAGAACGAACAGCTGCCTAATGGGCAGCCCGTGCCGACCAACGTCACCTTGCAGCAAGCGTTCAACCTGAACGCGGCCAACGGCTCCCCCAGCGTTTTCGACATGCTTATCCGTCTGCGGGATACGCTCGATCAGAGCCAGACGACCGACGAGAGCTCAACGCAGGTCAACCTGAGCTATCATGCGGTCACCACCGGCACGACCGTCGCGCAAATGGAATCGGTAAACTCGCCGCTCTCCAATCGGCTGGCCTCGACGGGCGCGGGCAACGTTGCGTTCTCGATCGCATCCTCGCTCTCGCCCACCGGGACCACGATAATTCTGACCACCGGCGAGTCGATGCAGAACGTGGTCGCAGCGATCAATGCGGCGTCGGTGGCGACCGGCGTGGTGGCGTCTTTCAACTATCAAACGCAGCGTCTCGCGCTCAACGATATCGGAAACCAGAATTTCCTCGTCAGCGACGTCGCCGCCCCTCTCGCGACCACGCCGAGCAACTTTACCAGTGCCTTCCTTCTGGGCTCGACCGGGGACGTGGTCAATAACCTCTCGACCCAGCTCGGCGACATCGACAACAACCTCACCGTGGCGCTGAGCGCGGCCGGTCTGGTCGGAGCGACCGTCCAGACGGTGAGCTCCCTTTCCGCAATCGAATCTTCACGCGGAACGAGCGATACCCAGGTGCAATCGAATATCGAAGATACCGATATTGCTAAGGTAACCAGTGAGTTTAGCCTGAGTCAGACCGCGCTGCAAGCGGCTTACCAGACCACGACCCGGCTCGAGCAGGAAGACCTCTTTACGTACCTACCCAACGGATAACGCAGCTTTTGAATAGCGGAGCCACAATGCAACAAGAACAGATAACCGTCGACCTCCCGCGATTCGGCCCTTGCACGTTCGGTGCGAGCGAGGTCATCGAGTTCCCATGGGGGTTGCCGGGATTCCCGACCCTGCAGCGCTGGCTACCGCTCAATTTGGACAGTCATCCCACCTTTGTGTGGCTGCAGTCCCTCGACGATCCGTCCGTAGCCCTGCCGTCCGTGGACCCGTGGATGGTCTTCGAGACCTACGACCCAAAGATGCCGGCCTATGCCTTCACTTCGCTCGAAATTCGCGAAGCGAATGATTTTGCAACGCTCTGCGTCGTCGTGGTCACGCCGGATGCGCACGAGATGACCATCAATCTCATGGCTCCGGTCGTCATCAACCTGCGGACTCGCAAGGGTCGCCAAATCATGCTCGACGGCTCAGATTACTCGCCGCGCGAGCCGATGCCGCGCAAGACTGCCGAGAAGGCCTCCGCGAGCAGTAAGAGCGCCTAACCCTGCCGAAGGTCCCCTCTCAACGCCAAGGAGGGCCTTCGGATGCTGGTTCTGAGTCGTAAGATCAATCAATCCATTATGATTGGTGACGATGTTCGCATTGTGATCGTCGCGGTCGATCGCGACCAAGTGAAGCTGGGGATCGAGGCCCCGCGGGCCGTGCCGGTCCACCGTTCCGAGGTCTACGAAGAGATCCGGAAGGCCAACCAGGAGGCCCTGGGCGCCGCCCCCGTCACGAGCGGCAAACCCGAGCGCGCGACATTGCGTCCAAGAACCAAGCCTCCTCACTAAAGTCTCGACTTGCGGGGCCGATATTTCACGTAGGGGAGAACGGACACTCTTCCCCATAGGCTAGCGTATCGGTGCCTCTGCGCACCACATCATGGAGGAAAAATGGCTACAGGCCTGAGCATTGCCACTAACTTGCTGTCGAATGCAGTTCAACTGAACCTCGACAACAACCAAAAGCAACTTCAAAACGTCGTTACCCAACTTTCGTCCGGCTTGCGGATCAACACCGCTGCGGATGATCCCTCTGGTAACGCGATCGCAACCAACCTTACCTCGCAGTACCAAGCGTTCAATCAAGCGTCGCAAAACGTGCAGAACGCCAATAACGCTGCGCAGGTCGCGCTCGGCGCGTTGACCCAACAAACCGACATCCTGCAGCGCATCCGCGTCCTCGCGGTCGAAGCGGCGTCGGACGTCAACAGCACGAGCGATCGCGCGAATCTGCAAACGGAAGTCTCGCAGCTCCTGCTCGAGGTCAACCGCATCTCGCAGAACACCAACTTCAACGGACAGGCGCTCCTCGACGGAAGCCACGCAGGCGACCAGGCGGGCGCGGAAGCCTACTTCACGATCACGGCGAACGCGGCACTGCTCGCGAGCGGTCCGCAATCGATCGGAACGTCGAACGGCTTCTTGATCGCAAGCATCGGTATCACCGCGGGCGCGTTCTTCACGGCCGCCGCGACCGCCGACGAAACGATCGAAGTCCAGGTCATCGCCAACACCGCGAACCCGACGCATGCGACCCCCGCGCTCGAGATCACGCAGTTCAATAGCTCGACCTCGGCGTCAGTCGTTTCGTTCCTCTCGCTCGGTGTGGCCACGACCTTCCAGGCGTCGATCGGTAACAAGGACAACAACGGCGTCACGCTGCACTTCAGCACGCCGACCCTTGGCGATATCGGCCAGACCGCGTACCTGAAGATCTCGCAGTACGTCGCGCCGTCGAACTTTGCGACTGCTCCGGCCTTCAACTTCCAATCGGGCGCCGACGAAGGCGACGTGATCCAGCTCGGTATCGCAGCGACGAATACCAACACGCTGCGTATCTCGAACGTCAATCTCGCGGTCAGTTCGTCGTCGAATCCGTCACTCGCGGCGGAAGACGCGATCGGTCAAGTCGACATCGCGCTGCAAACGCTCAACACGCAGCAAGCAGACCTCGGCGCCGTCGTGGTTCGGCTGGGCATCGACCAGCAGAACGACGATACCGCAGCGGTCAACCTGCAAGCCTCGGCATCGAACATCGCCGACCTCAACGTGGGTCAAGCGACGACGCAATTCACGAAGCTGCAGCTGCTTGTCCAAGTCGGAACCTCCGTCTTGGCGCAGTCGAACGCGAACGCGCAATCGGTTCTCACGCTGTTCCGTTAATCGATCCAGCGGGCAACCGCGCGATCGTTTCCTCGAGGACCCGCTCCGGCGGGTCCTCGTTGCTTTTCTGCCGATAACTCTTTCGATGCCCATCCACGTGCGCGCAAAGCGCCCCAAAAGTCAACCGGTTGCTCAGCCGAGCAGCGCCTACATCCCCTCGCTGCCGCCGCCGCCGCCCGGACATTCCCAAAAGCCCGCCGGCGTGAGCCTCTGTATGATCGTGCGCGACGAGGAAAAATTCTTGCCCGTGGCGCTGGCCAGCGTTGCCGACTATGTCGACGAGATCATCGTGTGCGATACCGGCTCCAAAGATCGCACCATCGAGATCGCGCGCTCCTACGGCGCGACCATCATCGAACGCGTGTGGCGTAACGACTTCTCATGGGCGCGCAACGAATCGATCGCCGCGGCGACGAAGCGCTGGATCCTTTTCATGGATGCTGACGAGGAGTTAACCGAGGACTCGCGTGCGCCGCTACTCGCGCTCAAGAACGTCCCCGCGTACCTCACCGCGGTGTACACGCGAATCGTCAATCGCACCGACGACTATCGCGGTTCGGGCGACGTTTCGCATCACGTCATTCGTATCTTTCCCAACGACGATCGGATCCGCTTCTTCGGGCCGATTCACGAATACCCCGCGTTGGACGGAACGGGTGAAAGCGTCGACGCCGTGGGAGGTTCGGTTACGCTGATCCATTACGGATACGTCAATACCGTGGTTGCCGAGCGCAACAAAGGGCAGCGCAATCTCGAAATTCTCCTCTTGGCGACGCAGAATGACCCGGAAAACGCCTACCACTGGTACAATCTCGGGACGACCGCGTATCTCAATCGCGACTACGCCCTCTCGCTGAGCTCGCTCGAAAAAATGCTCAAGCTCGTCGGCGAAACGCCGCGTGCGTTTATGCCGAACGGCCTCGCGCTGCTAGGCGATCTTTATTGCGATCATTTCAACGATCCGGTCCGGAGCGAAGAGATGGCGCGTCAGTCGCTTCGGCGTAGCGCACACTATGCAAACGCGCACATGATGCTGGGTAAGGCTCTGGTAGCGCAGAAGCGTTACGACGAAGCGCGCGAAGCGTTCGCCGCCGCAATCGAAGACGAACCCTATGCCAAGCAGCAGTTCATCGTCGACGATCAGGTTTACATTTGGAAGGCACACTCGGAAATGGGTTCGAGCTTTGCCATCCAGGGCGACGACGCGAAGGCCCTTGAGTGGTTCGAGAAAGGTCTCGCCAATGCGCCGACGGTGGAGCCCTTGATGATCAACCGGGCCAAGGCGTACGAACGTCTCAAACGTTTCGGTGAAGCGCATGACGCCTACAAGCTCGTCCTCGATACCCACGAGAGCTCCACTGCGATGCTGCACTTCGTGAACTTCTTGTTGCGCATGAAGCGGGGTCGCGAAGCGATCGACCTCGTCGAGAAGTGGTATTCGCGATTGAAGCCGGCTGAAGGGGCGGAATTGCTCGTGAGCGCAGCCGGGGTCTCGGAGCGTTACGAGTTCGGGAAGGAAGAGCACTTCCTGCGTCTCGCGCTCGAGCTGGATCCTGCCTCGGAGAAGGCGGCGCAGCAGTTGGAACGCGTGCTTGAGGCGCGTGGTCGGGCGGACGACCTGGCGGCCCTGCGCGAACAGCGAGCAGCACCGAAGAGCTTCGAGGATTGGCGCCTGCTCGCGCGCCGCGCGCTCGACGAAAAACGCGCCGAAGCGGCGCTTTCCGCCGTCGACGCCGCGCTTGGGCTGGATCCCAACAGCTTCGATATGTTAATGACGCGCGCCGGGGCGCTCGAACTGCTCGCTTCTCCGGCCGGTGTAGAGGCCTCGCTCATTCGGGCGCAAGAGATTGACCCGGTGCGTTCGGGTGTCGCGCTTTCGCTGTACTATCTACGCCACGAGCGATATGCCGAGGCTGCAGCGGTTGCCGATCGAGCGCTGAAGTAACCAGCGATGGACTATTCGATCATTATCCCCGTCTTCAACAAGGCGGAGTTGACGCGGAATTGTCTTGCCAAGCTACAACCATCGCTCGCTGGGGCGGGTGAGGGTGAGGTGATCGTGATCGACAACGCTTCGACCGATCACACGCCGGAGATGCTGACGAGTTTTCCGTGGATTCGGATGATTCGCAACGAGAAGAACCTCGGCTTTGCCGGCGCGAACAACCAAGGCGCGCGTGAAGCGCGCGGCCGCATCCTGGTGCTGCTCAACAACGACACTGAACCCATCACGCAGTGGCTGGCTCCGATGATGCGCCTCTTCGACGACCCGTCTGTCGGCGTCGTCGGCGCGAAATTGCTCTACGAGGACCGCACGATCCAGCACGCCGGGGTTCTGGTGCGCTGGTGGCCGTTTAGTGCATCCGGATTGTATCCATTTCATTATCTGGTACATCAGCCGGGCAACACACCCGAAGCGAATGAACGCCGGGATTATCAAATTGTCACCGGGGCCTGCATGGCTACACCGCGCGAGTTGTACCTCGCGCTTGGGGGCTTGGACGAAGGCTTTTGGAACGGCTACGAGGACGTAGACTATTGCCTCAAGGTGCGTGAACGCGGCTTGCGCGTTGTCTATGAGCCCGGCGCGACGCTCTTCCATTACGAGTCGAAATCGGGATCGGCGCGCTTTCGCCGGACGCAAGCAAATCTGCAGCGCCTCGCGAACCGCTGGCGCGCTCGCGTGCACTACGACGCCCCGCGCGCCTGGGTAAATTCGGGACGAGTCGAGGGGCTGCGCCGCAGCGGGAATGGCGGCATGAGCCTCTTTATTCGTCCCATCGAGCATCCGGTGGACATCCTCGTGCATGGTGTACCGGAGGGGTTCGACCGGGCGGATTTCGAGCGACGTCTACGGGCCGTACGCACACCCATCGGCAAGGTGCTCTGGGCTTGCGAGCAAGAGGCTGTAGGCCGAGCTCGTGAACTGACGGATGTGCGGGGCGAGCGTTACGTCGCCTTCGTTCGAGCCGATACAGTGCCGGAGCCAGGATGGCTCGATGAGTTGCTCGCGCGCGTCACGACGCCGATTAGTGCTGCCGCCGCCTCGTTTGTCGAGGGCGTGGAGCGCGAGCCGCACGAACCAATCGTCGCCAGCGACGCACGTTGTGTATTGCTGCGCATGGTGCAGTTTCCGCAAGGACTCGCGCTGCGCGATTGCGGGACGCTTGACGCGTCGATGGTCGATCTTCTCACGCGAGCCTTACAGCTCGAACGAGGGACCATCGGCGTGCGACCGCTCGCAAGGATGGGGCCGACCGCCCATCCCGACGCGTTCGTGCGCGATCCGGCGGCGATCGAGCGGGTGCTGCGGGGTCGGCCGGCTTTCCAACGCGGCCTCGTTTCGATCATCACGTTGAGTTGGAACGCGCCGGAGTTCACCATCAAGGCGTTGCAGTCGATTCGAGAGCAGACGACCGAGCCATACGAAGTGATCGTGGTCGACAATGGCTCCGGCCCCGAGACGCTCAAGGCGCTCGACACAATCGACGATCCTCACGTGCGCATCATTTACAACGCCACCAATCGAGGATTTGCCGGCGGAAACAACGACGGCATCGCTCACGCGCGCGGCGATTACGTGATTCTGCTCAACAACGACGTCATCGTGACACCGGGTTGGGCCGACGGCCTCGTCGACGCGTTCCGGCGCTTGCCGGGGCTGGGCATTTCGGCCCCGCGGAGCAACAAGGTTGCGGGGGACCAGCAACTGGCTAGCGTCCAATACCGCGACGAATCGGAGATGAACGCGTTCGCGCTGCAGCGTCGCCGTGAGTTCGGGGGGAAGGGCTATATCACGGACCGAGCCATCGGGTTCTGTTGGTGCATTAGCCGCGAAGTGCTCGATCAGGTTGGTGCCCTCGATGAGCGCTACGCATTCGGAAACTTCGAGGACGACGACTACTGCATGCGCGTCCGCGCCGCGGGGTATTGGATCTACGTCTGCGATGATGTGTTTATTCACCATTTCGGCAGCCGTTCGTTTGCCGCCAACAACGTCGACTACATGGCGACGATGAACGAAAATTGGGCGCGCTTCGCAAAGAAGTGGGGCATGAACGGCCCGCTGCCGGCGCAGGGCTATCGCGGCGGCCCGGCACATGCGCGCGGGTTCGTTCGCTCGCAACACTACTTGCCGTTTCCCGCGGCCCGTGAGTCGGAAGCCGCGATCGCGACGCTGGATCGCGAGGCGAGCTTCACGAGCGCCAAAGCCCTCTTCGGTGTCGCGGTCCGCAGCGAAGCGGACTGGAGCGCCGCGGCCCAGTTCGTTCGGCGGTTCGCGCAAGCATTCAAAGTCGAAGACGGTGTACAACTCTCGATCGCCTCCTTCGGCGATCCTCGCGCGCACACTATTGCGTCACGCGTCGAGCGTATCTTGGAGAAGGCAGGCGTGAGGCCGGAGGCGTGCGCGGATATCGACATCGCCGATTACGATGACGAAGCGGAGTGGTCCGCGCTCGCGAGCGACTCGCGATTCGTCGATATCATGTCGCTGACCGACCGTAGTCCAAGTGCGCTGCGGCGCGTTGTGAAGGACGCTCTGGCGTGAGGCAGCACGCGTTGCTCGCGCGTTTCGCGCCCTTTATCGAACAGGGTCGCTTTGCGCGCGTTGTCGGTGCGCCGTTCTTGGTTGCGGCTCGCTTGCAACCGTCATTCTATCCCTGGGGCGAGGGCTGGATCGATCTGGTCTTTTCGCGCGACGGTGAGATTGCGCTCGTGCCGTTCGTCCAGATCGACGCTCCGATGGTCTACGTACGCGAAGCCAGTCCTTTTATCTGGCCGTCGTGGCTTCCGATCGATCCGCAGGCTGTCGCGGGCTTGGAAGCGGTGCTCGAACCCTGGCTGCTCGCGCACACGCTGCTCGGGTCCCTCGACCAAGAGGTTGTCGCATTCTTCACCGACGACGTACACGCGCGCGCGACCTTCGATGCGGCTCGAGCTGCTCGCTTCCTTTGCGCCATCGGCGCCGATGAGCTGTTTACTGATCTCGCGCCGTACGTGTATGCGCAGCGCTTTGCCGTCGGTAAACGGGTCGGTATTTCGTCCGCCGATGGAGCCTTCGGCGCTTCGCTGCTCGCGCGTGTCGCGAACAGCGTGCACGCGGACCTGGGCGATGCGCACCGCAATCAACTGGCGCAGGCGTGGTATGGGATCGGCCTGTACGGCGAGATTCCGCACGCCTCGTTCGACGTCGATATCTCGGCGAGCGCGTCCAACGGGGCCACCGCGTCGATCGCGCTCGAATCGCGCACCGAAGGTGCGACCGACGTGACGTTCACGCGGCCCGTCTTTCCGCTTTTGGCGTGCTCGTTCGATGTCGCGGATGCGGATCCGGTCCGGGAATTTTATGTGCGGGCTCGCGAGCCGATTCTGCGCGCGAACCGGTTAACGGCGGCGCCGGTTATCGGTGGCTCGGCTGGGCGCATCGCGATCGTGATCCGTGATGACGGACTCGTCGCTCCGGAAGCCGACGTCGACCAGGCACGCGCACTCGCCGAAGCGCTCTGCGAACAGGGATTTGATGCGCGCTTGACCGTCGCATCGGCCGCACGCGCACAAGGCTACGACTTGATCCATCTGTTCGGGCATCGGCACGTTGCGCAGTTCGACTACATCCTCGACGAAGCAAAGCGCCTCAACGTTCCAGTTGCTACTACTCCGCTCTTGGATGATTTCAGCAATGAGTCACTGTGGGCAACCGCAGCTATCCGTACGATGCTTGCCGGGATCCGGGATGCGGCAACCCAGCAAACGATCGAGCGGGGTTTGGCGGCGCGCTTGGTCGTGACCGACGCCGAGTCCGAGCGCGGAAAGCCGGCATATGACGAGCCGCTGCTGAAAAAGATGTTCGCGCAGTGTCGCGCGGCAATCTTCGCGACCCAAGCTGAGGAAGCGCAGGCGCGTTCACGCTACGGATTCTCGGGTTCGTCCCGGATCGTGCCCTCGGTACCGGCGCGCCCGGTAAGCCCCGAACCGATCGGCGCGCTCTGCGGAGCAGACGAGTATGTGCTCGTTCACGCGGCGGTCGAGCCGCGCGCCAACCAATGGATTGCCATGCGCGCGGCGGCAGCCATCGGCGTGACCTGCGTTCTGGTGGGGACGGTGGAGAACGTCGAGTACTATCAAAGCGTGATTGAAGCGGCCGGCGACGGTCTGATCTGGCTGCCGGAGGACGCGCTGAGTGCGGGCCAGCTCGAGGCCCTCTACGCCGGTGCCCGGATCTATGCGGATCTTTCTTGGGCGGGTCACGGCGCCGCACGCTTAGTGCGTGCAGCGGCACATGGCACCGTTCCAGCGATGGCGTCATCCCTCGGCCTTGCCGAGCTTTGGCCTGAAATCACGGGAGGCGCCGATCCGGGCTCACTGGAGAGCGCGATTTCGGTCATGCGGCAAGCCTGGATGCGTGCCCCCGCGATCGGCTACCAAATAGCCGAACGGACGGTCCAGCTCTGCGATCCCCTGCGCGCGCTGCAGGCGGTACTGGGCGCCTACGCGGAAGCGGCCGGGGTAAAGACCGAGTAGAGACGGTCCGGGCCCTCTGGGCCGGACCTTCAGCCGCTTCGGGCGGCTAATATAGTCCCTCGCATAGGTCGACACATATAGAAGCGGGAGAAGGATCGCAAAAAACATGGACGTTCCCACTGTCGCTCCGGCCACGACCGGCCCGAGCGGAGGGGTTGTTGCCCCAAATCAGGAGGTTGCTGCTGCGCCACAGGCGCCGGCGATCTCTTCGGGTTCGCCGGGCCCCACACAACCGAAGTCGCCTGTCAACGAATCGACGATTGCCGCCGCGGTCGCCAAGATCTACAACGTATCGTCAGGCTCGTCGGGTCAGCCGCAGCTCGCGATTTCATACAAATATGTGAGCGAGCTTCAGCTCGTCGTGACCGTTTTCACCAATCCGCAGACGGGTGAAGAGGTCGCGCAGTTTCCGCCGCAAGAGCTGATTGGTTTGGCCGAGTTCTTCGACCAAATCGACGGCGTCACACTCGACCGAAAAGTCTAAGGGATACCGTGTCAAGCGAAAACGCCCTGGGTACCACTGCTCCGATCTCGTTTCCCGGGATCGTTTCAGGCATCGATTATAACGCGATCATTTCCAAACTGACGGAGTTGAGTCTGGCGCCGACGACACTGCTCAACGCGCAGATCGCAACGCTCAACAATGCCAATAGTGAACTGATCAAGATCAATAATCTGCTCTCGTCGGTGCAAAACGCGCTCGGCAACCTCTCGAATCCCAACCTGTTCTCGACCTATCAGGGGAACTCGGCGAATAGCTCGGCTTTAACGGCCACTGGAATTCCGGGGGTTACCGCGACGCCCGGCCTCTACACGATCGACAGCGTCAAGGCGGCGACCAATACCTCGATCCTCTCGAGCACGAGCGCCGGACATTCGATAACCGACAAGCTTACCACCGGAACCTATGCCGGCGACGCGTCCGACACGGTGCCGCTCGCATTCTCGTATGCCAGAGTGGTTCCCTCAAATGGTGCCAGCGGCAGCGGCTCGGTGACGGTCGACGGTGTGTCGATCTCCTACAACGTCGATTCGCAGTCGCTCGATTCGATTTTGAACAACATTACCGCGCAAGTGGACTCGAAGGCCGATGCCGGTTTCCTTGCGACACTTGTGAACGGCGTCGTCGATTTTACTTCGAGCGACCAGCAGATTTCGCTCGGCAGCAATCAGGATCAAGGGAACTTGCTGAGCGTGCTTCAGTTGAGCAACGCGCAGTTGATCAACAGCGGCGGCTCTGGTTCTATCACCGGTACGGCAAACGTCGGCGGCATCAATCCGGATGCCGACTTCAATTCGACACAAGGCGCCGGATTCGTCACGCCGGTAACGCCCGGAACATTCACGATCAACGGCGTGAAATTCAGCGTTTCGACCAGCCAAAATCTCAGCGATATCCTTAATGAGATCAACAGCAGCACGGCCGGGGTGACCGCGGTCTTCAACTCGGTGACCGGACAGATTCAGCTCACGAACGCAAATTCAGGGCCGCAGAGCATCGTGCTCGGCGCAGGCGGTGACACGAGCAATTTCCTTGCTGCGAGCGGCTTGACCGCGGCGAGCGGGGCCAAAACGACGGTGGGCCAGCAATCGGCTGTCACGGTGCAGAATCCCGACGGCACGTCGAGCACGTATTACAACAACTCAAACACCGTCACCAATGCACTGCCGGGGCTGTCGCTCTCGATAAACGGCAACACAACGTCGGCGTTCACGCTCGACGTCACCCAGAATACGACGCTGCTGGTCTCGACACTCCAAGCTTTTGTTTCGACCTACAATGCGGCGGTCAACGAGATCAATACCGCGACGGCGCCGCCGATCGTGCTCGCGATTCAGCCCGGCACGAACGCAACCGCGCAAGCGGTTCCAGGCGGTGTTCTTTGGGGAAATTCCGACGTGCAGTCGATCGTTGGAGAATTCGAAGACATTGTCGGCGGCTTCCTCGGTACGGACAGCTCGTACAATTCGCTCGCGCAGGCCGGTCTGTTGCTGAGCAGTACGTTCACGACGGTGCAAGCGACGAGTATCGACCAGCAAGGCGGACCGAATAGTTCTCCCGTCCAGAACCAGACGGTCGAGGGAGCGGATGGAACGCTCGCACCGCTCAACGTTACGGCGTTTTTGCACGCATATGCGAGCAATCCCAACGCCGTGCAGAATCTGATCGTCGGTGCCAGTAGTCTCACCAATCAGCTTGGCCAATACTTAGCCACCGTAACCGGCAGTCCGACGCTGCTCAATGCGGGACCGGTCGGCAATGTGCCGCCGGTGTCGCTCATCCAAAACTTCGAAAGTGGCAACACGGACACGATTTCGAACCTGGAGCAACAAGTCTCGCAAATTACGGATGAAGCTAATCAGCAGGCCACCTCGTTGCGCCAGGGCTTCGTGGCTAGCGAGTCGGCGATCGCGGGGCTGCAGGCAGAACAGCAGGAGCTGGCTTCGGTCTTTGGCTTCTCAACAACCAGCAGCTCGTCCGGTTCGGGTACATAACGACAGGCATGCGCAAGAATAACCAACAGACCTATCTGGAGACATCGATCCTTACGGCCGCGCCGGAGGACCTGATCGTCAAGATCTTCGACGTCTTGATCATCGCATCGCAACAGGCGCACGAGAAGCTGCAAAACGAGCGCGATGACATCGAGGGAATCCATAAGGCCCTTTTGCGCGCCCAGCGCGCATGTACGGTGCTGATGAGTTCTCTGAACATGGAGATCGGCGGCGAGCTTTCCGAGAACCTTTTGCGCGTCTACGGATTCTGGCACAAGGAATTGGTCATGGCCAACATGCGCAAGGATCCAACCCGGGTTGAGCGGATCCTCGGCTATGCTCGTGAGTACCGCGAAACGTGGAACACCGCCGTTACGCAATTCAAAGCGCAGAAGCACGCGGAAAAGAATCTCTCGGGAGGCGACGGCCTCACGTCGACGTTCGCCGCCGTTGGTTAGCGCGGTGCTCGACGAGGTGCGTTCGAGCGTTTCCCTGCTCGAAGCGCAATGCAGAGCTCTCGGCCCGCTGATCGACCGGCAAGACTGGAGCGGCTTCGGACAGCTGCTCTCGGAAATGGCCCGCGCGCGCCACGCGCTGATGAACGCGTGGGAAGCCGTGAAACCGGAGCGCACGCCTGAATTCGACGACGAAATTGCTGCGCGCGTGCGTCGCGTGCTAGAGTACCGCGAGTGGCAGCTCCGGCGGCTTGAGCGCTTCCGCGACGACACTGGTGGCCGGTTGCAATTGATTTCGCGCTGGAAGTCCTATGCGCGTTCAGTCGCCGGCAAGCGGCAAAACCGCTCCGCCATCTTCAGCGACGTCAGATAGCAGTCGCCGGGCTTCGCTCGGGCTAGGTTATCACGGTTCAATTTTGGACTGCGGCGGCCAAAGCGGCGAGCAGTACGCGAGCCGCTGCATCGAGAGCTAGGTCAGGCTGAAAGAGCACGCCCGTCGTGCGATCGATGCGTAGGCGAACAAAGAGTTTTTGTAAGACGGTCATCGAGTGCTGCGCGTAGGCTCGTAACGCGTTGTCGACGGCCGCGCCACGCGCGTCGTCGTCGAGAAGGATCCGTTGCGCCTGCAGGGCGAGCGTGAGTTGCCGCGCTTTGATGAAGTCCCAGCGATCGCGCTCTTCGGCGATTTTTCGCAAGACGGCGAGCCCGGGCTCATGCACTTCGTTCGCGAGCATGAGGCGATCTGCATTGGTCCCTCGGCCCGTTTGCACGGGGCTCGGTGCGATCGCATCGATCTGCGCGAGGAGTTGACCGGAGTACTGGGTGATCGGCTCCTTCTTCCCGAGTTTTTCGTGCAACGAAACGCGATGCAGAATCTGCGACTGTGCGGCAAGGTGCGCGCGTAGCCCGATGGTATCGGCGCCTCCTGCATCCGTGGCACATGCCAGAGCGCTCCCAAAGATGCAATGCTGCAAGATCGTCGGCTCTTTCGAGCCGTTGAAGGTGCGTTCGAAAAAGGCCAGCGTCGCGCGATCGAGTGTGCCGTAGAAGATGACGGCTTGCCGCGCCGGTTCCGGTTCGCGTGGGAGCTCGGCTACCGGCTCGGGTTCGGGCTGCAGAACCGGCTCGGGAGCGATTTCGCGAACGACGGCATCCGAGAGCGCCGCATCGGCCGCCTCGAAGACGATCTGCTCCTCGGCATCGAGCTCGTAGATGGGAAGTTCGTCGGCTGGGATCTCGACCGGAATGAGCGGTTTGGCCTCAAACAGCACGCGGTCCGCCGCGGCGAGTTCGCCGGAGAAAGCGCCGAGGCTGGCTTTACGCTCGACGCGGAGCGGGCCGCCGCCCAGCACCGCGGCATTGCGCGCCCGTACTTGCGGGATTGTCACCAGCGGCTTCGTGCCCATGCGGACACCGACTTTCCAAAGGAGCGTGGAACGTGCCCCGGGCGCAACGGCGCCGAGCTTCAAGCCCG
>Ga0302325_10008068_pt1 | contig 23231 bp, 21 predicted proteins | sample Palsa_T0_2_FD_201948 | JGI IMG/M metagenome (GOLD analysis project Ga0302325, IMG submission 201948) | Peat permafrost microbial communities from Stordalen Mire near Abisko, Sweden - Palsa_T0_2 | ecosystem: Environmental > Terrestrial > Soil > Palsa > Peat permafrost | place: Sweden: Abisko... | reverse complement strand
CCCCTCCTGGCCGGTCTCCCCGATCGACTCACGGTCCTGCACTGGCACGGCGACACCTTCGAGCTCCCGTCCGCCACCGTTCTCCTGGCTTCGAACCCCCGTTACGAGAACCAGGCCTTCCGGACCGGGGACCGGGCCTGGGGGCTGCAGTTCCATATCGAGATCGACGCCCGGGCCGTGGCCGCCTTCCTCGACGCCTTCGGGGCCGACGCGGCCGCCGCCGGTACCAGCGCCACGGCGATCGCAGCCGACGCTCCGGCCATGCTGCAGGCGCTCGGACCGCTCCGCCACGAGATCCTGGGCCGGTTCGCCGCCCTGGTGGCCGCCCACGACCGTCAACCCCTGGGCGACAGGGCCTGAGCCGCCGGGCCCCGGTGGCGGGCCGGGAATGTTTCGGCACGATGAACCGTGACAACTTCTGTTGTCTCATAGGCAACAGGGCCGTAGGGTGGCCGTGTGGTCCCAGACACGGAGGCGGTGCTCGTCTCCATCGGTGAACGGCTGCACTCGGCGCGGGAGAGGGCCGGGCTCACCCTCGACCAGACGGCCGAGCTGTCGGGCCTGTCCAAGGCGCACCTGTCACGGCTCGAGTCGGCCGAGCGCCAGCCGTCCATCGCCACGCTGCTGATCCTGGCCGAGACCCTGGCCACACCGGTGAGCGCCCTGCTCGGCGAGGAGCGCTCCGACACCGCCCTCTCGATCTCGACCGACGGCGAGGCCCGGCGCGTCTCGAAGGGACTGGCCATCGCCTCGTGTAGCGGCTACCCCGGCTCCCGTGCGCTCGAAGCCCTCCGGATCACCGTCGAGCCCGACCGACCCGCCACCGCCCCGGCCCGTCACCGGGGCGAGGAGTGGCTCTACGTCCTGCGGGGGATCCTGCGCCTCGAATACGACGGCGAGACCCACCACCTCGGTCCCGGTGTGGCCGCCCATTTCGACGCCGACCGTCCGCACCGACTGGGGGCCGAGGGTGAGGCCGTCGAGGTCCTGCTGGTGGCGGCCAAGGACGCCCGCAACGTGCAGAACATCCATTAGCGACCAGAGCATCCGACAGGAGGTCATGACGTGACAACGGCGATGGACATGGACAGCATCGAAGCCACCGGGGCGCGGTTCTCCCTCGAGGAACTGATGTACGTCCGGGCCCGGACGCGACGTGCCGTCCACATGATCGCCGACAAGGTCAAGGTGGGCATGGCCGAAGAGGAGGCCAAGGACGTGGCCCGTGGTGTCCTCACGGCGCTCGGCATGCGCCGGGGCTGGCATCACATCATCGTCCGCTGCGGCCCGAACACGACGAAGGACTTCATGGCCCGTTCGGAGCCGGGAGTGGTGCTCCAGGAGAACGACATCTTCTTCATCGACATAGGACCCATCTTCCAGAACTGCGAAGGCGATGCCGGGGACACCTTCGTCTTCGGCGACGACCCCGACCACCTGCGGGCCAAGGCCGACGTGAGAACCATCTGGGAGAAGGTCCGACAGACCTGGTTCGACGAGGGCATCACCGGTCAGGAGCTCTACCGCTATGCCGCGGAGACGGCCGGTGAATTCGGCTGGAAGCTCAACCTGGACCTGTCCGGGCACCGCCTCTCCGATTACCCCCACTCGGCCCACTACGACGGGTCCATGGCCGACGTGGGCTTTCGACCGAACCCCAATCTCTGGGTGCTCGAGATCGCCATCGCCCATCCCCACGGCGGGTTCGGCGCCTTCTACGAGGACCTGTTGTTGGAAGACCAGTCGTTTCCTGAAGGAGTGTTCGTCACCCACGACTGATCGGTCGGCCACCGTCGACTCCGCCTTGCCGAGCGCGGCAGCGCGGTGTCGTTACCCGTCACGGCGCCATGACCACGACATCATCCGATGCTGCGCGCGCTGTCTCTTGCATGTGACATCACCGTTGTCACAAGACATTCGGCCCGGATGGGCGTTCCCCCAACGCGCTCTGTTTGGCGTGCCTGTTGACGCATCAGAATTGGAAACACGTCTGACATCTGACCTTAACGGCGCTTAACACGCCAGCTCTTGTAATCACCCTTCCTCTCATCGAAATTGAAACGCAGCGAAGCATTGCTTCGATTCTTTACCGATAGGAGAGGAACGGTGAGGGCAATGGGGACACGCACCGCCACACAAGCGAACGGCGTTGCCGCGCCGGGGGCACCTCCGGGCGGAGCCACGGGACTGCGGAAGAACGCATTGGGATTCCCCACTGTCCTGGCCCAGTCCATCGCTCTGATCTCGCCCACCATGACGGCTGTGCTCATCATCGCCCTTTGCTTCGGCGACGCCGGGAACGGGACATGGCTGGCCTACGCCTTCGGCACGATCATGCTGCTCTTCGTCGTCGGTTGCCTGAACCAGTTCGCCAAGCGGTCAGCCCTGGCGGGTTCCATGTACGGCTACACCGGACGGGGACTCGGACCCAAGGCAGGCGTGATGTCAGGATGGAGTCTGATCTGGGCCTACCTCTTCATCGGCGTGGCCGGGCTGACGGGGTTCGCCATCTTCGCCCAACAATTCCTGTTGGGCATCGGCGTGCACGCCACCGTGCCTCCCGTGATTCTCTTCCTGTTGAGCGCTGGCGTGTGCTGGTTCATCGCCTACAAGGACATCCACGTGTCGTCGCTGCTCACCCTGGTATTCGAGTGCGTGTCTGTGACCGCCATCCTGGCATTGGCCTTCATCATCCTGTTCAAACACGGCCTTGTGGTCGACACCACCATCGTGAAGGCGAAGGGCATGACCTTCCACGGGCTCAGTCTGGCCGTGGTGATCTGCATCTTCTCTCTCGTCGGCTTCGAGAGCGCCACCACCCTCGGCGGCGAGGCCAAGAATCCGCTCAAGAACGTGCCCCGCGCCGTGATCGTGAGCCTGATCATCACCGGGGCGTTCATGGTCTTCATGAGCTACGTCGAGGTCTTCGGCGCCCGCCACTACGGCACACCTCTGAATGGCATCGCCCTGCCCCTGACCGTGCTGTCCAAGATCTACGGGGTCTCGTACTTCAAGATCCCGGTGGCGCTCGGAGCCATGGTGAGCTTCTTCTCACTCACGCTGTCCTGTCTGAACGCCGGGTCCCGGATCATCTTCCCCATGGCCCAGCACACGATCTTCCCCAAGCATCTGGGACGGGCCCACAAGAACAACCAGACGCCGCACGTGGCCATCACGGTGTACATCGCCGTCATCGTGACCATCCCCATCGTGCTGGAGGTGTTCACCAACCCCCTCACGATCTTCGGCGACGCCGGGACTCTGGCGGCGTTCGGCTTCCTGGCGGCGTATTTCCTCATCTCCGTCGCCGCCCCTGTGTACCTGAAGAAGATTGGCGAGCTGAAAGCCCACAACGTGGTGGTGGCGGTCATGGCCTGTCTGCTGCTCATGGTCCCGCTCATCGGGAGCTTCGTCCCCGTGCCGCCTTTCCCGGTTGACATTTTCCCGTACATCTTCCTGGCCTACGTCCTGGCCGGTTCGGGATGGCTGTTCGCCGTGAGCCGGCGCAACCGGGGGATCTTCGAGGAGATCGAGATGGACCTGGAGGCGTCGATGCTGTCGTCGGACAAGCACACCGAGCAGGTCGACCGCGCTCTCGAGAAGGAAGGTGGGCCGGTCGAGCCCGTGCCCGTGGCGGCCATGGCCCCGAGCGGCGTGGGCGTGGCGGCCGGCTAAGAGAACGGCGCCGGACGGGCCGTCACCACCGCGTGGCGGTCCGTCCGGCCTCGCCGGCCCCGGTCGCTCGAGGACGCCCTCGTCAGCCAGTCGGACCCGCTCGGCGCTGCTCCAGTCCGAGGATCTCACCGCCCACCCTGTCGTCGTGCTCGCCCGGAGTCGGGCTCGTCCGCTCGTAGCGGGTCCCGTCGGCTGGGAGGCCGGGACACGGCGCAACGGATCGCCGCCCGGCGGTTCGACCCCGATGACCTCGGCGCCGAGATCGGCCGGATCTTTCCGGTCATGGCCGCCAGCTCGCCGGCGATGTCGACGACGCGTACCCTCGGCGCGAAGCGCGTCAGGCACGGCCGGCGACCCTAGTACGGCCGGTTCGCCCTGATGGTGTCCGTGCCATGCTTAGCGGCGGCCCGGCCGTCGGGCCGCACCACGCCAGGAGGGACGGACGTGTCCGATCAGCCGCTCGAGGACCAGGTGATGCACCGCGTCGAAGACCAGGTGGCGTGGATCACCCTCAACCGGCCCGAGGTGGGCAACGCCATCACGCCCGACCAGCGCAACCGTGTCATCGCCCTGTTGGAGGAGGCCTCGGCTTCGCTCGAGGTCCGCGCCGTCGTCCTCACCGCTACCGGCGAAGGCTTCTGCACGGGCGCCGACCTCCGGGCCGGGGGACCGGCCCCGGCCCGGCCCGAAGGCGCCCCCGACCGCGTTCTCGGCGACGCCGCCCGCATGATCCGACGTGGCGCCCAACGCCTGGTGGGCGCCGTCCTCGACTGCGAGAAGCCGGTGGTGGCGGCGGTGAACGGCACGGCGGCGGGCATCGGGGCGCACCTGGCCTTCGCCTGTGATCTGGTGGTGGCGGCGCAGGAAGCGCGCTTCATCGAGGTCTTCGTCCGCCGGGGCATCTCCCCCGACGGGGGCGGCGCCTATCTCCTGCCCCGGTTGATCGGGCTCCAGAAGGCCAAGGAGCTGATCTTCTTCGGCGACGACCTCCACGCCGCCGATGCCCTGGCCCTGGGTCTCGTCAACCGGGTCGTCCCCCGGGACCAGCTCGAGCAGGAGGCGCGTGAGTGGGCCGGCCGGTTGGCGCAGGGACCGACCAAGGCGCTCGGCATGGCCAAGTGGCTCCTCAACCGCTCCCTCGACTCCGACCGGCAGACGTCGTTCGACGACGAGGCGTGGGCCCAGGAGATGATCATCTCCACCGTCGACAGCGCCGAGGGACTCCGGGCCTTCGCCGAGCGCCGGGCCCCGGGGTTCAAGGGCTTCTGAAAGCCCCGGGGCCAAGGCGACAGCCACACGAGAGAGATGGCACGACCATGGGAATTGGCGAAGACAAGCTGGCGATCGTCCCGGGCCCCCGGTCCGTGGATGGGCCGATGATCGGCACCGGGGGACGACGGCCGTGATCCTCGACCGTTTCGCCGTAGAGGGGCGGGTGGCCATCGTCACCGGCGCCGGGCTCGGGATCGGGCGGGGGATCGCCATCGGACTGGCCGAGGCCGGGGCCGACGTGGCCCTGGCCGCCCGCACCGAAGCCGATCTGGAGGAGGTGGCCCTCCACATCCGCACTCTCGGCCGCCGGGCTCTGGTGGTGCCCACCGACGTCACCGACGCGGCGGCCTGCGAGCACCTGGTCACCCACACCGTTCGAGAGTTCGGCCGCCTCGACATCCTCGTCAACAACGCCGGCGGGGCCATGCCCCGGGCGGCCATGGACACGAGCGAGGGATTCATGGCCCGCACCTTCGCCTTCAACGTCACCGCCCCGCTGACGCTCACCAAATTGTCGGCCCGCCAGATGGTCGACACCGTCGGTGCCGGGGCGGTGGTGAACATCTCGTCGCGCTCGGCCAGCATGACGCAGACGATGTTCGTCGCCTACGGCTCGGCCAAGGCGGCGCTCGATCGCATGACCCGCAACATCGCCCCCGAACTGGCGCCCCGGGTGCGGGTGAACGCCATCGACGTGGGCGGCGTGGCCACGCGGTCGCTCGAGATCGTCCTCACCGACGACGAGCTGCGCCGCCAGTTCATCGACGGTACCCCCATGCACCGACCCGGCGAGCCGGAGGACATCGCCTGTGCCGTTCTCTATCTCGTATCCGACGCGTCGTCGTGGGTAACGGGCAAGGTGTTCGAGATCGACGGCGGGACCGAGGCACCGTCGATACTGGTGCCCCCACCCCTGCTCGAACCCACCCGACTCCGAGAGCCCGGCGACTGAAGCAGCGGGGACGGTCAGGCACCGGAAGCGGCTCGTAGGCCGCTCTCGGTCTGACCTACACTGACGCCAGCGTCATACTCCGTCTCCCACGGTGGGCCGCCGACGCGCCACACTGATCCGGCGGGCAGCGGAGCAGGCGGACGGCACTGACGGGACGGTCGGATAAGGGGGAAAGGGGGCCCATGGCCAGCGTCTGGAGTTACGAAGGCAAGCGCGTGCTCGTGAGCGGAGGGGGCGGGGGCGGCATGGGCGCCGCCGCTGTTCGTGATCTGGTCGAGCTGGGGGCCGAGGTCCACGTCTTCGACCTGAAGGAGCCGCCGGTGGAGGTGGCCTCGTTCCGGACCGTCGACCTGCGCCAGCCGTCGGCCATCACCGAGGCCGTGGAGGGCTTGGGTGGGACCATCCACGCTCTGTTCAACTGCGCCGGTCTTCCCGGGCCGCCGTTCTCGGGACTCGACACCATGCTCGTGAATTTCGTGGCCGCCCGTCACCTCACGGGGCTCGTGGCTCCGCTCATGCCCGAGGGCTCGGCCGTGGTCACCATCTCCTCGGCCGCCGCCTTCGGCTGGGAGAAATCCATGGACCAGGTGGCCGGTCTCATCGCCACCCCCGGCTACGAGGAGGCCCGGGCCTGGTGCGTGGAGAACGAGAAGTTGGTGGACCAGGGCTACCTGCTGTCCAAGCAGGCCATCGTCGTCTGGACCCTCCACGCCGCCCTCGACCTGGCCCCCCGGGGCATCCGGGTCAACTCGACGTGCCCGGGCCCCACGGCCACGCCGATGATGCCGGCCTTCGAGAACTACATGGGCAAGGACTTCATGGACCGGTTCCCGAAGCCCCTCTGGGGCCGCAACTCCACCCCCGAGGAACAGGCCCATCTGGTGGTGTTCCTGAACAGCGACGCCGCCAACTACATCACCGGCATCAACGTCTACGCCGACGGTGGCTTCACCGCCGGCATGCTCACGAGCAGACTCGACTTCTCGGCGCTCATGGGCGAGACGCCGGCCGGCGGTTCCTGATACCGGCGCCAACGGCCGGCCGTTCGTTCCCCGGGAGGACTCACAGTGGATCTGGAGCTGTCCGACGACCAGCGCGAGCTGCAGACGACGGTCCGTGCCGTACTCGAGCGGGAGTGCCCGCCCTCGGTGGTCCGGGCCGTCATCGAAGAGGGCACCGGGACCGACGCATTGTGGGCCCGCATGGTCGAGCTCGACTGGCCCGCCCTCACCGTGCCCGAGGCCGACGGCGGGATCGGACTCGGATTCGTCGAACTGGCGGTGCTGGCCGAGGAGCTCGGCCGGGCCCTCGCCCCGGGGCCCCTCATGGCCACGGCCGGCCAGTTCGTCCCCGCCCTCGTCGCCGCGGGGACGGCCGAGCAGCGCCGGCGGTTTCTCGGGCCGGTAGCCACCGAGGGCCTGGTGGGCACCGTGGCGGTGGCCGAGGCGTCGGGATCGTGGGACGGGGCCGACATCACCACCGCCGCCGTGCGCGACAGCGCCGGTTGGGTCCTGCGCGGGGAGAAGCACTTCGTCTTCGACGGGGTCCGGGCCGACGAGATGGTGGTGGCCGCCCGTATCGGGCCGACCACCGGTGACGACGGTATCGGCCTCTTCGTGGTGCCCCGGTCGGCGGTACGGGCCGAACCGATGGAAGATCTCGACGCCACCCGCCAGTACGCCACCGTGTTCCTCGACGACGTCCGCATCGACGACGACCGCGTCCTCGGTGAGCCGGGGGCGGCGGGCCCGGTGCTGCGCCGGGCCATGGACGAGGCGGCCGCCGCCCTCTCGGTCGAGATGGTGGGTACCTGCCAGGCCATCTTCGACATCGTCCACAGCTACGTCGGTGAGCGCGAACAGTTCGGCGTGAAGATCGGCTCCTTCCAGGCCGTGAAGCACAAGCTGGCCAACATGTTCGTGGCCCTGGAATCGGCCCGCGCCACCGCCTACTTCGCCGCCCTCACCATCGCCGAGGACGACGATCGGCGCCGGCTGGCCGTGGCCACGGCCAAGGCCAGCGTGGGCGACTGCCAACGGCTCATGGCCCAGGAGGGGATCCAGTGCCTGGGGGGGATCGGCTACACGTGGGAGCACGATATGCACATGTACGTGAAACGGGTGAAGACGGCGGCCGTCATGTTCGGCTCGGGAGCGGTCCACCGCGCCCGGGTGGCGGAGATGATCGGGTTGGGCAGCACTCCGGTGCCGTCGCCGTGACCGGCCTCCCCGACGTCATGGCCGTGGCCGTCTACCGCGCCCCGGGGGAGGTGGCGGTGGAGCAGCGCCCGGTGCCGGCTCCGGGACCGGGCCAGGTGCTGGTGGAGGTGGGCCACTGCGGGATCTGCGGATCGGACATCCACCTCATGCTCGAGGGGTGGGGTAAGCCGGGTCTCGTCGGCGGCCACGAGTTCACCGGGACCATCGCCGCCCTGGGAGACGGTGTCGAGGGCTGGTCGGTAGGGGAGGACGTCGTGGCCGGCTCGTCGCCCCGGTGCGGCGCCTGCCGGCGCTGCCGGGAGGGAAAGCCGTCGCAGTGCGAGCGGCGCAACGGGTCCATCGACGCCCATCTCGACGACGGCGCCTTCGCCCGCTACGTCGTCGTGAACGCCCTTTCGCTCCTCCGATTGCCCGAGGGGCTCCCGGCCCGTGACGCGGCGCTGGCCGAGCCCCTGGCCGTGGCCCTGCACGGGATCACCCGTTCCGGCCTCAGCGAAGGGGACACGGCCATGGTCTTCGGCGCCGGGCCCATCGGTGCCCTCACCATCGTGGCCCTGGTGGCCCGGGGCATCCCCGTGACCGTGGTCGAGCCGGGCGAGTCCCGCCGACAGCTGGCCCTGGCCCTCGGGGCCACCGAGGCCATCGCCCCCGACGCCCTCGAGACGTACCCGCCGTGGGAGCCCGAGCGGCTGTCACCGCGCGCTGTCGACGTGGTCCTCGAGTGTTCGGGGAAAAAGGCGGCCATGGAGGCCGGTTTCCACCAGCTGCGGCGCGGCGGACGCCTGGTCTTCGTGGGGGCGGGCATCGAGGCCCCGTCGTTCGACCCCAACCGCCTCCTGCTCAACGAGCTGGAGATCTGCGGGTCGTTCGTCTACGACGCCGGCGGTTTCGAGGCCGCTCTGGCCCTGCTGTCGTCGGGAGCGGTTCCCGTCTCGCTGCTCATCGACGGCGACGACATCGGTCTCGACGGCATCTCCGGTGCGCTGAAGGACCTGGCCACGGGCCGGATCGCCGGGAAGGTCATGGTGGTGCCCCGATGACGCACCCCTACTACCCGTCGGGCAACCCCCGCTTCAACCACGTGGCCATGAGCGTGCCCGCCGACCTCCTCGACGAGACGGGCCGCGGTGAGATCCTGCGCTTCTGGGACGAGGTCTTCGGTTTCGCCGAGATGCCCACCATGACCGTCGACCGCAAGCGCCTGATCCTGAGCTGCGTCCACTGGGACCAGTTCGTCTTCCTCATCGCCGAGGACGATCCCATGCACTGCCCCCGGATGGACCACTTCGGCCTGGCCGTCGGCTCCCGGGCCGAGCTCGAGGGGGTGGCCGAACGGGCCCGGGCCTTCCGTGAGCACGACGACCGCGTCGACCTCATCGATGTCCACGTGGACGACCAGGGGCCCGTCAAGATCCACTCCCTGTACGTGAAGTACCTGCTGCCGCTCATGTGCGAGCTGCAGTGGTGGGAGTTCGTGTCGTGAGCGCGGCGGCGCCCCTGCGCTTCGGCGTCTTCGTGCCCCAGGGCTGGAAGCTCGAGTACACGGGGTGGTCGGGGCCCGACGCCTGGGCCCGGTCGGTGGAGCTGGCCCGGTTGGCCGAAGAGCTCGGCTATCACCACCTCTGGGTCTACGACCACGTCGAGACCGTCCCCCGCCGCGAGCCGACCCACGTCTTCGAGGCCTACACCATGCTGGCGGCGCTGTCCCAGTGCACCACCACGATCGGGCTGGGCCAGCTCGTCACCTGCGCCTCGTACCGCAACGCCGGACTGCTGGCCAAGGAGGCGGCCTGCATCGACGTCTACTCGGGCGGGCGTCTCATCCTCGGGCTCGGGGCGGGGTGGTTCGGGCGCGAGTACGAGGCCTACGGCTACCCGTTCCTCGCCCCCCGGGAGCGCCTGCAGGTCCTCGACGAGTCCCTCGAGGTCATCCGTCGTCTGTGGACCGAGGAGACGGTCACCTTCGACGGGGACCACCTCCACTTCGCCGGCGCCTACTGCGACCCGAAACCCGTCCAGCAGCTCCCGCCGCTGTTGGTGGGGGGCGGCGGCGAGCAGGTGAACCTGCGCATCGCGGCGCGCCATGCCGACGCCACCAACTGGCAGGTGGACCTCGAGTCCTTCGTCCGCAAGTCGGCTCTCCTCGCCCGCTACTGCGAGGAGATCGGCCGGTCCGCCGACGCCGTCACCCGTACCCACGGGCCCGACTGCCGCCTCTTCGACACCGAGGCCGAGGCCCGGGCCTGGTGCGCCGAGCCGGACGGCGGGAACCTGTGGGGGGGCGAGGGGGTCGACGCCTATCTGGCCGACAACCTGGTGGGGACGCCGGAGCAGGTGGCGGAGAAGACCCAGGCCTACATCGACGCCGGCTGCCGGGAGTTCATCCTGTGGCTCCGGGACTTCCCCGGCGACGAGACCCTGCGACGGTTCAGGGCCGAGGTGGTGCCGCAGCTGCGGGGATAGGGTCCGCTTATGAGCAACCGACCGATCGCCCTGGTGACGGGGGCGTCGTCGGGGCTGGGTGAGGGTTTCGCCCGGGCCCTGGCCGCCTCCGGTCACGACCTCGTCCTCGTGGCCCGCACCGGTCCGGCCCTGGAGGCGCTGGCCGACGAGCTCGAGAAGAGCCACGGGGCCCAGTCCGAGGTGCTCGTGGCCGACCTGGCCGACGTGGCCCAGCTGTCGTCGGTGGCGGGCCGTATCTCCGACGGCGCCCCTCTCGACACCGTCATCAACAACGCCGGCTTCGGGCACTACGGGGCCTTCTGGCAGCTGCCCCTGGCCGGAGAGGTGGGCCAGATCGAGGTGAACATCCTGGCCCTCGTGACCTTGAGCCACGCCGCCCTCGGGGTCATGGTGCCGAGGGGATCGGGGAAGCTCCTGAACGTGGCCTCCATCGGCGCCTTCGCCCCCGCCCCCGGCGGGGCCACCTACTCGGCCACCAAGGCCTTCGTCCTGTCGTTCACGGAGGCACTCCATGACGAGGTGGCCCGGGCCGGCGTCCACGTGAGCGTCCTGTGCCCGGGGTTCACCCGTACCGAATTCCAACAGCGGGCCGGGGTGAGCACCTCGGGGCTGCCGGCAGCGGCGTGGAGCGACGCCGCCACCGTGGTGGCCGCCGGCCTGGCCGCCCTCGACCACAACCACGCCGTCTGTGTCCCCGGCGTTCTCAACAAATTCGTGGCCGTCTCCCCGCGTCTCGGGCCCCGGAGTCTCACCCGGCGGGTCTCGGCCGGGGTGATGAAGCGCCTCGAGTCCCCTCAGGCGCCCATGCCGCGGTAGGCCGAGGCGGGCGACTAGCGGCGGGGGAGACCGAGTACGCGTTCGGCGATGATGTTGCGCTGGATCTCCGAAGTCCCCCCGGCGATCGTCCCCGAGAACGACTGCATCCAGTGCAGCAGCCAGGCCTGGGCGTCGCCCCGGGCCACCGACGGGGCATCGTGGCGGGCCAGATCGGTGCCGAGGGCCCCGAGCGCCTCCCCGACGTCGAGGGCCAGGTTCCGACGCAGCTCGCTGCCGAGCAGTTTGAGCACCGAGTGTTCGGGGGAGGACTCCCCCTTGGCGAACTTGGCGAAACCCCGGTAGCCGAGGAGCCGCAGGGCCTGGGACTGCACGTAGGCGCGGGCCACGGTGTCGCGGAACTGAGGGTCGTCGTCGAGGCGCCGCCCCCCGGGCAGGGGAGTGGTGGCCGTCTCCACCACCCGTTGCAGCATCCGCTCGAGGTTGGTGGACTCACTGATCCACAACATCCCCCGCTCATGGGCCAGCGACCCGCCGGCCACCGACCACCCGTGGTGGATCTCGCCCACGAGGTTCTCGGCCGGCACCATCACGTCGGTGAAGAAGACCTCGTTGAAGTCGGCGTGATCGCGGTTGGTGAGCTCGGCGATGGGCCTAGCCTCGACGCCCGGTGTTTTCATGTCGATGATGAGGACGCTGATACCAGCGTGCTTGGGCGCCTCGGGATCGGTCCGGACGAAGCAGAAGCAGTAGTCGGCGTGGTGGGCTCCCGACGTCCACACCTTCTGGCCGTTCACCACGAAGTGATCGCCGTGCAGGTCGGCCCGCGTCCGCAGGCCGGCCAGATCGCTGCCGGCGTTGGGCTCACTCATCCCCAGGCACCAGCTCATCTCCGCCCTCAGGGTGGGAATGGCGAACCGTGCCTTTTGCTCCTCGGTGCCGTAGTCGAGGATCGACGGGGTGATGATGGACAGGCCCTGGGGGTTGCAGCTCCGGGGCACGCCGATGCGGGCCAACTCCTCGAAGTAGACCATCTGCTGCAGGGGCGTGGCGTTGCGACCGCCGTACTCCGGGGGCCAGCCGGGCACGAGCCAGCCGGCGTCGAACAGGGCCTGCTGCCAGCGCCGGGCCCACTCGGGGATGTGGGCCGAGGAGACCACCCGTTCGTGGCGCTCGGCCGGCGACGGAAGGTGCTGCTCCATCCACTGCCGGAGCTCGGCCCGGAAGGCCTCGGTGTCCTCGTCATAGTGCAACTGCACGCCGGGGATCGTAGCCGGGACACTGACACCGGCGTCATGGTCGCGCGCGGGGAGGTCCCACCGTCGTCCCCGGGGCCCACCGGTACCATGGGGCCGCGGTGTCCAATCCCCCATGAGCGCCCGCCCCGCCAACCGCTTCGATCTGTTCACCTGCGGCTGGAAGGGCCACGTCCTGGTGGGCACCGATGCGGGAGAGATCGCCGACGCCGACGCCGCCCTCGTCCGTGAGGTCGGCGACGTCCGCTTCCACCATTGCCTGCGGTGCCACGACTGGGTCCTGCTGGCCCCGCCCACGGCACCGACCCGCCCGACGGTGCCTGCTCGCTCCGAGATCGAGCTCCCGCTACGCGGCCCGCTCCTGCGCGACCGCTACGTGCTCCGGCTCATCGCCGTCGAAAGAGCCGTCCACGTCGTCGTCCTGGCCGTGCTGGCCGTTCTCCTCTTCCTGCTGGCCGGCAACCACAGCGCCCTGCAAAGGGACTACACCGACATCGTCGACGCCTTCGGCGGGCCGTCACAGGCCCATCCCCTGCTCGGCCGTTTCCAGAGCCTCCTCACCATCTCCACCGCCCATCTCTACGAAGCCGGCGCCGTGGTCGTCGCCTACGGGGCCCTCGAGGCCACCGAGATGGTCGGCCTGTGGTTCACCCGACGCTGGGCCGAGTACCTCACCTTCGTCGCCACCGTCCTCCTCGTCCCCTTCGAGATCTACGAGCTGGCCTCGTCGGTCAGTGCGCTCAAGCTCGTCGTCTTCGTCGTCAACGTGGCCATCGCCGCCTACCTGTTGTGGTCGAAGCGGCTCTTCGGCGTGCACGGCGGCCAGCGGGCCGAGGACGAGCGCCTGCGGTCGGCGGTGAGCTGGGAGTCTCTGGAGGCGTCGGTTCCCCCACCGGCGGCGGCGGGCGGCCCTCTCAGCCCGGATGGCGGGTGAGGAGCATGGTGCCGGCGATGGGTCCACCGCCGTTGGCCACCACCGCCACTTCGGGGTTCCCCGGCACCTGACGGTCACCCCCCTCGCCCCGCAACTGGAGACACGCTTCGTGGAGGAAGCCGAATCCGTGGAGTCGGCCGGCCGAGAGCTGACCGCCGCTGGTGTTGAGCGGTATCTCCCCGTCGAGGGCGATCCGCTGTCCGCCCTCGACGAAGCTCCCGCTCTCCCCCTTGCCGCAGAAGCCCAGTTCCTCGAGCCACACCATGGTGAGGATGCTGAAACCGTCGTAGAGCTCGGCCACGTCCACGTCGGCCGGGGTCAGGTCGGTCCGTGTCCACATGCTGGCCGCCGCGTCGCGGGCCGCCATCGTCGTCATGTCGTCGAACTGGTCCCAGCTGGGCCGGCCCCGTAGGGCGGTGCCGACGGCATTCACGTGGGCCACCGAGCGCGGCGCGTCGGGGGCGTAGTCGACATGGGAGACGATCAGGGTGGTCGACCCGTCGCAGGGCACGTCGCAGTCGAACAGGCACAAGGGGGTGGAGATCATCCGGGCCGCCAGATAGTCCTCCATGGTCATCGGCTCGCGGAAGATGGCGGCGGGGTTACGGGCCGCGTTGCGGCGCCCGTTCATGGCGATCTGGGCCAGCTGCTCGCGGGTGAGACCGAATTCGTACATCCGTCGGCGGGCCACCTGGGCCAGCCAGTTCACGGCCGAGACGGCGCCGTAGGGGATCGACCACTGCATGAACCCCGACATCCGGGGCATCGACCCGCCCGCGGTACCCGACCCCATGGCCCCGAGCGCCTGGCGCCCGCCGCTGCCCTGGGCCGAGCCTTCGGTGACGGTCCGGTAGACGAGGACATGGCGGGCCAGGCCGGCGGCCACGGCCAGGCAGGCGGCCATGACGGCCCGCATCTGGCCGGCCCCCTCGCCGCCGCCGTCGTGCCAGTTGAGCTTCAGCCGCAGGGCGTCCTGGACGTCGGGCCCGGCGGGCCCGGCGAATCCCCCCGGCCCCATCCCCATCCCCGGGTAGGTGGACAGGCCGTCGATGTCGTCCCTCGTGAGCCCGGCGTCGGCGATGGCGGCCAGGGCCGCCTCCACGGTGAGGTCGAGCTCCGAGCGCCCGAGGCGCCGGCCCACCGCCGACTGCCCGATGCCGGAAATGACCGCCTGTCTCTCGAGGAGCTGGTCCGCCCTCACGACGCCCCCGACGGGGACCCGGTGGGCCGGAAGACGGGCAACCAGACGTCGTCGGCGTGCTCGAAGGCCACCTCGACCTCCATCCCGATGGCCATATCGTCGGCCTCCGTCTCGATGATGTTGGTGGTGAGCCGGACGTCGTCCTGTTCGGCGATGGTGACCAGCCCGATGATGTAGGGCTCGGAGCCGGGCACCCACTGCTGGCAGTTGACGGTGAAGGAGTGGATGACGCCCCGGCCGCTCACCGGCTCGGGGACGAGGCTGTCGGCCAGGCAGTAGGGGCAGCGGGGGGCGGGGGGGTGGACGTAGTGCCGGCACTCCCCGCAGCGCTGGAAGCGCAGCTTCCCGTCCTCCCCCGACGTCCAGAAGAACCGGTGGGTGGCGTCGAGGCGCGGCAGGAGACGGAAGGGGGGTCCGTTGGCGGTCACCGGCCGATGGTACGCCACCGGTGCCGAACCTGACGGCGCCGTCAGCTACGACTGACCCAGTCGGCCCGGTCCATGATCCAGGTGCAGTCGACGCCCTCCTCGGCCGGGGCCGCCACCTGATCGGGCCGTTCGCCCCCCCATCGGAATCCCAGCCGGGAGGGAACGGCCCGGCTGCGACGGTTGGCCCGGTCGTGATGGATCTCGACCGCTTCGACGGCGTCGAGGGTGAAGGCGGCGTCGGTGAGAGCGGCCGCCATCTCGGTGGCGAAACCCCGGCGCCGATGGTCGACGTGCACCCAGTAACCGATCTCGAGGGTGGCCCGTTCGGGCCGGTCGACCAGTCCGCAGCCGCCCACCACCGGGCCCCCCGACCCGTCGCCGGCGGAGCCGGGGCGCAGAAAGGCCCCGTAGACGACCTCGGTCCCCGCCTCCCAACTCGTCTGGAAGCCCTCGAGCACCGCGATCCGGGCCGCCGTCGCCAGGGGCTCGTCGGCCGTCCAACTCATCCACGGCCGCAGATGGTCGAGGCTCTCGGCCACCGCACCCGACAACACGGCGGCGTCGTCGACCAGCCACCGACGCAGTATCAGCCGGGGCGTCGTCACCGTCTCCGGCAGTCTCACGGTACGGCGGCCACCATCTCGACCGGGACCCGCCGGTCGATCTTCGCCATGGCCGTCCGGGGCAGCTCGGCCGCCGCCGGAGTCACGGTGGGGGCAGCCGGTACAGGGCGGTGGCGTTGGCCCCGAGGACGCGGTCCCGGGTGGTCTCGTCCACCGGCTCCAGGGTGCGGCGCAGGTTTGCCACCGCTCCGGGAAAGGTGGCGTCGTGGTGGGGATAGTCCGAACCCCAGACGATCCGCTCCTCTCCGATGAAGGGGGCGAGGGCGGGCAGCGTCTTCTCGTCGATCTCGTAGCTGATCCAGCACTGCCGGGCGAAGTACTCGCTCGGGGCCAGCGTCATCGCCGGGCAGAAGCCCCCGAAGCTCTCGGCCTGCTCGTCGAGCCTCTCCAGCCAGAAAGGCACCCACCCTCCGCCCGACTCCAGGAAGACGACCCGGAGCCCGGGGTGGCGGTCGAGGACACCGAAGGCGATCAACTGGGCGCAGGCCAGCATCTCCTCGAAGGAGTGGGAGACGGCGTGGAGGACGAGAGGGTTGAAGGGCCGGTCGCTGCCGAGGGTGGGGACGATGACCGAGCTCCCCTCGTGGATCCCGATGGCCATCCCCACCTCCTCGGCCGCTTCCCAGATGGGCTCGTAGTCGGGGTCCGACAGCGAACGGCCCCGACAGGGGTTGGGTCGGACGAAGGCGGCCGGGAACCCGAGCTCGTCGTGGGCCCGCCGCAGCTCGGCGGCGGCCGCCACCGGGTCCTGGACGGGGAGCATGGCGGCGCCGAACAGCCGTCCGGGGTCGGCCCCGCAGTAGCCGGCCAGCCAGTCGTTGTAGGCCCGGGCGATGGCCAGCGCGGCGGCGGGGTCGTCGAGGGCCCAGAAGTAGAGGCCCACCGACGGGTAGAGCACGGCCCGGTCGATCCCTTCGGCGTCCATGTCGACCAACCGGGACCGGGGGTCGGACCCCCCGGGCCAGGCCTCCTCCAGGCAGCGGACGTCGGCGGGGTCGGAAAAGCGCGCCCCCGGTGTGGCCAGGGTCCCGAGGGCCACGGCCAGGATCTCGGTGTCACCCACCACCACGTGCTCGAAGCCGTGGGCGTCGGCCTCGATCCGGGGCCGGTACCTCTCGGGCACGGCGTCCCACACGGCCCGGGGCTCCACCACGTGGCCGTCGGCGTCCACCACGCCGGCGCCCGCCGTCGGCGTCATGTCCGCCAGTCGTCGGACGCCGGCAGCGGATGACGGAACAGCCGGGCCGCGTTCCCGCAGGCGATCTTCCGCAACTCGTCGGCCGGCAGATGCCCGAGCGTCTTCTGCACCACGGCCTGGGTGTCGGGCCACGTCGAGTCGGCGTGGGGATAGTCGCTCTCGACCATGATGTGGTCGATCCCGATCCGGTGCCGGACGTCGATGATCGACGGGTCGTCGATGGTGCAGAACCAGAAATTCCGGCGCAGCACCTCACTGGGGAGCAGATCCGAAGGCCAGGCGGTGGACTCGGTCCCCGAGGCGGAGTGACTGAGCACGTAGTCGACCCGGTCGATGAGCATCGGCACCCACCCGATCCCGCCCTCGGACATGGCCACGGCCAGGTCGGGGAAGCGCAGGGGCACCCCCGACCACAGCCACTCGGCCGCGGCGATGAGGGCGTTCACCGGGAACAAGGTGGGCAGGAGCTCGAACGGGGGCGCCGGTGACGGCAGCGGCGCCCACGACGACGCCCCCGTGTGCAGGCAGACCACCGTCGCCGTCTCCTCGCAGGCGGCGAAGAAGGGGTCCCATTCCCCGGAGAAGATGGAGGGGAGACCGAGGGCGGCGGGGAACTCGGGGAAGCTCACGGCCTTGAACCCCCGCTCGGCGTTGCGCCGTACCTCGGCGCTGCCCACGGCGATGTCGGCCAGCCAGGGCAGCTGCAGGGGGATGATCCGGTCGGGGTAGGTCCCGGCCCAGACATCGAGGTGCCAGTCGTTCCACGCCCTCATGCAGGCCAGGCCGAGCTCGGGATCCTGGGCCCGGCTGAAGACGGCCCCGCAGAATCCGGCCACGAGCGAGGGGAAGCACAGCGACGCCCAGATCCCGTTGATGTCCATGTCGGCGATCCGGGCGTGGATGTCGAAACAACCGGGCCGCATCTCGTCGAAGCGCGACGGGTCCATGCTCCAGGTCTCCCGGGCCCGGCCGGCCACGGCGTTGAGACCGATGTTCGGGTAGGTCCGGCCTTCGAAGTGCCAGTACTGCACGCCCTCCTCGTTCTCGATGACCTTGGGGGCCCGGTCGGCCAGGGAGGCCGGCATCCGACCGGCGAACATGTCCTCGGGCTCGATGAGGTGGTCGTCGACGGAGATGACCGGTATCGAGATGGGCCGCGGCTCGGGGTCGGGCAGCAGGACGGTCATGGCCCCGTCGTCCTCATGGGCGCAGGGCGGCGGCGCAGAAGGCCCACAGGTCGTCGGCCACGTCGGTCGGCGACTCCTCGATCTGGTGACACAGCAGCGCGTGGAGATGGGACAGCACCAGATGGAACAGCGTCCGCGCCGTCCGGCCGGCGTCGTCCACCTTGATCGCACCGCTGCGCCCGGCTTCCTCCAATTCGATCCGGAAGATCTCGACGAAGGGCTGGAGCACGGCCCGCAGCTCCCGGGGCCGCGACTCCGACAGCCGCAGGTGCTCGCGGACGAGAGCGGCGGCGTAGGGGAGCCGACCGTCCACGGTGATGAAGCCGAAGAGCCCCTCCACGGCGCACCGCACCCTCTCGACGGGATCGTGGTGCCGTCCCACCTCGGCGGCCAGAGCCTCGGCCCCGCGCCGGGCGTCGTCCTCGAACAGCGCCACCAGGAGTTCGTCCTTCGACTCGAAGCAGCGGTAGAAGCTCTTGAGCGAGGTCCCGGCCGCCGCCACCACCTGGGTGACGGTGAACACGGGGGCCCCCGACTCCCACATGAGGGCGCGCGCCGCCTCCACCAGATCGTCGGCCGTCCCCGCCCGGGGCCGAGCCAGGGTCCGTGCGCCGTCGGCCGCCCCTGCTGCCATCGGACCGGGAAACTATCATCCCGGAGAACGGCATTCTCCGGACGGTGGGAGGGACGACGGTGGGTGAGGCCTTCGGACTGGTGATCGACGGCGAGGTGGTCCCCGGTGAGGCGGGGACGTACCCGGTCACCAACCCGGTCCGTCCCGCCGAAGTCGTTCTCGACGGCCCGGCGGCGTCACCGGCGCAGATCGACGGGGCCGTCGCCGCTGCCCGCCGGGCGGCACCGGCGTGGGCGGCGTTGTCCCACGCCGAGCGGGCCGAGCTGGTGGGCCAGGCCGCCGCCGCGGCGGCCGCCGTGGTGGCCTCCTCGGACCTGGCCCGACTGCTCACCCGGGAACACGGGAAGGTCCTGTGGGAGGCCCAGTTCGACGCCGGGACCATGGGCGGGATGGCCGGTGCCTTCGCCCCGTTGGCGGCGGCCGCCCTCGAGGCGCGGTCGCTCGACGGCGGTGGCGGTCGGCGGACGACGGTGGAGCACGTCCCCTGTGGCGTGGTGGCCGCCGTGCTGCCCTTCAACTGGCCAGTGTCGGTTCTCGGCAACAAGATCCTCCCCGCCCTCCTCACCGGCAACACGGTGGTGGTGAAGACCCCGCCCACGTGCCCCGGCGCTGTCCTGGCCGTGGCCGCGGCCATGGCCGAGGCGCTGCCGCCGGGCGTGGTCAACGCCGTCAACGGACCAGGCCCCGAGCTGGGCCAGGCCCTGGTGGCCCACCCCGGTGTGGACATGGTCTCCTTCACCGGAGGGGTGCCCACCGGCCGGGCCGTCATGGCCGGGGCCTCGGGGGCCCTCACCCCGGTGGTGCTCGAGCTCGGAGGCAACGACCCCGCCGTCATCGGGCCCGACGTCGCCATCGACGACGCGCTGGTGTCGAAGATCTTCGACGCCACCTTCATCACGTCGGGCCAGGTCTGCATGGCCATCAAGCGGCTCTACGTCCCCGAGGAGAAGGTGGGCGCCATGGTCGAGGCCCTGGTGGCCCGGGTGGGGACCGAGGTGGTGGGCGACGGGCTGGCCGACGAGGTCACCATGGGCCCCGTCCACCGGCCCCAGGCGCGCGACCTGGTGGAGGACATGCTGGCCCAGGCCGCCTCGGCCGGGGCCCGGGTCCACCGGCCGGCCCGTCTGCGCGACGAGGACGCCGGCGCCGGGGGCTATCTCGTCTCGCCCGCCATCGTCGAGGGGGCGTCGGACGACGACGCCATCGTGAGCGACGAGCAGTTCGCCCCCGCTCTGCCCGTTCTCGGCTACCGGGATCTCGACGAGGTCGTGGGCCGAGCCAACGACACCCCCTTCGGGTTGTGTGCCTCGGTGTGGACGGCCGATGACGCCGTGGCCGACGAGCTGGTGGGCCGGCTCCGGGCGGGAACAGTGTTCGTCAACGCCCACGGCACCTCGGCCATGGACTACCGGGCCCCTTTCGGAGGCTGGAAGCAGTCGGGCTACGGGGTCGAGCTCGGCCCCGAGGGCATGCGGGCCTTCACCCGTCCGCGGACGGTCCTCCGTTTCCCGGCCGCCGGCTGACCGTAGCCCGCCGGCCCATCGCCTTTTTCTGACCTTCACATCACGACGCACGGGAGGTGCTCGCATGCTCGACCTGGTGATCCGAGGTGGCACGGTGATCGACGGCACCGGCGCCCTGGCACGACGCGCCGACGTCGGTGTCGACGGCGGACGGGTGGTGGCGGTGGGCGACGTCGACGACGGCGCCACCACCGTGATCGAGGCCGACGGCCTCTACGTGGCGCCCGGCTTCGTCGACCTCCACACCCACTACGACGCCCAGCTGACGTGGGATCCGTCGGCCTCCCCGTCGCCGTTGCACGGGGTGACCACCGTCATCGGCGGCAACTGCGGTTTCTCCCTGGCTCCGTCGGGCCCGGCCCACGCCGACTACCTGGCCCGGATGATGGCCCGGGTGGAGGGGATGCCGCTGTCCTCGCTCGAGCAGCTCGACTGGGCGTGGACGTCGTTCGGGGACTGGCTCGGTCGTCTCGACGGACGGATCGGAGTGAACGCAGGCTTCCTGGTCGGCCACTCGGCCGTCCGGCGCTCGGTCATGGGCGACGCCGCCGTGGGGTCGGAGGCTTCCGAAGAACAGACGGCGTCCATGGTGGCCCTGCTCCACCGGTCCCTCGAGGAGGGGGCGCTCGGGCTGTCGACATCGCAGGCCCATACCCACAACGACGGGGATGGCTCCCCCGTCCCGTCGCGCTCGGCCACCAGGGGCGAGCTCGAGGCGTTGTGCTCGGCCGTGGCCGACCATGACGGCACCACACTCGAGATCATCGTCCCCGGATGTCTGAACGGCTTCTCCGACGACGAGGTCGATCTGATGGCCACCCTGTCGCTCCTGGCCAACCGTCCCGTCAACTGGAATGTCCTGGGCGTCTCGGCCATGAACCGGGCCGGCCTCGAGCACCAGCTGGCGGCGTCCACGGCGGCGGCCGCACGCGGGGCCACGGTGGTGGCACTCACCCTGCCCCACACCATGAAGATCCGCCTGTCCTTCGAGCACGGGGCCATCATCGACGCCCTCCCCGGTTGGCGTCCGTTGTTCGCCATGCCCGTGGCCGAGCGCATCACGGCGCTGTCGGACCCCGAGGTGCGTCGCCGTCTCGACGAAGGGGCGAAGTCGAAGGAAGCCGGGATCATCGGAGCGCTGGCCAACTGGCAGATGCTGCTCCTCGAAGAGACGTTCGCCCCGCAGAACAAGGCCTACGAGGGACGGTCGGTGGGGGAGGTGGCGGCCGAACGGGGTCAGGAGCCCTTCGACGCCCTCCTCGACATCGTCATCGCCGACGACCTGCGCACGGGCCTGCGCCCACCCATTCCCGAGTCCGAAGCCGACTGGGAGCTGAAGGCCGACGTCTGGCGTGACGAGCGGACGGTGGTGGGGGGGTCCGACGCCGGCGCCCATCTCGACGTCATGTGCGGGGCCATCTACTCCACGTCGCTGCTCGGAGAGGGCGTCCGCAAACGCCACCTGTTGTCGTGGGAGGAGGCGGTCCGCCAGCTCACCGATGTCCCGGCCCGCCTCTACGGGCTCCGCCACCGGGGCCGGCTCACCCCCGACTCGTTCGCCGACGTGGTCATCTTCGACCCCGACCGCGTCGGACAGCTCCCCGAGCGCACCCGGGCCGACCTCCCCGGCGGGGCCAGCCGCCTCTACGCCGAGGCCGAGGGTATCGAGCATGTGCTCGTGAACGGCACCGAGATCGTGACCGCCGGCTCCTTCACCGGGGCCCTGCCCGGCACGGTGCTGCGATCGGGGAGTGCCACCGACACGGTGACCGTTCCCGGCGCCGCGGGGGCGTCGTGACGGCGGCGAACGGCACCGTGCGGGCCGCCGTGCTCCGCGGCGTCGGCGCCCCCTTCGTGGTCGAGGAGATCACGCTCGAGCCGGTGGGGCCCCACGACGTCCGGGTCCGGATGGCGGCCAGCGGCGTCTGTCACTCGGACCTGTCGGTCCAGAACGGGACGCTCCCCTTCATGTTCCCCACCGTCCTCGGCCACGAGGGATCGGGCGTGGTGGCCGAGATCGGCTCGTCGGTGACCCGGGTGGCCGTCGGCGACCACGTGGTGCTCACCTGGATGCCGCCGTGCCGCCAGTGCTTCTGGTGCCTGGCCGGGCAACCGATGCTGTGCACCACGGGCATGGCCGAGTCGATCGGCGGACCCTACGCCTCGGTGGGCGGCGAGAAGTTGGTCCGGGGGCTCGGCACGGCCACCTTCGCCGAGGAGACCCTCGTCCCCGAGCGCCAGGTCGTCCGCGTCGACGGGGCCGCCCCTCTCGAGCTCGCCGCCCTGGTCGGTTGTGCGCTGTCCACCGGGATCGGCGCCGTCTGGCACACGGCCGGGGTGGAGCCCGGGTCCACCGTGGCGGTGATCGGCTGCGGCGGGGTGGGGCTGTCGGTGATCCAGGGGGCCCGCCTGGCCGGGGCGTCGACCATCGTGGCCGTCGATCATGTGGGCGCCAAGCTCGATGCCGCCCTGGCCGTGGGGGCCACCGACGTCGTCGACTCGTCGGAGGTCGAGCCCGTCGCCGCCATCCAGGCGCTCACCGGGGGGCTCGGCGCGGACTACGCCTTCGAGGTGGTGGGCCGGGCGGCGACGATCCGTCTCGCTTTCGACGCGGCCCGCCGGGGGGGCACGGCGGTGCTGGTGGGGGCCGGGTCGCTCACGGAGCAGGTCACCTTCTCCGCCTTCGAGCTCTTCGTGGGGGCCAAGACGCTGGTGGGCTGTCTCTACGGCTCCACCGACCCCGATCGCGACTTCCCTTCGCTCGTGGACCTGATCACCCGGGGGAGCGTCGATGCCGAGGCCATGGTCAGCCGGCGGATCGGGCTGGACGACATCAACGAAGCCTTCCGGGCCATGGAGGCGGGCGAGGTCGTCCGCAGCGTCATCGTCTTC
>Ga0302325_10008067_pt1 | contig 23236 bp, 24 predicted proteins | sample Palsa_T0_2_FD_201948 | JGI IMG/M metagenome (GOLD analysis project Ga0302325, IMG submission 201948) | Peat permafrost microbial communities from Stordalen Mire near Abisko, Sweden - Palsa_T0_2 | ecosystem: Environmental > Terrestrial > Soil > Palsa > Peat permafrost | place: Sweden: Abisko... | reverse complement strand
TCCGGGATGCTTTTGATCATCGACAAGGTGGGTGCGGACGTGGTCCTCGACGACTTCTGCCATTAAGCCGGCCATCGCGCCGCGAGCACCCGCAATCAGGTGCATAACTTGTTCGCATCCAGCTTCCTTTTCCAAAGCCCGCTCGATGGCCTCGACCTGTCCCCGAAGACGGTGTACCCGGGCCAAGAGTTTCTGTTTCTCACGAACCGTGTGCGACATATCTCCATGATAGTATAGGGGGGTATGCCAAGGAAGCCCCGGCAGCCAGACAGCCCTACTAAGAAGGTCCGCGTAGGGCTCACGTTTCATAAAGGGGTGGGATTTGACACATTCCGCAAAGCCCTTCAAACAAGGGGCTTGGATGTTTCAGGTTTGAAGTGTCAAATTAAACGCATGAAAACGCAGCGGGCCGGATTCAACAAGATTTTCGCCGACCGATTAAACCGGAGCGGCCACCAAGCAGAATGGCCCCACCGAGGTTATACATTTCAACTGTCGTGTGTATTACACCCTTAAATTGATCAGGCACTTGGGGATCGTTGATAGCCGCATATCTGCCAGTGGCTTTGTACCAAATCATCTGTAGATGAAATGCCGCTTCAACTTGAGCCACGGAACCTGAAAACGCGATGGTATCGAGCGATCTGCCATAGGTTTCTTGGATGATGCGAAAATGTTGCTGAATCAGCCAGTTCTTAACTGCGCGAAATTGCATTTCCGTTCCGCCGAAGCGAGCATGCTCCTGCTCGGGAGTGAGGTACTGCCCGTAGTGCGGTGAGGCCGGGTTTTGAAGATCGTCTAATAATTTTTTGCTTTCAGTCGGATGTGGATCTTCAAATAATATAGACTTCGACGGATGATCATTTCCGGTGGCGCGGGCGTGTCCCCGTCAACTTCCAGTCTTTGGGAGCGCCGCTCACGGTACCGTTTGTTCATCAGCAAATGTTGGCTGCGATACAACAGGCAAAATCGACGTCAAATTATTAGCGCGAAGGTCTTGCGATAACCGCTGTACTTCACTTTTCAGGTCCCCCGCCTGTTAGGTCGGTGTTGGACTAGAATTCATTGAATAGACACCAGCTGCAAAACATTGACTTCAGAGTCAATTACCGGGCAAGCACTCCCCGGTAATCACCCGCGGCGCCGCCCAGGATAGATGACAGTGCCAATCCGCAAGACAGTCCGAGTCCGAAGCACATTTAGTTGGAGCGAGTTCGCATCGGCCAGGTTGTGGCTGGAAGGTGCAGGTGAATCCACTAGGACATGCGCTGCTGCCGTTACAGGATGTCTGACTTACGCAAAGGCCGGTCCCTGGTAAACTGAGAACAGGCGAGCACGTACCTGCTGCACAGTCAGCGTCTGTCCTACAGTGTACGGTGCTATCGAAACATGAACCAACGCATGCTCCGGTCGGGCAATCAGAATCATAACTGCAAAATGAAGTTGGGTCTATGGCGCAACGACCGACCGCTAGCCCTGCGCATCGGTATCCGGGCGGGCAACCTAAATTCGATAAGTAAGATTGATCGAGGATCGGAGAGCCCGCTGGGGTCGGATCAAGCAAATTGTTGCTAGTAACGCATTGGCTGCTGCCGGAAATGTTGGAAGTTACGCATTCTGCGTTAGGAGGGCAGTCGGCGTCGGAATCGCACGGCGCTCCGGAGCTCAAAGCCAGAGAAACTGAGGAACTGGCCAGAATGCATCCCACAGCGACCAATCCAATCCATCGGGCGACTAGCGCTATTCTTCCCGGAAGTGTATCGCGAGATTGTGACGCCATGCACGGTCCTTACAAAATCAGCAAATTTTTGATCATCGCTAGAATCTTTGTGTAGTAGTACGTGGCAGTGATAAAAGTTTTCCCGGTCTAGGTTTTGAAGTGCGCTTTCGGTGGTCTTTTCTGAGCGATACGGCGAGTGGACCGTCGCGTTCGCATTGGCCATATTCTCCCGGAATTCAAATCCCAATCCTCGCGGCTGCACGAGAAAAGCGGCAAGCGCCACGAAGTGCCATGCCATCCCGAGCTGGAAGACTACTTGGCAGCCTGGATCAAGGCGGCCGGTATCGCCCGTGACAAGACGGGGCCGTTGTTTCGGAGCGTGGGCAAGGGCGAACGGCTCGGCGAAAAGGCCATGTCCAGGTTTGACGTGTTCCACATGATCAAGCGCCGGGCCAAGGTCGCGGGCCTGCCCTACTCGACTTGCTGCCATACGTTTCGCGCCACCGGCATCACCACCTATCTCGAAAACGGTGGAACCCTGGAGCACGCCCAGACCATCGCTAATCATGAATCGCCGCGGACCACCAAGCTCTACGACCGTACCAGAGAGGAACTCTCCCAGAACGAGATAGAAAAAATCAAAATTTGACGCTTGCTCGAAATCAAAGCGAACATTCGACCCTCCGCGTTGTCGGTTGCAACAATTTGTGGCTGGACCTATGATTTAATCGTATGTACAATTAAACAGTGAGGCTCGCGTTCGATCCGGCCAAGAATGAGCGCAATGTCAAGGAAAGAGGCATCTCCTTTGCGTTATCTGCCGAATTCGATTGGACGACCGCCCTGGTCCTCCGCTCCGACCGTGCCGGCGAAGCCCGATACATGGCCGTGGGCGAGATCGAGGGAAGACTCCACGTCCTCGTCTATACGAAACGCGGCCAGGCACTTCGGATCATCAGCCTGCGCCGCGCTAACAGCAGAGAGGTGAAACGTTATGAAAAAGCCAAACCCTGAACTGACCGATGACGACAATCCCGAATGGACCCAGGCTGACTTCGTGCGCGCGCGGCCCGCTTCAAACGTCCACCCTGACCTTGTGGCCTATTCCGAGAAGCGCAAGCGCGGCCAGCGCGGCTCGCAGAGAAAGCCCGTCAAGAGAGCCGTCTCGCTGCGGGTCGATGAGGACGTGCTTGCTAAATACAAGGCCACAGGCAGAGGCTGGCAGACCCGCATGACGGAAGCGCTGCGTAAAGCGGCTCCTTGAGAGGAGCGATCCTTATCTGGCGATTCCAATGATTCCCAAAGGAGGAACCCTAACTTAGACCGACTATGGGACCTCGGCGAGGCTTGTAACGTCACGCTATGAAGCTGAAATCGTTACGGAGGTCGCTGACAAATGTCGAAACTCCAATTCGAGCAGATATGGATCGAACAAAGCTAGGCAGCGGGTCGCGTGAAAGAACACTTCGGCCTTGCCGGCGCCCTGGATTATCTGATCGGCGAAAAACTGCTGACCGTTACTGAAGTGGCCGAGCTGCGCGCCGAGTTTATGCAACCTGCCCGATTTTCTCCAGGAAATTCGCGCTGTGTTTAGTTTGGAAAGAAATCAGCGAATATGCAACGCAGCTCGAGTTCGCAAGGCCGCTCAGTCCATTTCAGCGTAACGCCCTCCGGGCGATTTCCTCAGCTTCGGTGCACGTTCATTAACACGACTCCGCAACGAGTCTTTGGCCAGGTTTAGGCAGTGTTCATGCAGGCGCGCAGAGCGAGCCATGCTCGAACGTTAGCTCCCAGCGAAGCCGCCTCACCCTCCTTGTGAGCGGTAACAGAATTTATCAGTCATAAGAATAGTCGTAAAAAACGGGGCCGGGCTCTTAAAAGTCCTCCAGTACCGTCTGTTGAAACGATTCAGAAGTCGACTAAAGCTCAGTACTTGATTCGTCTTCATCGCCATGCGTTTGCGTATTTGCCTCTCTTATCAGTCGGGTCATGGCGAAGTTTCAGCTCAACCGCCGCAGCTAGCGTCGGTTCCCGTGGAACATTAACTCCGGTTGCTCGAACGCTTTCCTTTCGCTACGCCCAGCCTCACCTATCCTCGAACAGTGGTCACTTGTTGACTCGGCCAAACCGCAGGAGGAGCCGATTGCGGAAAACCGCCGCCCACTCGGACCTGTGACGGTATCAATGGATATATCGACCACTGAGTCAGACATCGGATAGGTGTTAGCTGCAAAGTGTTCCAGGCAGCAGTGTACGCTTGCTTAGCATCTGCGCCAACGTAACTTGTCATCGCAAGTACCTAGAAGTGGCAAAAACCCAGCATGTTAACCTAGAAAAAGAAAAGGCTCAAAGCTTGCTAGGCTCGTTAAACAGAGTTCGTAAAATCAAGTAGCAAGTAGTCGATTGGCCATTGTTTCATAGGAGGAGAAAATGCTTTCCAAACACCGAGAGCCATAAAGAGCGCGGACAACGCGACAGCGCTGGCAGAATAGATCTGTTGGCTGAACTCGTTCTGCCAGGCCCCTGTTCAACGCTGATACCGAGCGGCCTAGATGTCGGTAAGTCATATCCGGATCCTCTGCTGCTTGTGCAGGTATGCGTGGCCGGAGTGAGCGGGAATGCGAGGCTTGTCGCGAGCAGCAATATCAGCGCCGCGAGGGGAATGGTTCTTATGATTCGTCCCCTCTTGGCTTCGGAGACATGAGCCTAGTCCCGCAAGAGCTTGCAGTCATTCGTCTTTGAAACTTATTAATGTGACAAAATGCTAGGAATATGCATCTAAGGGAGTAAATAACATGTCAGCCAATCTAGGTTCACTACCCAACCCACCCGCATCGGCGGTTCCGGGAGGCGTCACCAACCCCAGTCATGAATACGATACCTTTCACTACGCTTTTGGCGTTGCGACGCAGAATGCCGTGGCGACCGGTGCGGTCGCGCATCCGGATAATGGCGACGAGGGGCGTTATGTCGATAAGTCCGGGACCTACAGCAAAGGCCTTAAGCAAGCCGGGCCAGGTTTGGTAGACATCCCAACCTTCACCAAATTTAGAACAGAGTATTCTGCTACTGGTAACGGGGACCTTCAGTCACAAGGTACACTGATCGGTACACCTGGGAGCAATTTCAGCAAGCTTAATGGCCCGCAGGGAGCATTCGCGCTCTCGCTTGCCGGTGCGGATTCACGCACCTTCGTTTCGCCGCCGGCTTTTACGGTCCGTTCGAAGGAATATGCCGTCGAATTGGTCGAGCTTTACTGGGCGTCACTTCTCCGCGACGTGCCTTTTTCCGAATACCAAGGCAACGCCACCGCAATCGCCGCGGCCAATGAACTCGATGCTTTCGGTGGGGCGTACAAGGGACCGCGGGACTCGTCGGGAAAGGTAACCGCCAAGACGTTGTTTCGGGGCGGACTCACGTCCGGAGCTACGAACTTGTTCGAAGGGCAATTAGCCGGACCATATCTCTCGCAATTCTGCCTGCAGCCAACAACCCTGGGTGCGCAAAAAATCAGTCAGATGACCACCACGTACACTGCTGGCATTGATTTTATGACTGACCTCAACGAATGGTTCAATATACAGAACGGCGCTATACCTGGCGGTGCGATCACGGTGGACCCTGTCCCAAGATTCCTCCGCGATGGTCGGGCGCTTGCCGGATATACCCATGTTGACGAACTGTATCAAGCCTATCTTGTCGCTTTTTTGTCGATGAGCACTATGGATGTGAACGCTAACCCGACGTCACCGTACAACACCTATACTAACGAAAAGGCTTTCGGAACCTTCGGGCCACCGGACATTGCAGCGACTTTGGCATCGGTGGCAAGGGAAGCGCTCAACGCGGTTTGGTATCAGAAGTGGCTCGTGCATCTGCGGCACCGCCCGGAATCCGGCGGTGGTATCGTCCAGATCCTTAAGACCCCTGGCCATGGGCCGATCCTCAAAACGGCAGCAGGGTTCGACACCCTGGACAATGCTGTACTCAATTCGGAGGCCGTCGAGCTGAGTAACTTGCGATACGGCAGCTTTCTTCTGTCGCAGGCGTTTCCTGAAGGGTCACCGACTCATCCGGCCTATCCGACCGGTCACGGTACCGTAGCGGGTGCGTGCATTACGGTGCTGAAGTTCTTCCTGGACTGCGATCAACCCTTTGCCGGCTTGTCAGTTCCTGTTCTCGAACCCGCACCGGACGGTTTGTCGCTAGTCCCGTACAAAGGTGTCGACAAGTCCGCGATGACAGTTAACGGCGAACTTCACAAACTGGCGCATAATATTTCCTTCGGACACGGGATTCACGCCGGTATCCACTGGCGCAGCGATACGGATTGGTCGATTATTCTAGGCGAAGCTGTAGCCCTTAAATACTTGCAGGATCAGGCTTACGGCTACAACGAAAAAATCAGTATCAAACTGAGGAAACTGGACGGATCGCTTCAGACCATCAGTAATTGAGTTTCCGCTTCAGCTCGATCGGCGTGCCCCTTTTGACCGCATAAGCGGCAAAGGGGCACGCTACTTGCCGACTTTTACCGGGGCGTTCTTGGCTAGCTGTCGGACGCGAGGCTTCTCAGATCTGCCAAAATGGGCGAGGGGAAGGATTTGTAGAATTGTTTATGCTCGAGACCTCTTCGCGAAGTGGTGTGAAACGTAGATGGAGGCGAATATCGAAAATCGGCATAGTCAAAAAAGAGAATCATTCACTTATACTGTCACATCTGCAAAGACTATGAATTGTATTAGAGTCTTTTATTGGCCACTTGGTCCGCAATACCGTTTGACGGTGTCTTTGTATGCTTCAGGGCTTTGGAGTTTGATGAAAATGAGAAAAACGCCGGGATGCACGCAGCGAATGGAGGTTTCCAGTTCGACGATCATCGCCTCGATTCCGGGAGTTTTCCAATCATCCGCGAGTTCAAGGCTGAGCGCTACGACGATTTGCCGGGGGCCGAGGTGAACCGTAAGAACCCCATTTACATGCATCACTCCCGGCATATGCCCAGCGAGTCGCGTGATTGAATCAACAATGCCTTGATCAGCCGCTTCACCGATGAGCAAACTCTTTGTTTCGCGCCCAATTAGTGATGCCGTCGCAGCCATTACGAGGCCGATGAGAACTGAGGCAACCCCGTCCAGGACAGGCAATGCCAAGCGCACCGAAAAATAGACTCCGGCAGTAGCTATCAAAATGCCGACTATGGACGCACTGTCCTCCAGCAAGACGATGAATGATGGCGGGTCTTTGCTTTGCTGGATCGATGTCAGAAGCTGTGAGAAGTCCTCTTTAGCTTTGAAATTGCGCAGCGCGAGTAACCATGTGGTTCCGTCAAAGAGCAGGCAGATCCCAAGCACCACGTAGTTGACGGCTACGTGCTGAACGGGCTCTGGCTTCAGAATCTGGACAATGCCTTGATAAACGGAGATGCCCGCGCCAATCGCAAAAAGTAAAACCGCGACGACAAAGCTCCAAAAATAGATTTCGCGGCCATGTCCGAAGGGATGCTCATGATCTGGACGCACGGCTGCGCGCCGCAATCCATAAAGAACCAGAATTCCATTTCCTGTATCGACAATCGAATGAATGCCTTCGCTCAGCATTGCGGAGCTGCGGGTGAAAAAAGCAGCCGCGAATTTCGTCAGACCGATGAGAAGGTCCGCGGCAATTGAGGCGAAGAGGACCGATCGCGACGAAAGTCGGGGAAAATGTTTGGCCGGAATCATTTCATGCCAGGCTCTGCTGCAATTGGTAGGCTGGCGCAGCAGAGTAAAAATGCAACCATCATGAAGACCACCTCGGATTGCAATTGGGAGCGGTAGCGTCTCGGGCTTATCGGGCACCCACACTTGTTGAGGGAGCTTGGTCCGTCGCTCTGATATCGTCGTGGCGTCGTTCGAAGCCATATCCATCTTTTACCGAATCGCTTCGATCGACGCTGCCAGAGCCTGTTTATTGTCGCCTCCTTACCGCCATGAAGGCTTTTTCACCCCCCCCCGAAGGTATGTTCTTTAGAGCTTTGGCCAGGTCTTCCCTCTTTGGTGAATAACGAACAATGGCGGAAGCACGATTGACATCGTCAGATTATGTACAGAGCAGAGCGTAACGATGCGAAAATGCTGATGGTCGACGATGAGGGGCGCAGAAGAATAATAGAGTATTATAGCTACACTTAATTTGTGTGAGGAAGAATTAACGTAACATAACGTCCTTTATGTTACGTCGATTCGGAGCAGGGGACAATCGAAATTTTGACCTCTTAGCGGTTTGGTCGAGCTGCCTGGACTCAGTTGGGCCTGATTATTTCTCCCAGCCGTTTCGTTCGCTAACTGCTTCCGCCGAGTAAGCTCCGCCGCGCGTGAAGCAAATGCGCCCTGGTGCGGTCTCCCGCCTTTGCGTTCCGCTTGCTCCAGTACTCCGAGTCTTTTGCGCGCGTCCGAATCCGAGAGTAAAAGTAACCGCGAGTTTAATAACTCGATTGGGGGTCTATGGGGAAAGTGTTCAGGTCCACACTCATCGTTGGCTCGCTCGTAGGTTCGTTGATTGCCGCGCCAGTCTGGGCGGGTGCATCGAGTTTCTCACACATACTGTGGGCCTCACCGACCGGAGGGTCGGGTTCGTGCACTCGCAAAGCGCCGTGCAGCCTCGACAATGCAGTCTCCAGCGCAGCGGACGGCGACACGGTGTTTGCGCTTCCTGGGGTCTACAAGGGCGGAGTTTTGATCGACAAGCGGCTCGTCCTGAGCGGCTGGGGCGCCACAATCGACGCCAGTTCGTCACCGTTCGGCAACGGCGTACAGATCGTTGGGCCCGGCGGTTCAGGTTCGACGGTCGAAGGCTTCAAGATAGAGAATGCCGAGTTTGAGGGTATCCTCGTCGGCACCGCTCCCGTCGCTCCACAAACGAGCGACGGTACGCCTGTAGCCAGCGGAGAGCCGGTCAGCGACATGACGATCGTCGGCAACATTTTAGTCAACAACGACAGGGGCCTCGGAAGCGACGACGGGCAGTGCTTCTCGACGCCCGAGGCGCCCGGCGATTGCGGCGAGTCGATCCATCTAGTCTCGGTGACCAACTCGATCGTCGAGGGCAACTCCGCCGAAGGTAACGCCGGAGGGATACTCTTGACCGATGAGTTCGGACCCACATCGGGCAACAAGATTCGCGGCAATCAGGCGGTCGACAACGACGACGACTGCGGGATCACGCTCGCTGGCCACAACTCGGCCGCGGTCGATTCGACAACGGGCTTGCCGACCGGCGCGGCCGGCGTGTTCGATAATGTCGTCGAGAACAATATCTCCAACAACAATGGAATATCGGGACAGGGCGCGGGCATTTTGCTCGGTGGCGGAGTCCCGTACGCGGGTGTCTATGCCAATGTGATTCGCAACAACGAGTCTCGTGGTAACGGGCTTGCGGGTGTGACTCTCCACCAGCATTTGGTGGGCGACCTGAACGACAATGTGATCGAGGGCAATCTCGTCAGCGACGACAACATCGACGGTGACTACGACTTCGCCGCCGCTGCGGCAACCCAGACGACGGGGATTCTGATCGCGTCAGGTGCCCCTCCCGGGCCGCCGCTGCCGCCCTTCTTGTTGCCTGGTCCGATCACAGGCACTGTCATTCAAGGCAACCTGATTTTCGCGGTGAAGGTCGGTGTCTGGACACTCGGCGTCGACCCGGCGAGCACCACGATCGCCGGCAACATCTTCAGTCCGGGAGTCACAACACCGATTAGTACCCACTAAAAGAGTTGGGCTGGCTGACAAATCGCAACTTCGACTCAGGTGTGATCGCAATGGCGATCAGTGCCAGCGCCATTGTTCTCGCTGGAAGCCGGCTCTTCCGAAATTCCAATGAGGATTTCCCCCGGACGGACGTGAGGTGTCACCTGTTTCCCATCTGAGGGTCGGGAGAAGTGATTCCTATTGTTTGAAATATATCCCACCAAACTGAAGATTATGGATCTCCGGCTTGCGCGCGGACTCACTTCGTTGGCCCTGTGACGTATCTGTAGGAGTAGGAGTCATCATTCCATCGTTCGACTATCAGTTGAGATGCTTTCTCGATGCAGACGAGTTGCGCCCACCCTTGTCGCGACCTTGTAAAGGGACACCCCATAAAATCTGCATAGACCCTAGTTCCTAGCGGTGGGGGCGCTTCAACGAAAGCCACATTAGCCGTTAAGTCTGGACAATCTGATTCAGCGTCCCGTGGACAAAAAACCAAAAGTACATTGTGAGTACCGATTTCCCACAAAGGTAATCCAGCACCACCCTACTTGGTGGCTAGCCTCCGATGGACTTCAAAGCAGTCGCAGACCAGGTGCAGATTTCCTGGGCAACGCGACGTATCCTGACCAAAACAATTCACCGGCAACAGCAGGAACGCCGACGCGAATGGCGCAAAGACGAGGCGCACCGAATGGTTACGGCCCTCCGTTTCCGCTCCAACGAGGTGCGGCTGTGGCTGAGCCTAATCGCCTACAACCTCGGCAACCTGTGGCGGCGGCTGGCGCTGCCCAAGGGCATCGGTAATTGGTCGCTGACCAGCCCCTGCTGGCGGAGAGCCTCCTGACGCGGCGGCTGTTTTGCCGCCATGCTGCGGAAGATCGCGGCGTTGCCGGCACCGGCGGGATAAGACGAGCGCAGAGCGAAGCGAATTTCGATGACGACGCTGGGGCGAAGGGAAGAGTGCCTGCGGAACCTTTCGGAAAAAGAGCATCTCCGAATGTTGCGTGCCCATCAGATGCGAAGCCGATCCTTCCCCGCGCCGCCGGAAGCACTGTGGGCCAAAACCGGGCCAAACCTTGCCGGGGGAGGCTGTTTGGTCTACACCACGAGCTGGATCGGAGAGTGAAAACGGAAATCCCGGCTAAATTAGTTAGTAGTTGCTCACATGCCCATCACCCGCAAACCCGTTGATGCCGACGTGACGGGCAAACGCGCCCGCGCCGCCACCGACCCGAATGGGCCCACCGGCCGGCTTGCCACCTGGCTCGCCAACACCACGCTTGACGACATACCCACGACGGTGCGCGAGCGCGCAAAGCACCTGCTGCTCGACGGCGTCGCCTGCGCCCTCGTCGGTGCCCAGCTACCCGTCTCGGCGATTACAGCCGGGCCTCTCCATCAACGCGAAAGCGGAAACCATCAACAAGCTGCCATTGTGTGGATGCTTGAAGTCTCGGAAAAATCGAAGAAACGGCGGACGTTAAATCCAAACTTTTGAAGGCTGTCGCTTTCGCCCATACCTAAATCGACCCTGCTCGGCTGTCGTGGATATTCATTCAAGTGGCATGAATCTCACGCAGCTGGTGTAAGTCGATAGTCACACGGATCTCGTCATAGGGAACGGTCGGCGCTTTCGCCCTTCCCTTCCCCGCTTGAGGCGCAAGGTTGACCAAACCAAGCCGCTCAAGCAGCGTGATATCCGTGCTGACGTTCTTATAGTCGCGCCCCACGAGGCCAGCCAGTTCGAGGACCGACGCCGGCTGATGCCGAGTGATCGCGAGCAAAAGTTCGAGGCGCTTTTCAGTTAGAATTCGCCGAAGCTCCTCGGCGTTCTCGAAATAAAGTTCCGGCTCCTGCGAGGTTTCATCTCCGCGCGCGATGCGTCGCATCGTTTCGCGAAGAGCCTTCGACCGCTGGGCGCCGCTGCGAATGCCGATATTAAGCCGACGTGCATTCATAGCTTTCCCTCAAGGATAAGCGACACATCAAGAAAAAAGTCGTTGAGCAACGTGTCCTCATTTACGAAGCTGTAGGAGGTCTCCTTGCCGCGCAAATGCCGATGGTGAGACTTTCCACGATGAACATCATATAGAACGACCACCGCGCCACTCTGAAGGTCGAGAAGGCACAAGGAGTAGCGGATTCCTTCTGGTAGTTCGAGGTTGGGCGAGAACGTTGAGATGCGCACTTCCTGCAGATAACGCCCACCCCCGATTACATCTCGTGCCTCGAGGATGACCGGCGGCATATCTTATTATGGTATGTAAGGCCATAATAAGTAAATGGCTTTCTTGCAGCAAATTCGCACCGGACCTGATTCCCTTTTGGTACTCCTCTATCGCTCAAGTTTAATCGGAGAACCAGCGCTCCGACTGAAACTTGACCGCACTCCTTTAATCAAGTAAATCAATCGATAAGATAATTTGTGTTCTGGCGGTAACGCCATGCGAGGGAAAGACCGAATGTCAATTGACACTCTTTGGTATACACGTTGCCCGGTACCGACAGCGTTCAGCGCGGCTGTTCGTCTCGGTTGGATTGATGATGAGTTTGCTCGTGATCAGATAAAGGTTGCATCTCTACTCAGTTCGCCCACGCGCTCAACACGTGAATCCCACTTCGCGCACACACAGCCCAATTCGTTTCGTCACGGCGGCAACATTCCTCCGTTGTGGGCCTTCTCGGAAGGGAACGATGTTCGCCTCATCGCACTGTCCTGGACTGAAGAGAACCAGGTCGTATTAGCTCATCCAAAATCTGCTGTTCACACCGTTGCCGATTTAAAGGGCCGCAGGTTGGCGGTCCCCCGGAGGCTCCATGATTCGATCGATTTCTGGCGCGCTACTGTGCTACGCGGCTATCACGCGGCCCTCAGTTCCGTCGGTCTCACTGCTCATGACGTAGAATTTGTTGACATTCCGATCGAGCGCGCGTGGCTTGACGATGCGCCCAAGGGGACGGCCCAACGAGGATCGCTGTGGGGAGCCGCATCTACGCGGGCATTCCAGCGAGAGGAAGCGGTTGCTCTATTGACGGGGAAAGTAGACGCAATTTTCAGCGCTCATGCGCACGCCGCCGACATCAAGGCATTTCTAGGGGCGCGAGTAGTGACCAATTTGCAAGATCGCCCGGGTCGATCCGCGCGCATAAACAACTGCACACCGCTTGCGCTGACCGCGAGTGGAACATTGATCGATCAGCGTCCGGACCTGGTGGCGCGCTGGCTAGCCAGGGTGATTGAGGCCGGGCGCTGGGCCAAGACCCATCGCGACGAAACGTTCCGCATCGTTGCCGCGGAGTCGGGCGTCGCCGAGGAAACCGCACATGAGGCCTTCGGCGAAGGGTTACTGGATCAGCTAGTGCCGGATTTGTCCGATGAAAACATCGCGGCCATTGTCTCGCAAAAGGATTTTCTGCTCGCTAACGGTTTCATCAAAAGGGACTTTGATATCGAACAATTCATCGTCCGCGGCCCGCTCGCCGAGGCGAATCAAATCATAAACAGGAAGGACCCCAATCACGATAATCTGCCCACATCACGCCAATTGGATGTCAATCTATCGCCGGCGCCCGCTGGCAAATGAACAAGTAGGGCGAGTAAGAGAAAAATGCCTCCGTCCATTGCAGAGAACACGATGTCCGAACCACGTTTCGGACTTTGGGCTCCGGTTTATGGACCATGGGGAGCACGTCACCATCCTGGCGAACAAGCGCAAACTAGCTACAAGTTTTCGCGCGATATCGTCGTTGAAGCAGAAAGGCTGGGTTTCAAGACGGTCATGATCGCCCAGCACATCATCAATCCGCTTAACAACGAATATGATCAACTAGAGACTTGGAGCGCCGCTGCTGGTTTCGCGGAGGCGACCGAAGATATCGAATTAATCGGCGCGGTGAAGCCATTTTTCTTTCATCCGGCTATCCTCGCAAAGATCGCATTGGGCATCGACGAGATCAGTTCCGGCCGTTTCGCGATCAATCTCATCAGTGGATGGTACATGCCCGAAATGGAGCAGGCGGGATTACCTATTCGCGACCACGAGGATCGGTACAGTTTTTCGCGCGAGTGGCTACATATCGTTAAGTCGTTGTGGCGCGACGAGGCGATATCGTTCGATGGCGATCATTTCAAGATTAAAGATCTTCATTTTCATCCGGGACCTGTCGCACAGCCGTGGCCCCGTATTTATCTCGGCGGCGAATCTGAACCAGCGCGCGCCTTGGCAGCGGACGAGGCGGACGTGTACCTGATCAATGGTCGTCCGCTTGAACTGATGCGTCAGCTGATCGCGGATTTGCGGCGGCGACCGCGCAGGAATGGCCAGCCTCTAAGATTTGGTACCGCTGGTTTTGTGATTGCGCGTGCGACCCAAGTGGAGGCTGATGAGGAACATGAATATCTCGCGGAGCTCGCCGCGCCTCAGGATTACACGAAGCTGCTGAAAGGCATCGATCCAGCAGTCGAAATGTTCAAAACCTTCGGCAATGGTCCACGTGGATTAGGCACCAATGGTGGAACGTCACTCGGGCTAGTGGGCGATTACGACACCATTGCACGCAGAATTGTGGAGCTGAGTGAAACGGGGATCGAGACGTTTCTCCTCCAATTTCAACCGATGAAATCCGAACTGCGGCGGTTCGCCGAACAAATCATGCCCCGCGTCCGAGAACTTCAACGGCAAGCCGGACGCACAACTATCTCCGAGAACGAAGCTCGGAGCTATACAACTTCGCTTGATTGACTGGCTAACCGCGCACGCCGCGGGGCGGGACGGGTGCTGGCAACATAGCGCTCGGTGTTGACGCAGCAATGTGGCGATATTTTGGCGGCTATACCGCCGAGATCCACTCGCGGCTTAACAGAGGCAATTACAGCGGAGCGTCTGTGGACCGCTCGCGAGCTTGAACCAGCTCATCCCCCAATCCGAGAGTCAGGCAGCCGAGGCTCGTGGCTCAGGACATCTCCTGCCAGATGCTTGTGGCGCGGTGTCTGATTCGAATGTGATACTTGAACATTAAGGCCATACCGTTAACAGCGATTAGAAGCGCCCTGCCCTCGCTTTAACGTAATATAATGTCCTTTATATTATATAGAAAGGGAGAGTAGGGTGCCACGAAATATAGGTGTTGCGCGTCGCTCGAGGGCGACGTGCCCCCGGCTAAGACCCCTCCATGTCACGCTCACGAATTGCACTACTCGTCATCGGGGCGTTCTACTTGCTAAAGTCTACGGACATAGCCGCAGCGCCAGACCCGCAGTCACTCCCAGCGCACCTTCAGGAGCATATCCGCTTGACTTCATCGGCGTGGCGGTCGCAGAGCTGGGTGATGCGGGTGGAGGCGTGATTAGCCATTGAGGCGGCTTTTTCGAGTGTCCCGCCATTCTTCAAATACGCAATGATCCCAGTGGCACGGCAACTATGAAGTGGTTCATGGCTTGGCGGCCATCCGCAGCGACGGCAGAGGAAGCGCGGTGACGGCGCTTGCCGGAAGCGGGCGCGCGTGGGGGCACGAGCCTTGAGCCCGCGCCCGCACAAACGGCACAGGTCATGCAAATTTGATGTAGCGGCGGCCGCCGAGCGGTTCGACCATGAGCGCTTCGCCGAGGATTTTCATCGTATCTCCAGGTGTCCCCTGCCCCTCCTCTCCTATATAACATAAGCGGCTCCAAGGCCCTATGCAGAATACACAAAAATAGGAATGCCCCCGGCGGGATGTGTTCAAACTCGGACTCACTACCCACCACTACTATAGATTCGAGCACCCGGACTTGCCGGACAGCCACCCCGTCTAACCGCTGTGCACCGACGCGCATGTCTAGTGGTGTCGTGTAGGAAGCAGCGGTCCGCCGCTACTTCCACTATGCTGATTGGCCAGACCTGGATCCGTGACTGACGTCGCCTATTTCTTTTCGGGACTCTTGTGATGCACGGCATGCCCGGCGTCAATGCTGTGACTCGTTCTAACAAGACGCGCAAATCCTCCTGAAGGAGCGACGTGCACTCTTGCTTTGGAAGCGGCAACGGCAATTTTAGTGGTTCGGGTCACGCCGGCCGCTGGCGCAGGTCCGGCGTCGATGCCGTGGTGCGCGGCCGAGGCAGGCAGTAGCACTTGCGACGAGGTTTGTGGCGCCAAGTTCTCGTCGAACTCGATGATTATGCGCATGTCTCTCTCCGTTTTGTGCGGTCAACCTTCTGAGCCTAGTCGTTCAGGATAGCGAATCGGCCTTCTATGTCGAAAGTATCGGCGGTCAGATTCTGCACCGTGATCCAATAAGTTATCGAATCATCGGAAGCCAGTTCCGTTGCCACGCTCCATTGCACATGTGGCGCACCGGGTTGGGGCGTCGTCGGAACGACCAGCCAAGTGACGTCTTGCTCCTGTGGCCAGCCCCAAGTGAAAAAATCAACGGCCTGATGCGCAGTTAACGTCGCGGCAAACTGTACTCCTATAGTCATAGACTCGCTCCTTTCCCCTACACGCCGAGAACGGAATATCGCCCCTCGATACCAACATCACTGCCGGTTAAGTTCGTGACCACAATCCAGTATGTGATGTAAGCGCCGTTAGGTCGCTCCAGCTGCACTTGCCAAGAGATTTGCGGACTCCCTGAGGACGCATCGGTCGGTACGACCTCCCACTCAACGAACAGGTATTCCGGCCAGTTGTAGGTGAAATAGCTTATCGTCGAGTTAGCCGGCAGCGTGTCGGTCCATTGGACGCCCGAATAGGGATAGGTGCCAGGTGGCCAGGCCGGCACGGTGCAGGCGGCGTCCGCATTGGACCAATAGGACTGCACAGTTACGCCGCTCAGGACCCCAGTCGTTGACTCGCAGATGTCGCCGATTTCGCACCAGCCGGACCCTGTGCAGGTTCCAGCGACGCCCGTGAGCGCCGAGCCTTCGGGATCGGTCGCTGATTCCACCAGCTCATGCGAGAATATCGTGGTGACGTAGTCCAACGTGCCGTTGTTCATCACCCAGCCGAAATGGACTCGGTTGCCGTTGTTATCTGGATAATAGGTGTGCTCGCCGTCTTCATTGGTATTACTGCTGGCAACCCCGACGGGCATGATCACGAGGTACAGATTCTGATTCAAGCCATCGAGGCTCGGCAGCGTGCCATTATTGATCTGCGCGCTGATAAAGTTAGAGACATCAGCATCAGTGAACGGATTGCTGGGGTCGGAGCTGCCGATTACCGTAGCCCCCAGCAGGTGGCCGCGGCCGAGGTTTCGGTACTGCTGCAGGTTAACCATATAAGGTCCGGCCAGGATGCTTTGAACGGCGCCCGTAATCTGGTCGGACGATGGCGTGGGGGCTGGGTTGCTCGACCAGGCGCTACCCCAGTAAATCAGTTGCACGCGTGGAATTTGAATTACCGGGCCGCCATTGTCCGTAAATTTGTTGGCCATGCGTTAATACCTTCCAACGGTCGTCGCGGATTGTCGTTCCATATCCTGGGACACGCGCAGATTGACAACCGCTGAAGTTAACCAATCATTCAACCGATCGACGGTCCAACCGTACTTGATTACAATATGCCTCTGCAAAGAAGCCAGTTCATCAAAGAGCCATGGTTTAGTACCTGGGTACAACATTGCGACATCATACGCAAATCATTTCGAACGGTTTGAATATCATTACAAGACCATTTCCTTGACCGGCACCAACCCCAAAACCTCCAGGCCGCCATGCTTGGCTTTGTAGTAGATGGCCGAACTGATCCCGTGTTGCGTCACACCTCGTTAGCTGGCAACTCTGGCGTCCGCTGCCGCCTTCAGAATCTCCACGATCTGGCTTTCCTTAAATAGCGATCGCTTCATGCGCACCTCCCCAACGAAAACCTGGCGGCAAGTTCCATTCCCGCTTGTCTTGCCGAAGGGTTACGAGATCGCCATCCCAAGTTCCTACTGAGTTCGAGACGCTGCGCTGCAAAGTTTGCTTATCATACTGCAGGTGCGCTTAGCACCTTGTAGAACGAGAGCAGTTATGTTGGCTACTGATGTTCTATGCAATTGGCGGGCTTATTCTTGTTAATTCACCTTCCTCGTATGGCTCGCGCTATGCATCGAACAGGTCCATGTCTTGTATTGATGGCGAAAATTGGAAGAAGGCCCAAGGCCTCCAAACGCGCATTCCAGGTGCATCCGGCGCCGATACTAGAATGTGCGTACGCGCAAAATGTTCTCGAAGAGTAATCGCCATGACAACAAAAGCTGTTCTGTGTTTTTATTGAGCTGATCGCGAGCGTCTGTTCTGCGCCTCTAACCTTTTGTTCAAGCGGTTTGAGCACTCGATAGGAGCTTCAACCCCGGTCATCTAGAAATCGGCAAAGGAGAATAAAATGCCAGGAACGTGGACTCCTCTTAACAATCAGCCAACATTCGGCGCAGGCACTATGCTGTTGCTGACCGACGGCACCGTATTCTGTCAAAACACCGGGACCAATCAGTGGTGGAGGCTCACCCCTGATATAACGGGCAGTTATGTCAACGGCACCTGGTCGCAGCTCGCCAATGGTCCAAACGCGCCACTATACTTTGCCTCTGCGGTTCTTCGTGACGGCCGGGTCTTCGTAGCGGGAGGCGAGTACAACAATTTTGAGGGCGCGGATCTGCTAGCGGCGGAGATTTATAATCCGTTGACGAATTCATGGACCGTGCTGCCGACTCCTACCGGGTGGACTCACATCGGCGACGCTTCTTGTTGTCTCTTCCCCGATGGTCGCGTGATGATCGGCTCGATCGACAATAATAGCTGCGCGATCTACGATCCCGTGGCGAACTCTTGGACGGCGGCGGCGAGCAAGGTGAACGGTAGCAGCACAAATGAAGAGACGTGGACGCTTCTACAGGACCAGACCATCCTGACTTGCGACTGTTCGGGCCACCCTCAGACTGAAAAATACATTATCGCCGCGAACCAGTGGATTCTCTGCGGAGATACCCCGACAGACCTGGTCGAGGCCGCTTCCATCGAAATCGGCCCGGCGTTGGCGCTGCCGGATGGGCGCCTCTTTGCAACCGGAGCCACCGGGCATACCGCACTCTACACGATGCCGCCGAACTCCAACCAAGTTGGGACTTGGGCCAACGGCCCAACTTTCCCGCCGCAGGCGGCGAACCAGACGCTAGGCGCCAAGGATGCCCCCGGCTGCTTGCTGCCGAACGGGCTCGTCCTGTGTACCGCCGGTCCGGTAGATGGGGTCGGCGGAGACTACCTCAGTCCCACGTATTTCTTCGAGTTCAATCCGACCACCAACACACTGGCGGCTACGGCCAATCCGCCCACAGCTGGCGGGCCGCCCTATGTGGGACGTTTGCTGCTGCTTCCCACCGGTCAGGTCCTGTTCGCAAGCGGCACTAGTAACATTCAGGTCTATACGCCAACGGGCGCCCCGGACCCGACGTGGCAGCCGAACATCACGAGCGTTCCTCCAATTTTGATTCGTGGGAGCACGTACCAGCTCTACGGCCGCCAGATCAACGGTCTGTCGCAGGCCGTCAGCTACGGCGACGATGCCACCATGGCGACGAATTACCCGATCGTTCGGATCCAATACAACGCCAGCGGGCATGTGTATTACTGCCGGACCTTCAACCATTCGACCCTGGCAATCAACACCGGCACCGTCATTCACCATACGGAGTTCGCTGTTCCCACCGGCGCCGAGCTCGGTGCTGCGACAATCACGGTGGTGGCTAATGGGATCCCATCGGATCCGGTTCCGGTCACTGTCGAATTGCTCAAGTTCAAAGAAGTGAAAGAGATCAAAGTAGAGCTAAAGGAGGTCGAAAAGGCCGTCGTCGAAACCATCGCTTCCTCAAGCCCAGCCGGCGAAGGGCAACTGCTCGCCGTTGTTCAGATGCTCGCCCAACGCGCCGACCAAGCAGCGGTCGCGGCAGCGGAACAGCAACCGTTCATTAAGCCGGAAGAGCGGCCCGATCTCGGCTCCTCAGCAACAGGTAAGCTGCCTCCGCCTTCGAAGGCGAAATCGGTGGGGTAGGCATGTGATCGTCGTCGTTGGTAGTTCCTACGATGATCGCGCCCGAAAGATTGCGGCGCATTGGGGTACCCAGTGCGCCGCAATGCTCACGGCCGAAGATCTTTGCAAACCCGGGTGGTCTCTTTCGATTCCCGAGACCGATTACGGCAGGGCTGTGATCGGCGGCGAAGTCGTTCAGTCGACACGGATCAGCGGAATTCTCACACTTCGACCCTGCGTTTTTCCTGAGGAATTGTTGAACATTCGGTCCGAAGATCGACAGTATGTAGCGGCAGAGCTGACGGCATTTCTGCTGGCCTGGTTGACGATGCAACCATGTCGCGTGTTCAACCGCCCCGTCGCGCCGTGCCTTGCCGGACCCAATTGGCGCCCCGAACAATGGATCTACGCTGCGGAAAGTTTGGGTATACCTGTGCAAATGCGCCATCGTCATGTGCCCAACGGCGGCGATAGCGAGGCCGCATCGAACGAAGAGGAAGCAGTTGAGATCACTACGGTCGGAAACCGGTGCTTCGGCTGCGACGATCCGGTGCTTGAGACCTGGGCTATGCAACTTGCGCGGGAGGCAAAGGTAGAACTGCTTTCGGTCTGCTTCTCAAGAGGCGGGCATCGCTTCTTGTCGGCAAATCCATGGCCCGCGCTCACCGCTCCGGCAATCCTTACAGCAGTCTACGAACGGTTAGAGAACATCAGATGATTCTCGTCTGGGGTCTTTCAGACGATAGTCCCACTGCTGCGGTGATCGCGGCGCTGGAGCGTTCGGGCAATTTTGTATTCTTTCTCGATCAGCATGAAGTGTTGAACACGGGCCTCGACCTCTGGATAAACGAAGGCGTCCACGGCGTGATGCGGTCCAGGACCGGGGATATCGACTTGGATCAGATCGGCGGAGTTTATCTGCGCCCCTATGCATCGAGTAGGCTGCCGGGGATCGCTGGTGCACCCCCGGCAGCCATTGCGCGTGCCTCGGCGTTTGACGACGGGATGCTTTGCTGGAGCGAGCTAACCTCGGCGCGGGTGGTAAACCGGCCCTCGGCGATGGCCTCCAACCAGTCGAAGCCGTATCAGCTCGCGCTGATTCACGCGCAAGGCTTCGCCGTTCCGCAGACGTTGCTGACCACAGACGCGGCCAAACTGGAAGCGTTTTGGGAAAGGCACGGCGAGGTGGTCTATAAATCCACGAGCGGCATCCGGAGCATTGTCTCGCGCCTCACGCCGGAACACCGCGAACGCTTTGGTGACCTCGGGTCATGCCCTACTCAGTTTCAGCAGTGGATCCCTGGGACCGATGTGCGGGTCCATGTGGTCGGAGAGGAAGTGTTCGCCTCTGAAATCGGCTCGTCCGCGGTGGATTATCGCTACCCGCAGAACGAGGATGAACGACCGACAATCAGCTCTTTTTGTTTGGCAGAGGATCTCGCTCTCAAATGTCGGCAACTCGCCGCCTCTCTCGGACTGGTGATGGCAGGGATTGACTTGCGCCGTACTCCCGGGGGCGCCTGGTACTGCTTCGAGGTGAACCCATCGCCGGGGTTCACCTATTACGAACAGTCAACCGGGCAGCCCATCGCTGATGCGGTCGCACGTCTGTTGGCGTCGGGAGCGGTCGGCAGATTGAAATAAGCTGTCAGCGCACTCTTGGCGTATTTCGAGAGTGCGAAATAAGCCGAGGGCAATAAGGCTTAGCATAGCCGCTCTAAGCATTACACGGCGAACACGCGCAACATCGAAACCTCGCGCTTCCCACTGCCGGTCGCTCGCGAAATAGCCGACGGCGCTCCTGAAAATTTGCGGCAATGGCCAACGCAGCATGCCCATATTTTTGTCACACCCACTGCGGCTGAAGGTGAATTCGTCGCCCGCATTTATGCTGTCTCTCATTTTCAGCAAAACATCGAAACGCAAAAACTCCTTAATGGCGGCAGAAATGCGGACCCATTTGTCATTGCCAAGGCGGCGATTGACAAAGGTATTGTTGTGACGATGGAGCAGTTCAGACCAAAGGGCGCGAGAATTCCCAACATATGCGAACACTTTAAGGTCGAGTGGCGCTCCCTGGAGCAATTCATGGAAGAACAAGGCTGGGAATTCTAAAGCACTGGCCCCTGGACTCTGCGTGGACGTTTCACAAAGGGTACCCTATTTGCAACGATCGGAACTGTGCAAAATCAGGCTACCGTCACGCATCGAGCGCGCCTGTGTCGAAACCGTCACTCTTGACTGGTAGCGGGAACGTCCGAGACAAATCACAACATGAGTTCGGCGGATGTCGTTTACCTTTGCCTTATTTTTTTCGCCACCAGCGTGGTCAGCGTTGTCACCGGAGCCACATCCCTTATCACAGTCCCCGCTTTGCTGGCGTTCGGGTTCCCGGCCGCCACCGCCATCGGCACGAATATGCTGGCTCTGACCGCACTCAGCGGAGGCGCGACGCTGCCGTTCCTACAGACCGGCATGATTGAGCGCGACCGCATGCCCGCATTGCTGACACTCACATTGTTCGGGTCGATTCTTGGAGCTCTGCTGGTGTTTGCCATACCGCAGGACGTGCTGCCGTTGATCATTACGGGTGCAATGCTCATAGTTGCCGCAGTCGTCCTCCGTAGCCCACTGCACACTTCAGAAAATCCCAAGGTCTCGTCGATAGGAGTCTCAGCACTGATAGGCTATCTACTGACCCTTCTGCTGGGCGTAGATTGTGCCAGTTGCGGGATGTGTCGTTCCTCGAATTGCACCGGCGGCAAATAACCGAGTGCCGAGTGCAATCTGCGCGTGTTGTAAACCTGGTCGATGAAGTGCGGAAGACGTTCAACGACCTCTGCAAAGGTTCGATATTCGTTTAAATAGACATGCTCACATTTGAGCGTCTTCATGAAACTCTCGGCCTTGGCGTTATCATAGGGGTTGCCGCGTCGGCCCATCGAACCGCGCAAGCCAAAGTCAGCCAAGGCCTGACGATATAGCTCGGCGGCATATTGACCACCGCGATCGGAGTGGTGGATACATCCTCGCGCCGGCCGCCGTGTTTCAACTGCGGCCTGCAGTGCCGCCAAAGTCAGACGCGTATCGATCCGTCGCGAAATCGCATAGCCAACCACTCGCCGCGACCAAGCGTCGAGAATCACCCCCACATAGACGAAGCCAACCGCGATCGCCACGTATGTTAAATCGGCGACCCACAACTCGTTGGGTCCCGTGGGACGGAAGGCCGCTGCCAGGTTGGGAAATATCGGACTGTCATGATCGCTATCGGTGGTGCGCACGAAACGGCGTAGCGGCCGCACCTGGAGGCCGTTTTCACGCATGATGCGGGACACCGCCTTGTGATTGATCGTGGTTCCCTCGGCCTTCAATTGTGCCGTCACGCGGCGATAGCCGTACCGTGGAAATTCGTCGCACAACGCCACGATTCGATCTCGCACGATAATTTTCGCCGCCGCAGCGCGGCGGCTGCGGTAATAGTAGGTCGAACGTGCCAACTTCATGGTTCGGCATCCTCGCGCGACGGTAAAACCTTCGGGCCGCTGACCACGGAGTAGCTGTCGCCGTTCGGCTGGCGTGCCAAGCGCGCCCCTTTTTTCAGCAGGTCGACTTCCATCGTCAATTGGCCGACCTTGCGCTCCAGCTCCGCGATCTTGCCTTCGTATTCAGCGATGCGCACGGCGTCGACTACTTCGTCGGTGAGTTCCCCAGCCTCGTACTTCTGCACCCACTGGCTGAGCAGATTGCGCGACAGGTTATGCTTGCGCGCCAGTTCCCGCAGACCCATCCG
>Ga0302325_10008066_pt1 | contig 23238 bp, 27 predicted proteins | sample Palsa_T0_2_FD_201948 | JGI IMG/M metagenome (GOLD analysis project Ga0302325, IMG submission 201948) | Peat permafrost microbial communities from Stordalen Mire near Abisko, Sweden - Palsa_T0_2 | ecosystem: Environmental > Terrestrial > Soil > Palsa > Peat permafrost | place: Sweden: Abisko... | reverse complement strand
CGATAGAATATATGCTAAAATAATCAAAGAGTGCAAATTGTATTTGTATACGCTAAAAACTAAAAATTACTACTTTTACTACCCAAAATGCATTATTATCCCTCTACAAACTCCCCCTTTAAAGTACATATTGCCATATGTTTTAACCATTTTCGTATAACCCTTCCGCCCTTGCTTAAGACTATAAGCTCCTCTGCAATTAGTATATCCTTAAAATAAACAATCCTTTGCGCTGCCTTTTTTTGTGCTTTCTTCGATAGCTACTTCCCCTTTAGCTACTTCTCCCCCTTTTTTGGTGTAATATGAAATAGAATTGCTTTAGTATCCAAAAGTGTTTGTATAATAAGTCGAGTAGCTATAAGAGTTGCTTTTGCAAGTGTCTTAGATCGAATAGGGGTTCGTTCGATAACTAATATTAAAGGAGGAGGAGTATCTAAGAGGAGTAAATCTTCAGGGACGTTTGCTAGCTCCTAAGCTAGAATAGTCGCCTTTATATCTTCCTTTGCCTTTTAATCCAATTGCCACTCTGTTAGCGGCCTTTTCCTCGCCCGTAAAACCTTCTTTTTTTGAGCTAATCGTTGCTTTTCTATCCCAAAACAAATTAGCATATTCCGCATTTGTATAAACTCCTTTTTAATCTATATATCAAAACTATACTCCTTATATTCCTTTATAGTATTATAATCCAAAACTCTACCCTTACTAACATTACACTAGCTACCTTTAAGCTTCCTTTGGTTTTTTATCTTTTGCCTTTGCGCTTTAAGAACTCGATCTAAATCCCGCTAAAGAGTAATCACCCTTGCTATTGCTTTCTTAGTCCCTTTTGTGATTTTTTTAAGCTTTTGACCAACTTCTATAGCATCTTATATCGATAAACCAAGCTTTTTAAAAATAGCATCAACTTCAGTCTTAGTAGCTTTTACTTCTTTCACATTCCCGGGCGTTAGCTTTATTATAGCTAAAAGCTGTGTTTTATCGGAGGTAATAGGTCAAGATGAAGGTAAATCGAAGTTTGCAAGATTATTAATAAAATCTTCAAATTTTGTAACACTTTTAGCTAATTTAGTAGATTTTAACAGGCAATTTAAAGCAATAACACCCTTTGCGTTTAATAGCAAGTATTTACACTTCTCCCATTTACTTGTAATATTAGCTAAGGTAAAAGCTAATTTTATTGCCTTTTGCATCACACCTAAAAAGTTGATTTTAGTAATCTTATACCCATTTTATTAGAATTCGCTAAAGTCTCGAATTATTTGCTTATAAAACTTTAACAAAGCTGCAAATATAGCAACGTCGAGAGGTTAAAAGAAGTAAATTGTGTGTACAAGAAGGCATAAGAGGATAATCTAATTCTTAATACAAAAGTCGATTACTTGAGAGCTAATGTGAGAGGAATGGCCGTCGAAAAGCATCAACTTATACTTCCCTTTTAATGTCTTTCTAGTTTATAATTCAAAAACCCTTTTAAACTAATTAACACCTAATTCGACATTAGTTTACCCGTTAAAAGACATTGCAATTGCTTTACTTGCAACTAAATATTTAAGCCACTCGAGCTTCCTTTTAACGCCTTTAAAAATAACATATAACAGGAGATATCGACCATCTATTAAAATGCAAGAGATAATAGTAACTTATTCTCGACTTCTATCTTATATAATAAACGATTTTTTGTCTATCCTCGTATCCGCAATTATAATAACTTTTTCCTCCCTAATTTGTCCTATTATCACTCCCTTCTTATTTATATTATATATATCCTCCAACTAAATATTGTAATCCTTAACTGTCTTAGTATATAACTAAAAAAATCGACAAATAATATCCTTATCTTGTGCTATAAAACGTGTTTTATCGAGTGGCGGCACATACTTCGACTTGAGCTAAGGAAATCGACAAAGCCACTTTTAAACCCAATTAATCCTTAGCATAGCAAAATCGCCCTTTGCAAGTAGCAATTCCTTTGCTAATAATCGCAATTGGCAAACCTTAGCTAGCTAACCTTACTCCTCGAGTTGTTAACACTATTCGACAAGAGCTTCTTCCTCTAGCAGTGATAATCGTTGCAAATTAGCGTAAGCTTTTGCGGCAGACTTTACCCTAATAAGTCGACAGTAAACTGTAAATTTCACTACACCAAACCAATTAGCGCACATTTGCTCGCTCTTTTTGTTCCGAAGGTCCTTGTAGTTTATATACATCGAACAAGCTGCTTTAACTCGTACTTTGTAGTCAGGCTCCCCTGGAAAATTGGGCTCGTTTCGCTGGCGTTTTGATACTCTAATTAATCTTTTGCGAAATCGACGGGCCTTTGTAATGCCCCTATAGCGTGCAAGTACTCGGGCGCCTTTGGCCATGATTTTTGAGTTAATTATGGATAAATTGGAGTGTTGTGGGTGCAATAGGGCATGAAAGAGGGGTCGTAGTAGGGCAAAATACAGTGGTTCTTTCCTAAGTTTAGTTCGTTGCTGGGTGAACCCTTCTACTCGCACATGTCAGCCAGTCACATCTCGACGTCACTTCTTCAACATCGGTCTGTCCTCGTATCACCGGAGTGTCAAGCACAACTGACAAATCTTGTCCAAGCGAGGCTGCAACGCTGCAAGGGCTCGGAGGGGCTCAGGGGCCCATCAAAAAAACAAAAAGCAAGGCGCTGCTTCAAGAATTCAATAGGCTGCTTTTGTGAGCCACACTTCCACAAACATCTCCACAAATTTCAGCAGGCCATGGCGAATAAAATTAAAAATAGCTCCTGCACCAATTCCCGGTTTGTTCAGGTTAGCAGTTAACTTTGCCCAGTTGCCCCCCCCCCAGAGCTTTCCCTGAGAACACGAGCCAGCCAATTCCGGGCCCCTGAGACTCGAAGGCACAGTGAACTCGAGGCGATAACGTGCCGCACTGCCGCGATCGATACTTTATATGTACCGATGTCAGCACTTTAAAAACGCACACTCACAGCGGTCCAACATGCGGCACTTCAGAAACCAGTGAACCACGCGTGACGCGATTCTTGTCCCCTGCAACCGTTTAGAAATTGGAAGCCATCTCATGATCCGACGGACTAACGATCAATTATTGGCTGTGTGTCACAGTGTGTAAGCCGCGGATTGACATTGTCTGCCAATTGTTTCGAAAGGGGTCTGGGCTGGGACGGGTCGAGAGGCCGCCTCAACCCTTTTTGGGGGTTCCCTTGGCGCAAAGGCCAGTGCTGACCAGGGCTTGATAAATCTGTAAGAGCTACTACTACAGTACTAGTTTACGTTATACGAGAACTACTGAAAGACCGCAAATCCCGGAACATAGACAGACAGACTACCACCACCAAAGCGTACCGCTATAGCGTTGCAGCTCAGCTCGCTCTTAACATCTTCGCAGTCCTGTACCGTACAATTTATTGCTTCTCCCTTATCGGAATGTTCTTGTCTGTCTTTACTTCTCAACGTTCGTTTCATCCTGTGCCCGCAGACGCTGCGACCTCGTCGTTCCTTTCGCTATCACGACGACGCAGATCTCAAGTCCTGGATACACCTGCTCCATAATAAAGACCTTGCTACTTCAAATATCCTCCTTTAATCAATCAAGCATCACGTCGTAACCTCTAAAAGCTTTATAACGACCCTCAACCCCTAATCCTCTTGCCACCACGATCCTTCCCCTCTACTTCGCTTCATAATGCATATCTCTACGGCCATGCTGCTCGCAGTAGCAAGCTTCACATCCGCACAAGCTACCTTCTCCCGCTCCTCGAAACGTGGTCTCGTCTTCGTCCCAAACTCCAATTACCCCCAAGACAATCAGATATGGGTTGAGAGCGGCAGTGATCTCACATGGTACTACAACTACCAAGCAGCTCCCTCACCCGCATACGCCGATCGCACACAGGAAGAATTCGAATTCGTTCCTACGCTCTGGTCGCCCAGCACCTCCTTTCTATCATCTGTAAAAGCACTGATATCAGGAGGAAGGAATATCAGTCATGTTCTGACATATAACGAGCCGGATGGGACATCATCAACTGGAGGAAGCGACGTCCAACCCGCAACGGCAGCCACCAATTGGATCTCTCAAGTCGAGCCTCTCAGGAAACTGGGTGTGAAAACCGGTGCTCCGGCAGTGACTGGCGGTCAAGGAGGCTTCACCTGGTTGACGGAGTTCTTCGATGCTTGTGCCAGCCAGGGAACGAATTGCACAGCTGATTTCATTCCTATCCATTGGTATGGCAGTTTCGAGGGCTTGACTTCACACATTGGCCAGGTTGCTGCTACGTAAGTTGACCTCAATCATATCTGTATCAACGCCTTTCCTAATTGTTGAACATAGCTTCCCCAACACAAGCATCTGGATCACCGAATATGCTCTCAACAACGACACCCTCTCCGATACCCAGAGCTTCTTCAACATGACGGCCGACTATTTCGATCGCATTGACTATATCGACCGCTATTCATATTTCGGCTCTTTCCGAAGCAGTGTGAGCAATGTTGGTCCTAATGTTGCCATGTTGACGCAGAAGGGCCTGCTGACGGATATTGGGAGTTGGTACTTGGGCGGTGCGGCTACGAATAATATTCCAGAATCTACCGGCTTCGGAACAAGACTTGTTCCAGGAATCGGCGCCATCTTGGTTGGTGTGGTAGCTGGGTTGACGATGTTGTAATGAGGATATTGTTTGGATGGTATGGGAAAGATGGTGTACATAGGTCGGGGCGTTGAACATGGCATGGCACATATGGAGATCTCATTCTTAGACGCGTTGGAGCGTGCACAGAGATTTTGCTTGGGATGAAAGTATACTTTAATGGTAAAAATACAAGATTCTTCACGGTTATCCTCATCTTATTTTTACTTATTGTACAGTAGTAGCTATGTGTACTATTTAGTTTCCATCTCGCATCCGAAGCTGAGGACAAGAAGTGAGTTTTGCCTTTCGGCGCCCCAGCGACGAGGCAGAATACTGATCGGGGGCAGATTGATCGTTTCGTCGACCTGCTAGCAACGCGACTCGACAAAAGCGTTGAAATCCTAGCATCCAGAGCGAAGAACACAACATCTATCCCACCTGCTCTCCGCTGCTCCATGCCGTCTGCCCTTCCTTCGAAAGCTACGAGGCGTGATGACCTCACCAGTTGGTCAGGCAGAATCATCTTTCACGTCTCCATTCGTTGCAGATCGTCAGGCAGATTTACTACGCCCTCTATTAGTTATAGATCTTTATTGCGCTTCTCAAGGCGGATTCTCTCTCTCTAGCTAGCGAGAGATGGAATATTTGTTCCGGTTCTCAAGGCGGATTCTTTCTGTGGAGTGGAGCGGCGAAGGATTTTCTGTTTCTTTTCGCAAGGAGATGTAAGAGCACTGAGATTGTTAGCAAGTGTTGGCGATATAATTGCTGGGACGGTCTTACGCAGACACTGCGTCGAGGCTTAAGGAAATGCATTAGAGATTCGAGGGACTGGGCTCTGTTGTCGCAGTGAGTGATTGAGCCGGGAGTAGGAGAGAGATGGAGGCATGTGGTTGGTATGGGTCCTTGGAGCGGCCTCGGGATGTAGTTGATGTCGGTAAATCGATATGATGCTATGCCTGGGTAGATTGGTGAGAAGGTGCTTTTCTGCTGCACCGGCGCAGTTCAATCTAAAGATAGAAGGGCAAACAAACCTGACTCAGTCTCACGGTCACGATGAAGAACATAAAATGAATCCCAGCCTTGAGGCTGAGGCTCACCAACCCTGCCCTTAACTTCCACCATATAAGAAAAATAAATAAATATACCTCTGTTGCAGATCGCACTTTAACTCTAAACATAGCTCTGCATCGAAAACGGAAACATAATTGGTGACGGGAGCATACCTAACTTTAACGAAAGTTGCCCAGGACGTTCCCGACCCCGCCTCCAAGAATAGAACCAACATTAAGTGGGTGCCACCACGTCACATGTAAACATTCATTTTGTTGCACTTCGCTATTTGAACCAATTATAGAACTGCTTTCGATTGGATTCAGGAACAGAGCGGATTAGGGTTTAGTGAGCTTTTCCATGATAGATGCAAGAGGTCACCAACCCCACTGCTGCGTTTAAAGTCTGCCAACCGCTTCGCGCGGCCAATCACGAAGGAAGAGACTATTGGGCTGGTGAGCATTTAGCAGGTTTATGCAGATGATGCATGAGACTGTCAATGGAGCGGTTACCATGACCAAGGGGTTGGAAGGCCGGCCTGGTTTGCGGCCAAGCGCGTTGGAAGTTTGGATGTTGGAGTGACTGCTGAAACGTTTTCGCTAGAGACTGCGAGGAAACACGAATCTGACTTGTTGTACCTTACATCTCCGTTGCTTCGCAGTGGATGATGAGAACGCAAACAGGGTCGAAGTCGTACTGCCATATGCGCCTCGATCGACGATCTTTCTAGACGGATTGATGAATATTGGTCTGGGGAAAGGCGGTCTAAAAACTTCCAGGCTTCTCGATTTCTGATTTTGGAATCATGTTATGAGGACGGCGGCCGTCGGAATATCAGCGCCGGGATGGCCCGCGGAATTGTAAGTCTGCACGACACGATCCGTCCAAGGTTTGCTCATTTTGGGCAGCAGAGCATGAAGATCTCAGGACTCGCCTCTACGGTTTGATGTGCGTAAGCAATATGTTGTTGTATTCGACTTTCTGCGCGTCCTCTGCTCTGCCGTCTTGATCGATTAGAAGCCGATCAAATGGAGTTCATCAAAAAGGGGAAGACTGTATGTACGAGTGGGGGCTGGGACGACATCCTCATATTCTTGACAGTCAACTACCTTCAAGGGCTCATACTGCTATGTCGGTCAAGTTCCCTGAGGAAAAGGATTGAGAGGTCAACAAGACACGTATGGACGCTTTGCTTGCTCCTTATATCGGTCTGATGTCTTCATTGAGAAAATTCAGTGGTGTTGGGTTCTGGAGACGGATCCGATGAAAAAGGCATGTCGCGCTGAGGCTCTTTGCCAGATTGTAAGAATCTAAGGCTGGAGGGCGAAAGATGGATTGCGTATTGAAGTTCCACTGAGTTTGGACGAGTCGGACTCCAAAACGAGATCACCATCTTTCTTCTCCGGGTCGGAGTTTTGACTAAGTGTCAGTAGTCCAAAGCCCCAATATATGCCTTATTTTCCAGTCAAGGTTTGGAGTACGAATCATGGTACTGATCACTAACGTAGTCGCAACAATTCATCGATATTAAGACCTGCCGTCGAGACTCGACCACCCAGAAGCATGCGCGAGCATGTTCTGTCCAAAGTCGAGGAATACTTGGCTGTCGTCCTCGGCTTCTCGCTTTTCGTCTCCCCTTCTGTGATCATTTGGGCACTCGCCCGCTTCGATGCTAGACAGAGCGAAACAGTAAATTGAATAAGACTCCTCACATGGCTATACCTCCAACCGGGTAGTCTGCTATTCTTGCTGGAATGGAACGCGTGCTTCCAGGCCGAACACGCCTTGCATGCTCCTTTAAAATATACAAATTGGCTGGAGCCAGTTCTGGGCTATATTTTGCGAGCAACATGGCTGTTGGGATATGCGCTTGTTGTGAGGCAGATTGTGGCCTTTGGCGTCTGCATACAAGCTTGAAAAGAAGACAAATGTTTGACTGTCGCAATGGAAGACGGTGTTGCAAGAACTACCTAGCTGGACGCTGCTGCGCGTGGCTCAACTGCAATTCGAAGAAGAAATAGGAATGAAGAAGCTCGTGGGAAAGAGAGAGAGAGGTCGGAGTGGTTCAGGGTCTTGTGGGTAGCCCTGGCATGACTCAGCAGGCATCTGTGCTGTACAGTGCCAGCCCACTGAAAGCCCAACGCTCCAGCCTCCACCACTTCGTCCCGCTTCAACAATCTTCCCAGTCCTCTCAAAGAGCCAAACGCGTTGGCGCAGTAGTTCTTAGGTATCTTACGATACTTGGTCCGTCCCTGATGCGAGTAGTATCATGCACCCCGTTGAGGAACGAATGAGTAATCTTGCCCTACACCAGCTACAGTATGTTTGCACTTCACCCAGCCACCCTCGGTTATCGGCTCGAGACCAGTTCCCGCATCTCTTTTCCGGGTGGGTTCTTCTATCTTTCTGACTCGCGATTCCGCGGGGTATTGTGGAGGATGCTGGGGTCGGAACCAACAGTATGGCCTGCCAAAGGCGGTAGATTATGACGGTAAGTCTAGCAAGTGTTACCATTCTTTACAATTTGCCGTTTCAGTATCCGAGGATTTGTTTCGCTTGCAGACGAAGAGTGTTTTGATTGCTGGCCGAGATTCGTCCGACAACAATGTTTTCTTTAGTACTTCGTACTCAATTTCTGTTTCTCTGTAAATCTACTTTATATTTGAAATCAAGCTTTCTTCATTGAGTTCATAGCCGTCGGTCTTTGGCTCAAGAAGCATTTCAATTACGCTGCAAAAATGGTCTTCTACCCCGAGGATTTCGTCCCAAAACTACCAGAGATTCCAGACACAGTGCCGATTTGTGAGTTCATGCTCGACGAACAGTATGGAAGATACTCGATTTTAGACTCTTTGGATCCTTTTACCTGTGGTATATCCGGACGGAGTTTCACCGCACAGGAACAGAAAGATAGGGTGACTTACCTTGCGCGTTCATTATCAAAAGAACTTGGATGGAACGTCAACCAGGGCAAAGAGCTTGACAAAGTAGCGGGAATCTTTGCGCAGAATACAGTAGGATAACCAATTACACTTCAATCCTATGCTGATACTTCCAGATCGATATCATGTGCCTTCACTGGGCAATCCATAGACTAAATGGCGTTTCGTCTCCGGGCAACGTCGCTTACTCGATCGACGAGTTACAACATCAGCTAAAAAGCGCAGGCGCCTCCTGTTTGTTCACAACGCTGTCTCTTCTCTCAGTGTCCCTCCCTGCAGCTGCAGCTGTAGGCATACCTCGGAATCGAATTTATATTTGTGAGATGCCTGACGACAACAACTCTCATGCCGAGTTCAAGCGATTTTCAGAACTTATCAGTGAGGGTGAACTTCTGCCAGAACTGAAATCAATGAAATGGACTAAAGGCCAGGGCAAGAGGCAAATCGCATTCCTATGCTTTTCCAGCGGTACTTCGGGACTTCCGGTAAGTCTTGCCCACTTGCCCCAACACTCAGAAAGGTGGAACTGACAGGTGGCTAGAAAGGTGTCATGATCTCGCATTACAATGTCATTTCCAATGTCGTACAGAATTATCTTTATGATAAGGGATGGCGGGCAAAAATCTCACCTACGTATCATGATGTCGCACTTGGCCTTTTGCCACAGTCGCACATCTACGGACTTATTGTGATCTCCCACTCCAGCGTGTATCGTGGCGATCAAGTAATTGTTCTTCCCAGCTTCAATCTTCAGCGCTTGCTTTCCTACATTGCGGAATACAGGATCACCAACCTCTATATCGTTCCTCCTATCATTATTGCTATGTTAAAAAACTTCGACCTTCTAGCAAAACATGATTTGAGCTCTGTGACTGGCGTTTTTACCGGGGCAGCTCCATTAGGTCCAGAAACGGCCCAGGAGCTGAACAAGCTGTTTCCCAGCTGGAAGATCAGACAAGCCTACGGGTTGACAGAATCGGCCACGACGGTGCTTTCATCGCACCCAGATGATATCTGGTTTGGTAGTTCTGGATGCCTGGTTTCTGGAATCGAAGCAAAGGTGATGGACCTCAAAGGTAAAGAGATCACAGAGTATGACAAGCCAGGCGAGCTTCTGGTGAAGTCTCCAAGTATTGTACTCGGATACCTGGAGGATGAAAAAGCAACGGCAGAGGCGTTTGTGGATATGCCTGAAGGGCGATTCTTGCGCACCGGCGACGAGGTTGTTGTTCGAAAGAGTCCGAAGACTGGTCGCGAACACATTTGGATCATAGATCGCATTAAAGAGTTGATCAAGACAAAGGTGCGTAGTATCGAAGCACTCTTCTATGGCATGTTTGCAAGATATCGCTCTAACGGTTGTATTTATCCTAGGGTCACCAAGTTGCTCCAGCGGAACTTGAAACCTGTCTATTGAAGCATCCCTATGTTGCTGATTGCGCTGTCATCCCGATTCTCGACCATTTTGCTGGCGAGTTGCCCAAAGCTTTCGTTGTCAAATCATCCAACATCGGAACCGATCAAACTGACGAAGAACTTAAACAAGCCATCTTAACACATGTGGAGAAGGAAAAGGCCAAGTACAAATGGCTGGGGGGCGGGGTTGAGTTTATTGATATCATTCCGAAGAGTCCGAGTGGGAAGATTTTAAGGAGAATTTTGAGAGATCAAGAGAGGAAGAAAATCAGAGCTCTAGGCGCCAAGATGTAATTTTACTTGCATGATGCCCTGGGAGGAGTAAAGGTACCTATAGCTATATAACTTCTTAGACGGTCACGTGAGTTTCAAGTGACTCTCGCGTTGGTTCGTACCTACCTAACGTGCGTCCCTGTGTCCCGAGACGCACCCTGTCACGAGACGAATTTATAGTTTAGGAATCACTAATTTTTTCTTGGTAAGTCTACGAAGTTGTTATTAAAATGTCACTTTCTTTAATCATTTCTCCCTGAGGGGACCCCTTAGTAACAAGAAAAAGACTGCGGTTGATCATGCAGTCGATCGTTTCAATCACGCTGTTGATCGCCGCTTCAGATGTTCCCCTTTACTAAATCGCGATTATTAGAGTCTCTTTAAATTTCGGAGCAGTTAGGGAAAGATCCCATAGGTAAAGAATATGGCTTTAAGTTTTGAAGACATTTAGAGACGAAAATAATATGGTCCGAGAGTTACGCCGTGCCAAAGGGGGGGCATGAACGCCACACATTTTAGCGTCCAGATTTAGCTTATTAGCCACTATCCTCAAGCCTCATACGTGTGGCGTAAATATCACGTGCGTGACGTAAGAACAAGTTTCTCGAACATTCCATAGGCAGGTGTGCCGCAGCACGCTGGTGCCTGGGCGCTTGAGCGCTGGAACATGATGGAGAACGTATAAGTAGTGTAGCCACAAAGGTTTATTCCAAACGACTTCGGCTGTTGACGCAAAAACTTTGAAACACCCGAAAACAAATAATATCGAATCTCACAATGAGCGACCGTAAACGCCTAGCCAGTTCGAGTTTGAAAAGCAGTTCGCCGCTATTCTGGTTCACTCTCGTGATACCTGTGGCGATCATTGGAATCGGCGTCAACTTCATTCTTAACCCCGTTGGAGCGTCGACAGGATACGGAATTCCGATCCACGATCCTGCCATTTTCCCATTTATGTGGATCAAGGGAATTCGCGACATCTTTTCAGGTGTGGTCGTCTTATGGTCATTTTGGAGAGGGGACAGGCAGATTATTGCAACTCTTTTTGCCATCGCTACCCTCATTCCGATCGGTGATGGTTTTATCATCTTAGGCCATCTAGGCTTCGCGCCGCCTATCTACATTCATTGGGGTACTGCAATCTACATGGTAGTAGTCACTAGACTTCTGTTTCGACGTACTTAATAAGGACTTGGTGGTTGAGACTAGGAGTTGGTGGTTCTCGCTCGACTTCGTGTACGAGAATCGATAGGTCCGAGGCAGGCTCGAGTTAGCTTTGACTTTTTGCTATATTATACAGTTAATGCTAGTTTTCGTCGGGTTTTGACACGATGGGTTGTAATAACCTTTTGGCGTCCCTCTACCGTGCTTGCTCTGCAATGCTTTATGCTATATGACCTACGATGGCCGATAGCCGATGGCCTATGCCTGCAATCACGGTGACCGCTATTGTGCTCGTCATCGTTATGCCCTTGCTATATGTCATCCGCAGCCGTTGTTATCACCATCTGAGCTGCTATTAACGTTTTTACTAGGTCATCGCAGTCTGGCGCGCTGATACGGTGCTCCTCTTGGCACGCTTGCGACCCTTATAGACTCTGTCATCGATAAGGTCATCTTAGAAGGTAGCGATCCATCCACCTCTGCAGGAGGAGCGGGTTCCACTTAGGTGCCAGAGCTGAAAATCGAAGAGGGTCATCGTTCTAGGCAGAGCGAAAAACTGAACCAGAAAAAAGAAAAGTAAAGCCTGAAATGAAAGTCGAAAAATTCGTCGCGGCAGAAAGTATCTCTCACCCGAAGGAGAAGACAGCCAATTTTGTTGGTTGCGCAAAAGGCCACTTTTTGCTTTGCTTGAGGAGAATTCGGAGGGTGTCGGGAACGGGAATACGACACACGCTTCGTAGCCACACGCTTCGCAGCCACAATTGACCAGGGCCCTTGATTGCTTGATTTGGAGGTACCAATCCATGTGGCGATGTCGCATGACATAGCGCGGTCTAGTTGCTACAAGGCTGACAAATGACTTCTTAGCATTGTAGGGAGGCTTGGAAATCCATATCTAACCGTTCTATGAGTTTAAAAGGGGAAAAGTGCTCGATAGTAGTGCTATGGGTCGAAGGGTGCGATTATATTATAAAAAGAGGCCCTCCACAAATTAGGGAGGCAGCGACAACGCAATCGTAATTTTCGAAGTAATCGGGTCGGGAGTGTTCGGGAAGGGCACACAACATATTTGATAGGGAAAGCACAAGAACTTTTAAGGCGTTCACAGATTTAGAGCTGCTTGAATTCAAAGTACAGTACCTATATTTTGTCTCGCGACAGGGTGCGTCTCGAGACGCACGGACGTACATTAGGTAAGCTAAGTCGAGAAGCCACGGGCAAATTTTCTGATATCACCCCGCGCTTCAAAACAAACCTTGAAATGTGTCCAGCCGTGGAGAAATTGAGAATCAGGTGGGACATTGCTCTCGATCCCCAGCTGCTGGAGTCTTTCAGGGGCAAGGCAGACTGCGGCATGACTCGGCAGGCGCCCGTCCTCACCGCTCATTGGCTGCTGAAAGCCCGAACTAGAGCTCCGCCACTTCATCCCGCGAATCTTCCCGCTTGCTTTCAGAGAGTCAAAGACGGTTGCAGGTTTCAAATGAAATAACGGGCGTTGTGACTCAAGCCCCAGGCGGGCTGATGCGGAGTTAAACTTCCTTTGATGGGCATGGCCTTGTCCTGCAGCTCGCTTAGCTTGTATTCAGGTATGAAGCCTCCACCATTGGTTGCCTGCAATCAGCCTTGCAAAGAAGGGCGTCTGGTGAAATAAGGCTGCCTGGAATTAAGTATTTTTGTTATAAGTATAGCTTCCCCATGCTCTGCTCCCTCGCAATCCTTCTTATACCAAACAATCATCTGAATCCAACATTCTACTTTACTTCCCAGAGTTGGGATCCCATTGCCCCACCCGCCAGAGATACGCAAACCAACCAACAGCAGCACCATGGCGAGCGACACGCCCCACAAGCAAGAGTTTCGCATTCGAGACCTACCCACTCGAAGCGTTATACTCTTTCCCACCAGAGCGCAGATTATTCGAGACATCAAGGAAATCACCCTTCACCCAGGCCCTAATCAAATCGTCATAGATGGACTTGCTCCTACAGTCGACGAACACTCCATTAAGGTCGAAGGAACTGGATCCGCAACCATCACCGAAGTCACTGTTGATCTTCTCCCAAATCGTGAGTTTTTCGAAGATATCTATCCGTCTGACTCGGAGGGCGATGACGACTCAGATGAGGAGGAACATTCAAACGTCGAAACAGTGGACATGAAGGTTATCAAAAACAAACTCAAGAATCTTAACGTTCAACTTCTCGGCGAACAAGAGAAGATCAACTCTGGTGCTCACCGTCTGAAGATCTGTGATGCCTTTGGCAAGAGCGTTGAGAAGGAACGTCCAGCTTCCAGCGATTTAGACAAGCTCGTCAAAGCCTACCAGACCGAGCGCGAGAAAATTTATAAGGATCATGAGGACGCAACTGCTGCTGTCGAAAACATTCAAAATCAGATTGCCGACGCCAACAAGGAACATCAGAAGTTGGTTAAGGCCATGATCAAGGCCAATGAGAAAGCAGGAAAAGAGAAAGCGAAGTTGAAGGAGAAGAAAGCACGCAAGAAGGCTGAGATTGCCAAAGAGAAGGCGAGAATCAAGGCCGAGCGAGAGCGGTTCTGGCCAAAGAAAGTTTACCGCATCACCATCAGCCTCGAGTCTACGACCCTGACTCCTGGATCTTCTCGTCGTAGCTCCATTGATGGCGACACCATTGTCAATCTCGCCACTTCGAATTTCCACGAGCCATCGTCTACGGCTTTGAAGACTGGTGAGATCAGTCTCTCCCTGTCCTACATCACCTACTCCGCTTCCTGGTCCCCACGGTACGACTTGAGCTTGAACTCTGTGAAATGTACTGGTGTTTTGGACTACGGTGCAGAGCTCAAGAACACCACTTCCGAGACTTGGCGCGATGCAAAAATCGTGCTCTCTACATCTCAGACCACTTTCTCTGGCCTCAGCGAGACGATTCCCCTACTTCAACCTTGGCACGTACGTCTCCTGAAGGGTGGCCGCAATCCGGACAGTGCTTTGTTCAGCGAGCATGAGCGTCTCGCCAAGCAGAAGGAATGGAGCCAGCACACCGGAGAACAAGTCCAGAAGCCTCGAGGCGAAATCTTCGGTGTTGAAAATACTAGCTGCAAACAAGCGGCACCCCTTGCCTCCAAGGCCAAGCAAGCCTATCGTGCAGATCAAGTTCAGCAGGTGATCAGCAGCCACTCAATGCCAGTTGCCTCGGCATCGTTTGGTCAGACAAGGGGCCCACCGGGCGGCGGAGGGCTGCTTGGATCTGGTAGCGCGCCGCAGCCGATGACTGCTGAAGTATGGCGTTCGAGTCCCGTACCTGCACGCGAGGAACACTGCGAAGAAACGCCCGTCTTTGATCACGCAGAAAGCGCTCTCTTCGATATCGCCGAGCAACCTCAATCCCTCACATTTGAAGAAGGAGCCTGGGAGGAGACAGGCATGACGACTATGTACGATGTCCCCGGTGTCAAGACACTTTCACCGAACAACTCTACCAGCAAGCACAAGATTGCCAAAATCGACTTCAAGAACGTGATCTTCTCGCACATTATCATAGGCAAGCTTCGTCAAGTTGCCTTCCTCAAGGCCAGACTACGTAATGCTTCGAAGATTACTCTGCTTAGGGGGCCATTAGGATTGACACTCGATGGCAGTTTCTTGGGCCAGGCATCATTCCCACGTTGCTCCGCTGGTGAGAGTTTCTCATTGTCTCTGGGCGTTGATCCTGCTGTTACGATCAGCTATCCCAAGCCAACTGTTCGACGCAGCCAATCTGGCATCTTCAACAAAGAGGACAGCAACCTTTTCACTCGCACTGTGGTCATTATGAACACCAAGCCTAACGCTGCCATCGAGATGACCGTCCTTGACCAAGTCCCTGTCTCCGAGGACGAACGTCTCAAGATCGAGATTACAAATCCAAGAGGCCTGAAACCTGGTGGCGAGAGTGTCCGAACCGGTACCAGTGCATTCGCCGGCCTGCCGCCTGTGAACACGGGCTTGAGTGCCAAGGGGGCAGCCAAGGATGTCAGAGCTAGTGTGTACGGTGTTAATGGGAACGGCAAAGAGCTCCCCAAGGAAAGCAAGTGGGGAAGCGCCATCGCGACCACGAAAAAGGGTGGTGAGGTATCTTGGAACGTCATGTTGAATCCTGGACAGGGTGTCAAGCTTGTGTTGGAGTATGAGGCTTCGTTCCCTGCTGGGGAAACGGTCGTTGGTGTTCAGGTTGCGAAGAACGGGTTTGGAAATTATTAATCAGGGGGGACTAAAAAGAATTCTTGAGAGAATGAATGTACGGTACGGTATCGGGACATTATCTTGAGAATGACCGGAAAGGAGTTGTCCATGCGAAAAATCTTGACAACATGTACAGTACGATATCAGATTGTCTTGGAAATGCTTTGGAAAAGAATTCCAAGTGCTAAAAGTAAATCTGCAAAATTGAAATACTTTCATCGTCCAACTGTGAATTCGAAAGATCCCTATGCACGATCATGAGCCACCTACCTGTGACTTATACCTTAATTATAGACTTATTACTAATTCCGTACTCTCAGAGAAAGTATAGTTCCCTCTAAATAAAACAGAACATATTCCACCTTCTTCCAAGCCCGTCTCGCTACAGTGCTTTGACACCGCATCCTCGCTAGAATTGGACGCTGCAAACCCTGAAGCCATCAACACCCCGGTAAATTACAGCTACTTCAGCGCTCCAACCTCCAACCTCCAACCCCTGCCAGTTAAAGACCACGAGAAATTTGAGATTTTTTCGAAGTGATTGGAAAATTCCGAAAACTTCATAGGTTATAGAGAATAATCCGAATAGCCCGAATATAACGTCAGTTTCTCCAAATTGCAGTCAAATTGAGGTTGAGCGGTTGAAGTGGTTAGGCGTTTAGGCGGTGAACCCTTCTAGCTTTATCATCAGCACGGGCCGAGCCGAGCTAGCGTAAGTGTATAAAGTCGGGCGTCAGCAGGCAACAACCAACTCATCAATTGTCGATGAATGTTGACGGGTAATGCATTTTGAGTGTTCTTGGTCAGTGTCTGGAACAAAGAGCCTCATGAGATGATTGCATGTGATTCAAGTCCAAGAGTTGCTTTTGGTGCTGTGTTGGGAGATTGAGAAAACCGCGAGTGCGACAGTGTTTTTGCGAGGTTCGTGCTTTGGTGAGCTCAAAGAGTTGAGCTTTATTGAATTATCTGGATGGTTCCCGGAGTGTTGTGCTTCATTCAACATGCGTTTACGGGATGGCTTGATAGTGGGAAGTGAAGCCGACGAGGCGGAAGACGAGCACCAGGATAACTACTCTACACAAGCTGACTGGGGAACCCCGCACACTTCAAAGTTGGTTGAGTTTCTTTGCTTAGTATTTACTAAAGGATGAACTCTGATTTTTACCCTTCTTATTTAGTTTTTCAGGCCTAAATCCTCAACAACAGCACTCTGCTAGTCCCTATATTTCTCCCCATGAAGCTAGTCCCTCAGGTTCTGTGCAACATCAGCAAGCTGAACAGGACTACTACCAATCTAGCCCTCAAATCCCTTCGGATTTCATACTCTATGCACCTGAATTCTCGCCACCAGAAGCTGGTCCCGTCAGCAGTGGTTCCAGACCGCCGTCTGCAATTATGTCCTCTTATCCCATGGAGACCTGGCTAGCTTCGGCTGCAAAGTCATCTAACACTCCAGCTGAAGCCAACGTCAACGACCTTTCCTTTGGATCCCCACCTGACAGGAACCAACCCGATAAGCTTAAAGCGGAGCTACACGAGCTTGACAAAGCACCACGCACTGATACTGATGAGGAACAAGGGAAATGGGAAAAGAGGAAGGGAGTGCGCCGTAGACGGCGCATTTCTTGGTCACAGTCTCCTGGTAAGGAAACGGAGGAGTATAGTAAATATATTAGAAAGTCAGATGAATATTTACGGAGCGTAGTGGATTCAGAATTTGATAATTTTAGCATCAGGCCGCGCAAGAGGAGGCTTGGAGACCAATGGCAACAGAGCGAATCAATGTCCCGTACAAGAGATCCGCATAAGCACCATCAGGAGAGGAAGAATAATTTGGAGACTGACGAAAAAGACGAAGGAAGCACGGCGCACGAGTAAGTTCCGAAATTCATTCTCTGCACCCAGATTCCATGAGACGTGAGAGAATCGCTTGCTAACAGCAAGCAGGTCGACTATAGATTCAGGGAGCACTCTGATTCCACTGATATCATCCGAATCTGGTGACGAATCCTTATTTCCTCTTCACCCCAGCAATGATAAGAGCATCTTGGAATTTTGGCATGGTACAGTACTCCCATGCTTAAAATCGGATGCCTACCAAGGTCTCACCGCCGCTCACCTTTTCCGTTTTGGAACCACGGAGGAGAATTCGATCCCCACAGTGCTTGTGTCCATTGACGACTCTTCTAGAGAGACAATTTTGAGGGAGAGGATTTCAGCTCTATTTGACAAACCTCTGCGATCATCGCTTCGAATTTCGTTTGAAGAATCAAGTATTCGCCGGACGGCAAACGAGCAAGATCCTCCTATATGTAAAGCCCGAAATGCTTCATTTAAAGCGTATCCGACTCATGGCGCAAGTGTTGGAATCAAAACAAGAATCGACAGCACTGCAACATTAGGAGGGTATGTCATGGTTGATGAACGTCCAGCAATCTTAACGGTCGATCACTTGGTGCCGAAGGATCTTGACATCTGCGACCTAACTCATCCAAGTGAGCAAGAGAGTGAGGGGACAATCCATTCGAGAGTGATCCAGGACTGTTTGAGATCGATGCAAAAATGTCGCTGTAAAGTCTGCAACATGGTATTGAGCGATCATTGGCAGCCCTCAATTTCAACCTCAACCCTCTATAAGTCGGTTGACATATTGCCGGATCGGTTTTGTACGACCACCAACGATTTTAAACAATTGAAAGAACATCTATTTTGTGAACGCCCAATACGTACGTTTGGCACAATGCTGGCAAGATCTGGGGCTAGAAGTCGCCCTTCCCTTGAGCATGACGGAGATTATGAAGCAGAAATGGACTGGGCACTTTTTTCCATCGATCAGTGGCCACATCCGTTGTCCTCACATATACAAAGTATCTCGAAGGGTTTGAATTTCAGTAACGTTGTCCCAGGTGCAAATGTTAGAGCTACAGGACGAACCAGTGGAAATCAAACTGGGCAAATCAATACGGCCATGAGTTTAATCAAACACGGGAAACGATTTACTCAAGAATGGACTATCTTCAAAAATTCTCAATCATCCATGAAAGAATGGATCGAGGGCGGAATCGGAGTAGACGGGGACAGTGGAGCATGGATTATTGATCAAAATACCGCTGCAATTTACGGTATGGCCTGGGGTCGCCATCGAGTTACAACGAGACCAATTTGCTTGTTCTCACCAATCAAGGACATCATTGAGGATATAAAAGAGAAAATGAAGGTATCGACTGTCTCTTTGCCGGAAAGCAGTCCACAATCCTTATCGACCGTCACAGAAAAGCAGAAGGAAGAACCCGCACCGACCCCGCCAATAACACCACATCGACAAGGGAAAGACGAGAGCTCTTACGTGGATTTGAATGGCTTGCCAGATACCACACAAGAGCGGGCAATTTAGTGCCCCCTGAAATGAGTAGCAACCAGGCCTAAAACGGCCCTGAGATTTTGGAGTCCCGTCACGTGATGCGTAACTTCAATGATAGGACAAACTTCCTCGTGCTCCTCTGAGTGCAAACAATATCTTCATTCATAAATATGGGAAGGCACCACCCTTCGTGCCCATTTTCCATGTTGCTTCACTGCGAAGAACTGAGCTAAGAATCCCACTCCGCCGAGTTACAACAAGGTCTAAAAAACATGTTGAACTCTACAAATCTCCGACGACGCGACAATGTGGTCGCCATACATGGATGACCTGAGTTCCCACCGGGATTGCAAATTGGCAATGATGAAACGGTGTCTTGGATGGGATGACAATGAATAAACTCAGTTACTAGTGAGCATGGGTCTTGAATCAAATGCGACTCCAACTACGTGATCATTCACCCTCTGTTTAAACCTTACCAGTGACATGAAATTTCGTCGTTTTGGTGGGATGATAACCAGAGAAGTAATCCTCATACACCAAATCCTTTGGAGTTAAAATATTTGACTTTATATTCCCAAATCTTCTGAAAAGCGTTCCGAGACTGACGTACAACTCGCAGTAGGCAAGCCTATGATGATTAGCTGCTGTCATTCAATGATTTAGGATTACTCACAGCATCCCCACACACCCTCTTGTTCCTTTCCTGAATAAACGAAAGCTTTGTCAATTCTTCCCGCTTCGTTCGGGTTAAGCCATCGATCTGGGTCGAATTTCGTCGGATCTGGGAAATATTCTGGATCTTGATGCAGGACCCAGGAGCTCATTGATACAACTGACTGAACATTGTGTAAGCAGGAATCTTAGCTGCTCGGCGATAACTTACTCCTGCGGGTATCAATATGCCATTGAACGTGGCCCCGCCGTCTGGGACGTCGCGGGGTAGTCTTCCTGGAACACCAAAAGACAAGCTGTTTGGGTCAGAGGGGTCACAAGACCGTTTGTAATACTTACCGAAGGCCCTCTTTTATGATTGCTGACAGATATGGCAAGGCCTCAAGATGGACAAAATCTAGTCTCTGTTTCAGATCAGGAAATTCTGCTTCCAACTCATTCTTGACTTTGTCGAATATCTCGGGATTCGAGACCACCTTGTAAGCAGAGACTGTCATTGCATTTCCGGTAGTATCAGCTGAAGCGGCAAGAATACTGTATGTCTCATTTTTGAGGTCATCCACCATTGGGACCACGTATTCTTCATCCTTCTCCTGGGGGCTGAGGAGTGCTTGGAAAATGAAAGGCCGTGTCTCTGCACGGCCAGAGTCCATGGCTTCCTTTACAGCAGCACATTGCTTGCGACAATGCTAGGATAATTAGTTTCTTCAAGTTCAAAAAAGGGGGCGATCAAACCGCCGTCAATTGCAGAACTTGGACAACTGGTGGGCTCAAAAAGCTCGCCACAGTTGGAGGCAAAGACAATGCAAACTTTTGTAGGCCTGGCCACTGTTGAAAGATCCACATCGTCGGACCAACTCCTTGAACCATCTCAAAGAATAACTTCCCAAGGTCAGGACTGTCCATGAGGTCAGTAACATTGTCCGAAATCGTACTCGGTGATTACATCAACTGATATCGAGCGGAAAGTGTGAAGATTCAATGAATGTTCAGTTGAGAATGCTTGTTTTGCAAGGTTTGTGAGCTTTTCTGCTTTGGTCTGAAATTTTCCAGCTCTAGGACCATCTTTCGCGAGAAGAAAGGATTCAAAGCACCGCGGCGGATACGATGGACGGCGGGGTTTCTGGTGGAGAAGGTGGAATACCCAATTCCGAAAGCATCATATAAGACGGACTTGGGGTATTTGCTGCCGACGAAGTTGATAAGTTCAAAGTTCGCAGGATCGCTGAGATAGACTTCATCAGGTGTGATGCGAACGAGGGGACCTGTCGTAGTCAGTGAGTTCGACTATTCAAAAGAGACGTATCATATATATCGTGCAGCTGTTTAATTTTTACATAGTAGCGGCTACCACCAACTAAGCTGAAGTATGCTTGGTAAAGATAAGTTGCCCCTGCAAGCTTGGGTCCGAGAATGTGAGCCAGCGGATGAAAGAAGATGTTGTAAATAGCAGTGTACACGAGGCTTGCTAAAAAAAAAACTTACAGCGAAAACAGCAGGCAAGATCACTGCCGCGGAGTATTCGAGTCCCAACGTTTCTGAATGTTTTTCGGAGACAGTATTTCCCACGTTCTAAGACTTGTTCATGTCAAACGTTCAGAAAGACAAGTCTGCAAAGGGAAGATAAGAAAGACTTCCTCGGAGCGGGCGATGGCAAAGAATCGGCTGCACTGTGTCCATATTTCCTAAAGTCATCCAATAGGAAGATAGGAAGATAAACGGACTGAAAGATTACAAAGGAGATCTATTGTTCTATGTACACTTTTGTTAAATAACACCATCGCACGGACCTAATACACGCGATGAAAAGCGGTACGAGCCATTATGAGAAACCGTCTTATTTCATAATCATGTCCTCTCTCTTTGGACCTATGCTGGGGTTAATGACAATATACAAATAGCTTATCGAATACAGATGTAACTTACCAACACCAATATACTTAATAGGGACGCCGACAAACTTTTCGACGAACTCCACATATGCACGACACTTTTGAGGGTTAGTGTACTAATTTTGGGGGTTAGGTTGTATTCTAAAACTTACTGCAGCAGGGAGGTCATAGAAAGAACGGCATTGTCCAATCGGCTTGAGCCAACCCTTAAAGGTCACATATTCAACATCCTGTCCAACGAATTAGCATGTCATGTTCTTACAAAATGTGGGAGCAGGAGTATTCAAGAGCTGGAGGCTAAATAAACAGGAAATCCAGGGCAAAATAAGACGTACGATATTCTCCAACACTTGCAAGTCTGAGGGGAAAGATTCGACGATTTCCTTTGTGCCCTGAAACCGGTATTGAACTGCCACCTTAATTTCTGGGAAGGCTGGATTTTCCAACAGTTAGTCAGTGTCGCTTGATCCTAGACATTTCAAATCGAAAAAAGCTGCGCGGCTAGGGGGCTATAAGACTGGGAATAAGCTACTCCTTTGTCTTGAACCTCCAAAACCATTGAGAAATCGGGCAATAAAATATAAAGCATGCATACTATCGAGAATATCCAACTTGGTGAGGTTGAGAGCTGTGTAGGAATTTACTCCAACACTGTACTGCAACAGCTTGAGGTCAAGCCAGCCGCATCGCCTCGCTCGGCCGGTGGTAACGCCAACCTATCGGGATCTCGGAGTTAGTATCTAATCCGGTAGATAACTGGAGTTGAACATGTCTTGGGACTTTTGTTGCCTCCTTCAACATAATTCACAATTCCCGAGACATCCAAATGACGAAATTTATTCACCTCTCGGCCAATTGTTTGGAGCTTTTCTCCCCATTCATCAATCGCCTCAGTCGGGAAAGGACCACCACCAACTCTACCAAATCGATCAGCTAAAGTTAAACTCAACTGCATGGGTTATATAATACCGGGTAGTATATGCTTTAACTACCCCCAGCACCGACTCAAGATCTAGGAAAGCGGAGGTCAGTGTTGTGATGGTACTTAGATGGGTTTACCTACTTCTCGGACTCAAACCACTCAGGCCGGTGAACACACCTCCCAACCCTGTGTTGCTGGAAGTCCTGGATTAAATTGGGTCAGTATCACCTCATTGGGACCGAGAAGGAACCTATGAGGAAGAAATAAGGGACATGAGGCAATCTTCATTCCAAAGACAAGCATGCTCGAAGAGCTATGAACTTGTCCCAGAAATCCCAAATCGAACTGAAAGGGCGAAAGTGCTTTAAGAGTGCTCTTACACGTATGGGTATGTTCCGGCATCTATATCAAGCTAGATGCAATTTATCCATCAGCGTAAAAATTCCCGTGGGATACCATTTGGGTATACGGACCATGATCGCATTGGCGCCTATACATTAATGTCTTGGAGTCAGCATTGCTTTTGGTTGAATAATTAACGACTATGCAGAAAGTAGGAGCGAAAATATGTCTCAATTCCAAGATTTCCCCAAACAGAAAATTTCTCCGAGGCTTGACTGACCCTCTACGAGTATTGGGGACTTCTGCTGTTGCGCATCTAGAAGCAGTGGAAGCTGATCAATGACAAGTGGAGCCAATATTTTACGATACT
>Ga0302325_10008064_pt1 | contig 23239 bp, 17 predicted proteins | sample Palsa_T0_2_FD_201948 | JGI IMG/M metagenome (GOLD analysis project Ga0302325, IMG submission 201948) | Peat permafrost microbial communities from Stordalen Mire near Abisko, Sweden - Palsa_T0_2 | ecosystem: Environmental > Terrestrial > Soil > Palsa > Peat permafrost | place: Sweden: Abisko... | reverse complement strand
ATCCCAACGATTTCGCGGTTCGCATTGCGCCGAAAGAATGGGCGATTCTGAACACCGATCCGCAAACCCCGCTGCTGAACCGCGCGATCCAGGCGCAGCTCGCCCCTGGTTCCGTATTCAAGGTGGTCGAAGCCGCGGCAATGCTTGAATCCAAAGCTATCCCCGCCACGTACACCGCCTACTGCCCCGGCTCGGCGACTTTCTACGGCCATCTATATCACTGCGATCATGCGCATGGTCAGGTCGATCTTCACCGGGCTTTGGTCGCCTCTTGTGACGTTTATTTCTACAACGTCGGAAAGATGCTGGGCATCGAGCTCATTCACCAATACGCGAACGATCTGGGTCTCGGCGAGCGCACCGGAATCGACTTGCCCGGCGAAGAGCCGGGACTGATCCCATCGGAAGAGTGGTCCGAGCGCGTCAACCACCACAAGTGGTACGCGGGATCGACAATTTCTGTAGCCATCGGCCAGGGGCCTATCACCGCAACGCCGGTGCAGCTGGCCCGGATGATTGCCGCGGTCGCGAGCGGAGGAAAACTCATCCGGCCACATTTCTTGAAGGACGCCACAGGATTCAAAACGGCCTCCTTCCCGCTTTCCGACGATACCGTGAAACAGCTTACCGATGCGATGTGGGGTGTCGTGAACGAGCCTGACGGCACCACTTCCGGAACGGTGAAGCTTGAGAATGTCGACTTCGCGGGAAAGACCGGCACGGCGCAAACCGAGAGCTTCGCTCTGCAGGCTAAGTTGGGCAAACACTTAAAGGAGAACGGCTGGTTCATCGGCCTCGCCCCGCGCCGCGATCCGGAAATTGTTGTCGCCGCACTCGTTCAAGGAGCCGGGTGGGGCAGCTCCGTGGCGCCGATCGTGCGGGACATCGTGAAGGCCTACTACGACAAGAAGAACGGCCACACGCCGCAAGTTTCGACCGCGGAAAATATCACGCCCGCGCAGTCCACCGCGCATTCACTGGCAACTTCGCCAACCGTACAACGACCATGACGAGTTCGACCATGACAAGTTCAAACCGGCCATGAAAGACCGCCCGCGAGTTCAAGATTTCGATTGGACGCTTCTGGCTATCGTCGGCGCCATCAGTGCCATCGGATTGCTCGAGATTTACTCGTCCACGCATGCCAGCGCCATGAATGGCATGCAATGGAAACAGGTGATCTGGATCGGAATCGGCGTGATTGCGATGTTCGGCATCTCGCGGATCGATTACCACACGCTGCTGGATCAGGCTCCGGTGCTCTACGTTATCGGCCTGGCGACGCTGCTGGTGGTGCTGGGGATCGGCCATTCGCGATTTGGCGCACGCCGCTGGGTGGATGTGGGCGGGCAGAATTTACAAGTGTCGGAACTGATGAAGCTGATTATCATCATCGTCCTGGCGCGCTATTTCGCGGAGATGCGCACCGACCGCCTGACGCTGGCCGACTATGCCAAGATTGCGGTCTTGACAGCAATACCCGCCGGGTTGATTCTAGTGCAGCCCGACCTGGGCACGGCTTTGGTGTTGATTCCCGTTGCTGTGGTCGGGGCGTTCCTCGCCGGCATCGAGTGGAGGCATGCCGCGGTCGGTCTTCTCGTTATTGCGCTGCTGATCCCCATCGGTTGGAATATGCGGCGCCACCTGAAGCCCTACCAGCAACAACGCATTCAAACGTTCTTGCATCCCGAGGAAAACCCCCGGGGTGCGGGCTATCAAATATTGCAGTCGGAAATAGCGGTGGGAGCGGGCGGATTCTGGGGCAAGGGATTTGGCAAAGGCAGCCAGAACCAGTTGGGCTTCGTTCCCGTCCGGTACTCGGATTTTATTCTTGCGGCGCTGGCCGAGGAGCAGGGTTTCGTCGGCGTATGCGTCGTCTTACTGCTGTACCTGGGCTTAATTCTGCGCTTGACGGACAACGCGCAAAAAGCGAAAGACAAAGCCGGGATGTACGTAGTTATGGGAGTGACCGCGATTTTGGGCTTCCACGTTCTGGTCAACGCTTCGATGGTGATCGGATACATGCCGGTCACCGGCATTCCGCTGCCGCTGATGAGCTACGGGGGGTCGTCCACCGCGTTTGTATTTTTGGCATTGGGTCTGGTGATGAACGTCCGCATGCGGCGGTTCGTCAACTGATGCAAAGTGACGCAATGAAAGAGTGCCCGAGCCGTCGACAACGATCCGGCCGGGAATTTCGCAATTGAGTGAAGGGCACGCCGGGTGAGGAAAGCAATCCCGCAAAAGAGAAAGTTCTTGGGCGACCTAAGGCGCGGAGAAGGCAAAGCCTTCTGCGGTGCAGGTCGGGCGCGCGCGCAGGTACGCGCCAGCGCAGAAATCCCCACGACGGTACGCGGCCCTTTGAGGAGTTTTCATGTCAAAGGAAATGGTTATATCGGCGAACCCGCACGAGACGCGGGTAGCGCTGCTGGAAGAAGGACAGCTTTGTGAGTATTACGTCGAACGAGAAAAAGAGTTTGCGTTAGTTGGAAGCATCTACAAGGGCCGTGTGACGCGCGTGCTGCCAGGCATGCAGTCGGCCTTCGTGGAGATCGGCCTCGATAGCGATGCCTTCCTGTACGTCACCGATTTCCTCGAAACCATCGAGGATTACGACGACCACATCGCCGCCACCGTCGAAGGGAAAGTCCAAAAGATTGAGGAGCAGGGCGGCCGGGCATTCCCGGAAAGCTCGAATACCGCAGGCCCGGTAACAGAGCCACTTGACGTGGAATCGGGCTCAGCTCCATCCGGCGAACTCGGCGCCGAGCCTGGCGAAGGCGCGTCCTTTGCGGCTGCGCCACCGGCGAGCATGCCGGCGTTGCCGGGATCCTTCCGAGCGCCCGGATCAGGCCCCGGATCAAGTCAGGGTCAAGCGCCAGGACAGGGTTCCAGGCCATTCGGATCCCGTGGCCGCGACAGCGGCCGGGATTTCCGTGGCGGAGGTGGGGGTGGCCGTGGCGGGCGTCGCGGTGGTGGCGGGCGCTTCAACCGGCGTGGTGGACGTCCAAGCGGAGGAGGCGGCCGTTTTGGACGCGATCTTCCTCCTTCGAAATATGCGTCGCCGCGTCCCTACGAAGATCAGTCGAGTGAGGCAGCTCCTCCGCCGGACGGCTACACCCCGATTATTTTGCCGGGAGAGTCGCTTGCCAAGTACAAGGAGAAACCTGCATCTATGCCCGGCGGCGCTGGGGACGAACACACTCAGGCCGCAACCGGCGCCATCGAGCAATTGGAAGAACGGGCGCCATGGCTCGCTCCTGCACAAACGTCAGAGATAGCGCCAGATCGGGCGCCGGATCAGATATCGGTAGGGGCATCGGAGCAGGGTTCCGGCACATTCCATGAAGCGAAGCTGGAATCCACCGGCGAAGCTGCGCCTCCTGTTTCTGAGGCATCGCTTCGCACACCACCGCTTCGATCGTTCCTGCAGTCCCACTCGCCAGCGCCGTTCGTTGCCGGCGGCGGGCTCGAACCTTTGCCGGGAGAATCACTGGCCAAATGGCGCACAGCGGAACCGGCAAAAGAGGAACTCTCCTCTTCCCTTCCGGAAGGGGAAGCCCCACGGGCATTCGAACGTGCTGACCACGAGGAAGTGGAACCCGAGGAAGAAGAGCGGAACGGCGAGCAAGATCGCGCCGAGACCAGCCACAGCGGGTCAATTCGCACCGAAATGGGACGGACCGAAGCTGGTACCGAAACTGGGCATGGCGAGATAGGGTCAATCGATGGTCTAAGCGACGAGGAAGCGCAGATCGTCGCCGAGCATGTAGCCGAGGCGCAGAGCGACATCACAGAGCGCGACGGAGATCACCAGATTTTCGCGCCCGTCTCCGGAGCAGAAGTCGGGGAAACGTCGCACGAAGAGCACATCTCAGCGGAAGAAGAACGCGAGATTGAAGCGGAGGAGCGCGAGATCGAGGAGGAAGAAGCGGACGCGGAGGCCGAAGGCATGTTGGCTCCCCCTTCCGAGGGCGGAGATCCGGAAATCGAGCATGGAAACGCTTTGGCCGCCGAAACAGCGGCGCCCGCTGGAGAATCCGCTGGAGCGGAAGAGCCGCCATCGCGAGCCAGCGTGCGGGACAACTTCCGCGCGCGAATGCAGCAGCCCGGCCGACGCGGAGGCGGAAACCGGGATCGAGGCCGCCGCGACGACCGCGGCCGGCGTCCGCACCACGGCCACGGACCTCATCGCTCGCAGCAGCGGGCCCGTCCACAGCTCATCTCCGAACTCCTGAAGCAGGGGCAGGAAATCATCGTGCAGATTGCCAAGGAACCCCTGGGCAAAAAGGGCGCGCGGATTACCAGCCACGTGGCGTTGCCGGGGCGGTATCTGGTGTACATGCCGACGCTCGACCATACCGGCGTTTCGCGCAAGATCGCTTCGGCAGAAGAGCGTTCGCGTCTGCGACATTTGGTAAACGACGCGAAGGGCAGCGCGGGCGGAGGATTCATCGTTCGCACCGCGGCGGCCAGCGCGCCGCCCGAGGATGTGCGCACGGATGTCGAGTTTCTCACGCGCACGTGGTCGGAGATCAAGGCGCGCTCCGAGCAGCGCAAGGCTCCTTCGCTTCTGCATCGCGACCTGAACTTGATCGAGCGAATTTTGCGCGATTTCATTACACCGGATTTCGGCGCCATCTGGGTCGATTCGGAAGAGGAATACACGAAGGTTATCGACTTCATGAGCCGCTTCCAGCCTGCGATGGTGAATCGCGTAAAGCTTTATACCAAAAGCACGCCGGTCTTCGAGGAATTCGGCATCCAGCAGGAAATCGACAAGGGGCTGCGGCCAAAGGTTTGGCTGAAGTCGGGCGGCTACATCGTCATCAACCATACCGAAGCGCTCGTCGCGATCGACGTCAACACCGGCAAGTTCGTGGGCAAGGGTTCCACGCGACTCGAAGACACCATCGTGCGCACCAACGTGGAAGCGGTGAAGGAAATCGTTCGCCAGATGCGGCTGCGCGATCTGGGCGGCATCATCATCATCGACTTCATCGACATGGAGGAGCGGCGCAACCGCGAGAAGGTCATGGCTGCGCTGGAAGACGCGTTGCGGGCGGACCGCGCGCCATCGAAGATGCTGCGGTTCAACGAATTCGGCCTGATCGCCATCACTCGCAAACGCACCAAGCAGGCTCTCGAACGCACGCTCTGCCAGCCCTGTCCGTATTGCACGGGCTCGGGCATGGTGAAGTCCATTCCGACGTTGTGCTACGAGATCCAGATCGAGGCGAAGAAGATGGCGCCCGAACTCGACGCCAGCAGCATCACGCTGCGTGTACACCCTGAGATCGCCAAGGCGCTCAAGACGCGCGAGGCTTCGCTGGTCGAAGAACTCGAGCACTGGACGAAGAAGAGCGTGATCATCCAGTCCGATCCCACGCTACATTGGGAGCAGTACGACATCTACTAGAGGCAGTTGTCAGCTGTAAGTGAATTCTAGAGGCGCCGTGGATTTAACTCCGCGGCGCTTCTGCTTTTACGGCGCGTGCCGCGCGTCTAACAGTTTTTGTTATGATGTCGCGGCTGGAAATTCATTGGCAGCGAGGCGAGGACCCCATTGGCTGCACGCATTCTGAACGGCAACACAATCCGTGACCAAATCTACGACGGGCTGCGCGGCGAAATCGCGGCGTTGGCCGCGGCGGGCATTCGCCCGGGCCTTGCGGCTGTGCGCGTAGGGGACGATCCCGCGTCCAGGCTGTACGTGAATAGCAAAATCGCCGCGTGCGAGAAGCTCGGCCTCGGAAGCTTCCACATCACGCCGCCGGCTTCGATCACCACGGAAGAGTTGCTCGCGATCGTGAACGATCTGAATAACCGCGAAGATGTGGACGGTATCCTGGTGCAAATGCCACTGCCCAAGCAGATCGATTCGAAGAAAATTCTGGACGCAGTGATCCCAGCGAAGGACGTGGACGGCTTCAATCCCGTGAACGTGGGCCGGCTCGTCGCCGGGCGCTCTGCGCTGGTGGCCTGCACGCCGGCGGGCGTGATGGAAATTTTGCGGCGCAGCAACATTCCGATTGAAGGCGCGAACGCTGTCGTGATCGGGCGCAGCGACATCGTGGGCAAACCGCAGGCGCTGCTGCTGCTGCACGCAAATGCGACGGTGACAATCTGCCACTCGAAGAGCAAGGATTTGCCGGGGATCGCGCGGCGCGCGGACATCATCGTGGCGGCGATCGGCAAGGCCGCGATGGTGACGCCGGACTACGTGAAGCCGGGCGCGACGGTGATCGACGTCGGGCAGATCGTGGTGAAGGACGCTGCCGAGGCCGAGCGTGTCTTTGCAAAATTTCCCGCAAAGCTGGAATCGTTTCGCGCGAAAGGCTCGATTCTCGTGGGAGACGTGCACCCGGAAGTCGTCGAAGTGGCGGGCGCACTCACGCCTGTGCCAGGCGGCGTGGGTCCGCTGACCATCGCCATGCTGATGACCAACACCGTGAAAGCCGCCCGGATGCGGCGCGGCGGCCGTGTTCCCGCTGCCGCCGGCTCGCGTTCGTGATGCTCCGCCTGGGGCTCACTGGCGGAATTGGATCGGGCAAGTCGACTGTGACGGCCATGCTGCGCGGGCGCGGCGTGCCGGTACTTGATGCCGACGAGTTGGGCCACGAACTCCTCGAACCCGGCCACGAAGCCTACGCGGAAACGGTGCGAGAATTCGGCACGGAAATTCTGAGGCCGGACGCAACCGTCGATCGCCATAAACTCGGCGCGATTGTGTTTGCCGATGCGGCGAAACGCGCACGCCTGAATCAAATCATCCACCCGCGCATCCGTTCGAATACCGATAGATGGTTCGCCTCGTGGGATCACCCCGGCGGGCCCGATTTCGCGTTCGAAGATGCGGCGCTGATTCTCGAGAGTGGGGGCCGTGACAATTTCGACCGCGTAGTGGTGTGCTGGTGCCGCCCCGAGCAGCAGCTGGACCGCCTGGTGGCTCGCGGCCTTTCCCGGGAAGACGCCGAGCGGCGCATCGCCGCGCAAATGCCGATCGATGAAAAGCGCCGTCTTGCCGATGACGTGATCGATTGCTCCGGAGCGATGGAAGAAACCAAGCGGCAGGTCCATGAGCTGATGGCGAAATGGAAGCAGATGGCCGCGGCGGCAAAAAACATTTTCTAGGCAACGCGCGTATATTCAGAAAAGGCAACTAGATTCAAGGAAGACAATACGCGGCCCGGCCGCGCGAGGTTCCCGGGATGGCACAGACAAGGGGCGTTCGAAACGCGGTGCGACTGTTGGTAGCCGGAGTGGCGATCGGGCTGGCCGCGTACTGGGCTGGCACGCGCTACGGACCCAAGCAGGCGACAAATGTTGCCGCGTTGCGGCTGGCCGAACCGGGCGCGGACGAGCGTCTCGACGCTACGGAAACGGAAAATGTTCGCATATATAAGCTAGCCTCGCCTGCGGTGGCAAATATCGTCACGCGCGCCGTGCAATATGACTTCTTCTTCGATGCGGTGCCGGTGGAGGGCGCAGGATCGGGCTTCCTGATCGACACCGACGGCCACATTCTCACCAACTACCACGTCGTGCAGGGCGCGCAGACCATCGAAGTGACCCTCGGAGATCAGTCGCGCTATAAAGCCAGATACATTGGCGCGGACACACGCAACGACATCGCTCTGATCCAGATCACGCCCGGCGACCGCAAGCTCACTCCGCTGACGCTAGGCGATTCGCGCAATCTGCTAGTGGGCCAGCGGGTGCTGGCGATCGGCAATCCCTTCGGCTTCCAAAGCACACTCACCACCGGCGTGGTGAGTTCGCTTGGACGAACGGTGCAGACCAGCGAAAACACGTACATCGACGAAGCGATCCAAACGGATGCCTCCATCAACCGCGGTAATTCGGGTGGGCCGCTCCTGAATTCCCACGGCGAAGTGATCGGGATCAATAGCGCCATCTACGCGCCTACAGGCACCACGGCGGGCATCGGCTTCGCCATACCCATTAACACCGCGCGGCGAGCGGCGGAAGACCTAATCACCAAGGGTCGTGTGCGCCACGCCTCGCTTGGCGTGGCCGGCCGCGCGCTCTGGCCTGGGTTGGCCGAAGCATTGGGACTGAACGTTCAGCAGGGACTGCTCGTCGAACAGGTGACGTCGGGAAGCCCGGCCGCACAGGCCGGAATTCGAGGCGGGGATCGCACAATGCTCGCCGGTCTACAAGAGCTGCGCGTGGGCGGAGACGTGGTGGTGGCCATCGACGGCAAGCCGGTGGTCAATGAGTTGGATCTGAATCTTCTGCTGAACCGCGAGCAGCCAGGCGACGCAGTCACAATCACAATTGTGCGCGGCGGCAAGAAGATGGATCTACCGGTGAAGCTGGGAGACGCGCAGTAAAGTTGGCTCCATCATGCCCCAGTGTATGGAAATGCAATCTCGCGCGCGGCGCTAACCGCGCCTCCCTCACTCCACTCATCACGCAGGCGATCGCGTTCGGCCTCGCTTAGCACGAACCACGATTCAGCCAGATCGCGAACCTGCTCCAGAGTCGCTTGCATCTCGGCCTGCTTTCGCTTCATCTCCTCGCTGCCCGCATCCATGGAGACGCTGATGGACGGCGCGACGAACATCACCGTTCGCGAAAATGGAAACGGCAACCGGAAGAGATCCCACGACTTCTTGAACGTGATTCCCCGCTCGACGGCAATATGAAAAACAGAGATGGGCTTCCCCGTGCGGCGCGCCAGGATAATCGGCCCCGGCTTGGCCACATAGCGCGGGCCTCGAGGACCATCGATGGTGAAGGCTACGTGTCGGCCCTCATCCAACCGCTGGGCCATTACGGTGAGCCCCTCAATAGCGCCGCGCGAGGAACTGCCTTGCGCGGTGCCGAAGCCGAGCCGCTCGATGACGCGGCGAGTCCACTGGCCATCGAAATTCACGGTATTGAGCACTACGATGCCGCGATCGCGCCAAACCCAGACCGCTGGGAAGATCGAGCGATGCCAAAAGGCGCCAATGGCAGTCTCACCCCCGCTGCGAATTTGCACTGCGTTGTGCACGCCTACTATTTCGGTGCGTAGCGTGGGACCGATCAGCCGCACGCACCAATAGACGAACCACGCAATGACGGGAATCTGTATGCGGCGCCAGGCCGAGAGCGCCGGCATGGCGACAGTCGAGGGTAGCGCGTCCACAACCTTCGGGCGCGCGGATTTTTCCCTGTTCTCCACTGCTGTATAGTATAGGCGGACTCTATGAACGCCCGGCGCCAATTCGCGCGCTCTGGAATTGCGGCGATGCCAATCGCGCGCCGTCTTCAGCCCATTCTGCTTGGGGCCGCGCTATGCCTATACGCGGCTTCCTTGTGGGCTGAAACCCCGCCGCCAGGCGCCGTGGCGCGCGTCGAGGGAAAAGATATTTCGGTTGAGAATGCGATGTCCGCCGGCGGCGGCGTGGCACAGTCCGCGCCCGGCGCCTTCGTATCCAACGGCAGCATCGTGACGGTGCATTCGGGGCACGCGCGTATGACTCTATTTGCCGGCGGGCGCGTGGAAATATGCGGGCCGGCGAAATTCACCCTGCTGCAAACGAGCGACGCGATCACCCTGGCGATCAATTTCGGCCGCGTCGAAGTACAATTGCCCGCCGTCAGCTCCCTGCGCGTGTTCACTCCGACGATCATCGCCACGCCCTTGGGCATCAGCGGCGGCGAGCGCGACATTGCCGTCGGACTCAGCCTCGACGATTCGCTTTGCGTCCGCGCCACCAGCGGAGCGATTCAGCTGGAACATCAATTTTCGGGCGAAAAACTCATCGTGCCGCAAGCCGGTGAATTTTTTCTCAACGCCGGACAACTCCTGCCCGTGGCCGGAACGCCGGGAAGCTGTGAGTGCGATGCCTCCGAGTCGACGCCTATCATCGTGCCCGCCCCTTCCAGCGCGCTCCAATTCGCGGTCGTAAGACCTTCGGCTCCGACGAATTCGACTCCAGCGCCGCTTCCGCCGGGCTTGGATACCGAACCGGCAGGTTCGTTCGCCCCCATTCCGCCAGCCGTACTGCAAAAGCCGGGACCCGATTTCGATTTGCAGGTACTCGCACACGCGAGCGATGCTCATCCCCTTGCGCCGCCGAAAAACATTGTGCTGGAGCAGCCGCCCGAATCCACTGCCTCGATAACCTTGGCCTCGCCACTGACATTCATGGCCGCCGCACCCCGGCCGCCGCTCGATCCCGGTCCGGATATGATTCTGCTGATCCGGCAGGCGCAGGTCGCGCCAGACTGGGAATTTTCGGGGCACGTTGCTGCGCCGGAGTTTGCGGTGGCCTTGCAACATGCTCTCGGACAGAGCGGGACGCAATCCGCTTCGTCCTCGCCGCCGAAAGAACCTAGACCGCCCAGGCCGCAGAACGCCGGGGGCGGCTTCTGGTCAGCGCTGAAGAGAGTATTTGGCGGAGGCTAGGAGCGATCGTTAGCCGTTCGGGATGACGATCCTTATCGGATGGTCACATTCCTTCGTAGTTCGGCCCGCCGCCACCCTCGGGCGGAACCCAATTGATAATCTGGTATGGATCGGCGATGTCGCAGGTTTTGCAGTGGACGCAATTCGCGGCGTTGATCTTTAGTCTCGGCTCGCCTTTTTCCATCACCATTTCATAGACGGCCGCGGGACAAAAATATTGGCAGGGATTGCCGTATTCGCGCACGCAGCGGTCGCTGCAAATGCTGTGGTCGAGCACCTGTAAATGGCAGGGCTGGTCCTCATCGTGCCGCGTGCCGGAGTGATAGACGTCGGTGAGCCGGTCAAACGTGAGCTTGCCGTCGCCCTTGAAACGTGTCGACTGGTCGATGAGCGTCCGGTCGCGATTGAGCTTGTCGTAATCCTCATAGCCGGGTTGCGTTCGCATCGGGTCGACAAGACCGCGGCCGCCAGTAACGAACTGCAATCCCGAATTCACGAGCGCCTTTAGCATGCCGCCGTGCAGCCCCTGATGGAAATTCCGCACGGCCCACAATTCCTTCTTAAGCCAGCTGTCGTCGAGCTTTTCCGGATACTTCTTCATGGTCGCGGCTGACGTATCACCGGCGCAAAGCGCCTCGTAAATCGTCTCCGCGGCAAGCATGCCGCTCTTGATCGCGGTATGAATTCCCTTCAGGCGTTGCGAGTTTAGCAGGCTGGCCGAGTCCCCGATGATCAGCCCGCCATCGACGTAGCTGCGCGGCATGGAATACCATCCGCCGTAGGGCACGGTCTTCGCGCCGTAGCGAACCAGCTTGCCGCCTTCGAGAATTCGCTTCACGAAGGGGTGGGTCTTGAATTTCTGAAACGTCACATGGGGGTCGAAAAGCGGATCGGCATACTCGAGCGCGAACATCATTCCGAGCGACACGCGGTTGTCCTTGAGGCCGTAAATCCAGCCGCCGCCGGAGAGGTCGGAGAGAGGCCACCCGAGCGTGTGCGCCACGTAGCCCGCGTCGATGCGCCCGGGCTGGACGTCCCACAGTTCTTTGATTCCAATGCCATACACCTGCGGATTCAAACCATCCAGCTTGAGCTTGTTTACCAGTTCTTTGGTGAGCGAGCCGCGCGGCCCTTCCGACAGCACCGTAACTTTGGCGCGCAGCTCGTAGCCGGGAGTGAAGTTGTCTTTGGGCTTGCCGTTCTTGTCCACGCCTTTGTCTTCGGTAAGCACGCCGGCGATACCGTTCTTTTCGTAGAGCAGTTCCCTGCCCGCGAACTGCGTGAAGATGTTGACGCCCTTTTTTTCCACCAAACCGCCCAGCCATTTCACCAAACGATTGAGCGACACGACGTAGTTGCCGTGGTTTTGCAGTGGAGGCGGCGTGATGGGAAGCTTGAAGGAACTCTTTTCCGTCAGGTAGAAGGCCGCGTCGCCTGTCACCGGTGTATCGAGGGGAGAATGTGGCGGCGGGTTTTTCTCGAAATCCGGGATCAGCTCACGCAAGGCGCGTGGATCCATGATCGCGCCGGAGAGTTGGTGCGCGCCGATTTCGCGGGCCTTCTCCAGCACGTAGATATTTTCCGCCGAAAGCTCCGGCGATTTCTTAGCTTGCGTGTGCTGCTCGATTAAATTCGCGAGATGCAGCGCACAAGCGAGCCCCGCGGGCCCCGCGCCGACGATCAGCACATCTGCTTCTAGTTTTTCGCGCTCGATTGTCATGGGAAGGTCGCGCCGCCGGCTTGCTGCGGCAGCATCGGAGTTCGTAGCATCGAACTGGGCCGCCTAACTCGCCAGGGGCCACAAGTGCGATGGATTCGGTCAAGCTTGCCCGAATGCGAGAAAATTGTACACCTGCCCGGAACTGAGTTGCTGGGTCGATTTCCGGTGAGCGTACTTGCCTATAAATTCTTTGTACCAAACTGCGGAGTGACGGCATCGAACAACTATGTGTGCGGCTTCCGCTTTCGACGTCCTTCAGAGCAATAAATATGCGAGCCTCGAATCCTTTCGCAAAGACGGCCAGGGCGTGCGTACTCCGGTTTGGTTCGCGGCTGATCCTGCGGACGCTACCCCTGAAACACTCTATATCTACAGCACGGCGGATTCCGGCAAAGCGAAACGCATCCGTCGAAATTCACGGGTGAGAATTGCTCCTTGCGATGTGAGGGGCAACCTGCAGGGTGATTGGATCGAGGCGCGCGGGGAAATCGTAGACGGTGACGAAGCGCGACGTGGCATGCACTTGCTCAATACGAAGTACAAGCCGTGGAAGCAGCTACTCGACCTTTTCTCGAGGTTCAGTCGGCGTGGCCGCATCGTGTTCGCGGTACGCCCCGTATAACGGACTGAACCGTCCAGTATAAGCTAGCTCCTCGCGCCCACCGGCTGAGGCTCCACGGGGGCCGCCTGAGGTGGCGGCTCGGGCACGATGACCACCGGCTCCGGCGCGATAATTTCCCAGTCGCAGCCTTCTTTCACGCAGGTGCGGAAGGTACCGTGCTTGGTGCGCTTCTCGACAACGAATGCAGCGCCGCACTTCGGGCATGGCTCGGCAATCGGCTCGTGCGGGCTGGTGTAATCGCAATCGGGGTAACGGCTGCACCCGTAAAAAACGCGAGCGCGTCCGCCGCGTCCCTTGGATGAGCCCCGGCGGACGAATTCGCCTTCGGCGCACTTCGGGCATTTGATTCCCATCGTGACGGGGCGCGTGTACTTGCACTTCGGATAATTCTGGCAGCCGATGAAGTCGCCGTAGCGCCCTTCGCGCCGCAGCAACTCGCCTTCATCGAGCGGGCATTTTTCGCCGATGGGCACATCCGGCTGGCGCGCCTTCTTCGTGCCGGTCACCAGGCGCCGCGTAGTCTTGCAGTCCGGATATCCGGTGCAAGCCAGGAAGGTGCCAAAGCGGCCGCGCTTGATGGCCATTTCCTTGCCGCAGTTGTCGCAGTACTGCGTAGTGAGAGTCGCGTCGTCGGCTTCGCCCACCACGTCGGAAAGATCGCGCGTGTAGTCGCACTCGGGATAACGATCGCAACCCAGGAAAAATCCATGCCTGCTGATGCGCTCGAGCAAATGACCCTGCCCACACTTCTCGCACTTTTCTCCGGTGGGAATGCCGGCCTTGTACGAAAGCATCTGCCCGGCGGCCTTGTCGAGATCCTTTGCGAAGCGGTCCCAGAATTCCCCCACGGAGACGCGCCAGCCCAATTTCCCTTCTTCGATCTCGTCGAGTTCCTCTTCCATACGCGCAGTAAATCCCACGTCGAAGATATCTTCGAAGGCCTTAACCAGCAGGCCGCTCACACGCTCACCGAGCAGAGTGGGAGCGAAGCGTCCCTGGTCCTTCGTGACGTATTCGCGCTCGACGATAGTAGAAATAATGGCCGCATAGGTCGAAGGTCGTCCGATGCCCTTCTCTTCCAGCTCCTTCACCAGCGTCGCTTCCGTGTAGCGCGGCGGCGGCTCGGTAAAGTGCTGCTCGGGACGAATGGTTTCCAGACGCAGCGTCTCGCCTTCGCGCACCTGCGGCAGCGTGCGGCTCTCGGAGTCGCCTTCGTCTTCCTTTTCCTCTTCTTCCTTCACGATCTGGTAGACGGTCAAATAGCCGTCGAATTTGATCACCGAACCGCTGGCGCGGAAGGTGTAGTCGTTTGCGGCGATATCGATGGTGGTCTGATCGAAGACCGCCGGAACCATTTGCGAAGCGACGAACCGCTGCCAGATCATCTGGTACAGCCGCCACATGGATTCATCCAGGTACGGCTTCACGCTTTCCGGCGTGCGCATCACTTCGGTCGGACGAATGGCTTCGTGCGCTTCCTGCGCATCCTTCTTCGACTTGAAAAAGTTCGGCTTCTCCGGCAGGTACTTCGCGCCGTAGCTCCCGCCGATGTGTTCGCGCACCTGATCGAGCGCGTCGTTTGAAACCCGCACCGAATCCGTACGCATATAAGTGATCAGCGCCACGGAGCCTTCCGAACCCAGCTCGACGCCCTCATACAGCCGCTGCGCCAGCATCATGGTGCGCTTGGCGGTGAAGCGCAGGCGATTGTAGGCAGCCTGTTGCAGCTTGGAAGTCGTAAACGGCGGAGGCGCAAAGCGGCGCTTCTCTTTTTGCGCCACGTTCGCCACCTGCCATGTGGCGTTGCGAATCGCTGAGAGAATGCGCTGCGCCTCAGCCTCATCCGGAATCTCGAGATCCTCGCCCTTGTACTTGGCTAGCTTGGCCTCAAAAGCCGGAGGGCCGCTCGCTTCGAGCAGCGCGTGGATGGTCCAATATTCTCGCGGCACAAAGGCGCGAATTTCGCCCTCGCGCTCGACGATCAGCCGCAGCGCCACAGTCTGCACGCGCCCAGCCGAAAGGCCGCGGCGCACCTTATCCCACAGCAGCGGCGAAACCTTGTAGCCCACAATGCGATCCAACACCCGGCGCGCCTGCTGGGCGTCCACCAGGTTTTCGTTTACTTGCGTGGGTTTCTCGAAGGCCGCCTTGATGGCCTTCTGCGTAATCTCGTTGAACATCACGCGCGAGTACTTGGCGCGCTGCGTTTTATTTGTGGCCAGCGCCTCGAGCAAATGGAAGGAGATGGCCTCGCCCTCGCGATCCGGGTCAGTAGCCAGGTAGACGTTCTCGGCCGCGTTGGCCGCCGTGCGGAGCTGCTCGATGATCTTGACCTTGTCGGGGATAATCTCGTAGGTCGGCTCGAAGATGTTTTCGGCCGTTATGGTGATCTTCTTCTCGGGCTTCGCGGCGGCTACTTTGCCCTTGCCCTTCTTCTTGCCCTTCGCCTTAGCCTTGCGCTTGGGCTTGTCCTCACCAGGCAGCAGAATGCCGATGGTCTTCCGGGGCAGGTCGCGCACGTGGCCGTAGGAGGCCTTTACGGTGTAGTTCCGCCCCAGATACTTATTGATAGTTTTCGCCTTCGCCGGCGATTCGACGATTACGAGTGACCTAGCCATGCCTTCCTTTTCTCTCGATTCTACCCATTTTGCATGGGCTTCCTAGCCCAACACGGACGCGGGCTCGATGCCGCAAAATGCCCGCGGCGCAGAAGCTACATCCTAACCTGTTGTCTGGCTATTGATTACAACAGGACTTTCAGGAATTGCTTCCCAGGTAACTGGCGTATCACGCCTTTGAGCTCCAAGTCAAACAGCGCCGCCAGCACTTCGGAGGAACTCAGGCCCGAAAGTTCGACCAAATCGTCGACGTCGCGGGCAGCGTCCTCGGTTAGAAGCTCGTAAATGGGCCGCTCGATGGGCCCTAGATCCGCTCGCACGAGAGCGGCGCGCTCTTCCGTCGAAACTGACTCGATAGTCATTAATTCGGCTCGGACTGGCGTGGGCAACTCCTCCACCACGTCCTCCCAACCGGTTACCAGCTTCGCGCCCTGCTTGATCAGCTGGTTGGGCCCAAAGCTCGCCTCATGCGTGGCGTTGCCTGGGACGCCAAATACCTCACGCGCAAATTCCATCGCCAGACGGGCGGTGATCAGCGAGCCCGAGTACTGCGCGCCCTCGACGACTACGACCCCCAGCGACATCCCGGCTATGATCCGGTTGCGGATGGGAAAATTCTGCGGCGCCGGAAATGTGCCTAACGGGAATTCGCTGATCAACGCTCCCCGCTGTTCAATCTGCTCGAAGATCTTCTTGTTTTCCTTCGGATAAATCACGTCCACCCCGCAACCGAGCACGGCGATGGTCGACCCGTTGGCGGAACTCAGAGCACCTTTATGGGCGCTGGCGTCGATTCCTCTGGCCAGCCCGCTGGCTACAATCAGACCCCGCTCGGCTAAGTCCTTCCCCAACCGCTCAGCCATTTGATTCCCATAGGGCGTCGGACGACGCGCGCCAACCATAGCGATGACGTGTTTATTGAGAAGTTCAACGTTACCGAGAACATACAAGAGGAATGGTGGGTCGTAGATTTCCCGCGGCCGGGCAGGATACTCGGGCTCGTCCCAGGTAAGCAGCCGGCAACCGGTCGCCTGTGCCTTCGCCAGTTCGCGAGCCGCTTCGCTGAGCGGCTGCCGCGAATGGAGAGCCTGCGCCACAGCGGCCGGGAGCCGCTGGGCCTCGAGCGCGGTCAACGATGCGTTAAAGACGGCATCGGGGCTGCCGAATTCACGCAGCAACTTGCCGGCCAGGCGCGGGCCAAGGCCGGGGGTGAGACCCAGCGCCAGCCAGCCCACATAATCGTCAGCATGCATCGAGAGGGATGCTCTGTCGCCGAGCGTACGCAGTCGCCGGTTTTACTGTCAAGCTGCGGAACTACTTAGACGCAATCGGCGGTTAGCCGCTATGCCTACGATCACGGCGACTCTCAGCCGTTCTGGGGTGGCCCGAGTCGGGTGCCGCGCTTATGCTATATTTGAGGCGACAAGAAGAGGGAAAGTTTGGCCAAAGTCCGCATATCCGTCGTCGAATTCCTGAATACCGCGCCGCTCGTTTGGGGCTTTACCGACGGCCCGCTTGCCGGGAAGTACGACCTTTCGTTCACGGTTCCCTCCCAATGCGCCGAGGCGCTCCGCTGCGGCGATGCGGACATCGCCATCAGCCCCAGCATCGAATACCAGCGAATCGACGGACTCGTGGCGCTCCCGGGAATGGCCATTGCCGCGAAGGGCGACGTGCGAAGCCTGCTGGTCGTCTCCAAGAAGCCTATCGAGATGGCCAAGCGCATTGCGTTGGACACGAGTTCGCGCAGCACCGTTGCGCTGGTGCGCATTCTCTCGACCCAGTATTGGAAGATCGCGCCGGAATTTGTCGATGCCGCTCCCGAACCCTCCGAAATGCTGAAATATGCCGACGCGGCTCTGGTTATCGGCGATCCTGCGCTGGCAATTTCGCTCAAGATGGAAGCGCTTACCAACAAAGTGCCCGCGGTTAAGACCGAACCCTGCTGCCAGGGCGAGGCTGACGACATGCCCGTGCCAGGCTTTGAAACGATTTTCGTCTACGACGTAGCCCACGAGTGGCGCAAGTTCACGAGCAAACCGTGCGTGCTGGCGCTTTGGATGGCGCGGCCGTACGCCGTGACGCCCGAGATCGTCGCCGATTTCCATGCCTCGAAGCAGTACGGTCTGACTCACGCGCGCGAAATTGCGGAGGCGGCTTCGATCAAATTGGATTTACCACCCTCGGCGCTCGAACGCTACCTGACCGAAAACATCAATTTCGATCTCGATGAAGAGAATTTGGCGGGTCTAAACCTGTATTATGAGAAGGCTGCTGCGCTGGGACTGATTCCCCGAGCCCGGCAGATTGAATTCGCAAGCTTCCTGACGGGGGCGCAAGACATGCGAGCCACACGGAGCGCGCGTTCCTAAACCATGAGCCTAACGCCACAAGAAGCCCTCGATCTCTTTAACTCCGACGACTTGATCGGGATCGGAATGGCCGCGAACGAACTGCGCCGCACAAAAAACGATCCCCGCGTGGCCACCTACCAGATCGATCGCAACATCAACTACACCAATTTCTGCACCGAATATTGTTCGTTCTGCGCTTTCTATCGTCCGCTGGGCTCGAAGGAAGGATACATCCAGCCGCTCGAAGCCATTTACTCCAAGATCGAAGAAATGCTCGCGATGGGCGGCAACGGCGTTCTGTTGCAGGGCGGACTGCACCCCGATCTCAAAATTGACTGGTACGAAAACATGCTGCGCTCGATTCACGAGCGCTACCCGCAAGTGCATCTGCACTGCTTCTCCGCACCGGAAATAACCTGTGTAGCCGAGGTCTCCGGGCTTTCGCTGCGCGATACGATCGCGCGGCTGCGCGATGCCGGCTTGCAGTCCATTCCCGGCGGCGGCGCCGAAATCCTGGATGATGAAGTGCGCCACCGCATCTCGCGGCTGAAGTGCAAATCTTCCGAGTGGGAGGACGTGCATCGCACCGCCCATAAGCTGGGCATGCGCACCACGGCTACGATGATGTTCGGCTGCGGCGAGGAGTATCGCCATCGCGTCAATCACCTGGAACGCCTGCGGCGCATTCAGGAAGACACTGGCGGATTTACCGCGTTTATTCCGTGGATGTTTGCGCCGGAAAACACGCCGCTGGGCAAAAAAGTCCCGCAGGCAACAGCGGTCGATTATCTGAAGACGCTGGCCATCAGCCGGCTCTATCTCGACAACATCGACCACATTCAATCGAGCTGGCTCACGCCGGGGATTAAGATTTGCCAGGTGGGCTTGCAGTTTGGCGCCGATGACGTCGGCAGCATCTTGATCGAAGAAAACGTGGTCTACGCCGCAGGAGTCCGCAATCGCACCAACGAAGAGGAGCTTCGCCGCATCATTTCCGATGCCGGCTATATGCCCGCCCAGCGTGACACCCTCTACCGCTCTTACACCTGGAAACCGCAAGCCGCAACAGCCGCCGCCTGACTTATTTAGCCACTGTTAGGCTCAAATCCATCGTCACTTCGCTGCTTCCGGCGAAGCGTGGGGTTCGCCGCGCCCTAGCCACCGCTCTTGGCAGGCCGCCAATCCAAAATCACCTCGGTGCCTTCCGCCAGGTCAATCGGTTCGTCCGGCACGAAAGCGCCCTCAGCAAATCGCGCGAGGATCCGCCGTGATGGGCTTTTCATATTGCCCGCCGGCGCTTGCGGCCGCGCTTCATGCACCGGGCCCGAATCGAGCGCTACGTTGGCGAGCGCATCGGCGTCGCGATTCTGTTCGCGCCGCACATGCTCGATCGTGAAGTACGCGAACTGCCGTGAAACCTTCTGGGCGCGTTCGTGGAGCGGCTTCAGCTCCGGACTCTTAACCTTGTAGCGCCCCTGCATCTGACGCACCAGCAGTTCGGAATCGCTCCGCACTCGCAGCGCGCTGATGCCGTTCGCTGCGGCATAGTCAAGCGCCGCCAGCAGCGCGTAGTATTCCGCAACGTTGTTCGTCTCGCGCCCCAGCCGCTTGGCGAGTTCCAGCGCTATCTTGCCATCCGGATCGCGAATCACGACCGCATAGGAAGCCGGCCCGGGATTGCCGCGCGAAGCCCCATCAATATTGGCGATGTGCACCCCAGCCGGAGCCGCGGCGTGCGCGTCGGAAAACAGCCGCGCGCTCGACGGCACGGGAACTCTGGTCCTCATTGTCATTCCCTGGGAGTATTCGAAGAAGTCGAATTAGAACCGGAACCACCAGCGCCGGAAGATGCCGCCGAGGTGTTATTGGAAATCGCGTTATAGGTCGCGTCGCTCAGATACAAAATCCGCGTACAAGTCTCGCAGTGAAACATCTGATCGTTGCCCTCGCGCCTCATCTCCTGGAACACATGGGGCCGCACGATCATCCCGCACGCGCTGCATTTTTCATTGCGCACTTCCGCCAGCGCCACATTGTTGTGCCGCTTGGCGATGCGTGCGTAATGATCGAGCAGATTCTCGGGGATTCCCGCCACCACACCGGCGCGTTCGGCTTCCGCTTCGGCCAGCTCTTTTTCGATTACCGTGCGATCCCGCTCAATTCCGGCGCGCTCGCCGCGGGCCGCCTCTTCCGCTTCCTTTACGATTTTTTCGCCGGCCTTTACCCGCCGATCATACTCCTCGGCGTTGACCATCTGTTCGAGCAAACGGTCCTCGGCCTTGGCGATTTCATCTTCGGCCATCTGCACTTCGTGTTGTAGCGCCTTGTAAGCCTCGTTCGTCTTTACTTGCGAGGTTTGGTCGCGGTACTTGCGCACGCGTTCTTTCCACTGCTCCACATCCAGCTCGTATTTCTTGCGGTCCTTGAAGGTAGCCAGCTGCGCGGCCTTACTCGCGTCCAGCTCGGACTTCGCAGAGGACACCCGTGCCTCGCTATCGGCAATTTTCTTGGGGATTTTCGCAAGGCGAGCGCGTAGATCGTTCAGCCGCACATCCACGCTTTGCAGTTCCAGCAGGTTCTGGACGACCTTCTGCACGATTGGCTGATTCTAACACACTGACGGAGCGCACCCAGCTTCGCCGGCACTTTGTGGAGTGCGGGAACGCGTTTACCCTGAGCGGAGCCGAAGGGCTCCCGCTGTATTTCGCGGAGTGCCCGGCAAAGCCTTGATTCGCTATGGCCCGGCTTGCACGGTCATAGTCTGGTCGATTGAGTAGTTTGTGCATCCGGGAGAGGTCGCTGCGGGGCAAGTTGCCGTTACGTGGAAGGCATCGGTCGAGAACTCCACGCCATAAGTATAGCCGTCGCGCTCGGACTTCTTGACCGCGAGCGCGCCGCTCGAAACCAGGTCATCGAGCGATCCATACGAGGCATGCCCCGCCTGGTAGATGCGCTCCGCCTGGCCGATGGCCAGCAGATCGTTCTTCACGCCGATCGTATCGATGGTCTGCACCGGGTGCTGGAGGGCGGCGCCCGAAGGCGACTGCGCGAAATAAAACCGGTACACCAGCGCCACGATCAGTGCCACGACCAGAAGCCCAAGCATGCCGCCAATGCCTCGCATGCATACATACGAACACAGCCGGTCTCCCGGCCGCAAATCTTACCGCCCCTGGATTAACCAATCGAGAAACAGCCTTTCCTTTCTGCATGGAAGTCGTCCAATCAGGATTGTTGCGCCAGGGGCGAACTCGGGCGGAAGCTGCTATATGGACTTTTGCCCTGGCCCCCAGGATTCGCTGAACTCTTCGTCACCGGAGAACACACATGATCGACGCCTACAATCTGTCCATGCAACACGAGGAAGCGCCCAATAGGCAAAATATTCGCACGCGGGACGTTGATATGCGGCATAGGCGCCCGGAGCGGAGAATCGGGCTAAGGGTATCTTGTGCGGCCATGGCCTTTGCCTTGTTTCTTCCAACCCTCTTCGCCCAGGAACCGCGCGCGGATTCCCCATCAGCCGCGCAAGCTAAGCCCGCGGACACGAAAACCGCGCCCGAGGCGAACCCACCAAAGGAAGAATCCTCCTCGACCGATCACACCATTCGCCTTGGCGCGCAAACCGTCCCTTACAAAGCGACCGCCTCCACCACGCTCCTGAGGAACGACAAGGACGAACCCGTGGCCAGCATCTTTTCCATCGCCTATACGCGCGCCGACGTCAAGGATTCGTCGCAGCGTCCCATTGCCTTCATTTATAACGGCGGCCCCGGCTCCGCTTCCCTCTGGATGCACATGGGTGCATTCGGGCCGCGCCGCGTTGTCACCCAAAATGCAGCGTCCACCGGATCCGGCCCTTACCAGCTCGTAGACAATGAGAATTGCCTGGTCGACAAAGCCGATCTGGTTTTCATCGATCCCGTCGGCACTGGATTCAGCCGCACCGTAGGCAAGGGCGATACCAAGGATTACTGGGGCGTCGATCAGGACGTTAAATCGTTCGCTGACTTTATCGGCATCTTCATCAGCCGCAATGGCCGCTGGAATTCCCCGAAATTTCTCATCGGCGAAAGCTACGGCACGTTTCGCTCCGTTGCCCTCGCGAATTATTTGCAATCCCAGCGGGGCATTTACATCAACGGCATCGCCCTGGTCTCGACAGTACTCGACCTCAACGCCCTCGGTTTCAATCTCGGCGACGACCGCTCTTACATTTTCTACGTGCCAAGCTATGCTGCGTCGGCCTGGTACTACAAGACATTGAAGAACCGTCCCGACGATCTCGGAACTTTCCTCGCAGATGCGCGCCATTGGGCGGCCACGGACTATGCCGCGGCGCTGATGAAGGGGGACGCGATCGGCGACGCCGAAAAATCCCAGATCGCGAAGAAGCTCTCCGATTTCACAGGGCTCGGCGAAGATTACATTGTTAAGGCCAATTTGCGCGTCAACCTCGCGCAGTTTGAAGTCGAGCTCCAGCGTAGCCGCGGGATCACCGTCGGCCGTTACGATTCGCGCTACTCCGGCCCCACGTACGACCTGCTGATCGAAAACGCGCAATATGATCCGTCGTACGATGCCGTCAGCGGAGCCTTCACCGCGGGCATCAATAGTTACCTCCGCCAGGACCTCAAATTCCGCACCGCGCTGACCTATGTGACCCTAAGCGACGAAATCGAGCCTAAATGGGACTGGAAGCGTAAAGGCGCCGATCCAGGCTCGGTCAGCGTCAGCAACGATTTGGTGCAGGCGCTGATCACAAACCCCGACTTGCAGGTGCAATTCGAAAACGGATGGTTCGATATGGCCACGCCATTCTTCGCCACGGAATTTCTGGCCGACCATCTGTTGCTTCCACCGGCTCTGCGCAGCCGCCTGACTTTCAAGTATTACGATTCCGGCCACATGATCTACTTGAACGAGCAGGATTTGCCGAAGCTTAAGTCCAACATCGCGGATTTGATCGACGCCACGACGAAACCGCGTGATGCCGTGAAGAAGTAGCTTCATGAGGTACTCTTTCACTGCTCTGAGCGTCTAAGGAAAGGGTGGTCAGTCTTCCGCCATCTATTGGTACCGGCGTTTGACACGCGCCCAAGGCGCCACGATACTGACAAGATGGATACTGGCAAGATGGCCCGCAGCAACAACGGCCGCTGTTCGGCGAATTAAATTTTCGCGTTGAGGGAGTTGCCACGGATGAGTAATTCGATTCGCATCGCCGCCGTTGTTTTGTGCGCGTCAATCGGTCTTATGTCTATGGCCGCCGAATCGCACGCGCAAACTCCTGTCGCTACCGAGGCGCGACCGCCGAGACTGAACTTCACCGCCCACAAGCTTTCGAACGGCCTCCAACTTGTTTTTCTGGAGGATCACTCCGACCCCATCGTCGCATTGCAACTCTGGTACCACGTGGGATCGAAGGACGAACTCCCCGGACACTCCGGCTTCGCGCATCTTTTCGAGCACTTGATGTTCAAAGGCTCGGCACACGTGGGG
>Ga0302325_10008063_pt1 | contig 23239 bp, 32 predicted proteins | sample Palsa_T0_2_FD_201948 | JGI IMG/M metagenome (GOLD analysis project Ga0302325, IMG submission 201948) | Peat permafrost microbial communities from Stordalen Mire near Abisko, Sweden - Palsa_T0_2 | ecosystem: Environmental > Terrestrial > Soil > Palsa > Peat permafrost | place: Sweden: Abisko... | reverse complement strand
ATGGCCGACGGAATCACGAGCATGATCTGGACGATGCGTGATCTGCTGGCAGACGCAGCGCAGGAGTAGCCGAAAATGGCACGTCTAGTTGTAGGGAAATCAGACAAGTTCGAGATTGCAGGGTTGGCTAAGAATAAGCGATTTTCCACACTTAGCGAGAAACGGATCACGATGGCAGTTCGTGAAACACTTCGTCGGAACCGTGGCAACGAGGTGAAGGTGTCTTGCACGGCGCATTGGTATCAGGGCATGTGGATGGGAACATGCTGGATAGACGGGGTGAAACGCATGTATCAGGTACACTCGGCGTAGCCAATGAGCGTGGCTAAACAGGTCAAAGGCTTCCTATTCCTGTTCCAAGACAGGTCATTCTGTGACGATTGCATAGCGGTGGAGTTGCGCTTAAAACGTCGTCAGCAAGCCCAGAGCGTAACGGCGTCGATAGCATCGACCGGGAATTTTAGGCGGGACAAAGGGCAGTGTGTCACGTGCGGCAAGGAAAAACTAGTGACAAGATTTTCAAAGTAGCCCACAACCAAGTTTTCCTGGGTCAATGCTTAGGCCGCAGCAGGAAAGCCCGTAAGGGAATGCTAGAATTCGCCGCATGCCTTTCAGTCCGTCCGATTTGCCGTGGTGGGGATGGCTGCTTTGTTCGCTTGGAGCATGGACTGTCTCGGTTATTGCTTGGGGGTTCTCTCATGCACGTTTTGACTCCAGCGATAAAGGCGGAGGATGTCTCTTGGCAATCGTGGGCACTGCGTCAGGTCTAACTGGACTTGTCACTACAGGCATGGCCGTTGTCCTCTTTGTTAAATGGGTTTGGTACAGTTAAATATCATGGCACATTTCAAGTTTTACGGAAGGATTCTACCGCCATCTCCGATCATCAGACTCACGATGAGAGACCTGCCTTCTGTTCATTGGGAGGATAAGGAACTCGGTCTCGTACTAGATGTAAACATGACCATCATAGATTCCGAAGTGAGCATAACATGTGAATCGAATCTGTACTCTACACAGGACGATGTCAGCGAAGTCTATAAACGAGTTTTTGATATGGCAAGGACCGCTGTTGACTGTTTCTCTTACATCAAGGGGATGGGGCTGGGTGTAGTGCTCGAACGGGTCATTCCGCCCAGCGGGATTCAACACAACATTTTGGTGGAACGTCCTGAACTTGCAAAGCTAGTTACCGCATTTGATCTCAATCGAGAGAACAAAGGCAACAATTTCGACGCTATGTACCAAATCGTGATCAGTGATCCGAATGTATTCTTGGCGGTTAACGATCTTATTGCGGCGATTGCTGTCTCACACCTCGCAGCAGTCAATTGTGGACGAGCGGTCGAAGCAATAAGAGAAGTTATTATGCCAAGCGGTTCGGACACGGCAAAAAGGAATCGAGGATGGGAGCTAATGCGGCAGAACCTAAATCTCGGTTTCACGTATTTGAATTTCATCAGTAACGTATCAACGGCACCACGACATGGGAAAAGAGTAGCTGCCACGTCGAAACAAGATTTCAACGAAACGATAAAGCGATCTTGGATCATTATGAACAGGTTCTTCGAGTACAGAAAACGCGGCAGTGTGCAACTTCCGCTAACCGAGTTCCCTATTTTGTCGTAGCGATTTCTCGTATTCCTCACCACTACCCATGTGCCTCGATCTTGGGGATTGTGCTTTTCAGGTTCCTTCATAACCTGGAAAGCACCTCTCGCGTGACAACGATGTTTGTGCGAATCTTTATGGGCGCACCAGAAACCACGGCTGGTATCTCCAGAGTTCCTAGCTGAATTTCGTCTGCCAGTTTTTTCAGTTCGCCGTCAGGCACAGAAGAGTCGAGACCTACCGATATTTTCACCCAGTTGCCAGAGTAAACTACTTTATCGGTAGCCTCGCCTTCCCATCTGCCTAGATTATTCTTGCGAAAGTAGACGAACCTTGAAGGCCGACCAATCTGCATTCCGATGTTATCCTTGATCCATTTCCCGACACCGAGATGAATTTCACCTCCGTCGTTTGAAAAGTACAAAGCCATTTGGCGCGGATACCAGCTATTGGGGTTATGTTGGTATGGACCTATCGAAGCACTTCGCAGTGTGAGACCGATGGTCGGCTTTGTTGTTAACGGCTTCTCTACGTTTGTCTTCCTGTGACTGCGTAGAGCAACGAGATTTAACACGGAAGATGCAAGCACTGCGACCGCGAGAAATATTACCGAAACCATTGCCAACCAACTCGGATGGTTCATTTGGTGGACCACGTTTGGATCGGCTGTTTGCTGAGTTGCAGGAAAGAAGTATGAGTACAGGAATACCACTGCCGCCACACCCTGTATGATGCTGGATATTCTTGCGGTCTTTTCAAGCATGGCGTCTCGCCCCCATCATAAGTTTTCTCTCGCCGCGCAGCATCCCTACAACATCTGCGCGGTTCGTATTTAACGCCAAAGTCATTTTTCTCTCCCAACTGCTTCATTCTCGGCAGCGGATTCCAAACGCAGGCTGCGGGGCCGCTACTTTGCGGCAGACCCAGAGATTCAATGCGCTCCTTTACTTCAATTGGATAAAGAGGCTTTTCGGCACCACGCAGAACCTAGTTGGGCTACTTTGGACTTGGAATATAAAAACGCGAAGTTCGAGCCGTTTTAGCTGTTCGGCGTCTGTGTAGGTGCCTTTTCAGGCGCAGGGGCCTGTTGAGTTGGCACAAAATGCATAACGCCAAGTTTGAACGGAGGGATGCCCATCCTCGAAGTCAGGCTATGCAGGAACTCGCGCACAAAAGGCCATGAATGCAGGGTCCCGTTTCCATTTGCGAACTGAGTAATATCTTCCTTCGACAACGGCTCTGGAGAACTTATGGCGTAAGTGAGTAGATATTTTATTTCAATATCAACGATTTTGGTCTGCGCAGCATTTCCAGTAAACCGATATTGACAAGAAATATCGAGGGCTCCGTTCTCATTCCCGACAACCAAACATTCATGGGAAAACTCTGATTCCAGAGGTGCCGCATACTTCGGGTCGCATTTCGCAGACACGTCCACCACACGAATTTCTTTCAATTCGGCATATTGTGAGACACGAGCAACCGCTGCGAAATCTACAGTGGCTACAGCCAACTTTCTCTCCGCGTTTCTAGTATGGGCAGCACCATCCATATCCCGTCAAACTGCAAGCACGGGGTGCAGGTGGTGCTGCCCACATTTGTGGGCAGCGTTTCTTTCGGGGCGGGTTGCCAGTTCCACACAATCGGAACGGCTTCAAATCTCACTTCACGACCACACACGGCTAACGCCCGTGCCATGGTCTTGATAGTTAAATTGTGACTGCCGCTTAACATTCTAGTAATGCCAGAGCGGGTGATCTCCATCCGTCGAGCCAAGTCAGACTTCGAGATTCTGGACTCATCAATTACATTCTGGATTGTTGACTGGGCCATCGCCAGGGCTGACTCCTCCAAGACTCCAACGTCAATCGGATTATTCATGCTTCCCACCCACTTATTTTGATTCACGAACGTCCTCCTTCCTGCAAAAAATGCCCATAAAACTCAATCGCTTTTTCAATCTCCCTATGCTCCTTATCGGTTTTTCCCTTCTTTTGCTTCACCCACCCGTTGAACAGGACAATATACAGTGCGTTGGCTGCAAGTACCCGTCTATGACAATAAAGTCTGTGGTCAGATTCTTTGAACTCCCAAAGCGGCTTGCCGTATTCATGCAGCGGCTTGAATCGTTGGTGATTGCAATAAGTAGCTCCCAATTTTGTAATCGCGTCAAGCTGCCCCACAAATTTCCTCCGCACGTGGGGTGCCAGGGTCTTGAAAAATTCCTCTGTAGGGGAGCGGTCGTTCGCACGAACGAACAGGACTATTCGGGCTAGTGGCCCCGATATGTACGGCTTCGTGGGCAGCGATTCCTCCGGTGTTCGGTACGCCTTTGTTCACCCGGCGGTTGATCTCCATTGGGGGTGTTCTCTTATATAGCAACAATAGATGAGAGGTGTCAACCTGCGGTTGCGAAGAAAAAAGCTTCGGTAATGGATCGCACGATAACCCCAGCAGAATCATTGGAAAACTGGAAAACGCGACGGATTGTCTCTGGGCTTTTTCACGGTTTTTGACTGAATCAGTCTCCCCAACACCGCGTTAAATGCGGCCTTCCTCACTACGATCTTCCTCTTGGGCAATTGTTTCGGGCCTGCGTTTTGCTTTCATATCAACAATTATTCCGTCAAATCTACAGAAAACAAGCGATCCCACCTTGCGAGGGACTTGGGGATGCTGCGGTCCAACCGCGATTACTTGCTTCTTTAATTCTGCCGCCTGTGCCTTGAGAGTTTCCGCGTGCTCTATCAGCTTGGCTGCGGTTGCCAACAACTCATCGGATTCACCACGGCGAAGCTGTTCGGAGTGGGATTCATCCGGCACGCATGCATGATGCCACAGGCAAGGCCGCTAAGCGAGATCACGGATTTCAAACTGACCACTACCGACTTTCCCTGGGTCAATGCATTGGCCGCAACTTGGTGCTACACTGCTGAATTCCAAAGGAGCCACGGTGGACACACAGAGAATCTGAAGGAAGTAGAGACTGAGATTGCAAAGCTGCAGGGCATAGCAGATGTGTTGCGAGGTTCGGAAGGGAAGCGCGGCAAGAGACGCGGCACCACTCGACGCAAACGCAAGCCGATGAGCGCAGCAACCAGGAAAAAGATCAGCCTCGCACAGAAGGCACGCTGGGCCAAAACAAAGAAGCAGAGTTAAACCACGCTCGGCTTGTTCACCAGTGCATCGTAAACAGAGTTGACCATTCGTTTTGAAGATGCTGGAATGCTTTGCATGTACTTCGAGGCCGTGACGTTCGGAGACTTGTGCCGTAGATGAGTTTGCACATCTTTCACAGACCCACTACTTTGACTGAGCGTGGCCATCGTTCGGCGCATCACCTGAAAATTAAGCACAGGCAAGCCCAGCTTCTTCTGCACAGGCTTTAGCACTCGGTGCAGGATGTTCTCCTTGTGCAGGAAGTTACCACGCTCATCATTGTGGAAAATGAAGTCCTCGTCCCGCATGAAGTCCTTTGCTCTGCTGTTGCCTGCCATGGGTCCACGGAACTCATTCAACTCCTGGGCCAATGCGTCGGGGATCGCCACGGTGAGCAGGGTGGCATCCTCTTCGTCTGCTTCAGTGGTCTTGGTGAACGGGCGCAGCACACCGCGATACACGGTCTCACGCAATGTGAATGTGCAAGCCGCAAAGTCGAAGTCTCTCCAACGCAGAGCCAACAGTTCAGAAGGCCGCAGAGCACAAGCAACGCAAACGCGCAGCATCAGGCTGTGCATGGTATCAAGCTCGGCAATCACAAGGCGGAACTGCTCTGGAGTGAGCGTGGTCTTCTCAACATGTTTCGTGCGTGGTGCCTCCAGGCGTTTAGCTGGGTTCTTCTGCAAGTAATCCTGATCAACGGCTTCTTCGCAAATGCTGCGCAAATAGAAGAGGCAATGCAGCACCGTGGACTTGGCGTAACGCTCGGCTAAACTGTTCAGCCACATCTGCATCTCAACTTTGTCCAAACGCCCCAGCGATACGAGACCGAATTTTTTCAGGATGTGGGAGAGTGTGTATGCCGCACTCGTCACACCACTGGGCCGCAAGCGTGCTTCTCGCAATGGTAGCCACCGCTTCTGCACGAACTGCGAGAGGGTCATGCCAGGATCGGCTTGGTGGTGTTTACTTTGCGTTCCTTCTTCGTACGGTATGACCATGGAACGCTCAATCTCTGCCGCGAGAAGTTTGCGTGCCTCGAATTTTCCCAGCGTCTGTGGGCCAACACGCTTGCTCTTCTGCTTGCGCTTGACGGTGCCTGTGTTAAAGTCGAAAACATCGACGTGCCAGTATCCAACCCAACTGCGGGATTCAATGCGGAGGTGCCCTTGCTGGCCACGTTTGCTCATGTGTGGATCATAGCAGAAGTTGGGTACATGATGGGTAGAAGCTGGCAGAAATCTTCGGTAACCACGGCAAGTTGTTGACAATAAAGGATGGGCGGTTAGCTCAGCTGGTTAGAGCGCCTGCCTTACAAGCAGGAGGTCGCAGGTTCGAGTCCTGCACTGCCCACCATTTTAACGACGAACTACTCACCCCGAACAAGCCGCTAAACAACTTCACGTTGGGCCTCAGACTCTGGCAGTCTGGCGCTGCCATCGCAGATATCCTCTTGCCTACGTAAAAATTGGCTCGAAGGTTCTCTACCCACAAAGCGCGATCGACCACTTTATCGATTCGCGCACGGTCACAAGCGACCCTGTGGAAGCGAGCAAACGGAGGAACGGGCGTAGAATGCCCCTATCGGACAAGGGAGAGATAGTGCGGTGCCTCTCCCATTTCCTGTAACGACTCAGTTTTTCCTCCCCGGCCGAAAGCCATTTCTCGCAAATTGAGTTCTGCTTGGCCGGAAGCGACTGTGATTGGTTCCCGAATTGCAACGCACGTCTCTCCGCAACCATTTGAGCCATATCCCAGGACGCGGAGTGCTTCTCGGCGAGGAAACCTGGGACAGACAAGAGCCTTGGCCTCGGAGTCAGAAACGCGACGACGGCCGCGACCCGCTTTTGGTTGCGGCCTTCCTCATTGGATTGCCCTTCTCGAAATCGAAATGGGATACCGATCCTTGCCTACACAGGCATGTATCCTATCCCACACCACACAGCAAAAATGTGTGGAAAAGTCGAAGCAAGAACGAGCAGGAATCAGAGAAAGTAGCCGAAATTTTCATGAGAAAATCCAGGGAAAAGATCGTGACCCGTTACAATTTCCCTCAAAATGCGGATTGGTGCTGCCAACCGCTTCCTTGCCCCTTCCCTTTTCCACAGACGAAACGTGTTCATCCGTCACGACTGCCCCTCCGATGCTCCGTGTAAATGTTCCCCGGTCCGCGTCACTGTCCTATCGGTGCGTTGTGGGGTGCCAATTCCTCGGTATAGCATGTACACAGTGAGCACAGTCGCAAAAGTATCGCGAAGCGACGAAGAACGGATACGATTCATCGAGCACAAGGGCAAGCAGATTCTATTGTTGGATTTTTCGCTTGCCACAGCGTCCCAGATGCTTCCTCTCCTCACGCAGGTTCGTACCGCTGTGGCGCAGCACGGACCCAAATCGCTGGTAATTCTGGCTGATTATCAAGGCGCAGAAATCGACCATAAAGTTGCGATCAAGATCAAGGAAGTGATCGCGCTCGACCGCCCGTTCGTGAAGAAAGCGGCTTGGGTGGGCACGGAGCACATTCCTCACGCCCTCATCGAAAGTGTGCACATCTTTGCCCAGCGCGAAACTACGACCTTCAAGACTCGGGAAGAGGCGTTGGAATGGCTAGTGCGGGAATAGGCCTATTTCCGCGACGGTTTGAACTGAGGAATCGAGCAACCAGTCCGCTGGCGCACACAGGCATTCCGTTACATTTCTTTCCAAAACTCAACAGTTCAAGTTGACGTTAAATCCCTATTCCCCAAACGGGGCGGCTCAACTTGAGGTCGGACGCAGCCCATTCGCCTCAGCAATATTGGGGAACCACACCTTTCACAGTTGGTGCCAAGTTACTAGCGAAACGGCAGGCGAGGTTCGCCGGAGTGCCCCGGCAGCATAGACTTTCAATAACAATAAAGGGCGTCCAGACCAGCTAGTTCTGGACGCCAGCAAACCTTAACGGAGCGTCAAGAGACTCTCCTACACGCAAGTTAGATCGCCCCCTTGGGATACGCAAGATTCCCGTCGTACCTCAATCCACGTTACTTGATGGGTCTAGTTCTGTCAGAGAACACTGCGCTCGCCAACCAATGCCCGGAGCCCACAACCAACGACGTGTCGTAGATTGTCGAATAGCGTCGATATCGGACTGCGACCTGTGTACCCGGCTTGTGGTGTTTGATCTCGGCGTCGAGTTCCTCAGCGGTGAACAAGTAGTGGTCATCGACTGCAAGAATGACATCGCCCGCCCTTATGCCCACCCGCTCAGCGGGTCCACCAGTCGTGATGTGGTCGAGAGTTATTCCACCGTGTCTGACCTTGGGATTCTCGTCCGGTGAAGCGCCAATGGTCGCATCGCTGAACACTTGGATGGAAACGATCCCGTTTGGACCCGTCCGCGCATCAGTCCTGCCTTTGTCCCCAGAGACGGTTCCCTTGGTCGTTTCACGGGTCTTCTGCGATCACACCAAATGTGTATGTTTTTCCCGACGCAGAAATGCTCGCTGACAAGACTTCCCGGTGCCAAAAATCCGTACTCGCCTACTTGTAGGCCGCCGAGTCGCACACGCCACAACCGATCCCCAATCTTCTCAGGCTGAAAAGATACTTCGTCTCGTTGAGCGCCTCCAGACCGATGAAACACCCCACCCGTCACCGAACGGAACTCACGTCGATCTCCCTTCTGGTGCAGTCTCAAAAGCTGGCACGCCGAAGCGCAGGTCTGTGGTCTGGCGCGAGTGCCAGTAGAACCCTCCCGCGATTGCAGCAGAGACAAGTATTACGGCGGCGGGAACAAGAACTTTCGAGAGTTTCCTGCCCGCGAGGGGAACTTCGGCCTTCTTGGCCCCGCCCGATGACGGAGATGGAGCAAGCGCAGGGGAAGAGCCGGATGCTGGCGTCGGCGCGTTCAAGAAGGGCAGGGTACTGTTCATCGAATGTAAGCGGAAAAGCGGAGACTCCACACGACCATCTCAGCGCGACTGGCTTTTCGCTGCCCTCAAGGTCGGCTTCACGCTGGAGAACTTTCTGATCCTCGAATGGACAGCGGCGGAAGTGTAGGGGCTTGCTGCTAAGCCCCGGCGCACCGTCCAAACTTGGACGGAATGCTCGGTGCCCCTGCGGCTCCGGCAAGAAATGCAAGCGGTGCTGCGGCGGGGCGACGGGGAACTGAGCGTACCGTGGCTGCGCAGCGGCTCGACGATCCAGACTCCGAGAAGCCCGTCCTTGGGATGCTGGTGGGCAGTGCCACCCTCTCCTCCAAGAAAAGCTACAAAAAAGCTACACGAAAGCTACAAGCGGGCATATATTGGTTTCGCCAAAGTTGATGGCAAATTTGAAGTCGGTACGGAGTAAGTCTTTAGAAATCAGCGCATGTAGCTCATTTCATTCGGTCTGAGAACAGTCCTGCACTGCCCACCAATTCTAGGAGGGTCCGACCCGGAGACATGGGTAACAGAATGTACCGGCTACATGGGTAACACTTTTGGGCCGAAGGGATTTTCCAGCGGTTCCAAGACCCGGGTCTCCAGATCAAAGTATCCTAAATTCGTGGCGGCCATTTTGTTGCGGGTGGCCAGGCTTGATGCGTTCGATCCCAATCCCGAGAAAGGGCGTCACTATTGGAACAAGAGAACGGGGGAGGCTCTACGCAAGGCGATTTCCTATTTCAACCAAGCCATTGAGACCGATCCACTATACGCGCTTGCACACGCGGAATTAGCTGATTGCTATGTGCCGTTGGGTTACTGGACTTTTCTCGCTCCGCAGGATTCGTTCCCAAGAGCCAAAGCCGCTAACGAAAAAGCACTGCAACTAGACCCGACGTTTGCTGACGCGCATGCGGTTCTGGGGGGCGTGAACATGTGCTCCGAGTGGCGATGGCAGCAAGGGGAAGCCGATCTGAAACGTGCCATTGAACTGAACTCCAACTATCCAAGGGCACATCAGATTTATGCCGAACTCCTGACAGTCATGGGTGAGTTCGATAGAGCCTCCAGCGAAGCTCAGCTTGCCATCGAACTCGATCCCCTTGCGCCTGCTGCATATTTTGGCGCGGGTCTGGTAATGTACTGCGCTCGCCAGTATGCGCAGGCTCTCAATCAGCGCGAAAAAGCCCTCGAAATTGATCCCGATTTCTTTCCTGCACACTTGGTTGCCGGACTGGTGTTCGAACGCGAAGGGCGATTTGCTAATGCCATTGAGAGCTTGGAACGGCGTGGGGATCATCGGGCGGAAGTGTTTTCGTTCGAGCCGTGCTCAGCGGAACGCTCGCCTTTGCAGGACGACAGGATGATGCACGCGCAGTGCTACGTGAACTCGAACAATACTCAGCAGAGAAGTATGTGTCACCTGTACCTCTCGCCGTCACCCTCGCTGCACTGGGCGAATATGAGGCTGCGTTTGCCCGTTTGGACGACGGGCTGCGATTCCGTTGCCCACGAGCAATCTGGGGCAAGGTCGATCCGCGTTTTGACATCTTGCGTTCCGACCCACGCTACGCCGACCTGCTGCGACGGATCGGGCTGCCGCAGTGAGTGCTGGTCAAAAGGTCCTATTAAAGGGGATGTAGGGGATGTATATGTGCGGGCCAGCGACCCCACCCTCCGAAACAGGGGGCGAAAGGCCGCACAAAAGGCTCTCGAAATTCGACCCCTTCCGAACCACCGGACGGGCAAGGGCTTGCGATAGCCTGAAATCGCGGGATTTGCCTCTTCCTCCGTCTATCGGTGTGCCCCGCGTTGACTCGGCTTCCTCACATCCTTACTATTGCAGCCTGAGTCCCAGCGCCCACTCATGATCGGCCAAACCATCTCCCACTACCGCATCGTCGAGAAACTTGGTGGTGGCGGGATGGGTGTGGTTTACAAGGCTGAGGATGTGAAGCTGCACCGCTTTGTCGCCCTGAAGTTCCTGCCCGACGAGATTTCCAAGGACGCACAGGCTCTGGCCCGGTTCCAACGCGAAGCGCAGGCTGCTTCTGCCCTGAATCATCCGAATATTTGTACCATCTACGAGATTGACGACCAGCACGCGCAAACCTTCATCGCCATGGAGTTTCTGGATGGCATGACGCTGAAGCACCACATCGGCGGCCGACCGATGGAAACCGAATTGATATTGTCGCTCGCTATCGAGATTGCGGATGCACTGGATGCTGCGCATTCGAAAGGAATCGTCCATCGCGACATCAAGCCCGCAAACCTATTCGTGACCGAGCGCGGGCACGCCAAGATTTTGGATTTTGGGCTGGCGAAGGTCATGGTCACGGCCAGTTCCTCCAGCAATATTGGGTCTCTTAACACGCAAACGGGCTCGGTGGACGCGGAGCATCTGACCAGTCCGGGCACAATGGTAGGCACGGTTGCTTATATGTCGCCGGAGCAGGTGCGGGCGAAAGAACTGGATGCGCGGAGCGACTTGTTCTCGTTTGGTTCCGTACTGTACGAGATGGCGACCGGCGCATTGCCCTTTCAGGGAGAAAGTTCGGCGATGATTTGTGAAGCCATCGTGAACCGTACCCCAGTAGCCGTTGTACGCCTCAATCAGGACGTGCCGCCCAAGCTGGAAGACATCATCAACAAAGCTCTAGAGAAAGATCGCAACCTGCGCTATCAGCACTCAGCCGACATGCGAACGGATTTGCAACGGCTGAAGCGGGATTCGGAGATGGGACGAGCCATAGCTGCGAGTTCCGGGACAGTGGCGGTCGCACAGGATAGCGGCTCTCACGTCGCTCGACCACCATCGTCAGCCTCCGGTTCCTCTGCGCTTGCTCCTTCCGCGTCGTCGAGCACTGTAAAAGCAGTCGAGGTTCCTGTCGCGGGCAGGAAACTCTGGAAGATTCTGGTTCCTGCTGCCGTGATCTTTCTCGCTGCTGTAATCGGGGGAGCGTTCTATTTCCGCACACGCCAGACGACGCACCGCCTAACCGACAAGGACAGCATCGTTCTCGCCGATTTTTCCAACAGCACGGGCGATGCGGTATTCGACGACACGCTCAAGACGGCTCTCAGCGTGGCTCTCAACCAGTCGCCGTTTCTGAATGTGCTTCCGGAGAACAAGGTCGCAGCGATCTTGAAATTGATGTCCCGTCCGGCGGGCACGAAACTCACACCCGAAGTCACCCGCGAGCTTTGCCAGCGGGCGGGCAGCAAGGGGTACATTGCCGGGTCGATTGCCAGTCTGGGCAGCCAATATGTGCTGGGATTGAAAGCGGTGAACTGTCAGAGCGGAGACCCGCTGGCCGAGAAGCAGGTGACGGCGGCCTCCAAGGAGAAGGTGCTGGACGCGCTAGGCGAGGCGGCATCCAAGCTGCGCACTGAGTTGGGCGAATCGCTGGCGACGGTACAGAAGTTAGATGTTCCGTTGTCAGAGGCCACCACGTCTTCGCTCGAAGCTCTGAAGGCGCTTAGCCTTGGACAAAAGGCCCTCAACGAGAAAGGCCCCGCCGCAGCCCTCCCTTACAATCAACGTGCCATCGAGCTTGACCCGAATTTTGCCGTAGGCTACATGGCAGTGGGTATCGACTACTCCATTCTCGGCGAGACAGGGCGGGCTAGCGATTACTTCGCCAAGGCATTCCAGTTGCGGGAGCATGCCAGCGAACTGGAAAAGCTGCATATCACCGCCAACTACTATCGGAATGTAACCGGAGAACTCGACAAAGCGGCCCAGACGTATCAGGAGGCGATGGAGAGCTACCCCCAGAGAACCGCGGGTTACCTCAATTTGGGCACCGTGTACGTTGAGCAGGGGCAGTATGAGAAGGCCGCGGAGTCGTATCGCCAAAGTCTCCGCCTCGCCCCGGATAGTATCGCCCCCTACGAAGACCTTGGCAACGTCCTGATCTCCTTGCAACGTCTCGAGGAAGCGCGGCAGATCATCCACGAAGCGCAAGTGCGAAAACTTGATGATTTCATTCTCCGCAATGCGCTCTACGCTCTTGCCTTTCTCAGGGCGGACTCCGCAGCGATGGCGGAACAGCAAAAGTGGTATGCGGGCAAGCCCGAAGAGAACATTGGACTGGCGCTAGCATCCGATACCGAGGCATATGGCGGTCATCTGGCCAAGGAACGAGAACTGACCAAGCAAGCTGTGGACTCCGCACTACGGGCTGACAGCAAGGAAAATGGCGCAGTATGGCAGGCAAATGCGGCTGTCCGACAAGCCGCCTATGGCAATACCTTGGAAGCTCGGCAGTTGGCGGCCGAGGCTTTGAAGCTCGTTCCCGCGAGTCCGGGCGTCGAGAGCGAAGCCGCGCTTGCGTTTGCCATCGCGGGCGATACGGCACGAGCCGATTCCATGGCGCAAGACTTGGGGAAACGCTACCCACTGGACACGCAGATGCAGTCGCTCTGGCTGCCCGCGATTCAGGCGCAATTGGCGCTGGACAAGAAGAACCCGGCTGCCGCCCTGAATGCGCTGCAAGCCGCTTCACCCGTCGAGTTGGGGCAGATTTTGTTCGCCGCCAATATTTCCTGCCTCTATCACGTGTACGTGCGCGGCGAGGCATACTTGGCAGCCGGACAGGGCAAAGAAGCCGCCGCCGAGTTTCAGAAGATCATCGACCACAGCGGCATCGTCTGGAACTGCTGGACGGGAGCGTTGGCGCATCTGGGCGTGGCTCGGGCGAATGCATTGCAGGCGAGAACCTCGCAGGGGGCCGATGCCGACCTCGCCCGCACTCGCGCCCTTACCGCCTACAAAGATTTCCTCACTCTCTGGAAAGCCGCCGATCCCGACATTCCCATCCTGAAAGAAGCCAAGGCGGAATACGGGAAGCTGCAATAGCGCCTTTTGACCCTTTGACTCATCAAAAGGAACCGAACAAGGTTGGCAATACTTCCCCAGCTTTGCCCAAATGGAGGAAACTGCGAGCATCACTAAACTTTTCCCGGCATGCAGACCGTGTTGGCATGCTCGGTAGCGCCTTGTTGTGTAAAGAGCTTCAATTCATCCGTTCTCGTTTTGCACCTTTCGGAAGCTCCAGTGCGGAAGTCGGCAGGTGACGGGGGTTAACGCTGACATCGGAGTATGTGACGAGTCGGTAGTCGCCACCCGGCATGTAGAATCTCTGTTGCACTTAACGGCACGAGGATCGCGGTCACGTTTGCCTTGACACATGCGTGCGGGCCCAGCCCCCGATTTCTCTATCACAACCCTCTACAGCAGCCCGCCAGTCTGTATTGCCAGATCATTCAGCGCCATCTCGAGCTTCGTGATCGCCGAGCCGATTTCCGGATGCTCTCCGATTTTCTCTTGCAACGCTTTTAGAATCTGGTGAGCACTTCTGATATGAACTTCTGCTTCGGCGGGATTTGGCTTGGGATTGGGTTCGTGCGGTGTTTTCATGGGTTGCTCCCTGTGTTGCTCGTTTCTTCCATCTATCTCCTCTTTCATTCTACGCATTCGACGCTACCGGGCGCATGGTTTCCCCCACGCTCTAAGCCTCTTGTATTGATGACAGTCAAGACTTATACAGTTTGTCGAAGGCAAACTCGACTGAGGCGGCCGAGCAGAGCGACGAATGCCGGGGACGAGAACTTGCTCGACCCGGCAGGGTCTTGATCCAACTGTCTTCCCGCAGTTCGTCCGGCTGGCCGCAAACCTCGCAAGTATGGAAGGATTCCTGTTGGGCGGCTTCGAGGCGGTTAGCGGGACCGCGCATCCGGAAATGTATACATTTGAACAGTTATCGACTCCTGCTGACCCCTACGGTGGATCACCTCTTTGATCGCGGCTTCAGCAGCTTTGAAGATTCGGGGCTGCTAATCGTTTCCCCTGTTGCCCATGCTGCTTCCCTGAACCTAATGGGAGTGGGGACGGACCACGTCATCAGCGTGGGGACGTTCACTCAGGGCCAAAAACAGTTTCTTGATTACCACCGAGAGTCAGTTCTGTTGCAGGCCCGCCACTAGACTCCCGTTTGATTCGTTTCTGCCTGCCGACCTGCTGCGCTGGAGGAGTGGCGTCCGACGCACATCGAGAAATGGCTCAGCCGGGAGACACGGTGAATCGGGCGCAATGCTTCCAAGGGTTGGTCAGAACGACCCGTGTCCCTTGCTGCTCCGGCAAGAAGTACAAACGGCGCTGCGGCAGGGGAGGGAACTGAGCCCGGTTGGCTTGCACGGCGCTCGACGCCCCGCGCTCCTAGAAGCAGTCCTTGGGGACGGTGGTGGGCAGTGCCACCCTCTCCTCCAAGAAAGCTACAAAAAAGCTACACGAAAGCTACAAGCGGGCATATATTGGTTTCGCCAAAGTTGATGGCAAATTTGAAGTCGGTACGGAGTAAGTCTTTAAGAAATCAGCGCATGTAGCTCATTTCATTCGGTCTGAGAACAGTCCTGCACTGCCCACCAAGCCCAACGTGTTCGGCCCAGCGCAGGGGTTCCACGGTCAGTTTGACCCTGGGTGCTACTATCCCTGACCGGAGCATTCCTGTGCCATTCATTGATATCAGAGCCCTCGAAGTCATCGAGCGTCTACCTGGCTGGTACGGTCGCTATTTTCATTCGCCTAGCATGACGTTCGCCCACTACGACTTCAAACGCGGTTCGTCTATCCACGAGCATTTCCACCCTCAGGAAGAAGTCTACGAGGTCATTGAAGGTGAACTCGAACTGACCATCGACGGAGCCAAGCAGGTTGCTCGACCGGGCATGGTGGGGATTGTGCCAAGCAATGTGCGCCACTCGGTCAAAGCTCTGACGGATGGTCGCGCCATCATCGTTGACTATCCGCTCAGACGAGAATTGGGCGAGAACCGCTCGTAGCTCGAATTCCAGTTTAGGATGCAGCAGGACTGTACCGTCCGTAAGGTCGTCCATCGAAACTCTGGATATTTGTTGAAGCTTGCCCAGATTCAAGATCGACTTTTCGGCCTAGCAGGGACTCCTACTCTCTTGAATGATGTTGTCAAATCGTCAGTTGTTTTGGGCCGCGAGGTTGAGAAAGAGACGAGCCGGGAGTCATCTGGTCCGCGCATCGCTGACCGCTGTGCCGCTGGTCGCCCCGCAAAGCGGACAAATGGTGCTGCACCTGCGGTCATGAATGGAACACGTTCGATGCCGGAGGCGTGTGTCCCGCCCGCCTTCACCCGTGGACTGAGACCCAGTGCCTTTGGTGACGCCGAGGGTCGCTGTTCACTCTGTAGAACCTGGAGTGACGGTGTTCCCAACCGAAGCTGACAGGGTTGGGCAAGAATCTGAAACGATCCGTCACATGTCTGAGACTTCAATCTCTGCTGCCGCTCCTCATCGAAAGGAGCCATCACCGATTGCTGACGACGTGCTCACGATTTGTGCGATCAGCATCGTGGCGGGCATTCTGACAAACATCCTGCATGAGGGCGTGGGTCACGGGCTTGTCGCCTTGCTGACCGGGGCAAAGTCCGGCGTGCTCACGACGGTGGCGTGGTCGAGTGCCTTCGATTCCCGTCTGGTCGAGGCGGGCGGAACATTGGTGAATCTTGCCGCTGCGCTCGTATTCTGGGCCGCTCTTCGTACAGCCAAGCAGGCATCCATATCTGTTCGCTACTTCCTGCTCATCGGTTGTGCATTCAACTTGTTCACCGGAACCGGGTACTTTTTCTTTTCAGGCGTAACCAATTTCGGAGATTGGGCGGCTGTGATCTCAGGGCTGCACCCGCATTGGCTTTGGCGGGTGCTGCTCGTGATTGTTGGAGCGTCTTCATATTTCGCCGCTGTGCTGCTTGTTGGTATTGGATTGGTGCGTTATGTGGGAATCCCGCGACACGAGCAGGGACGCCTGCGGAAGTTGACCGTCGTGCCGTACTTGTCAGCCATTCTGCTTGCGAGCGTGGCAGGACTGCTGAATCCACTCGGACTACAACTGCTGTGGCAGTCTGCCCTGCCTGCGACCGCTGGCGGTCTGAGCGGACTAGTTTGGTTGCAATACTACATTCCGAGACAAACGGAGCCGAAGCAGTCGCCGGGACAACTTGCCTGGAGCTACGTGTGGATTGGTGTGGCGGCAGTCATGGGAGTCGCCTATGTTGTCGTTCTGGGACGCGGAGTAGCGCTGCGCATTTAGATGGCAAGCCGCTGGTCGCCGCATCGGACTGGTGTGCAAGGTAGAATCGGCGCTATCCCTTGTCGCTATAGGGGGCTTCCTTGAACATTACTGAGACCAATCGGCGCATCGCCGAACAATGCAATGAGGCGTTCGATCGCGGCGACCTCGACGCGCAGCAACTGCTTCGCCGAGGACTGCCGGGCGGCGAGGGCTCAGGAACGCTTGAAATGACAAGATTTGCCCTTCCTGCGTGTATCGCTGCGCTCCTCGTCGACTCTACCTCGTCACATCTCGAACATTGCACCTGAGTCCGCGCTCTCCGATATTGGCCAAACCGTCTCGCACTGCCGCATTGTCGAGAAGCTGGGCGGCGGCGATATGCGCGTCTACAAGGCTGAGGACATCCCCCTCCAGCGGTTCGTCGCGCTGAAGTTTCTGCCGATGAAGTGTCCAAAGACCCTCAGGCACTCAGCCGTTTCCAGCGACAGGCCCAAGCCGCGTCGGCACTGAATCATCCTAATATTTGCGCGATCCATGAAATCGGACAGCACGACGGCCAGCCCTTCATGGTCATGGAGTTTCTGGACGGTCTGAGAATTTGAGCCGCCTTGGCGACCAACGTCCGGGCGAGGCCGGGAAGAGATTCTCAACTTCAAGAAACCGCCACCATTAAATATACCTTGACAAGTATATGCTCTGTGGAGTATACACGGGGAATGGAATCTGTCTTCGAAATCGTTGCGGAGCCGAACCGCCGTGCGATATTGAGCCTCCTGGTCTCGTCACAACAGTCGGTTGGAGAGATCGAGCGTCAGCTTCGTATGCCGCAGCCGACCGTGTCAAAGCACCTGCGGGTGCTGCGCGAGAGCGGTTTCGTGGAATCCACGGTGGACGCACAGCGCCGTCTCTACCGGCTGAAACCCGAACCATTTCAGGAGATGGATGTCTGGCTGTCTCAGTTCCGCCGGTTCTGGTCCACTCACGTCGATGCTCTCGAACGCTACCTCGACCGCATGGGGCAATCGAGAAACGATCAGTCGACCACAACGAAAAAGAAGACGAGGGAAAAACCGACGCGGTCTAAACCGCGACATGACAAAGGAGAAACGAAATGAAAATCAAAGTGACTAGCGTATACGTCGACAACCAGGACACCGCCCTGCGCTTCTACACGGAGGTGCTGGGCTTTGCCAAGAAGACCGATTTCAGTAACGGCCCATATCGCTGGCTGACCGTGGCCTCGCCCGAGGAGCCGGACGGCACTGAACTGCAGCTGGCGCTGAATAACAACCCCGCCGCCAAGGCGTACCAGCAGGCGATCTTTCAACAGGGCCAGCCCGCCGCTAATTTTTTTACCGACGACGTCAAGGGCGACTACGAGCGGATCAAGGCCCGCGGCGCCGAGTTCACGATGCCGCCTACCGACGTGACCGGCTCGACCATTGCGATGCTGAAAGACACCTGTGGCAACCTCATTCAGCTCACCCAGATGGCACGCTGGTCACGCTAAGGAGAAGAAGATGCTCGATCGCGTGCAGTACACACCGGGCCCGGCCAGCGGGGCGCAGATACGAAAGGAACGGGGACAAAACGGCGAAGAAAAGTGGACGCTCATTCTCGTCCGTGAACTGCGCCACTCGCCGGAGAAAGTCTGGGAGGCGCTTACCGACCCAGCGCATCTGCGCGAGTGGTCTCCCTTTGAAGCCGATCGGAGCCTGGGTACGGTTGGAACCACGGTGAAGCTCACCACGGTAGCAGCACCCACGCCGCGCGTTACCGAAACCACAGTGACGCGAGCCGACGCTCCCGAGGTGCTCGAGTACAAGTGGGGCGATTTTGATATGCGGTGGCAACTCGAAGCCTTTGGTGGCGGCACGCGCCTGACGCTATGGACCAACATCGGTCACCGTTTCATCGCAATGGGTGCTGCCGGGTGGCACATTTGCTTCGATGTTCTGGATCACTTTCTGAGCGGAATTCCCATTGGACGCATCGTCGGCCCCAAGGCCATGAAGTTCGGCTGGCAGCGGCTGCACGCGGAGTACGCCAAGCAGTTCGGTATTGAAACGCCCAACTGGCCGCCTAAGGCCAGGCCAGAGTAAATGAGCCGGTATCACCGGTAAAGGAGGATGAATTAATTATGACAGAAGCTACCAAACGTTCAATCTTTCGCTGGGTTCACATCATCTGTGGCATCCCGATACTCGGTTACATTTATGATTCGCCCTCGGATACTCACAACTACGCCACCAGTGTTAGGTATCTCTTTCTTCCTGTACTGCTCCTTTCGGGGCTTTGGATGTGGAAAGGCCATGTCGTTCGACGGCTTATTTCGAAAAGACCGGCGAGTGGCACAGGTTCGTACGCGAAGGTGTGATCTTCGATCGGCGGATGACGGCGCTCGCAAAGGCGAGCGGGTCGAGCTTCCGCCGACGTTAGAAGTCTTGATGGCCCATCCGGGGTGAAACAATGAGAGCAGTTTTGGTTATCGCCGTGCTTCTGGGGCTTGCTTCGCCCTCTCTAGCTTTGCCGAGCCCCTCGCCCAGGTGTGGGGCACGATCACCTGCAGATTATCGTGGACGCACAAATCAGCACGAAAATGCTGAAGGATATTGCCAGTGTAGCAGCCAAATATCCCACGCTGAAGAGCGGGCTTCAGGAGATGGAGGACCATGTCAAACTATAATCCGTCACTTTTCTTAGCGTGAGAAGGAGTTTATGTCAAACGTAACCCTTTCAAACAAACAACGCGAACAACTCCTCGGAGTATTGCAAGCCCGTTTTCAGAAAAACATGAACCGCCATCTAGGCCTCGAATGGGCCAAAGTACAAGCATCACTGGAAGCGAATCCGGAAAAACTGCGGTCCCTCCATGAAATGGAAAGCACTGGGGGTGATCCAGATGTTGTTGGTCGTGACAAGAAGACTGGCGAATACATTTTTTATGATTGTTCCGCGGAAAGTCCGAAAGGCCGCAGAAGTCTTTGCTACGACCGCGAAGCGCTGGACTCAAGGAAAGAAAATAAGCCAAAAGGTGACGCGCTTGACTTGGCAGCAGCGATCGGCGTTGAACTGTTAACGGAAGAACAGTATCGAGAACTGCAGATGCTTGGAGAGTTCGACGCGAAAACGTCGAGCTGGGTGAAAACACCTTCTGCGATCCGAAAACTCGGCGGTGCCCTCTTTTGCGATCGCCGCTTCAATACGGTTTTCGTGTATCACAATGGGGCTGAATCGTACTATGCCGCCAGAGGTTTCCGAGGCTCGCTAAGAGTGTAAGATTCTGAACCAGGTGCAAGATTGGAGCTGCACATGAAGAAAGCCATTCCGGCGGAATCTGCCTCTGAATCAATTGACCAGCTGATCGCAAAACTCACAGACTGGCGTGGCAAAACGCTCGCCGGCATCCGCAAGAGCATGCTTGATTCCGACCGGGAGATAATCGAGGAATGGAAGTGGATGGGCAGCCCAGTGTGGTCGCGCGACGGAATCATCGCGGTCGCCACTGCCCTCAAAGATAAGATGAAGCTTACCTTCGCCCACGGGGCGAACCTCCCAGATCCTGACAAACTCTTCAACGCGGGCTTCAAAGGCAACGTGTGGCGAGCCATCGATTTTTTCGAGGGAGATAAGATTAACGAGCGTGCTCTAAAAAATCTCGTCCGTGCCGCTGTTGATTACAATCAGATCAAATTGAAGAGGAAGACGCCTGCGGGTACTCGAGCGAAAGTACATAAAAGTAAAAAGGGATGAAACGACTGCGGTTGGCGTTTTATTGCGCCATCCCGCGTTCCAGCGGCTTTGGCTGGGCCTGAGCATCTCGTATCTCGGGGACCAGTTCACCATCATCGCCTTGCTCTGGTTCGTGCTGCGGTCGACCGGCTCTGGTGCGGCGGTGGGCCTCGTCATCCTCTGCTTCGACCTCCCCGGCGTCGTCACCGGAGCGATCCTCGGGCGTCTGCTGGATCGCTACCAACCTCGGTTGGTGATGGGCTACGACAACCTCGCTCGAGCGGCACTCATCGCGGCGATTCCCACCCTCCACGCCCTGGGATCGTTGCAGCTCTGGCACGTGTTCGTGCTGGCGTTGCTGGCCGGAGCGCTCTCGCCAGCAACCACGGCTGGGGTACGGGCGTTTGTGCCGCACCTGGTGGACGATGCCGGCCTCGATCGCGCCAATGCGCTGATCGCAACCAGCCTGCAATTTTCCTATCTCGCCGGCCCAGTGGTAGCAGGCTTCGCCGTCGCCAGGCTGGGCGGTCCCTGGGCGCTGTTCATCGACGCCGCCAGCTTCTTGCTGATGGGCCTGCTAGTGTTGACCCTGCCCACGATCGCTCGTGAACCGCGTATCGCACAGCATGCGGCAGCCAATCGCTGGCTCGGCTTCGGCGCGCTGTTCAGCCTGCCCTACGTGCCCGCGCTCACGCTCCTCACGCTGGTATTCTTCTTCTCCTACGGCCCGTTGGAGGCCGCCCTGCCGGTCTACAGCAGTCAGACGTTACACGCCAACGCCGAAGGCTACGGGCTGCTGTGGACCGGGTTCGGCGCGGGGGCATTTGCTGGTGTGCTGACGCTGACCAAGCTCTCGCACCGCTGGCGACCGAGCATTGCCTTACCGATGATCGCGGTGCTCTGGGGAACGCTGCTGTGCCCCCTGTTTTTCGTCCGACAGCTCCCTCTCGCGATGCTATTCCTCGGTGTGGCTGGGGCATCCTGGGCGCCGTATACGCCTATGGAAACGACCCTGCTGCAGAGGCTGATCCCGGCCGAGATACGCGGCCAGGTCTTCGGTGCGCGGCATGCGCTGGTGGTAGCGGCGACGCCGATGGGAGCCGTGTTCGGTGGCGTGCTGCTGCAATATCTCTCCGCGCCGCGGGTGATCGCTATCTCTGGCCTTGCCTGCATCCTCGCCGGGCTGGGTGGCCTCGTCTCGCCGTCACTGCGTCAGTTGCAACGAGGAAGCCCCTAGTGTTCCGGGAGGGCCTGAACACCGATCAAGAGATTTGGGCGACATGGATGGGTTCTTTCCGAGTATCCGTGTTCCTCTGCGTTCATCTGTGGCTAAGAACAAATACTGAAACACCCCCCCAGGTAACTGCGTGCCCCAGGAATAAGTCGAGATTCGCGGAGTCGAACAACCTGAAGAACGTCTCGTTCAGGCCATGAGCGACGCCCCCTCGATAACCTGACCCTGGATCAGCCGTTGCGCACGCTCTCCGGTGGCAAATGCCAGCGCACCAAACTGGCGAGTGAGCGGATCACGAGCAAAGCGAAAATTGAGGTTCAGCCGAGCCCGACAGTTCCGCTTCGTCGTCAGAACAGCGCGTGCTCTTTCGGTTTCTAATCTCGCAGGGTAGCCTCTCTACCAGTTTCTATGCATCCCTACTCTCGCTCATCGGCGGCTGTCTGCTTTGCCGCGCTACTTAACAACCCGATCAGATCAAACAAGTCATAGCGTCACCGAATCTCACGACTTCGCTCACAAGGCGGAACCGAGCGATCCTTCTCTTGCTTGCACGCCTCGGGCTTCGGGGGGCGATACTGTTCAGCTTCGGTCGGCGATCTCGAATCGAGGGATGACGTTGAACTGTTGGCCTGCGGAAATGACAGCAATTGCCCACATGCCATCTGCTGAAACGTCGGTACATCGGGCTAGTTACCGCACGGAACTTTAGGTACGTTACGCCAGTGCCAGCCACAGATGAGCCATTCTCTCGCGGCGCTCGTTGCCCCAAACTACCTCACTGGAGAAAACGATGACACGCCCCTCCCCTCAGCAGCTCTCTACAAGATTCGGCCAAGCTAGGAGAGGAAATGAAACGTAGTTCCATTGCAGCATCTCTGTTTGCTCTGGTTTTATCAGCATGTATGCTAATGCTAACAAGCTGTGCAACCAACGCAAACGCAAACGGCAACGCCGCGCCAGGTATTTCAGGTGGGTGCGACGGAACGACCTATCCGTACTGCCTGTCCAACGACGTTGGCGGCAGCGTGGCCCCCGCACTCGTCGCTTTCGGTACGCAGTATTCGTGGTCAGGGAACTTAACCTTTTCGGTCACCACGCCTGACGGGTCAGCCATCCCGGCCGGGACGCCTGTTGCACTGTTGTTCATCAGTCCTAACTCAGCTTGCGGTGCCACGCCAGGCCCAAGCGGCAGCCAGTATGACCCAGGGTGCACGGACCTGAACGGTGGAGACGTAAACGCGAACAACGTCGTCACTGCAAATGGTCAGGTCAGCATTCCGTTCACGATAGGAGGGTCGTCCAGTTGGTGCGTGTTTAACCAGACTGAGGAAGTGATCGCCTACTTCAACTATAATTTTAACCAAGCCGTCGCTATGCAGAGTCAGTTTTCTTGGGCGCCAGGCGGTTCGTGCCCTGCTCTCTCATCGGGCCTTGACACGAAAGGCTCGGAGGACGGAGCCGAGTCAAAGAGGTAGAACAAACAAGCTT
>Ga0302325_10008062_pt1 | contig 23240 bp, 25 predicted proteins | sample Palsa_T0_2_FD_201948 | JGI IMG/M metagenome (GOLD analysis project Ga0302325, IMG submission 201948) | Peat permafrost microbial communities from Stordalen Mire near Abisko, Sweden - Palsa_T0_2 | ecosystem: Environmental > Terrestrial > Soil > Palsa > Peat permafrost | place: Sweden: Abisko... | reverse complement strand
CCTTAAACGCGTGCTTCATCGTTTTGCTAATGGCAGAAAGGGGTCGGTACACAGAATTGTTGGCTGACCCTTGGCTGACCCCTTTATTACTGGCAATTACTACCCGCGCCAGCGCGACGGCCATATTGAATGCAAATTATCGCGCGGAAATACGGACTATTGGAGATTATTTACGAAACTTCCTCAGCCCTAAAATCCTCACTATCAGAAGAAACTCTTCCAACGTGCGTCCATACATCGTGACCGATGTTGGATCCCAAGCGTCCCTCGAAAAACTCCGGATGATCCTCTGCTGTGGCGATGGCAATAGCTTGCTCCGCGGAATCAGCATGGATCAATTTTGCTCCACGTATTGTGAAGTTTCTAGATACTTTAAAGACCTTCGACATATGCGCCACCGTCCGCCAATTCAATCGGAAAGGAAAGCAGCTTAAGAGTCCTAAAGCGGATTTTCGGCGACGTTTCCTCCTCTGCACTTCGCTTTGGTGGTCCATCCCTGCACAGGACACCAATCGTCCCGACGCGCTGAACTCTCAATAGGTTCCACGTGAGCCGGATACCGTCGCCGTGCTCGGGTAATGTCGAGCTGTAGTTAAATCGTAGACACACTCTCCAGGGGAATCCACGATTTAAATACAGTAGTTGCAGTTAAATCGTAGAAAGCTGTACTAATTTCGTGTGCGAAATGAACGAAGCAGAAGTGAGATGCGAGTTCCTGACGATTTTAACAAATGCGTGGCTTTTCTTGGTTGCGCAACGGCCGACGGTACGCCTGTTTTTGCTGGGTCAGCCCTGTTTTTCGGCGATGATACAGATGAACCGCCACTAACTTATCTGATCGCCGCAAGACACGTTATCGACCGCATCAGAAACAAGGTGGCGGTGATCCTCTCGGGAATTGTCAGACACTGGCCTGACTTTTTCATCATCCTGCTACTGCAAGGCCGCTGCCAAGAAAGGAGACGCCCATGACCGCATCCCGTTCGGACGCGCTGGTGCTCTTTGGTGTAACCGGCGATCTCGCTCACAAGATGATCTTCCCGGCACTCTACGCTATGGTGAAGCGAGGTGCTTTGACGGTCCCGGTCATCGGCGTCGCCCTCCCGAAGTGGACTCTGGAGGACCTGCACAAGCGGGTGGCGGACAGCATAAAGCGATCGGGCGGGATCGATAACCGGCGTGCTTTTGACATTCTTCTGTCCCAGCTCAGCTATGTGAACGGGGACTACAATGACGAGGCCGCGTTCGCGGCGATAAAGAAGGCGCTGGGCAGCGCCAAGCGTCCGGCGCACTACCTCGCGATCCCGCCCTCGCTCTTCGAGACGGTGATCAAAGGGCTCGGTGCCTCGAAATTGGCCGAGCATGCGCGCGTCATTGTCGAAAAGCCGTTCGGCCGCGACCTGACCTCTGCCCGCCAGCTCAATCATGTGGCGCAGGCGGTATTCCCGCAGGACTCGATCTTCCGCATCGACCACTTCCTCGGGAAGGAGGCGATCATGAATATCCTCTATTTCCGCTTCGCTAATGCTTTGTTGGAGCCGATCTGGAACCGCAACTACGTGGCCAAAGTGCAGGTAACCCTATCAGAGGATTTCGGCGTCGAAGACCGCGGCGCGTTTTACGAAACCGCCGGCTGTCTGCGCGACGTGATCCAAAACCACCTCTTCCAAATCGTCGCGCTGCTTGCCATGGAGCCACCCGCCGGTCGGGACTTCGGCGCCGTCCACAACGAGAAAGCCAAAGTTTTTCAAGCCATGCGCCCGCTGAAGCCCGACGATTTAGTACGCGGCCAGTACACCGGTTATCGGAAGGAGCCGGATGTGGCGAAGGACTCAGACGTCGAGACCTTCTGCGCCCTGCGGCTTTTCATCGACTCGTGGCGCTGGGAAGGGGTGCCGTGGTACGTGCGCTCCGGCAAATACCTGGCCGAAACGGCGACCGAGGTTCTGGTCGAGCTGAAGCCGCCGCCGCAGCGACTTTTCGCCGACTCGGCGCCGACGACCGGCCGGTCCAACTATCTGCGATTCCGGATTTCGCCCGCTTCCGCCATCGCCCTCGCTGCTCGCGTCAAGCGTGCCGGGAAGGAGTTCGTCGGCGACCAGCGCGAACTCTACCTGGTCGAAGAGCAGCCTGGCGAGGAAACGCCCTACGAGCTGCTCTTGGGCGACGCGATGGCCGGCGACGGAGCGCTCTTCACCCGTGAGGATGCGGTTGAGGCCGCCTGGGCGGCGGTCGATCCCGTCCTTGAGACACACCACCAGGCTCGCCCTTACCATCGCCACAGTTGGGGGCCGAAAGAGGCTGACGCAATCATCGCCGCAGACGGCGGTTGGCACAATCCCAGTCCCAAGGAGGGATCGGGAGCATGATGTGTTCTCTGCCCATCAGGCGGTCGAAGAGGGGTCATCGCAGAATTTGTTCCAAAACGTTCGCTAAGCAGCATCGAGGAACGCGGAGCGGGGATTTCGCAGCGGCCGAAACCCATCCTTGAACAGTTCGGACAGCCGGACGTAGTCGCCATTAAAACTGATGTATTCCCAGTCGAGTGGTCCGATGTGGGCCAGCAGCGTGTCGGGCAGAACTTCGCCTAGGTCAGGCCCTATCGGCAAAGCATTACACTCGATGGAGCAATTTAAAAAAGTAGTTAGTTGGCGCCAACTAAGCGTTGCGTGGATGTAATTGTGGAACCAGCAACGCTGATTACCCTTGGGAACCTCCGTCTCTCCATTGGACGACAAAGAGCAGGCATCCAATAGATCTTTTTAATCCGTGGCTCCTCCGGTCTTCGGACCGGCGCCTCTCCGAAGAGTCCTTAGATAGTGCACCAAATTCCAGATGTGCTCGTCCGATTCGACTCTTCCAAATGCGGGCATCCCGCTCAGCCGAATCCCATTCTTTACAATCCAGAACAATTCGCGATCGGAGTACTGTTGCACCTCGGGCGATGTGAGATCAGAAGCGCGCGGATACATCCAGCGACCGGTGTCAGTTGGTGTTTGCCCGTCGAGGCCATGACATGCGGCACAATCGGTGCCGTAGACTGTGTCTCCTTCTTTGATGCTTTCCTGGAGATCGGTTGGTGCTGGCGGAATACCGTGGCGGCTGCTCCGAGCAACCAGGATGCGTTTGATTCTGGTCGCGAAAAAGATCTCGAGATGGCCGGGCTCATGAAGCGCGTCGAGCTTTATTTGAGCGAATCCCACGATTACCACAGCGGCACCGGCTGCAACGACGATAAGGACAATGAAAACCCGGAGCCTCATCCAATCGATTCGGCCTTTGAAGCTATCCAGAAATCGAGCGAGTACCGGATACACCCTGGGCGCGCTCGAACAAACTTACGATGCCGCCTTGATATCCGTGACGTGAATCGTGTTGCTGGCTTTGTTCAAGGTTCCGTTAATTTCTACCTTCTGCCCGGCGAACGGTCGAGGTTTTTTCTGATTATCCAGCATGTGGTACGTCTTCGTCGCTGCGTCGAATAGAACGAACTTGCCACCCGCCTTCACGCAGGCGAGCGTACAGGCCTTAGGATCGTCGGTCCCCTCTTTTTTGAACATCGACTCGTGTCCGCCACCCTTGGCACATTGACTGTCCATAATTTCACCGCTGAAGGTCGTGTCCTTCGCCGCCGCAAAACCAGGCGCGAGCAAGAGGCCTGCAGCGATACTCAATACTAGCTTCTTCATTTTTTCTCCTTCGGATTGAATCATTTCAGGAAATTTCTCAGTGCTTGTTGCCCCAGCGCTTCGCCATGACCCACCTTGCCGCGCTTCCGCGGAATAACGCCAATCTCGTCAGGAATCATCTCTTAACTACTTTGTTGATCTTCCAAGAGATGTCAGGAGGTGTTGATATCCGTCCCATAGGGTTCCTTGGTTGAGAAAAGATTTCCTAAACTCCCTAGATTAAAACACTTTGTCAATAGCGTCCTCAGCGTTCAATGCATGTCGAAAGGCCTCGGCATCACCGACAACGCGGTGCGACAACTCGGAAACCGAGATCCGATCCCGCTTGGCGAGAGAAGTTGAGGTGTTGCGACGCTGCACTGATTGGCTGCAGCGACTGGAGCGTGGCGAAAACGTGGTTGTGAATCTTCGGCCCGATGAAGATGTCGAGACGGAGTTTGTGGCTTTCGACCGACCGCGGGTGGTCCGTGTGCTGGAACGAATCGCAGCCGACCTGGATACCCTCAGCTTGGTACCGCTGCTAGTGCGCCCCGCTCCCATCCTCCCCAAGCGCCTGCTGACTCAAATCCGCTGCTGGGTCCGAAAAACTCTGCCGGCGCATCCTCTCACGAGGAGGATTTTTCTGAGACTAAAGGAAGTTAAGCTAGACTTCAATCATCGCTTTGATCACGCCGGTCTCAGGCTTGGTCCAACGCGGAAATTCCGTGACCACATCCGCAAATGAGGCCCGATGCGTGATCCAAGGAGCGGTGTCGATGCGACCGTTTTCGACGAGGCTGATGATGCGCGTGAAGTTCTCAGAGCGGGCATTCCGGCTGGATAAAACGGTGAGTTCGCGCCGGTGGAAGTTCGGATCGTTGAAGGTCACATCCCCCCGGAACAACCCAACAAAGACCAGTCGGCCCCCGTTGGCCGGGTATTCAAAAGCGCGCATCATCGACTTGGCATTTCCGGTGGCGTCAAAAACCAGAGTCGGCAGGTCGCCCGATGTGATCTGTTTCAACGCTTCGAGCGGGTTATCGACGGTGGCGTTGATCAAGTGGGGAACACCGAGGTGTTCACGGCAAAACTCCAGTCGTTTCGGATTGATATCCAGGACAATCACTTGTGCTTTGGCTTCAATCGCGAATTGCACCGCGGTCAGTCCGATTGGGCCGGCTCCGATCACTAACGCAAATTCGCCTGCCTCTACGCGTGCACGATCCACGGCGTGGCACCCGATCCCGAGCGTTTCGATCAGGGCTAACTGATCCAGGGTCAAATGCGTTGAAGGGTACAACTTCCGACTGGGCACCACAATGAGTTCGCGCATTCCGCCGTCGGTGTGAACTCCTAACACCTGCAGGTTCACGCAGCAATTGGACTTGCCGCGACGGCATGCGATGCAATGACCACAGTTAAGGTACGGTTCCACCGAGCAGCGGTCGCCCGGGTGCACGTTCTTTGTCGAGCTGCCCACTGCAACGACCTCCACGCCAAGCTCGTGACCGAGAATTCGAGGGTAGGTAAAAAACGGTTGGTTTCCACCGAAGGCGTGGATATCGGTGCCGCAGACGCCAATGCGGCGCACGCGAACCAGCGCTTGCTCAGGGTTAAGCGAGGTAGCGGGCTCATCGGTAGAGAGTAGTGCAAAGCGCCCGGGTTCTTCGAGACGAATCGTTTTCATATTAAGCAGAAACAAGGATGCTATTTGGTGTAGGGCGTAGTGTGCCCCGTTCGGATCAAACCGATGGCGCTCGGCATCCTTCTTTCAAACCTCTTCGTGGGGGTTCGCGCGTGTTCTAGATGCCCTCGAGGAGCGTTCCAAAACTGACTCCACTCCGGTATTTCCAAGCTTGCGGTCTTGCATGGGCCTATGGAAACGTTCGTTTAACCGAAAAGGGGCATGCTCCGCTTCCCGCGCTCCGACAATGGCATCAAGCTGCTGCCTTCGTGAGCAAAGCGGTCGCCCATACCGAACGTGTAGGATTCAATTTTCATAGTGGAAGATCTTTTTAGAGTAGAAAGAGGGGTTTGCGAGCGGTGAGTCGCCTCGACCCGCGAAAGCCGAGTGACGGAGCCCGGCGCTTGCCGAAGGCCTTGAACCGTGCGGTAATCCCTGGGGGAGCATAAAAGAAAGCCAGCGAGCAAGGAAGCTGAACGCTAACAGTTTTCCAAAAAACCGGTCTGCGTGTCAAGCGGTCCTCTTAAAAAGGATACCTGTTGCCGCAATCGAATGGCGTTTTTGCAGTCGGCCGAACTCCGACTCTCGTACCAAAGGACAAACAGGGATGCGCTACCGGAGCGATTTGCGTAACAGCGTACGGCGATTGCACCGGGTTGCCCGATCGCGTAGAAGAGGAAGATTTCCTGGTGGGCAAGAAAACCTACGGGAGGTGATGAGTGGTAGTGGTAGTGGTAGTTTAGTTAGACTGACGCCAAAACGACAACACTCTCTTCTCCCCTCATGAAAATCACCCGGCTCGAACTCTTCAAGGTCCTTCCTCGCTGGCTTTTCCTCAAGATGACTACCAGCGACGGGCTCGTCGGCTGGGGTGAACCAGTGGTGGAAGGAAAAGCAGACACCGTTGCGGCCGCGGTTCGCGAACTCAGTGGGTACGTCGAAGGACGAAACCCGGACCAGATCGAGGATATTTGGCAGGTCTTGTATCGGGGCGGCTTTTATCGGGGAGGACCTGTCTTGATGAGCGCCATGGCTGGTATCGATCAGGCTCTTTGGGATATCAAAGGCAAAAGGTACGGTCTTCCTGTCCACCAATTGCTCGGCGGCAAGGTGCGCGAACGAATCCAGGTCTATTCCTGGATTGGCGGTGATCGTCCTGGCGAAGTCACACGAGCTGCACAAGAGAAACGGTCGCAGGGCTACCGGGCGATCAAGATGAACGCGAGCGCTGAACTCCATTACATCGATACCCCGGCGCGCGTCGACGAAATCGTGGAGCGTGTTGGATCTGTCCGCCAGGCGGTCGGAAAGGACTTCGGGATTGCGGTCGATTTTCATGGCCGGGTGCATCGACCAATGGCAAAGATTCTTGTCAAGGCGCTTGAGCCGTTCCAACTGATGTTCATCGAAGAGCCGGTACTTTCGGAATACCCAGAAGCGATCATCGAAGTTGCGCGACACACGTCGACACCCATTGCACTTGGAGAACGCCTTTTTTCGCGTTGGGATTTTAAAAGGTTTTTCGACCTCGGTGTCATCGATATCGTGCAACCGGATGTTTCGCATGCCGGCGGTATCAGTGAGACTCACCGGATCGGCACCATGGCTGAAGCATATGATATCGCAGTCGCCATTCACTGCCCGCTAGGACCGATCGCGCTCGCGGCGAGCCTTCAATTGGACGCATGCCTTCCGAATGCCGTTATTCAGGAACAGAGCCTCGGGATTCACTACAACGAAGGCGCGGAACTCAAAGACTACCTCGTGAACCCGGTTGTCTTCCAATACAAGGACGGTTATGTGGACATCCCGACAGGCCCGGGGCTGGGGATCGAGATCAATGAAGAAGCGGTGCGCAGGGCAGCGAATATCGGCCACAATTGGAGAAACCCCGTCTGGCGGAGAAAAGACGGGTCTGTTGCAGAATGGTAGCGCGAGAATCTTCAGAACTCTGGCGCACGTGAAACCATTGCCTCCTTCAGACTTTTCTATTTCTCTGCCGAGAATCATCAGAGGCTCCATGGGATAGCCAGCGACCTGAAGCCTTGATCGCGAGCCTGTCCTGGTCTTTAGCGGACGTGTTTCCCCCTCAGCCGCTTGGCTCTTGTTCGGGATCTAGCGCAAGCCGCATTGAAACCGCGCACAAGTTCTGCTGAAAGCAGTGTTGCAACGTTGGAGGCTTAACCTGATAAGCTCAGCGACGTCGTCTATATTCCGCCAAAATAAAAAGGTACACCTTCGATAACCTGACGCCGCTTGTGCACCTTAGCACCGTGCGCGGTGACTGCTTCAGCGCTTATGCGAAGCCACTCCATGAGAACTTCTGACTTTTATTAATGGGGCACCGGGTACCGCGGTGTCTGGCCCGACAAAATCCGAAGGATATCCGCGATCGCGGTACGCTGCAGCGTTTGACTTGCCTCGACCGAAAACCACGCGACGTGCGGCGTGACAATCACGTTTTCAAACTGCAAAAGTTCCTGCTCGACCTTCGGTTCGGTCTCCAGCACATCCAACCCTGCTCCGCTCAATCGCTTTGTTCGGAGTCCTCGCATCAACGCGTGCGTATCCACGAGTCCACCCCGGCTAACGTTGATAAGAATCGGCTTTCTTGTCATCAGATCAATCTCTCTGTCCGAGACGAAATGATGAGTCTTTGGAGAATAGGGAAGATGAAGGGAAATAATTTCGCATTCCGAAAAAATATCTTCTGGAGTACTTGGCCTGGCGCCCTTTAACTCGATCGCAGCTTTTGATAAAATAGGATCGTAACCGAGAATCTCTTTGACGAAGATTCGCATTTTTCCGGCGAAATCGGAACCGATCCGGCCCAGACCGAAGATCCCAAGCCGCAACTCTTTCAGGCGGTGAATTGTTCCGGGTACGTTGAAATCCCACCGGCCCTGTTCGACACTTCGATGATATTGTAATAGGTGGCGATGAACGGCGAAGAGCAACGCGATCGCGTGATTCGCTACATCTTCTGTACCGTAATCCGGAACGTAACAGACCTCTATCCCATGTTTCCGGCAACCGGGGACGTCGATGATATCGAAACCGACACCCATCCGCGTAACCACTTTACAGTTCGGTAGCCGCGCTGCTATCGATTCGCTGATCGGAACCTCGTGGGTCATGATAGCGACCGCATCAGCAATCTGGTCTATAATCTCGCCTTGCACGCGGACCGGCACCAACTCGAACCCGGTGCCCGCCAACAACTCGTGCTCGATCGACAAGTCGGGATAGGGTGGATTCAGATAATAGATCCCTTGATTTTTCATAATTCCGTGTATTAAACCTTAAGCCTCTCCGCGCATCAAGCCGCAGCGGTCCAAAATTTGACCGTATGCAGAGTAAATTAAGTCAAATTAAGTTGTTTTGCTTGTGGTCGAAGATTCTTGATGACAGCAACAAATGATCCGCTGCGGCTCTTCTTTCGAATAGCCGATGCCGATCCGCATTTGCGTCGGTATCTTTTCGGACGACATCGGCCGGAGACGCGAATGGAAGCGCTCTCGAGGTACTGGCGCTTTTTGCTGATTGTCCGTAATTGATCGACCGGCTGGAGGAGGCCGGATATGCTCTATTTTACCCGATGTTTCAGTGCGAAGTAATGCTTGCCTGCACCTCTTCAGTTTCCACGTAACCGTACATCTCGGGCAGGATGAATTTCGCAGACAGGAACCCAACCACAGACAGGATCGAAACCGCAAACGTTGCGCCAGATTTGCCAATCGCCTCGCTCAGCAGAGGGAAGACAAATGCACCGAAGAACGATGCCGCCTTAACGAAGACATAGCCAAAACCGGAGGCAGTCGCCTTGAACCGAGGAGGCGCCACCATCGACGTGATCGTCATTCCGTTCGATGCATCCCAATAGTGGCCCCACATGAGAATGCAGGCGCCGACGACGATCATGATCTTCCAGTCGTACTGAATTGCAAATCCGCCGATCAGAAGCCCCACGAAGGCAAGCCCGAAACCCCACATCGAAAGACCACGATGGCCGATCTTGGGGAGCATCAACGGCGCGACATAACCGGAGACCGTCGCGAGACAAAAGATCATCGCGGTCACGATATTCGTACCGATGATATTGCCGCCGGAGGATACACCGACGCCCGAGAGAACCAGAATTACCGGCAGGTAGAACCCCCAGGCGGCGAATTCCGCACCCTGGCAGGCATTGGAAATCCAGCCAAAGATCGTAGCGCGCTTCTTGATTGGGTCGGACCAAATGACCTGGAGGAAGTCACCGAGTTTCGGCTTCTCAAGCTTCATATCCTGATCGGGCAACATATCCAGCGAATCGTCGAACAACCGCTTGGAGACTTCCTTGGCCCTGACGAACTGACCGCGCTGCAAAAGCGACAGGGGCGTTTCCGGCAGATTTAACCTTCCCAAGAGCAGGATCACCGCCGGGACGGCACCCAAAGCCAGCGCGGTGCGCCACAAAATAGCGTGCGGCATGCCCATAGAATACATTACGGTAATGGCGATGATCGAAAACACCTCGCCCAACCCGAACATGAATTGCCAGCGACTGCCCATCTCTTCGCGCTTGCCCTTGGACATCGATTCCATGATGTAGGCGTATCCATTGGCAATGTCGCTCCCCAGCGGAATGCCAATCAATAGGCGGAGGATGATCAGGTCCCAGATGTTTTTCGAAAACCCCTGGGCGAGCGCCAGCACGATGAACAGAATCATCGTCAGAATGAATACCTTCTTGCGTCCTAGAAGATCGGCAATGATGCCGCCCAGAGGCGCACCGATGAGTGCACCCCCCTGAACCGCCGCCGTGACCAGCCCGAGTTGAGCCGCAGTCGGGTGGTACTCGTTCCCGATGAAGATGAGAACAAAGGAAATTGCATAGAGGTCCCAAGCTTCAATCAGGATGGTCGATATCATCATCCATCCGCCACTATTGCTTGTTGCCGTCCCTGGCTTATTGAGCAGTACCTGCGTCGCTTCGTCCGACAATCGCCGAATCGTTGTCTGGTCCATACAAGGTCTTCTTGCTAGTATCTGCCTTCGACGTCTGCGGCAGGTGCTGCACTGTTCTTAAATCGTAGACTGTGCTTTAGGCAATCCACAAATTAAGTGTAGTAAAAAAACACCCAATGGTGGAACGAAACGGAAAGTATTCCGTTAACGGAAGTATCTGTTTCGCGTCACATCCTCCCCGTCCCGCCAGCATTCGATGGCCGGAGCCACCATGGAGGCCTGCGGCGAGACGCTTCACCTGTTCTCCCGAGATGGCCATGGCCTGTGCCCGTGAGATGTCCCAAAACACGGCCACATAAATCGCCTCGCACTTCTTGGAAGAGAAGCGCGTTTCTAACAAGGGATTTTCGGCGCAGGGATAGTCATCGAATAATCACCGTTGAAGTTGAAGTCACCGTTCATCGGAACTCATCTTCTCCGCTAAAGCCGCCAATCGTTCGCCCTTCTCCTTCCGCCTTTTTCCGTACCAAAACGACCATCCGAAGAGTATCAAATAACATCCGTAACCCAATATCGGGCCAATGACGAGGTTCTGTTCGATCGACAGAGTGAACGCCAGGATGACTTGCAGCGCCGCTTGAGCGATCAGGCCAACACCCCAGACCACAGTCATAAGATAAAAGGTGCGACGGAAACCTGGTACGGACCACTTCGCCGCGAATTGAGCCGGTGCGATTCCTTGCTTCGAAACGGTGGCTTTGACGATATGAAACATCAAGGGTCGGGGAAACCAGAGCGACCCCAGAAAGACCACGCCGAAGATCCCGGTAATGAACGACTCGCGCACTAGCAGAAGCCGTGGATTTCCTCCAAGCATGGTCGCTGCCACGGAAGCCGTGATTCCGGCGATAACCAGCATACTGACCACGTCCAATTTCCGGCTGCGCACGAGTTGCACCAGACTCCAAATGATCGGCGGCACGGACGACAATAACAGCGCGTTGGTCGTGGATGTCGACCCCTCCACCAGTCGATAGACCAACCAAGGCCCGCCGAGGTTAACCAGGAAATTGAGTGCGACGTAGAATCTTCCCATCTCTGTGACTGCCAAAATGATGCCGTTGAAAGAGGAGAGCAAGTTCTGAGCGACCGTGACGCACTGGACCTCCATCGGCTAATTCTCATGCGCTTGGTCGCACTTCTGCGTCTCATTCGACTATTGCCTATCATCACGCCGATAGATCGGAATGAGCAGGAGCGGGCTATTGGAGATGCTTGAGCTGCTGATGAACCTACGCAGCCTCCCGGTCGCAGTTCTCCCATTTGCGAATAACCTCGACTTCGCGGGTGACAAGCGCGAGTGTTGACCTGCGTTGTCTCCACGGTTGACAGGTTCAAGACTGTCTCAAGAGGCATCACACCAGTAAAAGGAACACAAATTGCCAAAACCAAACTATCAGTTCGAAAAGCGGAAAAGAGACATGGAGAAGAAGGCCAAGAAGGAAGAAAAAAAGCTACGCAAGCTTCGAACTTCCGATCCATCTCCGCCCACGGCAGAGGCGAAGTAAGTCGCAATTCCATTCCCACTTGCCGCTCGGACCTCCGTCGAGCCTGAAGGGTTTATTCGACGCAGGGTATGCTCATGGGCTCCCGTTGCTCTAGACGGTTGCTTAGCGCGCAATAGTTGGATTCAAATCGCTTTCTTTATCCGCTCCCAGACTGCCGCGGTTTGCCACTGATCGAATCATGATTTCGGGGTGCAGGAAGTTAATCGCGTCGAGGGAAGACCGGTTGAAACGCTTGTCGTTGGATGTCACACCGGCTTTTTCCAGATCATGTGGCTCGTCTCACGATCCGCTCGACATTAGAGCATTTTGAGGTCGGAATACCCTCCGATGCCTGAACAACTGGTTTTGCTCGCAATCGTGATGACCATCGCCTTCGTGTATTTTGCGCTTACAGGAAGACTCAGAGCCTATCCCGGAAAGTCTAAATGGATCTTGGTGTCTCTACTCTTTCTCTGGGTCGGTCTGCTTGTCCATTACGTCCCTCTGTTTCTGCATAAACAGTGACACGCACCGGTGTCAGCAATTGACCTATTGACATTTGATTCGAGAAGCAGACGGTGAGATCGTTTGCGTTATCCCTTGGCGCGACAAAAGAGACGGATCGCTTGAGAAGAAACGCCCAGGATCGGCTGAAGAGTTACATCCTCCTAGACAGATTGGGCCCGAAAACTTCACGCGTAACTGGCCGTCCAAGGAAAACAAAATGACCAGCAACGAAATGAACTCGCAGATGTCCACCAAGCAAGGCTTTATCGCCGCGCTTGATCAAAGTGGTGGTTCGACGCCCGGCGCTTTGCGTTACTACGGTATACCTGACAGCGCGTATAGCGGAGAGACCGAGATGTTTAAGCTGATGCACGAGATGCGAGTACGCATCATGAGTTCGCCCGCCTTCATGGGCGACAAGGTCATCGGAGCGATTCTGTTTGAAGCCACAATGGATGGACAGGCTAAAGGGAAACCCGTGCCTGCATTCCTCTGGGAAGATCGCGGTGTCGTCCCGTTCCTGAAAGTCGATAAAGGGTTGGAAACGGAAAAGGACGGGGTCAGTCTGATGAAGCCGATTCCGGGACTGGACTCGCTTCTTGAACGCGCAGCGAAACTCGAGATCTACGGCACGAAAATGCGCTCGACGATCCACTTGCCCTCCAAGACCGGTATCGCGGCCATTGCGGCTCAGCAGTTCGCGTTGGCAGCGCAAATCGCGGAGCATGGACTGATGCCGATCCTCGAGCCGGAAGTTTTGATCAAGAGTCCCGACAAACCGGGCGCGGAAGCGATTCTTCGCGAGGAACTCGCAAGAGGACTGGATGAATTGCCGGCCGGACGCGGCGTGATGTTGAAACTGACGATCCCGGACGTTCCGGACTATTATTCTCCTTTAATCGAGCACAGCCGCGTCGCCAGGGTCGTGGCGCTCTCCGGCGGCTATTCCCGGAAAGACGCCTGCCACCGCCTCGCTGCCAATCATGGAATGATCGCGAGTTTTTCGCGGGCACTGATGGAAGAACTCCGTTATTCGATGAGCGACACCGAGTTTGATGCCGCGTTATCAAAAGCGATCGACGAAATCTACCAGGCTTCGGTTGCCAAGGTTTGAACCGACCTTCCCGCCGGCAAAGAATTCTGGTTCCACGCCGTGATTGTGGTCTCCGGGAATTATTTGCCGGTGGCTGCCCTAGCAACTCATCCAGAGTCTTATGGAGAGGGCATGGCCTCTCTTTTCTTCTTGCACACGCGGATTCGCTGGGAGAGGAACTCCTTTCAGGAGGGTGGCCGACGGGATTTGAACCCGCAACATCCGGAACCACAATCCGGGGCTCTACCATTGAGCTACGACCACCATGCGGAGGCGGAAAATGAACGTAGCGCAAGTTCGGGTTCCGCCAAGCAGATTTTAAGCGGGAGTCGGCACCTCGCGCTACGGCGTTTCTGTCGAATACCCATTCGGTCGAGAATCATTGCAATCACGTTCCGATCAATTATGCTCCATCGTTGATTTGGAACAGAGAGCAATTATCAGAGTCGCCGCGCCTGGCCGGTCTTGTGGAAATGAGATGTGGACGGACCAGGTAAATCGTTCGGACCTGCGACTTCGTTATTGATTGGAGTCCTGGCGGTTCTCGCAATTTCGGCCGGGAGAGTATCCGCGCAGTTTTTGTCCCGCGATCATCCGCTTTCAGACGGAGAGATCAAGATCGGGATGTCGAATGCGCAAACAGGTCGCATCGGCGTGCTGGGAGTTCAAATTCGGCAAGGATGCGCGGCTTATTTTGCCAGAATCAATCAGGCAGGCGGAGTGGCCGGTCGACGGTTGGTTTTGGTCGATTACGACGATCGTTACGAACCGGTGGAGACGGTGAGCAACGCTGAGCGCCTGATCGATCAGGATAAGGTCTTCGCGCTGGTGGATTTTCTCGGAACCCCTACCTGCCGAGCGATTCTTCCGATGGTAAACGAGGCCAATATTGTCCTGGTCGGCCCGATTTCCGGTGCAGCAATCTTGCGACAACCGATGCAGCGCTTGATTTTCAATACGCGCGCAAGTTACGCAGAGGAGGCGGAGACCCTGGTAGCGCACCTTGTTGCGGACGTTGGTTGCAAAAGGATTGCCCTGTTTCGCCAGGATGACAGCTTCGGCGACGCGGGCCGAGTAGCGGTCGGCGAAGCGTTGCGACGTCGCGGTTTGATGTTGGTCGGCGAGGGCATCTACGTCCGCAATTCGGTAAAAGCGCCGGATGCGCTTTATCATATCTCAAAGGCCAAACCAGACGCGGTTATCTTGTTTGGGTCGTACAAGCCGTGCGCGGATTTGATTCGAGAAGCGAAAGAATCAGGAATGAAAAGCACGGTTTTTTGCAACGTTTCATTCGTCGGAACGGAACCGCTGATCAAATACCTGGCAGAGGATGGGGACGGAGTGATCATCACCCAGGTTATGCCATCTCCGTCTGACGACTCCGTCCCGCTGGTTCACGATTACCAGGCGGACATGCGGTTTATTGGACTAACGGATTTTAGTTACATGGGTCTGGAAGGGTACTTGAACAGCGTTGTCCTCGTCGAGGGACTGCGACGGGCTGGTCAGAATTTGACTGAGGATTCGTTGATTGATTCGCTGCAGAATCTGACCATCGACTTCCGGCTATTGACGATTCATTTTTCTCCCGAAACCCGACAGGGAACGCATAAGGTATTTCTGACGAAGGTCGACCACGGCCGGGCGATACCGATCAAGAAAATAGATCCAGCGGACTACGCTAAATGAGCGCGGGGCGAACCGGCAATGCACACTGAGGCTCACACTAAAGACAGCGAAGAGTTATTGGCCTCGCGTGGATTGACCATTCGATCGAAACTGCTGCTTTTTACAACCGGGATTGGCTTTCTAATCCTGGCGGCACTCGCGATCACGGCGTTTTTTCTATCCGCAATCGCACTTCGAAAGGCGAGATTGGACGGCTTCCAGTCGCTGAGAACGTCGTTGTCCCAAGCGATTAACACATTGTTTGCCGAGCAGCGCAGAGATGTGACTGCTCAAGCTGAATTGCAGACGGTTCGCTACGCGGTAACCGAACTCTCCTCCGGGTACGAGCATTTAATTGAAGATCTCGATGCGGCGGGTTTCAAGGTCGATCCCGTGTTCCTCACGGAGGTCCGGCAAAGTCTCCGCGATGCCTACGAACGCGGGCCGATGATCGATTTGCGGAGTCTCGGTGAACCGGTCGGCGACTTCGATGAATTTAGCGACCTCAGCCCGGTCGGTGCGATTTTGCAATATGTTTACATCCTGAAAAATCCTGCAAGTCCGGGAAACAAATTCCAGAATAATTCGGTGTTGGATATTTCGAAGAACGAGAATCTTCCGCCGGATTTTCGGGTCGCCTTTTCGAAAACGATGTTTGCCCGGGCGATGGACCGGTATCACGGATTATTTGAGACTGTCGTCCGGCGCAACAGCTACTTTGATCTGATGTTAATCGATGATCTTGGCAACGTCGTGTACACCTACGACAAGAGCTGGGACTTCGGGACGAACGTTTTCAAAGGCTGGCGAGCACATTCTGAGCTAAAGAAGGTGTTTATGGGTGCATGGTACGGGTCGACTCCTTCCGCGGACCGTACTTCCGGTGACGACGTTGTGATCACAGATCTGGAGCGTTATCCGGGCGCGTACGGCTCACCGATGCTGTTCTTGAGCTGCCCAATTAACAATCGGCTAGGCGGCCGGTTGGGAGTTGTCGTTCACAAGATTGCCAGTAGCACGTTCACCGATCTGGTGACGTTTCAAGGTCGCTGGGCCGCGGTCGGACTGGGCGAAACCGGAGAGGCTTACATCGTGGGTCCGGACATGAAGCTGCGGACAGAATCTCGTTTCGTGAAAGAAATGCCGGCCAAGATGAAATCGTTGTCGTTCGAGCCGGACGGTTCGCCGGGACCTCTGACAACGGTTCTCGGCGGCCCATTGCATAACAAGGCGGTCGAGAACATCTACTCCGACCAGGTTCTATCAAATGAAGGTGAAGTCACGTTCTTTGATGATATCGGCCGGGAATCGCTCGGAGTGTACGAACAGCTTGGGACTGCGGGTTTGGACTGGGGATTAGTGATTACCATTAGCACCGATGAAGCGTTTGCGCCTGCCGTTCACCTGACCCGGTTAATCGCGTTTGGCGGCTTTGTCATCTTAATCGTTGCTATTCTGGCTGCCCTTGCATTTGGGCACCTGCTCTCCAGGCCGATCGTTCAGTTGGTCGATACTGCAGAGAGAATCGGGTCCGGCGATCTTTCCGCCCGCGCGCCGATCTCAAGCAAGGATGAAATCGGATTCCTCGCGGAGCGGTTCAACTACATGATTGATCAGGTCGAAGAGCGCAACCGCCATGTTCATAAGATCCTCGAGACGGTCAATGAGGGCCTGTTTCTAATGGGTCCGGATTTCATCATTCAACCGGGCTATTCCAAAATTACCGAAGTAATCTTTCAACGGAAAATTGATGGTATCTCCTTTCTCGACCTCCTCCGACCGGCCCCGGAATCAGGGCTGCAGCCGATCATCACCGCTGATGCGTTATTGGCGACACAGCACTATCTCGAACTGCTGCTAAATCCCCGCATCAAGGAAAAGCTGATCCAACAGACGAACCCGTTGGGTGAAATTGAGTTCAAGGAGCTTCGACCAAGCGGGGCGAAGCTAAGCAAGTTTTTGGAGTTCAGGTTTAATCGGGTTGTCGAAGGCGGCAAGACGACACAGATCATGGTGACGGTGCTCGATTCGACCTCTCGCATCGCGTTGACCAGACAAATCACGGAGAACGAGACGAAAGCCAAAACTCAGATTGAAATGCTCTTTGGGATCATGCACCTGGATCCGCCGATTCTTGCGGAGTTCCTGAATCACGCCAAATCTGAGATAACCGTCATGCTCAATCTTCTGGAGGCAGAGCAATTTGGGAGTCACGCTGGGGAGTCGAGCATCCAGCGTTCCGAGCGATATCTGCGGTTGTTGCAAAAAATTTCACGATCGATTCATCTAATCAAAGGAAACGCTGCGATGCTTCGGCTTTCCTATTTTGAAGATCTGGCAAACCGGCTCGAGGAAAAGATTGCCACGGTGCGAGGGGGTGCGGCGCTTAGTGGAGAACAATTTTTGCCAATCACGACCGGTTTGGCCTCGCTCCTGGACCAGATCGGCATGACCCACGATTTGATCACCCGGCTGCTCTCAATGCAAAAGGTCTTTGGAAAAGAGTCCGGAGAGAGCGGTCAGACCGACTTTGCGCCGCTTGTCGAGCTCGCAGAAGAGATCGCGCAGCGAAACGGAAAACAACTGCGAGTGGATCTTCAGATCAAGGATGGCCTTGCGCGTTTGCCGAGTCCTTTACGTGAGCCGATCCAGATGATGATGACCCAATTGGTTAGAAACGCGGTCCTGCATGGAATTGAATCCCCTACCGAACGGCTGGCTGAAAGAAAACATCCAGTCGGCGAGATCCAGATTTACGCCTATCGCCTCAACGAGAATGAGAGAAAAATTATTTTGGCCGTGCGTGACGACGGGCGGGGGATTAACTATCAACTGTTGCGACGCCGTGCGGTGCAACTGGGCTATGCCAACGTCAATAGTATCGAAGCTTGGACGCAACAGCAGTTAAATAATCTGTTGTTCGAAACCGGCTTCACGACCATGGACCGGCCGACGACGGATGGCGGTCGCGGCGTTGGACTGGATGCCGTGAGAGATTTGACCGCAAAAATGGGCGGTCTGGTGAACGTCTCCTCCAAACAAGGTCAATTTTGTGAGTTCCGATTAGAAATCCCCGTGGCATGAAACTTCTCATCGTTGATGACTCGAGCGTAGTCCGAAGAGCGATCGAACGAGATCTTGAATCTGGAGAAATCACGGAGGTGGATCAAGCTGCGACCGGAGAAGACGCGGTGCGATTGTATGGGGCCAAGCTGCACGATGTAATAACCCTGGATATTACCATGCCGGGGATGGACGGCTTGACGTGTCTGGACAAGATCATTGCCATCAACCCAGAGGCGCGCGTGCTGATTATCTCGGCTTTGCGGGATAAAGCCACGGCGATCGACGCGATCAAAAGGGGCGCCAGCGGCTTTCTTTGTAAACCGATCAATCCATCGGAACTCAGGGAGGCATTTGAGTTGCTCATCGAGGACTGAAATCCCATGAACGACCAAGACATCCAGGTATTTATCACCGGTGTCCGGCGGTATTTCGAATCTCTCAGGAAGGATCTCAGGGTCGTTATCGAACCTCCTTTTATAAAGGACGAGCAGAAGCCGTTTTTGGAATATACCGGGATTATCGGCGTTTCTGGTAAAGCGCACGGCGCGGTCTGCTTTACTGCGAATAGGGTGATGCTCGAAAATATTCTGCGATTCCTCAATGAAGCTCCAATTAACGGCGAGTTGATTTGCGACCTCGTCGGAGAAATTGCCAACACGCTGAGCGGAAACGCCCGCGAAGAGTTCGGTCGAGATTTTTTGATATCGGTCCCGGTCGTTTCGACCGGTGACCACATCCGTTTTCAGTTTCCGAAGGAATGCCGCAACTACGTGATTCCGATTATCTGGCAGACAGAAAAGGCCTATTTGCTGATTTGTCTGACTTGAAAATCGGGAGTTCAAGAGTTGCAAGAATTCAGGAGTTGCACAATGGGAGAGCGCTTTCTGGTCTGTGGACGGTACGCGGATGATGTGGCGCGCGGAGACCGTAGCGCGCTAAGTCCAACGCTACGAGTGAGTTAAGCGATAGCATGGAAGAACGGGTCTTTGCCAGCGATCGATCGATTCCTTTTCACCGAAAAAATTCGAGAGAAAGATAGAAACTTTTGAACAGCAGAGAGCAAAGCCTGTCTATATTCTTCGGTTAAGGCGATTCGGGTTTGCGCACGAATCTCTCGACTTCTACTCCTTGGCGTGCGCAGCCCGGATCATTTTTTTGGACTAACCTTGATCGTCCGCAGGCCGTTGGCTACTGTCCGGGTCCGAATGGCAGATACAATTCTAGTTGTCGAAGACGAACCGGATGTCGTTGACTTGGTCCGATATCATCTTCGCCGGGCGGGTTTTGACGTCCTGACTGCTTTGAATGGTCCGGCCGGCCTGGCAACTGCCACCCAATCGCGACCCGATGCAATCGTTCTCGATATCATGCTGCCTCAGATGACCGGTATAGAAGTTTGCAAAGCGCTGCGGAACGCGAACGAAACTGCGGATATTCCGATCCTGATTCTCACTGCTAAGGCCGAGATTACCGATCGGATTGCGGGCCTGGAGCTCGGAGTGGACGATTATATCACGAAACCGTTCAGCCCACGCGAGTTGGTTTTGCGCGTCCAGAATTTGCTTCGGCGGCTTCGTGTCGTCCGGAATTCGTCTATCCTGACGGTAGATGAGTTCTGCGTGGATAAAGGAAATTTCGAGATCACGATCCACGGCACGCGATTGGATCTCACGACCACAGAATTCAAATTGCTCGCTGCGCTTGTTGAGCACCGAGGCAGGACTCTCTCTCGAGAGACGCTTTTGCAGGATGTTTGGGGTTATAAAAATGCAATCGATACTCGTACGGTCGATACGCACGTCAGACGGCTTCGTGAAAAGTTAGGTCCAGCGGCTGATCGAATTGTCACGATGCGGGGCGAGGGCTACAGATTTCTCGTGCATCACAGCGTGTGATCATCGGGTGGTTGATTGTCTTGTTGGTTTCGGTAGGCATCCTTGGCCTGGTTGCAGGAACGCTTTGGCGCCGGATGCGGCTGTTGCGCCGCGAAGTGCGGCATCTGCTTGCGGAAGGGACGCTTTGTCAAGAGGCGCCCGGTCCCCGGATCGTACGGGAAATTCATAACGACCTGAAAGAGATCGCGCGGCGACAGCGCGAGATCGCACGTCACGTTGCGGACGAAGATTTCAGTCTGCGGGCTATCCTTGCGAGCATGGTCGAGGGTGTTCTAATCGCGGATAGCGAGATGCAGATCCGACTTGTCAATGAACGTCTTCAGCGGATGTTCTCCCTGCCCATATCTCCGTTGGATCGGACAGTCCTGGAAGTCTTCCGAAACCATCTTGTACACCAGGTCATTCGGCAATCCCTCGATACCGGGGAACCGCAATCGGCGGAATTGCAGGCCGAGATCCGGGATGGTGATCAGTTCCAGCTGAAGCATTTCCAAATCACCTCCGTCAGCCTTCGTCCGCGTGAGCCGGGATCGCTAACGCGAGCGTTAGTGATTTTTCACGATGTCAGCCAGATCCGCTCGTTAGAGGCGGTTCGGAAAGAATTTGTGGCGAACGTTTCCCACGAGCTGCGAACCCCGTTATCAATTATTACCGGTTATCTCGAAACGCTCATCGACGGAGGGGACGATCAAGAGACCAACCTGCGCTTTCTGCGTACGATGCACAAACATGCCCAGCGACTGAACCTGCTAATTGAAGACCTGCTTGCACTCTCCCAATTGGAGTCCCGGAAGATCAGTCTCCATTTCGAGCCGGTCGATCTGTCGGAAAGCATTCACCGGGTTCTTGAGCAATTGGATTCGCGGGTTCGCGAGAGTGGTGCAGCGGTGACTGTGACTATCCCGAAGCATCTGCCACAAATCGAGGCCGATGCATTCCGAATCGAACAAGCTCTTTACAACCTGCTGGACAATGCTCTGAAGCACAGCGCCAAATCGGGCGCAAGAGTCAGCGTGGACGCTCGCAGCGAGGCGACTGCCGTTCTGGTCAGTATACGCGACGACGGCGTGGGAATCCCCCTGAGCGATCAACCGCATATCTTCGAGCGTTTCTATCGTGTCCACAAAGACAGATCGCGAGACGCCGGTGGGACGGGTCTCGGCTTATCCATAGTCAAGCACACGGTGCAAGCGCACGGAGGGTCGATCGCGGTCCAAAGCACGCCTGGCGCAGGCGCCACGTTTGTGATGAGTCTCCCTGTCCGCCAGACTTGAAAAATGGTCTCGCACGGAGGCCGCGGAGCAAAATAAAACGCACTCTCTTTCAATCCCTTGGCAGATACCGCGGCATCCGAACGAGTTTTTCTCCTCGTCGTGTCGTGTCCCGGAAATAGCAGGTAGGTATCTGTTTAGCGCCGGTATTGGTACCTCCTGAATCGTCGTCGTCCTCGACTTCTATGGATGCGGGAATCGCGCCGATTGCCAACGACGTTGAAAGATCGAGATCTAGAACGAGAACGACGACGAGGACGATTGGCGCTACACGGCGCTAAACAGATACATACCTGCTATTTCCGGGATGCGACACTTGCCTTTTGCGCGGGGTCCGAACCGGGGTAGCGTCTCGACGTGGAAACCTTATTTCTGGATCCAGTCGATATTGCGATCGCCGAAGATGTCGGCGCCGGCGACCTGACATCTCTCTTTTTTATCCCGGAGACACGCGTTTCCAAAGGTCGAATCTTCGCGAAGGAGGCATGCGTGGTTGCAGGCGTCGAAGTCGTTCAGAGAATCTACCAGAAGCTCGATCCGCGACTGGAGCTTCTCATTTTGCGCAAGGATGGATCTGTCGTACAGCCAGGCGAGACTGTGGTCGAGTTGGCGGGACGTACCCGAACGATTCTGACCGGCGAGCGCGTCGCGCTGAACTTCATTCAGCGTCTTTCGGGTGTCGCGACGTTGACGGCTCAATTCGTTGAGGCTGTCCATAGCACTGGAGTGACCATTCTGGACACGAGAAAGACGACCCCTGGTCTTCGTGCCCTGGAAAAAGCCGCAGTAAAGGCAGGCGGAGGCCAGAATCATCGGATGGGTCTCTATGACGGCATTATGGTGAAGGACAATCATCTCTTGGCCAGACCCGCGCTCCAGGAGGCGATTCTTTCGATTCGCCGGACCTACCCCGATATCTTGATTGAAGTGGAAGCTGATTCGATTAGTCAGGTGCGCGATTTTGTCAATCTGAATGGGATCGACGTGATCCTGCTCGACAACATGTCTCCCGATCAGTTGCGCTCGTGCGTGTCCCTGCGAAGATCAGGTCTCAAATTTGAAGCGAGTGGAGGCGTCTCCCTGGCGACGGTCCGCCAGATCGCTCAGACCGGCGTCGACTTTATTTCGGTCGGTCAACTGACACACTCCGCAAGGGCGATCGATTTCTCTCTGGAGTTATTGGATGCGTGATCCGCGAGAAATCGACCTGCTTCGGCGGCTGTTGCCGGTCGGGAGAGCGATTGAACTCGCGGAATTGTTGGAGGAAACGGGTATCGGATTCAACGAGTTGCCGGTTTTCATTGAATGCCTCGAAGAGTGTGGGTTCAATTTCCGCCGAACGGAAGAAACAATCGGTCTCGTCAAGGCGCCGGAATCGCTGGTTCCTGAGATGATCCTCGCAGGACTTCGGACAACCACGATCGGTCGGGATGTCTTGGTTTTTCGAGAGACCTCCTCCACGAACGATCGAGCTCGGCAAGCCGGTGTTGGCGGCGCCGGTGAAGGCCTCGTGATTTTTGCCGAAAGCCAGACTGGCGGCCGGGGGACTCGTGGCCGGCAATGGGTGTCAACCGCGGGCGTCGGCCTCTGGTTTTCGATTCTCCTCCGTACGCGGATTCCGGCTGGTCAATGGCCGTTGCTGGTCCAGATGGCGGCTGTCGCCTGTGCCGAAGCCGTCGAAAAACAGGTCGGGCAATCCGTGCGGATAAAACGTCCCAATGATCTGATGCTTGGCGGCGGCAAGTTGGCTGGGTTCCTGCTGGAAACGTCCAATACCTGGGATTTTCAGGTTTTGGGGATCGGGCTCAACGTGCGATCAGCTCCGGTCATTGACCGGTACCCGACTTCTGCAATGGAGCAGTTTACCCAAGGCCCGGTTTCCCGAAGCGCG
>Ga0302325_10008059_pt1 | contig 23242 bp, 15 predicted proteins | sample Palsa_T0_2_FD_201948 | JGI IMG/M metagenome (GOLD analysis project Ga0302325, IMG submission 201948) | Peat permafrost microbial communities from Stordalen Mire near Abisko, Sweden - Palsa_T0_2 | ecosystem: Environmental > Terrestrial > Soil > Palsa > Peat permafrost | place: Sweden: Abisko... | reverse complement strand
GAAGAGACCATGGTTTAGCTCTCGCCAATCCATCGTGTGGTAGATGCCGTTGTCCAGGATCGCGTCGATCTGGCGGGCGATCGCGTGAGCGCGGTCGATGTCTTTGACCTTCATCTCGAGGCCCGTCACGCTGTCGCCATAATCGTAGAACGCTTGGGCCTCGTAGAGATCCGTGTAGACGAGCTTCGAGTCATACTGGTCGAAACCCGCTTCGAACACCGCGATCACGCGGAACTGCTTGGCGATGGGCGAGCGGGCGCCGGTGCCGAACGAGATCCCGATCTGCGGCGAGGTGACCTGGACGCAGTCGCCGAGGTCGGCGCCGAGCTGCCGCGCGAGCGTTCGACCCACGACGATCCCCGGCATGCGGGCGACCTGCGCAGGGCTCTTGCACGGATCCGGATCGACGAACGCGGGCAGGTCGTCGTCGTCCGGTAGCCGGCTTTTGTAGCCGCCGTCCGGCGTCACGGCGCCCACGACCGCCGGCACCGCGACGGCGCCCCCGCGAGCCGCCGATTGCGCCGTCCGACCGTGTGTCGCCGGTGCGGGTACATCGTCGGCGCGGCGAGGGCCCGGGGGCTCTCGCTCGCGTATGCGCATGCCTTCGTCGACCTCGCGCTGCATGGCGCGAAGAAGCGATTCGGTGCCGCCGTCGGCGTCGTCTCCGATGCGCCGATCGAGCTGCTCGCGCAGCGCGTCGTACGGACGTTCTGGCGGCTTGGCCCCCGGGCTGCGCAGACCTGCCAGGCTGCCGCGGGTCACGTGCTTGGGGAGATCGAGCACCCCGGGCATCAGGTCCGGATCGACGCCCTTGAGGAGCACCCCGGTCGCAGTGTGCTCGCCATGCGTCACCATCATCGGATTGATGACGAAGGGCGCGATCCCGACGATGCCAGGCACGTTTTCGATCTTCTTCATCACATCGCGATACTCGCGAAAGTCGATCGAGTACTTGAGCACCAGCACGTGGGCGTTGACGCCCAGCACCTTTTCTCGAAACTGCTCCTGGAAGCCACCGGTCACGCTCATCACGACCGTCAACGCGGCCACGCCCAGCGTGACACCCCCGACTGCGAGCGCGGTGCTGGTGGACACCATGTTCCGCTTCTTGGAAGCCAGGTATCGCAGCGCAACTGTGACGGCGTATCCCATCGCGATCTCGGCCTTGGGGGGCTCGTACCACATTCGCGCGCCACTAGGTCGGGGCTGCCCGTGTTCGTGCGTGAGCTTGAAAAACTTGCGAGAGAGGCCGCGGAGAGTGTCGATGTGGGCGCGTGTCGTAAGTGCGAAAACGCGGGGGGGGCACGCGGCGTTTTGCTTAGGCGCCAAGTTCCCGCCGGGGTTCGCTTCTTGCTAGCCTAAGCGGATCAGACTTCGATCCGTTCTCGCGAAGGCCGAGCCACCATGACCGAAGCAGCCAAGCCGCCGCGCCCGCCGCCCCGACTCTCCCGGCCTGAAGAGCCTCCGCCCGCCTCGGCGGTCGCTCCCACGGCCGACACCATCACGGCGGTGACGTCCGCCCGTGAACCGCAGCCTTCGGCACCTGAACCGGCGGCGGATTCGGCGGGGGCCGCGCCGCCGTCCCGCGTCGACGCGTACATCGGGAAGGTCATCGATGGCCGCTACGCCGTCGAGCGCCTCCTTGGCGAGGGCGGCATGGGAATGGTCTTCGCCGCCCGGCACAAGATGATCGACAAGCGCGTCGCCATCAAAGTGCTGCGCGGCGAGATGGCGGCCGACGCCGAGCTGACCGAGCGGTTCTTGCAGGAGGCGCGCTCCGCCAGCGCCATCGGCAATCCGCACATCATCGACATCAGCGACTTCGGTCATCTGCCCGATGGCTCCACCTACTTCGTGATGGAGTACCTCGACGGCAAGAGCTTGAGCACCGTGCTGAGCGACACGCAGGGCCCCGTGCCCCTGCCGCGGCTTCTCCACATCGCCAAGCAGATGGCGAGCGCTCTGGCCGCGGCGCACGCAGCGAGCATCGTTCACCGCGACATGAAGCCCGACAACATCATGCTCATCGGTCGAGGCGCCTAACATGACTTCGTTAAGATCCTCGACTTCGGCATCGCGAAGGTCGGCGGCGGCACGAAGAAGATGACCCGCGCGGGCAGTGTCTTCGGGACGCCCCACTACATGAGCCCCGAGCAAGCGGCCGGCGCCGCCGTGGATCATCGTACGGACATCTATGCCGTCGGCGTCATCCTGTACGAGATGGCCAGCGGGAAGGTCCCGTTCGACGCGGACAACTTCATGGGGATCCTGACGCAGCACATGTACAAGGCGCCGGTCCCCATCCGGGCCCTGGTCCCGGAGATCGACGTATCGCCGGGGCTCGATGCGATCGTCCTCAAATGCCTCTCGAAGAAGCCCGAGGCCCGCTACGGGTCGATGGAGGAGCTCGTCGCCGATCTCGAGAAGGTCGAGCGTGGCGTGTTGCCGACCGCCGTCGACGAGATGATGGCGCGTTCGGGAGGGTTCAACGTGCCGGCGGACTACTTCCGGTCCGCCGCGATGCCCGCGCCGGTGCCCGGGTCTCCGCCAGAGCGCAAGAAGCGCTGGCCGCTCTACGCCACGATCGGCGCCGTCGGGACACTGGTCGGCGTCATGGCCGTGGTCACCGTCGTCCGCAGCCCGTCGAGCGTGGCGCAGACGCCGCCCGCCGGGATCGTCGTTCCAGCCACCGCGGTGGCGGCGCCGATCCAGTCTGCCGCGGCCGCGCCCGTCGAGACGATCGCGCCGGCAGCCGCGCCGGTTCTGGCCAAGCACGAAGTCATCGTCAGCGCGGTCCCCGCCGACGCCACCGTCACCCGCGATGGCGCCGATCTCGGTCAGCAGCCGATCGTGCTGCAGCTGTCCGACGGCGAGTCGGCCTCGATCGTCATCGCTCACAAGGGCTACAAGCCCAAGATCGCCAAGGTGACCTCGGGCGAGCCAAAGGTCGCCTTTCAGCTCGAGCCCGCGTTCGCCGCCGCGGCTCCCGCGCGGCCGGCGCCTGCAGCGCGCGCAGGCGGCATGACGGTCGACGACGTCGGCGATCCATTCGCCAAGCACTGACGCCAGGCACTGCCCCGAGCGTTTACTGAACGACGCCGAAGCCTGAGCCGTTCCACCGGTAGCGCACGCTGCTCGTGCCGCCCCACGGCAAGAGAAGCGGTTCGACGTCTCCGCTGCCCGGTGCCTCCTGCGCCCAGGGATAGGTCTTTTCCGTCCACCCGGTGGCACGCCCAGGCGCGGCCAGCACGTCGAACGACTTGTTGCCCGGCGCCGGGATGAACTGCACCAGCCCCTGCACGTGCTTTTTGCCCTGCTCGCGGCCCGTCTCGATCGCGAAGATGCGCGAGATCGCGTCTTCGGTGACCTGGTAGACGAAGATCATCTCCAATTCGACGACGCTCTTGCCCTCGCGCACGTGACGAACCCCGCGGACGACCAGGTCGGCGGCCCCGTCTCCCGTCAGGTCCCGCGCCGAGAGGTCCGATATGTCTGCGGCGTCGGCGAACTGCGCGAGCGTCACGTAGGCGTACGATGTCCCCTCCTTGAAGCCCGGCCCGAAGACCACGATGTCGCGCCCGATGAGCAGCACGCGCTCCGGTTGGTCGTCCCCGGCCACCTGAACCTTCAGGTCGACCTTGGGGTTGGCAGCACCCTCCGCGCCCCGATCGCGCCGATAAAGGGCGAGCAGCTCTCCCGCGAGGTTCCCGCCCCGTGTGACCTTGGGCGTCGGCGGCTCCGGGGGGTGCTCCGCAGAGTGGTCCACCGGGCGCGGCGCCGATCGATCCGCAGGTCCCACCGACGCATAGGTCTCCTTCTGCGTGACCTCGTGCGCTTTGCTGAAGCGCGTCCCGTCCCAGCGCCACGTCTGCGCCTTCACCCCGCCCCAGGGCAAGAGGATCGGCTCGACGTCGGTGGCGGTCGCCTCCTTGTACGCCGCCGGGTCCCAGTTGACCGCGGGCTGCGTCGTCACGTCGATTTCGCCCCGGGCGATGTGGATCGCGTTGTCGACGTGGCTCTGACCCTGGCGGACCGAGATCTCGTGCGAGAAGGCGACGCGCGGCTCTGTCGCCGTGCCTGTCGCGCTGAGCACCTCGAGGATCTCGCGTGTCGAGTCCCCCACCGTGGCGCGCCGCTGAACGACGACTTCGCCGTGCCCGCGCCCCGCCGCGTCACGCGCCTCGAGCTTCACGAGATCGCCGCCGAGGTCCCGGAAAAAGAAGCCCGTGCCGCCCATGAACGACGACCCGCAGATCGTCAGGTAGCGGTCGAACACGGCCACGCGCTCGCGGATCCCGTCGCCCGTCAGGTCGGCGACGACCTCGGCGATGGGCGCCGTCTTGGTCAGGCTCTTCGGCGCGAGCAGCTGCTCGATCATCGACAGCTCCGGTTCGCTCGGCACCCACGCCATCGCCGCCGGGTGTTGCGTGTCGCTCGGTCCTGTCGCGATGACACCGTCGCCATCGACGTAGCGCGCGACGCCGTGGATCCCCACGCGCGTGACTCGCGCTTCCGGGAACGCCGACCACGGCACCGTCGCTTCGAGCGAGTACCCTGCGCTCGTGGGCGCTTCGACGATCTTCGCGCCGGGCACGGCGGCCCCGCGCCCGAAGCGGACCGTCCCCTCGGTCTCGCCGGGCTTGCCCGCGAAGAACCCGAGCTCGCGCGTCGCGTAGCCGCCGCCGGATTGCGGTACGGCCAGCACGAGCGACACGTGGTCCTCGCCCGCCTGGAACGACGAGTCCTTCACGTCCGCGCCGACGTAGAGCTTCGCGTCGTCGTACTGCAAGCCGATCGTCATCTGCGATTTGGTCGAGCCCTTGACCACGACGTTGGCCTTGGCGAACGGCGGCCACTCGGTCGGGACGCCGTCGAGTTTCACGGGTCTGTCCTTGTCGAGAAGCTCGAGCCGCAGGCCGTCGGCCGTGACCTCTGGCGCGTCGCCGCCGCCGCCGTTCAGCGTCGCGATCCCATGAGCCGCAGCGTAGTCGGCGAACCCGGGATCGGAGTCAGGCGTCGCGCTGGGCCCGTTGCTCGCCGTCTGGGCGGTCTCTTGCGCCGCCCCCCCGCCGCACGCCGCGAGGCCAATCGCGAAGGTGATGGTCACGTTGCGGGCGCCCCAGCGCCGGACCGTCGCGGTGCGAGCGTTCATGCGCCGGCCGCTCCGGCAGCCGACATCGCGCGCTGCGCCAGCTTGTAGAGCTCCATGGCCGGGACGATTGCCGCGGAGAGCCCGAGCAGCAGCCACCATTCGTGCGCGTCGAGCGGGAACGTACGAAACACGGGACGAAGGGCCGGCACCAGCACAGCCACCAAGTGTATTCCGGCGCTCACCAGGACGGCAGCGACCAGCGCCGCCGTCAGTACTGGCCTCAGTGAGAGCAGAGATTGCCGCGCCGAGCGGCAATTGAAGGCATGGAACAAGGGGCTCAGCGCCAGAAGCGAAAACGCGATGGCGCGCGCGCGTGGCCCTGCAACCGGATCCGCCAGGCGCGTCGGGAGCAGGTAACAGGCCATCGCGGCGGCGCCCATGCACACGCCCACGAACGCGATTCCGAGCCAATCGCGCACCTCCATGAGGCCCGCGGTCCGGCGGCGAGGCGGCTCGCGCATCTGGGTACCGTCGGGAGTGTCGATGCCGAGCGCCAACGCCGGGAGCCCGTTGGTGACGAGGTTGATCCACAGGATCATGAGCGGCGTCAGCGGCGCAAGGTTCGTGAAGAACGCCACGATGAAGACGACCGCGAGGAGCCCCGCGTTGGACGAGAGCAAGAAGAAGATGAACTTCTGGATGTTGCGCCAAATGGCGCGCCCCTCGCGCACGGCATCGACGATGGTGGAAAAGTTGTCGTCCGCGATCACCATGTCGGCCGCCTCGCGCGCCACGTCGGTGCCCGAGCGGCCCATCGCGATGCCGATGTGCGCCTCGCGCAAGGCGGGGGCGTCGTTCACGCCGTCGCCCGTCATGGCCACCACGTGCCCCGCGCGCTTGAAGGTCGCTACGATTCGCAGCTTTTGCTCGGCGGTGACGCGGGCAAAAACGCGGACGTTTTCGATACACGCGGCCAGCCCGTCGTCGCCCATCTTCTCCAGCTCGGCGCCGGTGAGCGCGAGCGCGCCCTCGTCCCAGAGCCCGAGCTCCGTCGCGATCGCCACCGCCGTGAGCTTGTGGTCGCCCGTGATCATCACGGCGCGCACGTGCGCTTCGTGGCATCGCCTCACCGCCTCGCGGACGCCCTCGCGCGGGGGATCGATCATCCCCACGAGGCCGACGAGCGTGAGCTGATCCTCGAGCACGAACCGGGGCCGGAGCGAGAGGTGCTTGCCCCCGCCGGCCTCTTGCAGCTGCGCGGGCGACGCCCGCCCCAGATCGCGCCGCGCCACGGCGAGCACCCGCAGCGCGTTGGCGCTCATCCGTTCGGCCTCGTGCAAGATCGCGCTCCGCGACTCGGCGTCGAGTGGTCGCGAGCCGCCCGCCGTCTCGTAGGCCGCGCAGAGCGGCAAAAGGACGTCGGCGCTCCCCTTCGAGTAGACGACCTCTCGGCCCGACGCGTCGAGCGTCGCGATGGTCATTCGCTTGCGGTCGCTGTCGAAGGGCAGCTCGGTCAAGAGCTGGACCGACGAGGCGATGGCCTCGCGCCGAACGCCGCCCTTCTCGGCGAGGGTGAGGAGCGCGCCCTCGGTGGGATCGCCGACGACCGCCCACGCGCCCTCGCGCAGCTGCAGCGATGCGTTGTTGCAGAGGGCCACCGTGTCGAGCAGGTGCTCCAGGGGTTTGGGCAGCTCGCCGACGGGCTGGCCCGCCGGATCGAGGAGCGCGCCGGCCGGGTCGTAGCCTGTGCCCGTGACCGAGTAGCGCGTGTCGCCGGCGAAGACCTCGCGCACGGTCATCTGGTTCTGCGTGAGCGTCCCGGTCTTGTCGGTGCAGATGACCGTGGCCGCGCCGAGTGTCTCGACGGCGGCGAGCTTGCGGATGATGGCCCCGCGCTTGGCCATCCGCTGCATGCCCAGCGCGAGCGTGATCGTCGTGATCGCAGGGAGGCCCTCTGGGATGGCGGCCACTGCAAGGCTCACGGCCTCGAGCAACAGCGCGTGCCAGCTCCTGTCGCCCCGGATCATCCCGCGGGCGAAGAGGACCCCCGCGAGGGCGAGGCACGCCCAGAGGATCCGCTGTCCGAACGACTCGAGGCGCTCCTCGAGCGGCGTCGTCCGATCGCGCGGGCGGTGGATGAGCGCCGACAGGTGCCCCAGCTCCGTGCGCGGTCCGGTGGCAACGACTACCGCGCGGCCCTTTCCCCGGATGATGTTCGTCCCGACGAAGAGCATCGTGGCTCGGTCGCCGAGCGGGGCGTCGTCGGCAACGGCTGCGCGCGCGTCCTTCTCCACAGGCACGCTCTCGCCCGTGAGCGAGCTCTCTTCCACGAACAGGCTGATTGTCTGCAGGAGCCGCGCGTCGGCCGGGACGGCGTCGCCTGCCTCGAGCTCCACGATGTCCCCGGCGACCAGGAGCGGCGCGTCGATGACCTGCACCTCGTTGTCACGCCGCACCCTGGCCGCGGGCGTCTGCATCTTCTCCAGGGCCGCAAGCGCTGCCTCTGCGCGCTGCTCCTGCACGAAGCCGATCGCCGCGTTGACCGCCACGATGAGCAAGATCGCCGTGGCGTCGCCGAAGCGCACGAGCATCGGCTCCCCGCGCCGGCTCGCGCCGTCGACCAGCGCGATGACCGCCGCCGCCAGCAGCGTCAGCACGATCGGGTTGGTGAACTGCCCCAGGAACTGCAACAGCGGGTTCACGCCCTCGGGCTTCGGCAGCTCGTTCGGGCCGTCGCGCGCCGCTCTTTCCTGGGCGGTGCTCGCGGCGAGGCCCCGCGCCGGATCGCTCCCGAGGCGCGCCAGGAGGTCTTCCGGCGGTTCCGTGTGAAACGGCCGGCGCGGCGAGGCGCCCTCGGCGACGGGTGTGGCAGCGACCACGGACGAGACTACCGCCCTGCCTTTTGCTTTTCTTCGCCGGCGACCTGCTCGGCCTCGAGCTCCTCGAGGGCGGCGGCGACCTCGTCCTGCTCGCTCTTGCGGGCGGCGGCGGTCTCGACGCGCGCCTGGACTGCGGCGGGCGGCGCCGGCGCTTCCTCCGGAGGCAGCAGCCCCATCTTGCGCTTGAGCGCGACGAGGTCGTCGTCCGCGCCGCTTGCACGCTCGAGGGTCTGGAATTTGGCGGCGAGCGCGTCGCCCGTCGCTTCCTCGGCGAGCTCCGACTGGGCCTCTGCTTCGGCCTCGAGCTGGTCGATCTTCTGCGACATCCGATCGAACGTCTCGAACGAGCTCTGATCGCGCAGGCCGCTCATCGTCTCCTGGATCGCGCGCTGCGCTTCGGCGCGCTTCTTGCGCGCAACCAGGATGTTGCGCTTGCGCTTGGCCTCCTCGATCTTGTCGCTGAGGAGTCGCAGCGCCTTCTTCAGTTGCTCGACGGCCGTCTTCTGCTTGGTCCACTGGTCCTTGAGCGTGGCCGCGAGCTCGTCGTACTCGCGCTTGCGGGCCAGGGCTTCTTTCGCGAGCTCCTCGTTGCCGGCGCGCAGCGCCATCATCGCGCGCCGTTCCCACTCCTGGGCATTGCCCTGCTCGGTCTCGAACTGTTTGGCAAGCCGCTTCTCGTCGGCGATCGACGCGGCGACCTGCTTTTTCGCCTCGACGAGCTGGTTGTTCATCTCCAAAACGACCTGGTTGAGCATCTTCTCGGGGTCTTCCGAGCGGCTGATCAGTTCGTTGAGGTTGCTCTTGATGAGCTGCGCGAGACGGCTGAAGATCCCCATGGTTCGCTAAGCGTCCTTCCCGGCGAGTGCGGCGAGCGACGTCGTCAGGGCCACGTCGATCTCGTCGAGGGCGGCCTGGATCTCGTTGAAGTCCAGGTTCTCGAGCTCCAGCGCACTGGAGAGCACGACATGGTCGTCTTCGATCCCGTAGCTCGCGTGGACGAGGTTGCGCACGTTGAGCTCGAGCAACTTGCGGAACAGCGCCACCTCGCTGCCGCTTCCCGGTCCGTCGGTCGCATCCGAGATACGGCCCACCTGAGCGCGCACCACCACGAGGGGCGGGTCGACCAGGACGGCCAGGGGCGGGAGGCCCTCGCCCGTCTCCACGAGAAACGTGCCCGGCCGTCGATCCACGCCCCGGAAACGCCTGTTGGAGCGCAGCAGGTAGGCCTCGACGTCCTTCTCGGTGCGCATGCGGCTCATGAGGGTAAACGGCGAATGCCCCCAACTCAACGCGCCTTTCGAGCACGAGCTTATTTGCGCTCCGGCTGCCAAGGCTTACTTGTTAATGGAGAGGTCGATGTCCGTTCCCGCCCCGTCCCGCCCGTCCCGCGCCCTGCGATCCTTGCCGGTCGCGCTCGCCGGTATGACTTTTCTGTTGTTTGCCACCGGGCGCGATCCGCGCGCGCTCGGCCCGATGCTCGTGGTCGCCGCGGTGCTGTTCGTCCCGGTGCTCGTCGGGCGCTGGCGGATGCGTCGCCTGCTGGTCTCCGGCGACGTCGAGCGCGTCATCGGCACGTGGGAGGGCACAATCGCCCGCATTGCCCACGCCGAGACGATGGCGCCGCTCCTGCGCGCGACGGCGTATGCGGCCTACGGTTGGCTCGAACCGGCGCGGCGCGCCATGGAGCGCTCGGTCAAGGGCGCCACGTGGGATGCAGCCATCGAGCAGCGGCTCTTCGTGGAGACGCTGCTCGACGCCTTCGACGGTCATCGTGAGGACGCCGTGAGCAAAGCGCAGGCGCTGGAGGCGCTGCCCAACCGGGCCACTGGCCTGATCGCGCGTCGTCGCGTCGCGCTGCTGCGCCGGGGGCTCTCGGCGTTCGCGCGCGCATTCGCCCACGAGAGCCGCGACGGCGACGGGAAGACTCTGGCCCGGGCAGCCGGAGCATCGCCGCTCGTCTACTGGGCGATGCGCTACGCGGCGGCCATCGTCGCGGTCGATCGCGGGCGAGCGTACGATGTGCGTTCGCTGCTCGCGGGCGCCCCGGATTGGCCCCGCCAGAGCGCGTTTCACGAGTATCATCACGAGCTTCTGGCGCACGCGGGGGGATAGATCCTGGAGGTAGCCACTGACAGGGGAGCGCGATTCCCGCAGCTCGCCAAGTACGAGCTCATCGATGAGCTCGGCCACGGCGGGATGGCCACCGTTTATCGCGCCCGCGATCGACGCCTCGGGCGCGAGGTCGCCGTGAAGGTGATCCATCCGCACCTGCGCGACTCACGTGAGGTCGCGTCGCGTTTCGGCACCGAGGCGCACGCCGTCGCCATGCTGCGGCACCCGAACATCGTGGAGGTGTACGACGTCAGCGAGCCGGATGACGCGGAGCAATACCTCGTCGCCGAGCTCGTCGTCGGGCCGACGCTGCGCAAGCTCCTGCAGGACCGGGGGCCGATGCCCGCGGAGGTCGCGGCCGCCGTCGCGCACCAGTTGGCCGCCGCGCTCGCGCACGCCAACGGCCACGGCGTGGTGCATCGCGACGTGAAGCCGGAGAACGTCCTCATCGAGCGCAAGCCACCCCCTTCGCATCCGGGGAGCGACTCCTCACCGCCCAGCGCCAACCCCCGGGCCACCGTCAAGCTCACGGATTTCGGGATCGCAAAGCTGCTCGACGTCCAGGGCGTGACCACGACCGGGCAGGTGCTCGGCAGCCCTGCGCACATGGCGCCCGAGCAGATCGAAGGCGGCGAGGTCGACGCGCGGTCCGACGTGTACGGCCTCGGTGTGGTGTTCTACGAGTGTCTCGTCGGGCACCTGCCGTTCGAGGGAGCCAACCCCGCGCAAGTGCTCCGCAAGGTGCTAGGCGGGCTCTATTCGCCCGCGCACGTGGAGAGACCCGCGGTGGGGGCGCGCTGGAGCGGCATCGTCGACCGGGCGATCGCGCGCTCACCGCCCGCGCGCTTTGCCGACGCCGGCGCCGTGAGCGAGGCGATCGCCGGGGAGCTCGATCGCCTCGGGTTTCCAGCGCCGAAGACGTTGCTCGAGGAGTGGCTCGAGGACGCAGCCGCGTACGCCACGACCCACGACGCGGGCCTCATCGCCAAGCTCTGCGCGCTCGCAGGCGAGGCGCGCAAGGGCGGCGACGCCATTTCCGCGGCCGGCGACTACAACCGCGCTCTCGCGCTCGCACCCGACGACCCGAACCTTCTTCGCATCGTCACGGGCCTGCAGCGCGCCGAGCGGCGTGCGCGCAGCCTGCGCCGCGTCGCTGCGGGTGGGGCCGTCGTCGTCTGTCTCGCGTCCGCGGCAGGCATCGGGGTGCACATGGTCCGCGCGCGTGTCGCTTCGTCGCGCGTCGTCGCGATCGAACCGACGCCTGGCCGTGGCGCCGGAGCACTCGCAGGCTCGGAGCCCAGCCCCGCTGCCGAAGTCGCCGCCGATGCCGCACCGCGCCTCGGCGCCCGGCCGGCCCGGCCTGCGCTTCGCGTGGCAACGCCGGTGCACGATAGCCCCGCCAAGGTGATCGACCGCCGGCTGACACTCGATCTCAAGCCGCCCATGGGGGTGTCCGTGTCGGTCGACGGCCAGCCGCCCGTTGGCGTCTCCACGGGCGAAGCAGTCACCGTCGACGGCAAAGCCCATTCGCTGGCGTTTACTTGCCCGGTGTGCACGCCGGTCGACGTCTCGGTCTCCGCCGGGGACAAGGACGACACGCTCGTTGTCTCGGTGCCGATCCAGCCGGCAACACTGGTCGTCGACGGCGCCACGAACGGGACGTACCAGATCGTCGAACATCCTGAGGTCGCCGTCCGTGCGGGTGCCAACATCGTTGCGCTGCGGAGCGCGTTCGAGCGGATCACCGTCAAGCGGATCGAGACCGGGGACGCGGTGCCCGTCAGGCTCGAAGCGGCCAAAACGGTGCACGCGTCTTTTCCGTGACTCATCAGCTCCCTGGCATTGAAAAACGGTTGCAGCACGCTCGCCGGCTGATGGATCGTTGGCGGCGTGCGCATCCCGACCGAGCCGCGTCGGCGGACCGCCGCGCGGCGGTCGTGCCGCGCCGTCGTCGCCGCGGCCGGGGTTGCGCTCGTGTTGTCGTCTCCGCGGGCCGTTCGCGCCGATGCGGCGAGCGATCTCGAGAAGGCACACGGCGCGTACGTCGCGCACAAGTACGACGAGGCCGAAGCGCGCCTGCGCGCCTTACTCGATCCCGCCTCGCCGACGGCGCTGAAGGACCCGGACGGGATCGCGGACGCCCGTATGTACCTCGCCGCCGTCCTCCTGGCGGCCGGCAAACAGGCCGAGGCGCACGCCGTTCTCGACAGGCTCCTGCTCGACAAGCCCGAGTACCAGCCCGACCCGCTGCGCGTTTCGCTCCAGGCGACCGACGCGCTCGTCGACGCGCGCGGGCGTGCGCGAGAGAGCCTCGGCCGCCTGCAAGCCGAGCGCGTGCACCAGGCGCAAGAAGAGAAAGCGAAGGCCGAGGCCGAGCGTCAAAAGGCAGCCGTGCGCCTGGAGATGCTCGAGCGGCTCGCAGGCCAGGAGCGGGTGACCGAGCGGCACTCCCGCTGGGCGGCCGCCCTGCCGTTCGGGGTCGGGCAGTTCCAAAACGGGCAAGAGGCCGCGGCCTGGCTGCTTCTTTCGGCCGAGTCGCTCCTCGTGCTGGGGAGCGTCGCCGGCGGGGCGTTCATGCTCTACGACGAGGGCCAGGCCGACGACGCGCTCAGACGCCACGACCCCACCGCCTCCGCGTACAACAGCCGCGCGCAGGTGGCAGCGTGGGTGGGCGACTCCTTCGCGGCGGGCTTCGCGCTCGTGGCGGCGGCCGGCATCGCTCACGCGCAGTTCACCTTCGTGCCGGAGCGCACGGAAGTCCGGCGTCGCGAGCTGCCGTCGGTGTCGCTGTCGTTCACGCCGTGGGTCGAACCGGCTGCCGGCCGTGAAAGTGGGGCCGGCGCGGTGCTCGGTCTGCATGGCCGTTTCTAGTGGGGAGGGCGCATGAGCCGCCCGCCGCTCGAACCCAAGGGTCCGGCGAGCGCGCCGCTCGACCAGCTTCGCGAGAGCATCGGGCACGCACGGATGACGCTCGCGCTCGTCTGGGCTTCGTCTCGGGCGATGACCGTCGCGCTCGGGGCGATGACGCTCGCGGGGGGCCTCTTACCCCTGGGCGTCGCGTATGCCGGCAAACGCATCGTCGACGCCGTTGTCGCTCGCTCGCAGTCCGCGACCTGGACGTGGGTCGCCGTGGAGCTGGGTCTGGTCGTTGGCCTGGCGGTCGTGCAGCGTGGGCTGGGCCTCGTGCGAAGCTTGCTCGGAGCCCGCCTCGGCATCGACATCAACGTGACGATCCTCGAGAAGGCCCTCGCTCTCGATCTGCGCTTCTTCGAGGACCCGGAGTTTTACGACAAGCTGACGCGCGCGCGACGCGAGGCCTCGTCGCGACCGATCGCGTTGATCTCCGAGAGCTTCGGGCTCGTGCAGAGCGTGCTCTCGCTCGCGGGCTACGCGGCGGTGCTCGTGCACCTGAGCGCATGGGCGGTGCTGGCCCTGTGCCTTGCGACCGTACCCGCCACGCTGGCCGAGATGCGCTACTCCAAGGTGGCGTTTCGCGTCCGCAACTGGCGATCACCCGAATCGCGCAAGCTCTTGTACCTGGAGTACGTCCTCGCCAACGACGAGCACGCGAAGGAAGTGAAGCTCTTCGGCCTCGGGCCGATGCTCCTCGACCGCTACCGTCAGCTCTCCCGTGGCTTTTACGACGAGGACCGGCGCCTGTACGTGCGGCGCGCCGGCTGGACGCAGCTGCTCTCCTTCGTGGGCACGGGCGCCTTCTACGGAGCGTACGCGGCGATGGCCGGTCTGGCCGCTGCCGGCAAGCTCACGCTGGGCAACATGACGCTCTACGGCCTCGCGTTCCGTCAGGGCCAGCAGGCGTTCCAGTCGGCGCTCGGCGCGATCGGGAACATGTACGAGCACAACCTGTACATGGCGAATTTGTGGGAGTTCTTGCAGATCGCAGGCGCGAACGCGGGCGCAAGCGCCGGCGCGAAGGCGGGCGTAAGCACGAGCGCGGGCGCGAACGCAGGCGCGGGGATTCTCTTCGAGGGGGTCGGCTTCCGGTACCCCGGCAAGACGGAGTGGGCGCTGCGGGGGATCGATCTCGCGATACCGGCTGGGCAGAGCCTTGCGCTCGTTGGCGAAAACGGGGCGGGCAAGACGACGTTCGTGAAGCTGCTTACTCGGCTCTACGAACCGACCGAGGGGCGCATCCTCGTCGATGGGCGCGACCTGCGAGACATCGATGTGGGCGAGCTCCGCAAGCGGTTCGGGGTCCTCTTTCAGGACTTCAACCAGTATCAGCTCAAGGTGCGCGAGAACGTCGGGTTCGGGAGCATCGAGCACATGGAAGACGGGGCGCGCGTCCAGCGTGCGGTCGACCGCGGCGGGGCCGGCGAGGTGGTGGCGGCGATGGCAGGCGGGCTCGATGCGCCGCTCGGGCGGTGGTTTCAAGGGGGGACGGAGCTGTCCGGAGGGCAATGGCAAAAGATCGCTCTGGCGCGCGCGTTCATGCGCGAAGAGAGCGACATCCTGGTGCTCGACGAGCCGACGGCGGCGCTCGACGCCGAGGCGGAGCACGCCGTCTTCGAACGGTTCCGCGAGCTCGCGCAGGGCCGCACGACGATCGTCATCTCGCACCGGTTTCCGACCGTGCGCATGGCCAAACAGATCGTCGTTCTCGACCACGGGACGATCGCCGAGCAGGGCACACACGACGAGCTCGTGGCGCTCGGCGGCAAGTACGCGCGCATGTTCGCCCTCCAGGCCGAGGGCTATAGGTAAGCTAGAGCACTTCGCGCACGAAGAAATCTTCCAGCTTTTCGCGCTTGGGCGCGATGCTCCGCAACGTCGCCCCGGCGGCGAAGGCTGCCTCGACGACGGCGCGGACCCCGGCGTCCCCTTCGACCTCCATGACGAGGGCTCCGCCAACGTCGCGCATCGCGATGGCCAGGGGAGCGAGCGTCTCTCGCAGCGCGCCTGCGACGTCGGCCACGACCACCTCGGTCAGGCGCTTGTCTTCGGTCAAGAGGTCGCGAAGGGCTCCGGCGATCACCACTTGGCCCTTGCGCAGGATGCACACGCGATCGCAAAGCGTCTCGACGTCGCTCAGGATGTGCGACGAGAAGAAGACCGTACGGCCCTGCGCCTTCTCCTCGACGATCAGATCGCGCACCTCTTTGCGTCCCACCGGATCGAGCCCGCTCATCGGCTCGTCGAGCACGAGCAGCTCGGGGTCGTGCACGAGGGCAGCCGCGAGGCCGACCCGCTGCAGCATCCCCTTCGAGAGCGCCCGGGCCTGGCGATCGATCGCGCCCGCGAGGCCCACACGTTCGAGCACGCGGCTCGCGCGATCGCGCAGATCCTTGCCCTTCAAGCCGGAGAGGCGTCCGCAGAGCTCCACGAACTCCCTCGGCGTGAGGTACGGATACACGTATGGGTTCTCTGCGAGGAAGCCTACGCGCGCCATTACGTCGGGTGCCGGTACGCGCACCCCCAGGATGTCGACGTCGCCGCTCGTCGGCGCAATGAGCCCCATCAGCATCTTGATGGTCGTCGTCTTGCCGGCGCCGTTGGGGCCGAGGAAGCCGAAGACCTCGCCGCGCGACACCTCGAACGAGATGCCGCGTACAGCCGGCACGCGCTTGCCGGTGAACGGCTTGCGGAAGGTCTTCTCCAAGCCCACGGCGCGCAGGACTACGTCGATCACGCCTTCTTCTCGTCGATGCGCCCGGCGTCGCTCGACCGATCGCCGCCGCGATCGGCCTCGCCGTATTCGTGCAGTTTGTACTGGATCTTGCGCGGGCTCACGCCGAGCACGGTGGCAGCCTTCGACGTCGAGCCGCCGCACGCCTCGAGCGTCTTCAGGATCGCGTAGCGTTCGAGGTCGGCGATCGTCGACCCGGGAATGGGCGGCACGGATTCGCTTTCGGCAGACGGAACGACGGTGGGCGAGAGATGCTTTTTCTCGATGCGGCGGCCGTCGCACAGCACGACCGCCCGCTCGATCACGTTCTCGAGCTCGCGCACGTTGCCGGGCCAGCGGTACTCGAGCAGGGCCTCGAGCGCGTCGTCGGCGAACGTGTCGATCGTCTTGCCGTTCTCGGCGGCGTAGCGGCGCAAGAAGAAGCTGGCCAGGGCGGGGACGTCTCCGCGCCGATCGCGAAGCGCGGGAATGTCGATGGCCACGACGTTGAGGCGGTAAAAGAGGTCCTCACGGAACGCTCCCTTCTTGATCTCCGCCGCCAGGTCCCGGTTGGTGGCAGCGATGACGCGGACGTCGACCCGCAGCGTCTCGTTGCCTCCCACCCGCTCGAACGTTTTCTCCTGCAAGAACCGCAGGAGCTTGACCTGGACCGCCGCAGGAATCTCGCCGATTTCGTCGAGGAACAGCGTGCCGCCGTCGGCCTGCTTGAAGCGCCCCTCGCGGCGCGCGAAGGCGCCCGTGAACGCGCCGCGTTCGTGGCCGAACAGCTCCGACTCGAGCAGCGATTCGCTGAGCGCCGCGCAGTGGAGTCGAATGAAAGGCTGTTTGGAGCGCGGGCTCGCCGCGTGCACCGCCTCGGCGATGAGCTCCTTGCCGGTGCCGCTCTCGCCCGTGACCAAGACGCTGGCCTTGCTCGGGCCCACCTGCGCCACCAAATCGAGGACGGCGTGCATCTTCGGATCGCTCGAAACGATGTGGCTCACCGCGTTGCGTTCCCGCAGGCGATCGCGCAGCCGACGCGCCTCCTGAACGAGTCGTGCCTTCTCCATCGCGCGCTCCACGACGGCGCCGAGAGCCTCGGGGTCGAGCGGCTTGAGCAGGTAGTTCTCTGCGCCCTTCTTGATGGCGTCGACCGCGCTCGAGATGGTGCCAAACGCCGTCATGACGACGAAGACGGCGCCCGGGGCCGCGGCACGAGCCTTTTCCATGAACGCGATGCCGTCGAGCCCAGGCATCTTCAAGTCCGTGAGGATGACGTCCGGCGCGAACTCTTCGAGCTTGCCGAGGGCCTTGAACCCGTCCGCCGCTGTCTCGGTGGCAAACCCGTCGTCACGGAGGATCTCGCTCAGCGCCGCGCGTGCGTTGGACTCGTCGTCGACGATGAGGATTCGTCCGCGTTGAGTCATTGCGCTGGTTGCTCCCTTAGAGGTTAACCTGGCAAATCGCTGGGTGCGAGGAATCAGCAGAGGTACGTCCTCGCTCTCGAAACTTTACGAACGTCCGCGCATTGGCGACGATTGGTCCGAACGGAGAAACGCTGCCGATGCGTCGCTCGTGGCTTCCACGAGGAATCGCCCTCGTGTCTTTCGGGTTTGCCCTCACGCGGCCGGCCGGCGCCCAGCCTTTGCCTGCGCCCGCGGGATCGGCCACGCCCGCGCCTTCGGCTACGTCCGCACCTGTGCCTGCGTCTGCGCCTGCACCCGTGTCTGCGCCTGCGTCCGCGCCTGCACCCGCGTCCGCGCCTACACCCGCTCGCTCTTCCGCTCCGCACTTGGACTCCGACGACACGACGTCGGGCGAGTGGCTCTGGCGGGAGCGCATGCTCAGCGAGTCGAACACGATCACGGGCAGCACCGGGTTGCTGCACACGCAGCACGCCCAGACGGGGGCGCAGGGGCAGTTCCGGATCAGTCTGGTCGGCGAGTGGTTCGACGAGGGGTTTCTCTGTACGGCGAAATACCCTTGCCAGAACCCCAAGGGCGGGGCCCCGGTCACCTCGGACAAGATGAACCATGTCGGGGGCACGCTGTCGCTCGGCGTGTCGCTCTTCCGCACCCCAGGCGGGGCCATCGACTTCTACGGGTCGATCGCCACATATGCCAACAGCGACACCGAGAACCGCCCGGAGCTGCTGCAGGTGCTGGGGGACTCGAACCTTGGCCTGAAATACGTGGCCCGCAAGGGCGACTACATGAACCTCGGCGCGTTCGCCGAAGCGTTGCTCATCAACGGGACCGGGGCGGTGGGGCTCGCTGGCGCGGGTACCAGCGCCAAGCTCGGCATCCTTTCCACGCTCGACCTGCGCGGCCAGGTGTCGTCGTCTTTGCACCTGCCGATGCGGATCAGCGTCAACGCCAGCTACGAGTTCGACAACACCTCCGCGGTTCTCTCCTCCACGGAGAGCCAGCTTGGCGGGCCGGTGGGCCGGATCGATCGGTACGGGCTGGGCATCAACCGCGTCGATCACTTCGACTTCCTGGCGGGTGTCGAGACCTTCCTTGTCGACGAGCGCATCCGGCCCTTCGTCGAGGGTCACGTGCTTGTGGCGAGCAACCGGCAAAGCTACCAGTGCAATCCGGTGAACCCGAGCTCCGACGGCTGCCTCAAGAGCGATCCGCTCGCGCCCGCGACGCTGAGCGTCGGCGTTCGCGTTTTCCCGTGGAAGCGGTCGCTGTCGCTGCTGGCCGCGGCCGACATCGGGCTGACGACGACGAACTTCATCCAGGAACTGCAGCCCGTGCCGCAGTGGACGATCTTCGCTGGCGCCGGATGGGCGGTCGACACCCGCGACCGGCCGGTCCTGGTGCAGAAGCGCGCCCAGCCCGCGCCGTTGCCCCCTCACGGGCACATCGTCGCCTTCGTACACGCGCAAGGGAGCAGCGATCCATTGCCCTACGCCATCGCCGCCTACCGCGATCGGCCCGATCTTTCGCCCCTGGCCACCGGCGCCGACGGCAAGTTTGGCGATGACGTGCCGCCGGGCTCATACACCTACGAGCTCCGGGCGGAAGGCTACAAGCAAGGGACGTGCGACGCGACGGTGCCGCCGCTCGGCGCCGCGGCGGTGATCTCGATCGACTGCGCGCTCGAGCCGCTGCCCCGCGCGGGGTCGATCGTGGGGCAAGTGCGCGACGCCGACACGAGTCAGCCGATTGCCGCAGCCCCGGTCCTCGTGTCGATGCCCGGCGCCGAGAGCCTTCAGCAAAAGACCGACACATCGGGCGCCTTCCGGTTCGAGGCCCTGACGCCCGGTAACGTCACGCTGCGGGTCGAAGCCGATGGCTACATGGTGCAGATCGTGCCGCTCGAGGTCCGCGAGCACCGCGACAGCGCCATCGACATGACGCTCCGGCCCTTGCCCAAGCAGCCCAACGTCGTCGTGACGGCGCACGAGCTCACGATCAAGCAGCAGATCCAGTTCGCGCTCGACAGCGCCGTGATCCTGCCGGACTCGTACGGCATCCTGGGTGAAATCGCGGACACGTTCATCCGCCACCCCGACATCAAGCTGACCGAGATTCAGGGCCACACCGACAACACGGGCTCGCCCGTGCACAACCGGAAGCTGAGCGAGGCGCGCGCCGAGGCGGTACGCAACTGGATCGTCCAGCACGGCGTCGACGTCGGGCGTCTCATCGCGCACGGCTACGGCCCCGACATGCCTCTGGTCCCGAACACCTCCCCCGGCAACCGCGCCGCGAACCGCCGCGTGCAGTTCATCATCAAAGACCGCGACGCGGCGGTCCCGCCGCCTCCCGCGGCCACGCCCCCGCCGCCCCCCTCGTCGCAAAAAGGCGCAGGGAAAAAAGGCGCGGTGCCTCCCACGCAGCCGTTGGGCTTCTAAAGAGGGTGAGGCCCTCCTGTGTGGCCTCGACGGGAAGGTTTCGACGGGACGTGCGAACGGAGGTCTCGGAGATGGACGTCCATCGCGCACAAGCCCGGGAGCAGAAGCTTCGGACATCGACCTCCATGGCGTAGGAACCCGAACATCGGGAGCAGCGGACCTCGCACCCCCATCGCGTACGAACCGACCTTGTACGGTTGTACGGGTCGAATCCGGAGGTTGTTGGGGTCGTGGCCCGAGGTTGTAGGCGTCGAATTCGGAGGTTGGTGGCGTCGGGCCTCGAGGTCCTACGCGTCGGATTCGGCCCTTGGTCGGGTACGAGCCTGCCGTTGTACGCGTCGGATCCCGAGCTTGATCGCGTAGGACCCTGGCATCCGACGCTTCGGACCTCGGTTTCCGTGGCGTAGAGGCCCGGCGATGCAAAGTGCCCGGGTCCGCGTCCTCCACCCGGAGGATGCCCGCTGGAACCCCGGAGGACCACTCATCCAAAGCCGCCGCACCGGGGGCCCTGACTTCTTGGACTTGATCATGGCGCGGGCTGGAGGTAGGCTCCGTCGCCCTTTGGGAGGTTGTTGAGACGCGGGACCCCTCCGGGGCTCGCGTTTTTTTTTGCTCTCAGCTCCCTCCACTCCGTCCACCTCCCCCATGTCGACCACGCCCTTCATTCGCCACGGCATCGATCGCGCTGCGCTGCTGCGCGCGGTGGAACCCGTGGTGCGCGCGCACGGTGCCGAGGTGGTCGACCTCGAGTTCAAGCCGGAGCGGGGTGGCTGGACGCTGCGGATCTTCGTCGAAAAAGAAGGCGCGTCCGTTCAGGCCCTCTCCACGCGCGAGGCGGCCGTGAGCCTGGAGCTCTGCGCCAACGTCTCGCGTGATTTGAGCCCGGCGCTCGACGTGGCGGATCTGATTCCGCATGCCTATCGCCTCGAGGTCAGCTCTCCGGGCGTCGAGCGTCCGCTGCGCACGGAGCGCGACTTCGAACGGTTCAAGGGCCACAAGGCCAAGCTCCGCTGCCGCCGGCCCGACGCGGCGGACGGCTCCGACGCAGGAGGCGGCGAAACCCGCATCATCCTCGGGGTGCTCGACGGCGTCGTCGAGGGCAAAGTCCACGTCATCGAGGGGGGCCGGACCCACGAGGTCGCGCCATCGGCGATCGAAAGCGCCCGCCTCGTGTTCGAGTTCGGCGCGGCGTCAGGCGAACGCGCGCACCCCGCAAACCGAGAGCACCGAAAGCCAGAGCACAGGAAGCACTGAGGGACCATGGCCATTCAACAGCAAACGCAGAGCGCTGATCTGACTCTCTTGCAGGCGATCGAGATGGTCGCCAAGGACAAGGGCATCGACAAGACCCGTCTCGTCAAGACGGTGGAGGAGGCGATCCTCAAAGCAGCGCAGAGCGTGTTCGGCCCCAACCGCGAGCTCGAGGCGCGGTTCAACGAAGACAGCGGTCAGGTCGATCTCTTCCAGTACATGACCGTCGTCGACGACGTGTCGGACGACGACCGCGAGATCGCGATGGAAGACGCGCAGCGCCTGGGTCTCGAGGCCGAGATGGGCGAGGAGCTGGGCTTCCAGATCTTCTGGCACCCGTCCGACGCGAAGAAGGCCGCCGATCAGGACAAGGACTACGGCGACATCCTGCGCGTGAAGCAAGCGCGCCAGGCCTTTGGCCGCATCGCGGCGCAGACGGCCAAGCAAGTGCTCATCCAGCGGGTCCGCGACGAAGAGCGCGATCTCATCTTCAACGAGTTCAAGGACCGCAAAGGAGAGCTGATCAAGGGCGTCGTCCGCCGCTTCGAGAAGGGCAACAATCTGATCGTCGACCTCGGACGCACCGAAGGGATCCTTCCGTTCCGCGAGCAGACCCCGCGCGAGACGTACCGCCCCGGCGACCGAATCGTTGCCTACGTGAAGGACATCGACCGCGAAGCCCGCGGCCCGCAGGTCATCCTGTCGCGCAGCGACCCGCGTCTCGTCGAGAAGCTGTTCGAGGCCGAGGTCCCCGAGATCTACGAGGGGATCGTCAAGGTCGTCGCTTGTGCGCGCGAGCCGGGGGCAAGGTCCAAGATCGCCGTCACCAGCCGCGACGCGGACGTCGACCCGGTGGGTGCGTGCGTCGGAATGAAGGGCGCCCGCGTGCAAGCCGTCGTGCAGGAGCTCCGGGGCGAGAAGATCGACATCGTGCCGTACGATCGCGACCCGGCGCGCTTCGTGTGCGCCGCGATCCAGCCCGCCGAGGTGAGCAAGGTCATCGTCGACGAGGCCGACGGGCGCATGGAGCTCGTCGTGCCCGACGAGAAACTGTCGCTCGCGATCGGCCGCAAGGGCCAGAACGTGCGCCTCGCGGCGCAGCTCTCGGGGTGGAAGCTGGACATCATCAGTGAGGCCAAGTTCCGCCAGATGGAAGAGGAGGCGGTCAGCCAGCTGCAGCAGGTCGACGGTGTGTCCGAGGCGATCGCACGCGGCATGTACCGGTTGGGCTTCCGCACTCTCGAGGAACTGGCCGAAGCGAGCGAGCAGGAGCTCGCCGCGATGCCGGGCCTTGGCGGCGCGGAGGCGGCGGCGCGCATCCACACGAGCGCCGAGTCCACGATGGAGCGACTGCGGCAGGAGCGTATCTCGGCGGCTTCGGCGCGTACCGAGCCTCTGACGGAGCGAGAGCGGCTGCTCTTCATCCGCGGCGTCGGCGAGCGCACCGTGCAGCTGCTCGAGGACGCGGGCTACAGAACGGTCGAGGAGATCCTGCGCGAGGACGAGGAGAAGCTCGCGATCAAGACAGGGCTGGGGATCAAGAAAGCCCGCGCGATCAAGCACGGGGCCGAGCACTTCCTCTCCGGTGAGGCCAAGACGATCGAGGCCGCGCGCCGCGAGGCACTGGCACGGGCGAGGGAGGCGGCGCAGCCGTCCAACTGACGCGCCGGGGAACGACGATGCCGGAGGGGATGATGCAACCCAGAGAACCGAGGACCGCGCGGCAGAAGCCCGAGCGTACGTGCGTGGGCTGCGGCCAGCGCGACGGCGCGACGGACATGCTGCGGCTCCTCGTCGCCGACGGCGAGGTCGCGTTCGACCTGGCGGGCGGCGGCTTTGGTCGCGGCGCGCACCTGCATCCGAGGCCCAAGTGCATCGAGGGGGCGTCGCGTGGACTGGCGCGCGCATTCGGCGGTCCAGTCGACGCGGAGCCGGGGCGCCTCGGGGCCCACCTGGTGCGGGCATGCGAGCGTCGCGCCGTGGGACTGCTCATGGCGGCCCACCGGCTGCGCGACCTGCGGATCGGGGCGGACGCCACCATCGAGGCGATGAACAAAGGGGCGCCCCTGCTGGTGGCGGCGTCCGACGCGGGCGCGATCGTCCGCGATGCCGTAGTCACTCGCGCCATTGCCGAGGGACGCGCGATCGCGTGGAGCACCAAGAACGAGCTCGGGGCCTTGCTCGGCGAGGGGAGCGTGGCCATATGTGCCGTTCTCCACGCGGGCATCGCCGCGGAGCTCAAGAAGATGCGAGTGGCAGCCGACGCTGGGCTGGCCACGGCGAATAGCGGGACGGGCGACACAAGCGCGAGAGAAGGTGCGGGATGCAGATCACCGGAGGCTCGATGAGCGGCAAGGTTCGCGTCTACGAGGTAGCGAAACAGTTGAACATCGATCCAAAGCAGGTCGTCGGCCTGT
>Ga0302325_10008058_pt1 | contig 23245 bp, 19 predicted proteins | sample Palsa_T0_2_FD_201948 | JGI IMG/M metagenome (GOLD analysis project Ga0302325, IMG submission 201948) | Peat permafrost microbial communities from Stordalen Mire near Abisko, Sweden - Palsa_T0_2 | ecosystem: Environmental > Terrestrial > Soil > Palsa > Peat permafrost | place: Sweden: Abisko... | reverse complement strand
GAAGCTCGCAACGGTGAACTCCGGGATCTTGTACAGCCGCAGCTTGGCGAAACTCGACTCGATCACCACCACCGCCGCCCCCACGCCCAGCGCCTTACAGAACAGGAGCCCGATCGCCGCCAGCACGACGCCGAGATGGCCACTGGAGGCCATCCCCCACGGTGCGACCAGCACGTTCATCAGGATTGTGAACAGCAGCAGCTGCTTGACGCTCGAGCCCCACCGCAGAAACGCCAGCCCGGGCCCGGAGTGCTCGGCGACGCGGGCCTCCTCAATCTGTCCGAACTCGAGCGTGCCGCCGTGGTTCTCCACCGGGATCCGGCCGGTCTCGATCAGGACCAGCATGAAGAACGCCGCGATCATCAGCAGGTGACTTGGGCGGAACACCTCGACCGTCGAGGAGCGGATCGTCGCGCCGAACGCATAGGGCAGGTCGGTGTGGGTCGTGAGCGCCAGCACGAACGTCACGAAGATCACCGTCGGCTCGTTGAACGCGCCGAACGACCGCAGCCGGCTCGAGCCCAGCTGCGCGTACGGGCTGCCTGAGTCGACCGCCGCGATCGACACGATGAAGCTGGCCAGCGCGAGGATCAACCCGACGCCTAAGAAGTCGGCCATGTACCCCAGCGGCAGCCCGAAGGTCGTCAGCGCCGGGATCAGCAACGGAATCGTCGCGTATGCCGCAAAGCTCACGTACGGCGCAACGCGGAACACCGGCCCCGCCGGCGCGGGCAGCACCGTCTCCTTTTGCAGCAGCTTGACGATGTCGAAGTACGGCTGCAGCAGCCGAGGACCGCGTCGTTGCTGGATGATCGCCTCCACGCGCGCGATGATCCCGGTGATCAGCGGCGCAAGCGCCAAGATCACGACCACCTGCAGGACCTGGATCGCCCAATCGGGCAGCACCGGCACGGCTGTTAGGGCTCCTTTCGCGTTGAAGTGAGGTGATTCGCGAAAGGAGCCATCAGCCCTTGTAGTGCACGGGCGGTTCGGAAACGTGGCTCCCGGGAAGGTCTCCGGGGACCGCGTCTCTCGTCAGGACTCCATCTGACTCGCGGAAAGCATACTGCACCTGTCGACGGGCTCGGGTGCACTTACGCCGAAGTGCGCCCGCCAGCGGGCACTGCCGCCATGGTCATAGGCGGCCTTCAACGCGTTGCGCAATCCGGCGCGCTGAAACTCCCGCTTGGTAGGCCAGCGACCGAGCTGGTCGACCAGCGGTCCGATCGCCTCCGCAATCCGAGCGTCAGTCCAATGTCGTTGACGGCCTCGCGCCGGGTGCGCGGGCGCCGAGGCATGGCGGTTTGCACCGGTCCGCGCGCGGACGGGTCGCGGGCTTCGTCTGAGCCCGAACTCACGGCGCCATCGCTCGATGCCGCCGAACCGCCCCGCCGCGTCAAACAGTGCGCGGCGTCCCTCGTCGATGAATTCTCTACGGGTGGGCCATACGGCTCGTTCGCTGAGAAACTCAGCGAGGCCCTGCCGAACCCGCGTTTCGGTCCAACGTCGGCCGCCGCGCCGGTCGACCCATTCAACACCCATACGATCTGCCCACGTGTGAGGGCCGCCGTGCTTGAGTACCGCGTGGTAGAGGCCTTTCTGTCCCGCCGCGACGAACTCCACATGCCGTGGCCAGTCACGCCGGCCGTCTAGAAAGCGCTCCAGTTCGAGGGCGATGGTGTGCTCGGTCCACTTGGGCCATGGGCGGTGCGGCTGCGGTGGCGGTGATGGGGGATGCTCCCGCCGGCGCGTCGGCCGCTGGGACGGAGTCCAGCTGACACCCATCTCCTGCGACCAGCGTGCCGGGCCGCCATAGCGTCGCAGCGCCTCGCGGAGTGAATGCAGGCCTGCGTCATCGAACTCGCGGCTCGTCGGCCAGGTGTCGCGGTCACCGAGTAACTCGGCGAGCGTCGCGTGAATCCGCTCATCAGTCCACCGACGGACGCCGCCCGAGGGCCGATCACCCCCCGGAAGACCCATTTCCTGTGCCCACCAGGCAGGTCCGTGGAGTCGGCTGACTACTTCGCGTAGACCCTTGGCGCCGCCGACCGCGAATTCCTCGCAGGTCGGCCATCGATCCCAACCATCAACGAACTCCGACAATGCGCGTCGGATCGATTCCTCATCCCACCGCGCCACACGGACAGGATGGTTTGCCGAGGCTGTCATCGCAGCGCCCGACCCCAGTCGGGGGGAGTGCGCGGCTTGGGAGTCCGGCGTGGCGATCACCTCTCAGCTTGCTGACCCGGTGCCGCATCAGGGCGGACAAAGCCCGGAGCTTTTTAGCAATCCGTAGAGGCCATCAGCGCCCAGTGAGGACACGGTTATGGCGAGCCTCATCGCCTAGCGAAAAGCGTACACGACGAGCGAGCATCTGATCCGGCCATCGACTCCCGGCGTGCCTGCGTGCCCCGAGAGCGACCCCAACATGTATGATGCGCGACTACGAGCGATGAGGCTCGCTCTGATCGCGGCTCGGCCGCTGATGGCCTTTACCAGACGAGAAGTTCTTCCGACTGGAGGTTGCCATGTCAGAGCTTTGGGGATCCGTGCCCCGCCTGAGCGGGTCAGCTGGGCTAGACGGCCGGGGTCCCGATCTGATCGAGCCGCTCGTCGGCTTTCGGCAGTGGAGTCTGCGCGGTGACCGGCTGTATTCGCCGCATCGCGAGGGTGGTGTGGGACGACACCATGATGCACGCGAGCTGTGAGAGCGACGCTCACGACCCTGATCAGATTCCGGCGCACGACTGCTCCTGCGGGATCTACGCCTATTACGAGCCAGATACCACGTTCGGCGTCGGCGAGGCGCGACCGGGTTATCGGAGCCGTCGTCCTATGGGGGACGGTGGAGCTGCATGGCGGTGGGATGCGAGCTTCGCACGCCCGAATTGTTGGGCTGATGCTGCCGCCAACCCGCGGCCCGAAACGACGCGGTCTGATTGCCGCGGCGGCTTACCTAGAGGTGCCCGTCGTGCCGTTTCGGAAATTGAAGGCTGTCGGCTCCGATGGTGGGTCCGCAGCGCCGAACGCGCTCCGTCCGCCGCGGACGCCGCTGCCCTGGGAGGCGGTTATGGGCGCCAGCCGTTGAGAGCGTCCGAAGTGTTGAGACCGGTTTGATCTACGAGGGAGGAGAACCAATGTCTGAGGTTGACGCCAGAAACGTGGGCGAGGGTGTCATTGAGGCTCGAGATCTGTGTACCGGCGGCGACTCCGGATCGTGTCCTCAGCCGGCGACGACCAGCACCGGCAGCCGCGACGAGAACACGAGACGCTCGGCAAGGCCGTGCGGGAAGACGTGATGCGGCGCGTGCTCCCGGTGGTGGCCGACGACGACGAGGTCGGACCCGTGCTCGTGCGCGAGGTCGAGCAGGTCGGCGACGACATCGTCGCCGTGGATAACCCGAAGTTCGGCGTGGCATGGCTCTGTCCGATCGTGGACGTGTCGCTGCGCGAACAGCGCCTGCACCGGATCGCCACTCGGGAGCGGGCGGCCGGCCTGCCGATCGTGGTGGCGGCGAGCCGCTGTGGCCGGGCGGCGAGGCGAGCGTGAGCGCTCGACCACGCACACGGCCGTGATCTCCGCGCCGTAGACGGCGCCGAGATCGCTGGCGATCGCAAACGCGCGCTCGGCGAGATCAGAGCCGTCCCACAGCACGAGGATCTGTTGAAACATCGCGAACTCCTTGGTCAACTCGCGTAGATGGCGTAGGCGACGATCACCGCGATGAAGACGTACAGCAAGTAGAGGTTCACGTCTCCTGCCTGCAACGGCCGGGCCAGCATCGCCAGCTTCTGAACGGCGCGGACGACGGGCCGGTAGAGGAAGCGCTCGAAGATCGGGCTGACGGTGAAGTGGTAGTGAACGGGTCCCGAGCGCCCGGCCGGATCGTCGGACGCGCGCTGCAAGTCAACGCGCGGGCGGTACAGCGCGTCGAACGTCACGCGTACGGGGTTGGCGTGGGTCGTGGCGGTGTACTGCATCCGCGCCTTGAAATTGAGGATCCCGCCGTCCCAGACGGGTGTTGTCCGCGATTTCGCGCGCGGGCGGCCGGCGAGGTAGATCAGCACCGGGACCGCCGCGACCGCCACCAGGAAGGCGGCGAGGTAGGTCGGCGACAGCGACGAGAAGTCGGCGTGCGCCGGCAGCACCGTCAGCTTGGACGTGAGCAGCTCGCCGTGGATGTCGACGCCGGTGACCGCGTGCGAGACGCGCTGCAGCGTCATCAGCGCGAGCGGCGCCCCGGGTCCGAGGAACACGCATGCCGCGGCCAGCAGCGCGGGTCCGGCGATCGGCATGCCGCGCTCGTCGGCATGGGCGGCGCGGGCGGTGCGCGGCATCCCGAGAAACGGAATGCCGAACGCCCGCACGAATGCGTTCAGCGCCAGTCCGGCGGTCAGCGCGAGCGCCGCGCCGGCCACGACGATCAGGATTCCGACCAAGTGGCTGGGGATCCGGAAGCCCTGGAAGAGGCCCTGAAACACCAGCCACTCGCTGACGAAGCCGTTCAGTGGCGGCAGCGCCGCGATCCCGAGCGTGCCGATCAGTGTGATCACCGCCGTCCGCGGGAGCGTGCGGATCAGCCCGCCGAGTTGGTCCATGTCGCGCGTGCCGGCCGCATGCTCGATCACGCCCGCCTCCAGGAACAGCAACGTCTTGTAGCACCCGTGGTTGACCACCATATACAGCGCCGTGATCAGCAGCAACGCCCCGATCGCGTGTTGGCCGTACGCGCCGAACGTGAGCGATCCGCCGAGCGCGACGAGGATCACGCCAACGTTCTCGATCGTGGAGAACGCGAGGAAGCGCTTGAGGTCACGCTCCATCAGCGCGTACAGGATCCCGAGCAGTGCCGAGACGGCGCCGACGATCATCACCACCAGCCCCCACCAGCCGGGACCGCCACGCTCGAGCTCCAGGCCGAACAGCGCGATCCCGTAGATCCCGAGCTTGACGATCACGCCGGAGAGGAGTCCGGAGCCGTCCGCCGGCGCGACCGGATGGGCGGCCGGCAGCCAGATGTGCAGCGGCACGATCCCGGCCTTGAAGCCGAAGCCGGTCAGCGCCAGCAGGAACGCCGCCGTTCGCCAAGCGGTCGGGACCGAGTGCGCGCGCCGTGCGATCTCAGACAGGTCGAGCGTCCCGGTCTGCGTCGCGAGGATCACGAACGCGGCGACGATCAACACGAACCCGGTCTCGCCCAGCGCCAGGAACAGGAAGGCCCCGCCCGCCACCCCCTGGCGAGCGTGGTAGCGCAGGATCAGCAGGTAGCACAGCAACGCCATCGATTCCCAGGCGACCAGGAACGTGACCACGTTGGCCGCGGTCAGCAGGGCCAGCGATGCCAGCAGCGCGAGGTTGTAGGCGACCAGGTAGACCGTGGTGCCGATCCCGGGCTGGTGATAGCGCGGCGCATACAGCGCGATCGCGACCGCGACCAGGCCGAGCAGCACGATGAACGCAGCCGCCAGCGGCTCGGGGTGGAAGCTCGCGGCGCCGACGAGGTCCGAGCCGAGGTCAACCCGCGCGGCGCGTCCGTGCAGGGCGAGCTCCACCCCGGCGGCCACCGCGCAGCCGCCGCCGACCGCCGAGGTGACGCACGCCGCGATCAGCCCCACGCGGCGGTGGGCGCCGACCGCCGCGATCGCCGCCGCCAGCAGCCAGGCCGCCGCGGCGGCGACGCACAGGGCGGTGATCGCCACGGTCATGCGCTCCTCCGGTCGAGATCCAGCGTCAGCTGCTCGACGCGCGTCTGCAGCCTGCCCACCGCCACCAGCAGTCCCTGCAGCAGCGCCAACGGGCTCGGCGGGCAGCCGGGCACGTACACGTCGACCGGCACGATCCGATCGATCGCGCCGTGCACGAACTCGTCCTCGTCGTACACGCCGCCGAGCGCGCACGCGCCGACCGCGATCGTCGCCTTCGGATCCGGTGTGGCCTCAACGACCTCACGCAGCGCGTCGTCGAACGCGCGCACCGCCGGTCCGCTGATCAGCAAGAGGTCGGCGTGACGGGGCGCGGGCGTGAAGAAGAAGCCGAGCCTGTGCAGGTCGTAGTGAGGCGCGGCGAGCAGACGGATCTCCGATTCGCAGACCGCGCACGAGCCGGTGTCGACCGTCCGGATGTGCAGGCTCCGTCCGAACAGCGAGAGCGCCTGTGTGCGAAGCTCCGCGGCGGTCGCGTCGAGCTGGTGGTCGCCGATCACGCGCTCCTCCCCGCCCGTGTCGATCCGGGCGCGTCCGGCGCGCCCCCGATCGGCACGCGCTTGATCAGGTCATCCCGCCGGCGGGCGGCCAGCAGGACCTCGCCGCTGTCGACGACCGCCGCCGCACACACCTCGCCGCAGCGGCCGCAGCACGTGCACGCGCCGAGATCGACCGATAGCTCCCGACCCTCGTGTCGCAGCGCGCCGGACGGACAGGCGTCCTGCAGCCGGTCGGCGAGCTCGTCGGTCAGCAGCGCCGAGCGAAACGCCGGCGGGCTCGGAAGCGTGCGGGCCCAGTCGTCGACCGCGGCCGGATACCGCGTCGTGACGATCCCCCGTCGCAGCCCGCGCAGGAACCACAGCATCAGCGCGCCGCCCCCGCAACCGTCAGCCAGAAGCTGGCCTCGATGATCGGGATGTCCGTGAACACGTTGCCGGCTCGCGCGGCCTCGTCGAACGCGCGCCAGTTGCGCGCCGAGGCCGGGCGCAGCCGTGCCCGCGAGATCCGGCCGGCCGCGTCGAACGAGAGCCATGCCAGCGCCTCGCCGCGCGCCGACTCGGCCCAGCCCAGGCCGTTGCGATTGGCCACCGCCGCCGGGTCCCAGCCGGTCGCGGTGGCGCCGTCCGGGTCGATCGCGTCCAGCTGTGCGACCACGAACTCGAGCGCCTGGTCGACCTCGGCTCGCATGACCTGCATGCGCGATAGCGCATCCCCCGCCTCGCCGCCGGCGATGGTCACGTCCATAGCGTCGTACGGCGCCTGGGGATGATCGTGCCGAAGGTCGACCGCGACGCCCGAGGCCCGCGCGACCGGGCCGACGAGCCCGAGGCGGCGAGCGTGCTCGGCCGTCACGACGCCGGTCGCCTCGAGCCGGTCCAGGAAGGAGTTCGTGCGCATCAGCGCGCCGATCACGCGGCGCAGCTCCGAGCACGCGGCCGGCAGCTGCTCGCGCAGGACCGCGACGTCGGGCGCCCGACGGGCGCCGCCGGGGCAGACGACGCCGAACAGGTAGCGATGACCGAAGGCGGCCGCATTGCAGCGCAGCAGCAGCTCCAGCACGATCTCGGTGTCGGCCTGGCCGACCGACAGGCCGGTCGTTTGGCACATCATCGCGATCGCGGCCGTGTGGTTGTAGATCCGCTCGAGCTCGAGCGCGATGCAGCGGACGCGGGCGCCCTGGTCGCAGACCACGACGCCGGCCGCTGACTCCGCCGCGTGGCAGAACGCGGTCGCGTTTCCGACCGCGCACAGGCCCTCGACCCGCTCGGCCCAGAACAGCGCGCGATCGAGCGTCGCGCCGACCATCCGCCGCTCGGTCGCCCGGTGCTTGTGCCAGTGGAAGAGGAAGAGGTCGAGCACCTCCTCGCCGGTCGTGACCAGCCCCATATACAGCGACTCCCAGCCGGCGACGCGGACCGGGCCGAACGGAAACTCGAACGCTTGGCCCTGGATCGTGTGCGGAGCGTGCTGGTGGGTCAACCGCTCTCGCTGGCGGGGTCGCAGGCGGGTGAACGTGCCCTGCACGTTCGGCGCCATGTGCACGCGGTTGAGCGGCTTGCGGTTGTCAGGACGGATCCCGAGCTGCTCGTAGATCTCGCACTCCTCGACGAACGCGGCTGGATCGAGATCCGACAGCGCGGGGAACAGATGCCCGGCGACCGGGCACTGCAGGACCACGTAGCGATCCTCGCGATCGAAGGCATAGACGACGCGCAGGTCGACCGTCGTCGGCTCGTGACGCTCGGTCGCGAACAGATCCGCGAGGCGCGCGTCGCGGGTGCGCGCGAACTCCTCGGTGATCGCGGCCAGCCGGTGCTCGTCGACCGTCGCGGTGAGCGCTCCGCCCGGCCACGGCCGTCCCCGAGGCGGCGGGTCGAGGTCGAGCAGGGACGCGAGGCTCGGGGTCACGAGATCACCCTGATCGAGTGCATGATCAGCGAGTTCAGTCCCGCCGGGATCCAGACTCCGAGCAGCAGCAGGCCGATCAGGCCCGCGACCAGCGGCGTCGCCGCCGCAAGCCGGCTCGCGCGGTCGGGATACGGTCGGTCGCGCACGCGTGGTGGCCCCGTGCCGAACGTCATCTGCGCGACCGCCCCGACCAGCGCGATGAACACGACTGCGAGCAGCACGAGCAGCGCGATCGCGAGCGCGGGCGCCGCGTCGGCAAAGCCCGCTCGGATGATCGTCAGCTCGCTCAGGAACACGCCGAACGGCGGCGACCCCGCGACCGCGATCGAGCCAAGGATCAGGGCGGCGCCGCTGAGCGGCAGCGCGCCGAGCAGCCCATGCACGTCGGAGGTGAGTCTCGTTCGGAATCGCAGCAGCACGTCGCCGCTGGTCAAGAACAGGACGGTCTTACCGATCGCGTGGGTCAGCGTCTGCAGTAGTGCGCCGTAAAGCCCCAGCGTGCCGCCGAATCCGAGCGCGATCGTGATGATCCCCATGTGCTCGACCGACGAGTAGGCGAACATCCGCTTGAAGTTTCCGCGCAGCACGATGAACAGGGTTCCGACGACCACCGAGAGGAAGCCGAACACGAGCAGCACGTGGCTCGCGTATTCGCCTCCGATCGCCAGGTCGGTGATCGCCCTGAAGCGGACGATCGCGTACATGCCGGTGTTGAGCAATGCGCCCGAGAGCATCGCGCTTGCCGGGCTCGGCGCCTGCGCATGCGCATCGGGCAGCCAGCTGTGCATCGGCGCGAGGCCGACCTTCGTGCCGTAGCCGACGACCACGAGCAGGAACGCGAGGCGCAGGCTCTGACCGCTGAGCCCGTGCGCGTGCGCGTGCAGGAACTGCCACGTGAGGTGGTCGGTCGGCGAGCCGCCCATACCGCTCGCCGCGTAGTAGAGGAACACGGTGCCGGCGAGCGCGATCGTCACGCCGAACGAGCTGATGATGATGTACTTCCAGGCCGCCTCGAGCGAGAGCGCGTCGGCCTCCAACCCCACCAGCACGCAACTGGCGAGCGTGCTCGCCTCGATCAGGACCCACAGCAGCCCGAGGCTCCCGGTCGCGAACGCAGCCAGCATCATCGACGCGAACAGCGCGAAGAACACGAAGTACAGACGCACCTGCAGCGGGCCGAGCCCGTGATCGGCCTCGTCGGCGCGCATGTACGCGGCCGAGCCCATGCTCGCGAGCGCCACCACGATCGCGATCGTGAGCATGAAGAAGCCGCTGAGCGGGTCGAGATAGACGAACCCGCTGACGGCGGTGAAGCTGTGGCCGTCGCTGACCCGGATCGCGATCGCGATCGCGACCGCGAGCGTTCCAAGGCCGGCGGCGATCGCCACCGCGCCGAGCGTCCGCGCTCGCGCGGTGAACGCCGCGGCGACCGCGCTCGCCAGCGGCAAACAGATGACCGCTGCCACAAGCGCACTCACTCGCTCAACCCCCGTAGCTCCTGAGCGCTCGCCCCCGCGAGCTGGCGCGCCAGTCCCGAGACGAACGCGACCATGATCATCACGCCCGCGATCAGATCGAGGAAGACTCCGGCCTCGACGATGAACGGGAACGTCGCGACCGTCGCGATCGCTCCGAGGAACACGCCGTTCTCGACGATCAGCCACCCGATCAGCTGGGCAATCGTATGGCGGCGTACGACCATGCACAGCCCTCCGAGCAACACGATCGCGGTCGAGAGCGGCACGACCGCGCGCGCGACCAGATCGCCCGGGATGGTCTGTGGCCTGATCGCCAGGTACGCGAACGCGGTCAAAAATGCGCCGAGGATCAGCGAGCTCGACAGGCCCGTGGAGAGTGAGACGTCGCGCTTGAGATGGAACCGCTCGAGAAGAAACCGCCGGGTCGCGAGCGGGATCGCGATTCCCTTGATCGCGAACGTCAGCGCGGCGAGCACCCACAGGCCGACGTCATGATCGTGCACCGCCATTACGGCTGCGGCGAACGACAGCACGATCGACTGCGCCCCGTAGTAGGCGACGTAGCGATCGAACAGCTTCGAGCCCAGGCACGCGAACGCGCATAGCAGCATCACGACGCTGGCGAGGTCGAGCAGGATTCCGGCGGTGGAACTGGCGGCGAGGCTCTCCATCCGCTCAGGTCCCGATCACGTACGAGGTCGCGACGCCGATCAGCGCCAGCAGGAACGCGGCGCCGAGGTACTCGGCGATCCGGAAGAACCGCAGCTTCGCGAACGAGCTGTCGATGATCACGATCGCCAGCCCGCAGACGGCGAGCTTGCCAAGCAGCACGACGATGCCGAGCAGCCCGCGGGTCAGGCTGGTCGCGTTCCCGAGTCCCCACGGGATCACGAACACGTTCATGAAGATCGAGGACATCAAGAACAGCTTCATCTGGCTGCCCCACTTGACGATCGCGTACTGGCGGCCGGAGTACTCGAGCACGCGGCTCTCCTCGATCATCGAGATCTCGATCGAGCCCGACGGGTTGTCGATCGGGATGCGGCCGTTCTCGGCGAGCACCAGCATGAAGAACGCGACCGCGCCGAGCACGTGCGTCGGCAGCACCAGCGCGTACGGAGATGCGGCCAGCGCGTGGTTCTCCAAATACGGGTTGTCGGACGCCGACAGCGCGCCGACCGTGAAGAACACGAGGATCAGCGCCGGCTCGGCAAAGCTACCGACCCACGTGGTCCGGCTGGCACCGAGACCGCCGATGGGACTGGCGGTGTCGAGCGCCGCCAGCGAGATCGCAAAGCTCGCCAGCCCCAGCAGGAACGCCCCACCGATCAGGTCGCCAAGGAACGCCAGCGGCAGCGGCTGATCGGTGATGATCGGCACGATCGCCGCGACCGTCAGATAGCTGGCGAAGGCGACGAACGGCGCGCCATGGAACACCCATGAGGCCTGCTCGGAGATCGCCGACCCCTTGCGCAGCAGCTTCGCCAGGTCACGGTAGGGCTGGAGCACGCTCGGGCCGCGCTTGGACTGCACGATCGCCTCTGCCCTCGCCATCGCTCCGGAGTACAGGGGCGCCAAAGCGAGTACGGCCGCGATCTGGATCGCCTGCAGCAGATCGGACACGACGACCCCTACGCGCGGCTTCCCTCACGCGGCAGGGGTCGGCGATCCTCTGCTCCGATCCGTGCCTTCCTCCGATTCCGCCTTGAGCACACCTCTCCGCTCCCTTCGGACTTAGAGAGAGGCCATCAGCGCACGAGCCGCGGTTATGGAGCGAGCCTCATCGCTCGGCCGCCAGTATATAGACGCTCGCGCCAAACCGCACATCTCGCGTGCGTACATCGGTTTGATCACCGCGGGTGTGGGCGATCTCGGGCGCAGGGCCGTTCGATATCGCGGCGCTGCATCGTGGGCGGTCACTCGTGGCGTGCGAACCTGACGCCCACACGCGCTGGCGCATCCTGGCCGCGTGTCCGTCGTGATCTACATCTGCGGCACCGGGTTGCGCTGGCTGGCAAGACAACGCTCGTCAAATGCGGATGACGCGACTGACCGGCGCCGAGCGACGGCGCCTCGAAGCGATCGAACGGGAGCATCGTCGGGCCGGGTCCGCCAGCTGGGAACTGCGCCTTCGATATGCTCACCGCAGGACAGGCGATGAGGCTCGCCTTCGAACGCGCTTTGTGGCGCTGATGGCTTCTACTGTCTCCGACGAAGGGGGCTGTGAGACCACAGCGATGTCTACTGCGCGCCAACCCGATCCCAACATTTCGTGCTTGCAGCCAAGCAAGCAAGGCAGTTGTGAGGTTCGCGAGCCTCACCCGTCTCATCGAAGTAGTGCGCCCCTCAGGCATGGTGCGAGCTCGTTTCGAAGCGTGCTCTTCGATGACATCGAGGCCGATGCGCAGATCGAAGGCAGCGACCAACCTGCGTTCTTCGAGGACCTCTGCCTCGACCAGATCATTGGCGCGGTAATCGCGCGTAAGCGGTCGTACGACCTTGCGCCGTACTTCCACGCGCCGCTCTGCGACGTGGGCACGATCGCTTTCCGTCAGGAGATCTTCGCGGATCTGGAGCGACCCGAGGTGCACGAGCTGGCGACGGGATTCGCCGAGCAAGAGCTTGTCGCGCGCTACCGCTCTGAGTGCCGGACGATGCGCGAGAACGACGGCGCGTTTGCGCACTATCACCATGCTCGGGGTTTTCTCAATGCCGTAGTGGCCTACTGTGACGCCGTGGAGCGTCTCTTGGACGGCCTCGACACCATGGGGGTGCGTGCTCGCGGACTGCTCGGTCTGCGCGACTATCTCCGCGGCTACATCGATGGCGAGGCATTTTGCTCCCTGCGTGACGACGCGAGATCGCTCGATGATGAGCTGAATCACGTTCGCTACTCGTTCTTGCTCAAAGGACCGCGGATCACTGTCGGCCCGTACGACGAGCAGCCTGACTACAGCGTCCAGGTCTCCGCGACCTTCGATCGCTTCCGACAGACAGCCGGCACCAGCGACCCGGGCTTTCGCGATTGGGACACCTTCGCGGCGATCGGCGTGCTACATCTCGTTGCGAAGGTCTACCCGGACCTGTTCAAGCGGCTCGACGCGTTCTGGACGCGGCAAGCGGAATACCTAGACCACACCGTCGCCGTGTTTGACCGGGAGCTGCAGTTCTTTCTCAGCTACCTCGACTACATCGCGCCGCTGCGTGAGGCGGGGCTGCAGTTCAGCTATCCCCGGATGTCGGTCGAGGACAAGTCAGAGCAGGCGCTCAGCACCTTTGATCTGGCGTTGGCCGCCCAGCTCGTCGGTGGCGACGCCTCGGTAGTGTGTAACGACGTCCGCGTTGACGGATCGGAGCGGATTCTCGTCATCACCGGCCCCAACAACGGTGGCAAGACGACGCTGGCGCGCGCGATCGGCCAACTGCACTACCTCGCCCGGCTCGGCTGCCCGATCCCCGGCCGCGAGACGCGGCTGTTTCTCTGCGACCGAATCTTCACCCGGTTCGAGCGACGGGAGGACATCACGACGCTCTCCGGCAAGCTCCAGGACGAGCTCAACCGCCTGCGCGCCGCGCTGCAGATGGCCACGTCTAACAGTCTGTTCATCTTCAATGAGATGTTCAATTCGACAACCGCACAGGACGGCTTGCTTCTGAGCCGCCAGATCCTGGCCAGCATCAGCGAGCTCGACGCGCTCTGCGTGTGCGTCACGTTCCTCGACGAGCTCGCCACGCTCGATGAGAAGACCGCCAGCATGGTCAGCACGGTCGACCCCCAGGATCCTGCGGTCCGTACCTACAAGCTCGTGCGTCGGCCCGCGGACGGCCGCGCCTATGCGCGCGCGCTCGCCGAGAAGTACGGGCTGACCTACGGGCAGCTGATCGGAGTAGACCGGCCGTGAGAGCGCGCTTGATGTTCGCCGACCGTGATGTTCCCCGTCGCCGCGAGCAGCGAGTGGGGGAGGACGACCTGATCGCCGACCTTGAGCTTGAGACGCTGTGGGCGGCGATGGCGCACAGGGACACGATCATCCTCGACTCGACGCGCGCCGCGATGCTGGACGGACTCACGGACACTGACCAGATCCGCTACCGCCAGGCCGTGCTGGACGACTGCCTCGCCAGACCCGATGTGATCCGTGAGATCTACGCGCTTGCCGTGCAGGCGGTCGCCGACGAAAAGCAGGTCTACCGTGGGATGTTCAACACGGGCGGCGAACCGCGCGTCCGCCGCTCGATCACCGTGCTGGAGCTGTTCGACGGGAGGCTCAAGCAGCTGCGCGCGATCGCTGACCGCGACGGCAAGGACTTTCGTTCTGAGGGATTCACCCGATTCTTCGCCATGCTGCGTCGCGAGCTGGACGACGACTACTTTCGCGAGGTCGCTGTGCACTTGCGCCGGCTTCGCTTCCGTGATGGCGTGCTCGCAACCGCTCGACTCGGGAAGCACGGCCAGGGCGTCGACTATGTGCTTGGGGCGTCACACCGAGACCACCGGATCCTCGGCTTCCTCGCCCCGGCGGTCAGACGGCCATCATTCAGCTGGAGGGTTTCGCCACGCGACGAGGCCGGCGGCCAAGCGATGACCGCACTGCGCGATCACGTGCTCACGCTGGTCGCCGATGCCGTCGGCCAGTCCAGCGACCACATCGCCGGGTTCTTCACCGCGCTACGCGCCGAGCTTGGCTTCTACATGGGCTGTCTGAACCTGCACGACCAACTGTCGGGCAAAGGAGAGCCGCTGACGATGCCCGACCCGCGCCCACTCGGCAGTCGAATACGCAATGCGACCGGACTATATGACGCATGCTTGTCGCTGCGCATTGGCGCTCGTGTGCAGGGCAACGATCTGCACGCCGATGGCAAGTCGTTGATCATGATCACCGGCGCCAACCAAGGCGGCAAGTCGACGTTCCTACGCGGCCTCGGTCTGTCACAGCTGATGATGCAGGCCGGCATGTTCGTCGCCGCCGATGACTACACGGCGTCGGTCGCCAGGAGCGTATTCACTCACTATAAACGCGAAGAAGACGCGACGATGACCCGCGGAAAGTTCGACGAGGAGCTTGCCCGCATGAGTCGTCTTGCTGCCGCGATCGCAAGCGATGACCTGCTGTTGTGCAACGAGTCGTTCGCGGCGACCAACGAACGCGAAGGATCTGAGATCGCCGGTGACGTAATCCAGGCAATGACCGACCGTGGCAACGGCGTCGTGTTCGTCACCCACCTCTATGAACTCGCTCATCGCTACCACGAGCGGCACCGCGACGGTACCCTGTTTCTGCGCGCCGAACGCGATAGCGCGGGGCGGCGCTCGTTCCGGATCAGCGAGGGTGAGCCGCTGCCGACGAGCTACGGCGCAGACCTCTACCACCAGATCTTCACAAGCAGCGGCAGCACATCCTAACGGAGCGTCTCTCCAAACACCTGCGCATAGGTATCCTCTGCGTAGCTTGTCGGCAGCGGATCCCCAGGTTCGACCTCGAAAGTCCGCTGCCCGTCTTCTGCTCGTCGCGCCCGAAGAAACAGCACTTCGTCGTGGGGCCCGACGGCCAGACGGTGTGCGAGGTCAAACAAGTGGGTGACGAAGATGACCTTGACGCCGCACTCCGTGAGTGCTGCGAGCACCTGTCGCGCGATTTCCGATCCTTCGCGCTCGTTGGTCGACGCGAACGATTCGTTTGAGAGCAGCAGTGAGCCGGGGCGCAGCCATTTGGCGATCGCGCTCATCCGGTCAAGCTCCTCGTCGAGCTTGCCGTGTCGCATGTCGGTGTCTTCTTCGCGCTTGTAGTGGGTGAAGATCCCGTCGCGGGCGTCGGCCGCGAAAGTATCAGCGCCAACGAACATCCCGGCTTGCAGCATCAGTTGCGCGAGGCCGACCGCGCGCAAGAACGTCGACTTTCCACCCTGGTTGGCGCCGGTGATCACCACCAGAGACTTGCCGTCGCCCTCGAGATCGTTACCGACGACCGGTCCATTGAGCGTGAGCGCCAGACATGGGTCATAGAGCCCACGCGCCGACAGTTGCGGCTTGGCGCTCGCTGTCGGTGTCGCCATCGGGACGCAGGTTGGTTGGCCGAGCTCTGACAGGGATCGCTGCAGGTTGGCCACCCCGAGATAGAACGCCAGCTCGGTGTGCAGCGAGCGAAAGAACGCGAGGATGTGATCGGCGGACTGCGCGACGGCGTTGGCGGCGTCATTGATCGCCCGTGCTCTGAGCTCTGAGATCGCGCGCGCCCCGGCCTCGTCGCGGTCGGCAACCTGAAAACTCAGACCTTTGTGGCGAAACGGCGAGAGTCGTTCACGCCAGCTCTCGGGCCACGGCGATCGCAGCGTGTAGTTGATCGCCTTATTGCCGGCGCCCAGCTGGGCGCTGACCAGCAGCGCTGGCTTGCGCAACTGCGCGACCTGACCGGCGACCGCGTCGAAATAGTCGGCGGGCAGCTGATCGACGAGCATCGAGAAAAACTGACGAAACCCATCTGATTCGAACGCGTCGGCGTGTTGGCCTGCCACCTCAAGTAGCTCCTTGAGCTTGTCCATGAACAGGTCCAGACGCTGCAGCGATCGGCTGAGCAGGCTCTCGGGTGAAGCGTGCCCGAGTCCCCAGATGTTGCGCTCACCCCTGATCGCCTCGACCGCGATCCCATAGATGCGATCGATCACGTCGGGGTGGGCGACGGTATCGGCGACCACGCGCTGGCGGTAGGTGATCACCGCAGGATCGGTGATCGCGACACTGCCGAGTATCGCCGCCCGGGCGACCCGATACAGGAACCGGTCGCCGGCCGCCATCGCGCCCAACAACGTCTCGAGCTCGAGGTCTTGGATCAGCTGCTCGGCGTTGGGAGGCGGTGTCGCCTCGAGGTCAAGCGGATGCGCAGGGTCCATCAGCAGGACTTTCATCGCGCAATCCTCCGTTTGAGCTGGTCGTAGCCGAGCTCGTGGCGTTGCGCCAGAGCGACCGCGTAGGCCAGTCCATCGGCTGGTTTGCGGATGACCCGGAAGGTCCGTCGGGTGAGGTCGTCTGCGGCGACGGTGCTCATCATGCTTGCGGTGCCCTCGCCCAGCTGAGACAGCTCATCGACGAACGTCACGCAGACGCAGATCATGTCCAGTTCGATGATCCGCTCGAGGACCTGGCGTCCGACCCGGAGCGCATCCGCGGCGGTGGTCGAACCGAAGCTCTCGTTCATGATCAGGATGCTGCGTTCACTGGCCTGCTCAAGGATCTCGTGAATGCGGACGAGCTCTTCCTCGAGCTTGCTGCGAAGGCTTCTGATGTCCTCTTCGCGCTCGAAATGCGAGAACATCTGGTCCGGGAGAAATAGGCTCGCTTGCTGGGCGGGGACCGGCAATCCGAGCGCGGCTAGATGGTGCAGTTGACCGAACATCCGCGAGAAGGTCGTCTTGCCACCCTGGTTGGGTCCGGTGACGACGAGGATCCGTTCGGGTCCTGAGAGCTCGAAGTCGTTCGCGACCACCTCGACGCCATTCGCAACGAGCTTGCGCGTGAGCACAACGTCGCGCGCGCCGCGGGCCATGACCTGCTTGCTGTCGGACGAGACCGCGGGCAGGCAGAACGCGACGCCCGCGGCTTTCAACGGCTCGATGTAGCGCAGGTAGGCCAGGTAGAAGTGGATCTCGCGGTCAAACCGGGCCAGCGTCGGGTCCAGATAGTCGGCGTGTCGCTTGCAGAACTGAGCGAGCCGGCCGAACAGGTCGGGGTTGAGTTCTGCGACGAGTTCGAGGATCCAGCTCTCGACCTGATTGTTGTCGGCGTGCTCGAGAAACCGCGCCCCATAGTTCTTGGCGGCGTTCTCGCGAAACCGCGCGAACGTCTCCTGGACTTCCTGCGTGAGGTCGGTCTCCTCGGAGAAATGATCCACGGTGATCTCGAGGCCCTTGGAGCGGACGGTATAGCGGACCTGCCCAAGCTCGTCGATCAGCTGCTGGATCTCGGCCTTGAGCTCGACGAACTCAGGAGAGTGACCGTAGGCGACGGTGAACGTGCGCAGTCCTCGCAGAGCCACTGATCCGGGCAGCACGTTCCCGAGATCGATCGCGAGCTGTTCGACGGCGTCGCAGTAGGCCTCGGCCGCCGCCAGGAACCACCGTTGACGCTGCCGAACGTCGTGAACGTCGGCGCTGAGCGAGAGCCGGTCACGCATCTCGCGCATCGTGTCCACGAATGCGCCGACGGCGGCAGCGATCTCCTCGCGATCGAGATCGTTGAGCACCTGATGGCGGTAGTCGACCTGCGCCGGATCATGCAGCGGCTCGTAGAAGAACTCGGGAAGCGCGTATCTCTCGTGGTCTGCGGAGATCGTCTCGACCAGCTGGCCGAGATTCAGATCAGCGAAGAACGACGGTTCCGTGGCCTGCTTTCGCCGTTCGTCTGGGTGGGCGAACAGCACGCTGTAGCTGGCGTCGCGGCCGCGCTCATTGTCTGGGGCCCCATCTGATACTCGCGTCGGCGTGTGCTCGGTCGCTGTGAACTGCTGGTTCATATGGCTTCCACCGGTCGAAGTTCGGTAGAAGCCATCAGCCGCAGTCGGCGCTCATCGGGCGGGCTTCATCGCCTGCATGAATCGTACCTCACGGTTCGTCGGTCATAGGGACGCGTCACGTGGGCGGGGCGTGTACACGTTTCCGAGCCATCGTTGATACCCCCGGAGGCCGGATTTCGGGCTCAAGTAACCAAGCACTGGCGGCAGGACTTCGACCCCCGGGTCGGTCGGGTCGACGACCTCGAGTCGCTCCCGGTCACCGGCGTCGCGCAGACTCGCGTTGAAGACCAGCTCGACATCCTGGCGCCGAGCGCCGCTCTGGACCTCTGCGACAAACAACAGGTCTCCGATCACGATTTCGACCCCGAGCTCCTCCAGCACCTCGCGATGCAATGCATTGGTCACCGACTCACGCTCGTTGACGCGTCCTCCCGGGAGCGTCACATGCTCTTGACCGCGTCGTTCGGTGCGATGGACGGCGATCTGGTCGTCGATCCAGATGACTGCGCGAACCTTGACGCGCACTGGCATGAGGCCTCCCGGAGGTGATGATCTTGTCTGACGTCCGGTAGAAGCCATCAGCCACCCGAGGGCGGCGGTTTCGGCGGGCCTCATCGCCTCGGCACAAAACCTATCAGCGACTGCTACGGTCCGCCTCGAGCGATGAGGCTCGCTCACACTGCGGCTCAGCCGCTGATGGCCTCTACTCCCGTACCCAATACCGTGGAGGCCTACCGTGTTCACGCACTTGTTTGGTCACAAGCATCCCGAAGAGCAGCGTGACCGATCTCATGTCCCGGAGCGTGAGGAGCAGACATGGCGCTGACCGTCGAGATCCCAGGGCGCGAAACGCTTACCCTGCACCACCTCCTGCTCGATCAAAACGGGACGCTCACCGACCGCGGCGAGCTGATCGATGGTGTGGCCGAGCGCCTCGCGCAGGTTAAGGCGGACCTCCAGCCACATCTGCTCTCGGCCGATACATTCGGCACGCTCGAACAGTTGGCCGCGGAACTCGACATCGAGGCCCACCGGGTCACGACCGGCGCCGAGAAGCAGCGTTTCCTGGAACGATTGGACCCGCAGGGATGTGTCGCAATTGGCAATGGCACCAACGACGAGCGGATGCTTCGTTCGGCCACGCTGGGCATCGTCGTGCTCGGGCCCGAGGGCACGAGCGTCGCGGCCATGATGGCAGCGCACCTCGTCTGCGGCTCGGTTTTGCACGCACTGGATTTGCTGCTGGACACGCGGCTGCTCGTCGCCACGCTGCGTACCTGACCGATCGGGATGCTCGTCGGTGGCGGATGGCTCGGGCGACCACACGCTAGATCATCTGTGCTACGGTTTTAAGCCGTATCAAGAGCGATGAAGCTCGCTCTAACCGCCGTGATCCGGCTGATGGCTTCTCTTTCTCTTTCCCTTCGGAAACCGCCGTTGAAATGGAGGTCAAGTCTCTTAAATGATTGGTGACAACATGGGCTAGCGGCATACGCCGCAACCGGCTGGATCGCTGGTCTGTCGACTTCTCGTTGAGGTTGACAATAAGGCGGAGCACAGCCTATGTAGTCAGGATCGAGGCAATCACGGCCCATCGATGAGGCCTCGGTCGATCATCTCGTAAGAACGACGATGAGCGATGAAGCTCGCTCTAAGCGCGGCATCCGTCCGCTGATGGCTTCTATTCGTTTCTCCGAGTAGCTGAATAGTGGAGGTAGATGAAATGGAAGCGCAGTGGCCTCAACATGAGGAAACGGCCTCCCGTGGATGCGACGTGAGAGCTAGCAGCGCCAACCCGTTGTTAGGCAATCTCCACGGAGATAATGCCGAAGCTGGTGTTGCGTCCTCGTCACCGCGCAGCCACCGGCCGGTTGGCGGGTGTATCGGCAACGTGTTCTACACCGGCGCGGGCCGTCTTGTCGGCGGTTGTGTAGGAGTCATCCATGACTCGGGCGGGTCCGCGACGTTCGACATGCGCCGACCGGTTGGCGGCTGTGCCGGCCACGTGTACCACAGGAGCAGCACGCGATTCGTCGGTGGCTGCGTGGGTTCCATTGACGTGCTCTGAGCCACCATCCTCACCGCATAGTCGCGACGGGGGGTTCAGTCGCGGCCGAGCAGCACGCCGTCCTCGGGCGCCTGGGCCGGCTCGGCGGCGGCGGGCTCCGGGTAGGACTGCACGTGCGAGGCGGACGTGAACTGCTCGAAGCTCTCGGTGATCCGCCGCTCCGGCCAGACGTACTCGGCGCGACCGGTGGCCGGCTCGTACACCGCCGTGTAGAGGGTGGCGCCGCGGGCGTACCTGGTCCGGTACAACGGCGGCGCCAGGAACGCGTCGACGAGCCGGTCACGGGTCATCCCCGACGTGCGCAGGAGCGCCAGCAGTCGCCGCTCGCGCTCGTAGGTCTGCATCGTCGCCGCGTAGGCGGGCCAGTCGCCGCGACGCTGATGGTTGGTGGCCACCGGAACGGTCAGCACTTCGGGCTCACGGTCCGGGCTCAGTCGCACCGTCGCGAAGTCGCCCGAGCGATCGAGCACGGTCACGTTCTGCGAGGCGTGCACGGGGATCCGGGCCAGCACCCGGCACGCGTCCGAGACGTTCTCGCAGACCTCCAGCACGTAGCGCATCACGAGCGGGATCCCGAACCCGTCGCCGACCGCGGGGCGCCCGCCGAACGTCAGCGACGCGGCCAGGCCGGCGTCGTTGACGCCGTCGAGCAGTCCCCACAGGCAGTCGCTCATCCCGATCACGCGGCGTCCGGTCCAGGCAGTCGAGATGATGATCCCCTCCGCGCGTGAGACCGGGTAGTCGTAGTTGCGTACGAGCACCGGGGCGCCGTCGCCCGTGAATGCGGCCTGCGAGCAGCCGACGACGAACCCCGGGGGCCGGTACATCGAGAGAAAGCGAGCGGCAAGCGGATCGGAGCCGGTCAGCTCGACGAGCCGCTCGAAGGTCGGGACGAGCTCGGGCATCCAGTGCTCAAGCATCGCTCGGCAGGTGGCCAGGTCGGGACGAGCCGACTCGCCCTCCTTCAGGTACCAGTCGCGGTAGGCGGGCCACATCGCCTGAAACGACGCCTGCCAGGTCTCCGCCGGCTCGGGCGCGGACAGGGTCTCGAACCGCAGCCGGTCCTGCGACCGCGCGGCGGCGTCGCCTCTGACCGGCAGCAGCTGTAGCTCGGGCTCATCGGCGGTCCACATTCCGGAAAAGACGTTAGTCGCGGGTCAGGTCAGCTCTGTGAGAGTCCGCACCATGACGCGATGAACAGCGCGAGCGCCTGGGCGCTCTGCAGCACCGACGGCAGCCAGACGCGTTCGTCGATGCCGTGCACGTTCTCAGCGTGCGGGCCGAAGCAGATCGCCGGCGTGTCCGCGTGCAGCGCCCATTGGCGGGCGTCGGTCGTCGCGGTCGACGCGATCAGCGCCGGCCGCTCGCCGATCGCCGCCTCGGCGGCCGACGCGAGCTCGTCGATCACCGGCGAGGCGGGGTCAAGCGTGTACCCCTCGCAGGCAAAGCCGTCGTAGCGGACGGTCACCCCGATCCCGTCGAGCGCCGTCGCCGCCTGGGCGACGGCCTGCTCGATGCGCGCGCGCAGATCGGCCACCGGCTCGCCCGGGAACAGCGCCAGCCGGCAGTGCAGAACCGCCTCGGCGGCGACCGTCGAGGGCCAGTCGCCGCCGTTCAGCATCCCGATGTTGAGGTTGATCGGGTGCTCGTAGACGTCGTTGGGCGGAGGCGGCGCGACGTTGAGCTCGGCCTCCAGCGCACGCAGCGCCGCGACGATCGAGAAGCTCGCCTCGATCGCGTTATCGCCGATCGTTGCGTCGCCGGCGTGCGCGGGGCGGCCGCGGACGACGACCTGGAACCACAGCACCCCCACCTGCGAGCGCTGAATCGTCAGGCTCGTCGGCTCGGTCACGACGACCGCGTCGGCGGAGGGGCCGTCGATCACGCACTGCAACGCGCCGTTGCCGGTGCACTCCTCTTCGACGACCGACTGCAGCTGGACCCGGGCCAGCGGCGCCAGGCCGAGCGCTCGCAGCCCCGCCACCGCGCCGACGTACGCGGCCAGCCCGCACTTCATGTCGCCGGCGCCGCGGCCGTAGAGCCAGTCGCCGTCGCGGCGCGCCGCAAACGGCGGCGAGGTCCACATGTCCTCCGGTCCGGCCGAGACGACGTCGATGTGGCCGTTGAGGATCAGCGACCGGCCTCCGGTCTCGGAGCCCGGGGCCGGATCCCAGTCGGCGACGACGTTGACCTTGCCGCTCACGTCCCAGCTGAATGGGGACGCGAGCCGGTGCTCGGAGATCGCGGCCGCGTCGAGCGGCGCCATCCGCGTCGGCAGCCCGAGCGCCTCGAACGCGCCGCGCATCACGCGCTGGCCGGGCAGCTCGTCGCCGAACACCGTCCGCGCGCCGACGAGCTCGATCAGGAGCTCCTCGGTGTCGGTCTGGTGCGCGGCGACGGCTGCCAGGATCTCATCCCGGCTTGCCGTCACGTCGGTGGTCATCCCTCGGTGTCTACCCGGCCTTGAAGGCAAGCACTCCGTAATCCGGCGGCGGAGGTTCGTCCTCGCGCAGCGGCGTGCCGGCGAACCGCCGGCGGATCGCCTTGATCCACGCCTGCGCCCCATCGGTCAGGCTGCCGTCGTCGCTCTGCATGCGCGCGCGGGTGACCAGCATCCCGAGGTCGGCGCCGTGATAGCGGTAGTCGCCGGGGCCGAGGATCCGCAGCCAGAACCCCTCGGACTCGTCGCCGAGGCTGTGCCAGTCAAGGCCCGCGCGCATGAACCGGATCGAGCCGTCGTCCTGCAGACGCCAGATGCCGGTCCGCGGCGCCTCGTGCAGCAGCTCGATCCCGTCGTCGGGCTCCTTCAGGACGATCTGGCCCCAGATGTCGGTCAGGCGGTCCGCGGCCCAGCGGCGGCGCAGGTCCTCGGTGTCGATCACGTAGTCGAGGTCGAGGTACTCGGCCAGGTGGAACAGGAACAGCGGCATGTCGGCGTAGGCGTTGGCCGAGACGTTCGTCATCGAGCTGATCCCGCTCAACCGCGGGTTGATCTCGCCCAGATACAGGTCACCCGAGCCCGCGTCGACCAGGTAGTCGACCTCGAGCTGGCCGCGGTAGCCCTCTGTCGCCAGCCG
>Ga0302325_10008057_pt1 | contig 23252 bp, 18 predicted proteins | sample Palsa_T0_2_FD_201948 | JGI IMG/M metagenome (GOLD analysis project Ga0302325, IMG submission 201948) | Peat permafrost microbial communities from Stordalen Mire near Abisko, Sweden - Palsa_T0_2 | ecosystem: Environmental > Terrestrial > Soil > Palsa > Peat permafrost | place: Sweden: Abisko... | reverse complement strand
GGGATCGGGCGCCTGGGCCGGCTGAAGCTGAACCTGCCGGGTCAGCAGCCGGGCCAGCAGAAATGCGTTGGTCCGCATGCCGCGCTGTTCGGCCAGCAAAAGATATTCGTAATCCTCCTGCGCCCGGCGCAGCCATTTAAGCTGAACGCTCGGCACGGGCGCATCCACGCCGAACCAGCTTCCGGGATAAAACCAGGTGAGCTTGCCGGGATCGGCCTCGATGCTGGGATCGTTCTGGTCCGGAAGCGGTCCGGACCATTGAATTAAATCCGCGTGTTTCAGGTACGCCAGCCACGCCCACAGCCGCACATCGCGCTGATCGGTCCCGGCCCCGAGATAGGGGACCAGCCCCTGGGCTTCAGTCATCATCCAGTGCTCCGGCGGCCGGACATCCTCCGGCCACGACTGCGTGGGAGCGCCGAACACCAGCCCGGGCGCCAGAGTGATGATTCGCCGTGCCATCGAAACCGAAAGGGCGGCGGGATTGTCCGATGATTCGAACTGCACCTGATCGTCCTCCAACGGCAACAGGACGCGCGTCAGCGGGTGGGCGTCCAATATCGCCCGGGCTGACATTGAAAGTTGAATGCTCTCGAGTGCCGTGGCTCGTCCGGCGGAATGTTTGGACAAAACCACGGCCGAATGGCTGAGCCAGTCCTGTCGATTGAAATGCGTCGAGGCGCTCGACCAGTATTCGCGCTGGCTTGCGGCATCATAATTGTCGAGATAATCCTCGCGCGGCAGCGGCCAATATCCCAGTGGAACATTTTCCGGAAACCCGTCGCCGTTGAGCCACGGTGAAACCACCGAATCGAAATCCGACCAATCCACCAGCGGCCGATCGGCCACGGACCATTTGACCGTCGGTTGAAGGCGCGGAACGACCACCTCCGTTCGGTTGACGGCCGCGAGCTGCTCCAACTGGTCCAGCACGCCGATGGCCGCGGCATATTTGTCTTCGCCCCGGTGCATGAGCCTCGGGGTGATTGCCTCAAACGCATCGGGATACAATTGCTGAAGACGATCCCAATCCACCGCGCTGACCATCAACAAATGCCGTTCCTGGGGGATGGCGAAATCGTAAACGTGAACCGTGCCCGCCAGCGTCGCGACCGGCTGATCCGCTCCGGGGGCAACAACATCGCATCGCAGCGCGTAATCCCCGGCGACCGCTTCCGTGGGGATATGAAAATCGATCCAGACAATCGCCGGATTGTCGCCGGTTGGCTTGTACTGCGCATCGAACGGGTGCGCCGGATCGCGCAGACTCGACAGATCGACGATTCCATTCTCATACGGCAGCGGCAAAAGCGCCCGCGGTAATTGCCGCGCCGCCGAGGACAAGCCTGTTTGTCGGACATAACCGGCGCGGTTGGTATCGACCGGCATCGGTAGTGCCTGATAGGCCGAAAAACTCTCGGCGGGGATCGAGGGCGCCAGGCTCAGCCGAAGATTCAATGAGGAAGCCGTCATTGGCCCACTTCCAATGCGTACGGCAAAACTGACCCATTCATTCCGCGCTCCCGAAATCATCAGCGCGCCATCCACGCTGGTGGGCAATAGTGCATCATTGATATCCACTGGTTCCAATGTGACGCCCTGCATTGGAGTTGCGGACCAACCGGTGGGCCGGTTGGCTTGACACCCCGCTAAGAGCAACACGGACATGAGCATTGCGCAAAGGGTGAGCGTTTTTGCATTCCAGGCGGTTTTTGCCTGCGTACTTGATGCGCAGCAAAAAGGCGTTTGCCGCATCTTTCGTCGCGGTCGCATGGAGGTAAATAGCTTCATCGGATTCGCTCAAAACAAAAAAACGGCGAAAAATCGGCGTTTACTGCACTGAAACAGTCGGCGGGTAAGGGCAATTGTCTCCAATAACAGTTCGTGGCACAACATTTGTTATTATCCCAACCATAAGGACATGAATGGTGAACAGTATTTCGGGATGTTAAGACGGTTGATGACACAAAGGCGAGCGGGTTGCTCATAAAACTCCTCGCCAGACAAGCCTCGTTTCCTCCTCCGCCAGGCCGCACGGCTCAAACCCTCCGCCGTGCGGCCTATTTTTTTATTCCAATTTCCCCCTCAATAGATCAATCGTGCAATCGATCACCGGATCAGGGCAGGACCAGACGAGAAAAAAGAGCGCCTCGCGCGCCAGCCGCTGCGCGGGATCATCCAGGAGCAAAGCCGATCCCTTTCGCAATGTCACCAGGGATTGCGTGATCCGAAGCGTCAGGTCGTTGCACGCCGCCCGCAATGCCGGTCCCGCATCCGTCTCCCGGCCCGAGCGGCAAATCTCCAGTATTTCGCCGCGCAGCTCCGATAGCCGCTCGTTAAATCTCGCCGCCAGCGAAATCGCCCGCGGAGAGTGATCTGCGGCCATCAACTCCAGCGCGCCCCGGCACAACCCAAAGGCCAAAAAAGTCTGGCCCAGTGGAATCCCTTTCGATCTTCCGGAAAGCGCCTTGGCCACCGGACCGCGCAAAATCCATCGACTTTCCAAGCGTACCGCGGTCAGTTCCACCCGTGAAGTCCAACTGGATCGCAGCGACACCAACTCCAACGGCGACCCCGCCGCCACGCCGGGCAAATCGGTCGGTAGCGCAAAAAGAATCTGTTGGCCATCTTCGGCCACGGCGCCCGCCACAATGAATTTCGCCTTGGCCGCGCCGGTGCACCAGGGAATCACGCCGTTCAATCTGAAATGGGAACCGTCGCCATCGCGAGAGGCCCGCAATCCACCCTGTCGGCTGGTGGTGAGCTGCGCGATGCCGATGGTGCTGAAGAATTCTCCTCGCGCGAGTCCCGGCAAAAGCTCCTCGCGCAATTGGTGGTTTTCCGAACCTTCTATCAAACCCACCGCAGAATCGCGCTGCGAAACGATCAATGCGGTCGCCAGCGAAGCCGATGCGATCGCCTCATATCGCAAATGCAACTCCAGCGGATCAACCCCATCCCCGCCAAATTCTGCGGGCACGAACCATTGCCAGGCCCCGATGGCGCCCAGATCATGAAGATCATCCGTCGGCCAATCGCCGCTGCGATCGAGCGACGATGCCCGCCCCCGGATCGCGGGGAGGATGTTCGTCAGGCTTTCAAAGTTCCATAAGCGCCTAAAAGTTCCTGATTCCCGTCGGGAATTATAGCTTGGATGATCTCCGGTCCCAGCGCGGATTTCAGTTTCTGGGTAGAAGCTGTTTTCGGTCGCGGCTTTTGTGACGGAGGGCATCGATTGAACCGCCAAGACGCCAAGATCGCCAAGAATTCAATTGGCAAAGATGCATTTTGGCTTTGGTTTTTCCGCCCCGGCGGCCTCCGCGTCTTGGCGGTTCAATCGCCTTTATTCACGGACGAATCGGCAGACCCTCGCATAGTCAACTTGATCATTCACCCATTAGAGCCGATAATGCTTTTCATGGACCACCGTTTGGACCGATTGATGGCAATGCGATTGGGATAGACCGCTCTACGTTCAGAGCCGTCTATCCCAGTTGCGCAATGCCGTCAGCCGAGACAAACGGTGGTTCTTTTTTTGTTTGAAAGATTCCCGACATGGACAAGACTTTTTACATCACGACTCCGATCTACTATCCCAACGGCGAGCCGCATCTTGGGCATGCGTACACGACCATCGCATCCGATGTGCTTGCGCGATATCACAGGCTTATGGGTCAGGAGACTTTCTTCCTCACCGGCACGGACGAGCATGGGATCAAAATGGTCAAAACCGCCGCCGCGCAGAGCGTCGAGCCGGGCGCGCTGGCCGACCAGATGGCGGCTTCTTTCCAGAATTTCTGGAAAGAGATCGGCATCACTCACGATGATTTCATCCGCACCACGCAGGACCGGCATAAGTCGGCGGTGCAGGAGATCGTCCGCCGATTGGTTGCTAACGACGACATCTATCTCGGCAGTTATGAAGGCTGGTACGATGAAGGGCAGGAGGAATTCGTCAGCGAAACGGAGGCAAAATCGCACGAATACAAATCCGTCATCAGCGGCCGGCCGCTGACGCGGTTTTCCGAGAAGAGCTACTTCTTCCGGCTGAAAAAGTACGCGCCGCGCATCCAGCAATACATTGAATCCACCCCCGATTTCATCCAGCCGGTTGCCCGGCGGAACGAAGTGCTCAGCAAATTGAAACAGGGCGTGGACGATCTGTCCATCAGCCGGGCCACGCTCAAATGGGGCATCCCGCTTCCGCATGATCCCGACCACGTCGTCTATGTCTGGATCGACGCGCTGAGCAATTACATCACCGCGCTCGGCTATACATCTTCCGATGAATCGCTGTTCAGGAAATTCTGGCCCGCGGATGTCCACATCATCGGCAAGGAAATTCTCTGGTTCCACACGGTCTATTGGCCGGCAATGCTGTTTTCGCTGAACCTTCCGCTGCCGAAAAAGATTTTCGCCCATGGCTGGTGGACCAGCGGCGGAAGGAAAATGAGCAAATCCCTCGGCAACTTCATCGATCTGACGAAGTTGCGCGAGATCATCAGCGTCTATTCCCTCGACGCGCTCCGTTACTACCTGGTGCGGGCCGCGCCATTTGGCAGCGACCTCGATTGGACGGACGGCGATTTCCTTAAATCGTTCAACGAATTGAAAAACGTCGTCGGCAATTGCCTGAACCGAACGATCAAAATGATCGACCGTTACCGCGCCGGCGTTCTGCCGGCCGCCGGCGAACTGGAAAAGATCGACCGCGATTTGCTGGCCCACGGCGAGAAATTATCCTCCCAACTCGCCGCCGCGTACGACCGCATCGATCTTCAGCAATGCGCGGAATTGCCCGTGCAACTGGCCCGGCTCACGAATGGATATATCGACGCCACGGAACCGTTCAAACTGGCGAAGGACGCGTCGCAAGCGGCGCGGCTAAACACGGTGCTGAACGTCGCGACCCTGTCGATCCACCGCTGTTTGGTGGGCCTGCTGCCGATTCTCCCGCGGAAAGCGGCCGAAGGATTGTCGCAGCTCAAGATCGAAGTGCCCGGCAAAACGCTGGATTGGCTATACGCAAATCCCCCGGCGGCAGGAGTGAAACTTGGGGAGGCGCAGCCGTTGTTTCCGAACGTCGTTCCGCCGGCGACGTGACAGCAAAGATACTGTCCCGGCAAACTCATGAATGTGTAGTTGAATCATGCCGATAGAAGATATATCATTTTGTATCACTATCGGAGGCCGCATGGCAACGCCAGTCAAGGTCAAGAAATGGGGAAGCAGCATGGCCGTGCTGATTCCCAGCCAGTTTGCCAAAGTGCGTGATATCAATGTGGGAACCGTGATCGACCTGGAACCGGTGCGCGTCGTCAAAACCTGCCGCCGACGTTACAAGCTCTCAGAACTCATCGCTCAATTCAAACCGAAGCATCGGCACGGGGAATGGAACCTCGGCGCGCCGGTCGGCAGGGAAATGTATTAGGGAGTGGTATGACGCCCGATCAGTTCAGGCAACTTCTCGTGCAAAATCCATTCGTGCATCTGCGTCTGCATCTGCACAGCGGCGAGGTCGTGGAAATATCTGATCCCGGCGGCGTTCTGATTTTTGGCGCCACGCTGCAGATTTTCACGATCAAGAGCAATAGGGCGCCGATCGTTGAAGATAACCGATATATTCCATTGCGTAGTATCTCGCAGGTCGAGCAAACGACTGCTGCGTGAGTGCCGCATCAAATCGAAACGCATCCCTCCACAAAATTCGCGGTCAGCTGCGCGAAGGTCAGCGTGGCATAGCCCTGACTGTTTTCCAGCGAGTCGCCGGAGACACCCCACGGGTTGCGGACGGTGTAGTGCGTGATGCCTCTGGAATCCTGGTAGGCGCTGACCAGCGTGTAGGCGTGGTCGCCGACCAGGTTCGGCGCTGACCCGCTGGTGCCGAGGGTGATTTCCTGGCCGCCCGCGAGATCGCTGGAGATCATGTTGTAGAGAGAGCTCTGGGTATATTCGCTTGGAAAGAAGGCAGTGGAGTTCACGCCGAGATCGGCGTAGGCTTCGCCCATCCAGCCGCTATTGATTGAGGCATAGGTGTTGGCGCCAGTTCGGAAATAGGCGAACGCTTTTTCCATCACTGCCGCCCAGATCGAGCCATCGGCGCCGGGCTGGGCATACAAAAAGCCATTGAAAGGCCCGGTGGAAAATGCGTTGGAGACGCGCACGAAAGTCGGCGTGTTGCCGGACATGAATTGCACCGCGTAGGTTCCATCGCCCATGTCTACCGCCGACTGGACCAACACCTGCGGATTCTGGCCGGCGAACGCCGCCAGTGAGGACAGGAAGTAGCAGTCGCCGGCTTCCCCTTGATTGACGTCTCCGGCCACGGGACCTGTGCCAAACAGCGAGGCGTTTATTTTGAAGGTTGTTCCCGCGTCGCTGGGGTTGGCCAGCGCGGCCCCCAGCGCCTTGCTCACTCCGCCGGCGAAGGTCGCGACATCATGAACGATGCCGGTGCCTGTGTAGGAATCTGTCGAGTCGATCCAGGCGGTCACATCGGTGCCGGCGCTGGTGATCGTAGTCTTTGCCCCGTCGATGGTTTCCAGCGTGGTGTCGGCCGTCACGGAGTTGGCGATGTTGATCGTGTCCGTTCCGCCGCGAGTGTAGACGAACAGCCCGCCCGCCTCGGCGGCATCGGTTAACGTCTGCCCGTCGGCGTCGATCGTGAGCGTCGATCCGTTTTCGAGGATTGAAATCGAATCATCCAGCCCGTCGGCGGTGACGACCAGTTCATCCCCATATCGCGTTGTCACGGAAACCGGGTTAGCCGGCGTCGTCACGATGGCGGATGCCGAAGCGGCCGAGGCCGCGGAGGTGTTGAACGCCTCAATTTTGTAGTAAAAGGTCTTTCCAGATGCGGGAAGCGTATCGGAGTAGCTCTTGGCTGAACCGCCGGCAAGCGTGGCGATCAGGTTGAAGTGGACATTGTCCTCTGAGCGAAGAACAAAATATCCCGTGGCTGTTTTATCATTGTCGGTCCAGGTCAGGTTGATGGATGTCCCGGAAATCCGGGCGGTCAGGCCGGTGGGCGCCTTCAGGGGCGCGACGGCGCCGGCGATGTTGGAGGCGGCGGAGGCGGTCGAACCGCCGGTGGCCTGAATCGCGTAATCGTATCCGTGGCCGGACAGGGCCGTTGTGTCATTGTAATTGACGGCATTTTTCGAATTCAGTTTGGTCAGGAGGCTGTAGTGAACGCCGTCGGTCGAACGAAAGATGTTGTATCCGGTCGCGGTGGAAGCGTTGTCTTTCCAATGAAGCTGGATGGTGTTGGTTGTCGCGCCAATGGCCGTTAACGCCGAGGGGGCGGCAAGGGTGCTTGCGGACATCAGGGTCCGATTTTCCAGGACCTCAAACCCACAGGTGTTTCGCGGGTCCTTTTGCCCACGCCCCTTGCCGCCCCGCAGCGAACGATCTTTCGGATTCACGCGGCAGTTCATTTCTCATCCCTCCAAGGGAAGGAGATCGAATTCGATCGGCCGCGAGTCAAATTATTTATAGATGTCCGGCGGAACGTCGGAAAATCGCGGTGTTATCGGGCGCGGCGAGACGAAAAGCGCCCCGCAAGCGGGGCGGCTACACAAAATCGGACGGTACGGGGTCGTCATCAGCCACGGGCAACTGAACCGGCGCATCAGCGCCTTCAAACAGCGGGGGCTGCGATGTGCGCGCGACGCGACGGGTGCCGGCGCTGAAATCCACCCGGCCACGGCCGTTGAGGGCGTATTCCAATTCTTCCTTCATCGCCGGCGTGGGACGAACGCACCACGCCCGGTCGAGGTTGATCGTCGCCCGTTTCGATCCGCTTGCGGGAACGTTCAGGGAAGTCTGGCACGTCCCCCTGTGTTTGGAGAGGATCGGCTTCAATGCGTTCAAAAGATCGGCCGCGCCTTCGATTTTGTCGATCTGAACGCGCACCCAGCGGGTCAATCGCGGGATCGCATCGGCGATCGGGAACAAATCGTTCACGATCACCCCCGGCGTTTCACGCCGCTTGTCCACCTTCCCGCGAAGGAAAACGATCTGCTCCGCGTCAATCGCGTGGGGATTCTGTTTAACCATCTCCGCCAGGGTCTCTGAGAAAATCGTGGCTTCGATCTGGCCTTCCAGATCTTCCAGCGTCAGGATGCACATCGGCTGGCCGGCGGATCGGCCGGTCTTGGTGACCGTGCGTTTGATCCGGCTGATCATCCCGCCAAGTGTGACCTCGGCGCCCTCCGGCATGTTCTTCACGTCCCGCGTCGTTGCGGTCGCGTAGTTCGCCAGCGAGGCTTCGTGCTCGGTCAGCGGGTGGTTGGTGATATAGAAGCCGAGCAAATCCTTCTCGAATTTCAATAGCTCGGCGCTGGGAAATTCTTCCAGCATCGGCAGAACATCCGCGGGTTTGGAAGTGTTCGTCGAGGTTGCCGGGCCGAACATGCTCAATTGGCCCATTCGTTTGTCCTGTTGCGACTGCTGGCCCATTTCCACGGCCCGGTCGAGAATCGCCAAAAGCTGGGCGCGCTTGGCGTTCATTGACGAAAACGCGCCGCATTTGATGAGTGCTTCGATCGTGGCGCGGGTGATTTGGCGGAGGTCGACCCGCTCGCACAAATCATAAAGACTGGTGAACGCGCCGCCGCGCGTTCGTTCGGCCATGATCGCTTCGACCGCCTTTTCGCCGACGCCGCGCACGGCCATCAGGCCGAAACGGATGATGCCGGTTTCGTTCAAGTAGATCGGCGTGAAATCCTTGTCCGAGAGATTGATGTCCGGCGCCTGCACGGTGATTCCGCGGGCGCGGCATTCTTCGATGTATTCGACGACCTTGTCGGTCGATCCCATTTCAAACGTCAGGAGGGCTGCCATGTATTCAACCGGATGATAGGTTTTCATGTAGGCCGTCTGAAACGCGATGATGGCGTAGCGCGTCGAGTGGCTCTTGTTGAACCCATATCCGCCGAACTTCAGGATCAGATCGAAAATCTCCTGGGCCTTTTCCCGGCGAATACCGTTGGCTTGCGCGCCCTTGAGGAAATCGGGTTGATATTTGGCGATGACATCCGATGTTTTTTTGCTGATGGCCTTGATCAGCTTGTAGGCGTCGCTCAGCTCGATCCCGCCAAGCTGATTGAAAATCTGCATCACCTGTTCCTGATAGACCATGATGCCATACGTCTCGGCCAGGATGCGGTCCACGATTGGATGAACCTGTGGGACTTTTTCCTTGTTGTGCTTGCGGTTGCAGTAGAGGGGGATCAGTTCCATGGGGCCGGGGCGATATAGAGCGTTGGCGGCGATCAGGTCCACCAGCCGATCCGGTCGCATCTTGATCAGCAGGTCCTGCATTCCACCGGATTCAAATTGGAATACGCCCTTGGTTTCGCCGCGGCAAAACAGGTCGAGAACTTTGCGGTCCGTGAAATCGACGCTCTCAATATCGATGTCGATTCCCTTGATTCGCTTGACCAGCTCGATCGACCGCTGCAGCGTTGTCAGCGTGCGCAGACCGAGGATGTCCATCTTCAGCAGGCCGACTTTTTCCACGATCGGGCCTTCAAACTGGGTGAGGAGTTGGTCGTCCCCGGTTTTGTACAGCGGGACGAAGTTTTCAAGCGGCTGATCCGCGATCACCACTCCCGCGGCGTGCATCCCCGAGTGCCGGCACAGGCCCTCGAGCCGCCTGGCGATGTCGACGATCTGTTTGACCTGCGGATCGTCCCCGTAAAGCTTCGCCAAATCCGGCGACTCGGAAAGCGCCCTCTCCAGGGTCATTCCCAGCGTGCCCGGAATCAGCTTGGTGATCTTATCAGTGACGGGCAGCGGGACGCCCAGCACCCGGCCGACATCCTTGCACGCGGCTCGCGCGGCCATGGTTCCAAATGTGATGATCTGGGCCACATGACCGTATTTATTCCGCACATATTCGATGATTTTGGCGCGGCCGTCCTGGCAGATATCGATGTCGATATCGGGCATCTCGTTTCGGCTGGGGTCCATGAACCGCTCGAATAGCAGTCCGTAACGAATCGGATCGACGTTGCTCAGACCGAGCAGATATCCGACCATCGTTCCGACGCCGGAGCCCCTGGCGCCGACGGGAATGCCATGGCGGGTCGCGAAATCGCAGAAATCCCAGACGATCAGAAAGTACGAGCAGAAATTCTTGCTGGTGATGATCTTCAATTCGTAGTCCAACCGCTGACGGATATCGGCCGAGACTTCGCGCGTTCCATAGCGCTTTTCCAAACCCTCCTCGCACAATTGGCGCAAATATTGTGCGTCCCGGGCGGTTTGCGAATCGCTGGACGGCTTCAGGGCTTCCGTTGGAACCTGATAAACCGGCGAATGCCGTTTGGAGAAATCGAGCGTGACATCGCACATCGACGCGATGCGTGAGGTGTTTTCGATCGCCTGATCGAAATGTCCCAGAGCGTCCTTCATTTCCTCGGGGCTTTTGAGGTAAATCCCCGCTGGATATTTCAGCCGGCTCTCATCGGTGATCTGCTTGCCCATGCTGATGCAGCACAAAATGTCGTGGGCGCCGTGGTCTTCCTTTTCCAAAAAATGAACATCGTTGGTGGCCACCAATCCCACGCCCATTTTTTTCGCCAGTTCGGCCAGTTCCGGATTTACGATGTCCTGTTCCGGGACATGCTTTTGCACTTCGATGAAAAACCGGTCCGGCCCGAAGATGTCCAGATAGGTCTCGGCGATTTTTTTTGCCGCCTTTGCGTCCCGGCGGGAGAGACATGACGGGATTTCGCCGCCGAGGCAGGCGCTGGTGGCGATCAATCCGTCGCGGAATTCGCGGAGAATTTCCTTGTCGATGCGCGGCTTGTAATAAAATCCCTCGCGATAGGCGAGGCTCGACAGTTTGATCAGATTTTTATATCCCTGAAGGTTTTCGCACAGCAGCAGAAGATGGAAAGCCGCATCGCTGGCGGTGCCGCTGGCGCTGGTTCTGTCCCGGCGATCTCCGGGGGCCATGTAGGCTTCCATTCCGAGGATGGGTTTGACGCCGGCTTTGGTGCATTCGGTGAAGAACTCGATGACGCCGAACATGCAGCCGTGATCGGTGATGGCGAGGCTGTCCATGCCGAGTGATTTCGTGCGTTTGACGAGCTCGGGGATTTTGCAGGCGCCGTCGAGCAGGGAATAATGGGTATGACAATGAAGATGAACGAAGGAGCCGGCGGGCATGGACGGATTGTCGAGCGGGTTGGGTCGTGTGTAAAGCGCCGAGGCTCGGAAGGCGCACGCCACCGGCGTGTGGGCCTTGTCCACTTGCCGCGATATTATTAAGTCCGTGACCGCAATGGCTGATAAATGATGACAGGGCTTCGTCGGCCAGAACACAAGGCAGATTATGTCGGGAAAGCTTCAACTCACCGGCCGGATGCGCGGCGCTTTGCGTACGCTTGTTCCGGCTGCGCTGAAGCTGGCGCATCCTCGCGGCGACCTTTCTCCAATAGAGCGGGACGGACTTTGTTGCCGGTGCCACCGTGACTGGCCCAACGATCCGGATTTTGTTTCGCGGTATCGCGAACTGCTGGCCAAAAATCCTCCGGCCACGGTCTTCAACTCCCTGGCGTGGCAATCCGCGGTCGTCAACGAATTCGTGCCGGCCGGTCAGTTTCGGCTCATCACGGTGAGCCGTGATTCTCAGCTTCTGGCCGCTCTTCCGCTGGCGCTCAATACCGCATCGATGCTGGAAACGCCGGGCCGATGGCTGACCGATTATCTCGATCCGCTGGTTGATTCAGAGGCCATCCGTCAATCGTGGAGCATGATCCTCAATTTGCTCGATAAGCACTGGGATTGGTCGATCGGCGGCGTGCAGTTTCATCACGTTCGCGCCGATTCCGCCATGCGGCGGGTTCTTCCCGATCTGGCGCCCACCGTTGGATTCGATTATTCCGAAACGCGCATGTCCTCGGCCCCGTACATCACTCTTCCCAAATCGTGGGAGGAATATCTCGGCTCGCTGGATGCCCATGAGCGAAAGGAAATCAAACGCAAGCTCCGCAACGCCCAGACCAAGGCGAACCTGGGATGGCGAACGCTCAACACCGAGGAGGAAATCCTCCCCGCGCTGGAGCGGGCGATGTCGGCCATGCGGCAGGCGGAATCGCCCAAGGCTGATTTCACGGATGAAGTTCTCGTCGGGTTCCTTCGCCGGCTCGTGCCCATCCTTGCCCGGCAGGGCGATTTCTATGTGCAGGAACTGTGGCTGGAGAACACGCCGTCGGGCTGGCTGCTGTGCCTGCGTTCCGCTCGCGGGCCGATGATTTACAACACCAGCTACGATTTCGCCAAGCGTCAATTGAGTCCGGGCATCGTCTGTTTCAGTCTCGCCTTGCAGGACGCGATTTCGGAGGGGGCTTCGGTTTTTAATCTTCTTCGGGGCGCCGAGGAATATAAAAAACGGCTGGGCGCGCACGACCTGGAGCTGTTCAAGGTTCAGTTGCTGCGAAGTTAATCAGAATCACATCAATTGCGTGACGTTTAATCGGTGATCGATTTCTGGCAAGAAATAACTTCTGACAGGGGAATATTGTCTATAATATGTGGTTATCGGACGATGTTTGGGCAAAATTGGCCGAGTGGACCGGCGTGGTGTATATCCATCTAGGTGACTTCCGCCTGCGAAGCAGATGAGGGTTTCGCGCGCGGGCAGTTTTTTTAACAATCGGCCGCCTTCGCCACGGAAGGTATTCGCAGCCGCGGGATTGAACGAATAGAGCCACCTGAGGTCGGAAAACCGCAATGGTTGAGCGGACGCTTCATATCTCTTCTGCGCGCGCCTCCGGCGAGGATCGCTTTGATCGCTTCCGACTGATCGGATGGTGGGACCAGTCCAAACTCTCGGCGGCCAAGGTTCTGGTCGTGGGCGCGGGAGCTCTGGGCAACGAAATCGTCAAAAATCTGGCCCTCCTGGGCATCGGTAATATTCTGGTGGCGGACATGGACCGGGTGGAGAACTCGAACCTTTCGCGGTCGGTTCTTTACCGGGAATCGGACAACGGCCGGTTCAAGGCCGACGTCGCGGTCGCGGCGGCGAGCGCCATCTATCCTGAAATCCGTGCTCACGCTTTCAATGGAAACGTGGTTCACGATCTGGGCATCGGCGCTTTCCGATGGGCGGACGTTGTGATCGCCGGCCTGGATAATCGGGAGGCCCGGCTCACGATCAACCGGCATTGCCAGAAGGTCAACCGACCCTGGATCGACGGCGCGATAGAGACCATCGCGGGGACGGCGCGGGTTTTCCTTCCGGGCGACGGGCCTTGTTATGAATGCACGATGTCGCAGACGGATTGGAAGCTGCTTCAGGCCCGCCGGTCCTGCAATCTGCTGAACCGTTCGGAAATGGAACAGGGAAAGACCCCCACGACGCCGACCATCGCATCGATCATCGCGGCGGTGCAGTGTCAGGAGGCGGTCAAGCTTTTGCACGGGATGCCGATCATCGCCGGGCGCGGGTGGGTTTTCGAGGGGATGTCGGCGGATTCTTATCTCGTCGAGTATCAGCGCAAGGACGACTGCCTGAGCCACGAGACGCTGAAAGAGATTCACGCGTTGGATGCCGGAGTGGACGATCTGCCGATCGGGGATTTGCTTTCCGAAGCGCATCGTCTGTTGCCCGGCTCGCAACTGGAACTGAGCCGCGACGTGCTGCAATCGCTGGATTGCCCGCGTTGCGGCCAATCGGAAGAGATGTTTGTGTCGCTGGGAAAAGTGCGCGCCGACCAGGCGCTTTGCCCGAATTGCCCCGGAGTTCGCCGGGAGGTCAAAACTTTTTTCCAGATCGGGAAGGATCGGGAATTCATGGCCAGGACGCTGGGCCAGATCGGCGTTCCGCCGCTGGACATCGTCATTGCCAGACAGGGTGAAGAGGCGATCGGCTTCGAGATGGCTGCCGATCGAAAACGTGTTCTTGGACCCCTTGCTCTCGATTCGGAGGCCCTGTCATGGGAGTAGTAGAGACGTTGGAGAAACAGACGAATTTCTGTGGTGGAATTGATTTCGGACATCTGCGGCGGGTGAAGATCGGCGAGCTGAAAGGCGCTCGCATCGCCGCGTTCCAATTCATTATCCGCCAGTCCGTGCTGAACCGCGTTCGCGTCCATGGCGATTCATCGCCCCGCGCGGAAATCTGCGGTGTTCTGGTCGGCGATGTCTATCGCGATGAGATCGGCGCTTTTGCCCTCATCGAACATGTCATCGAAGGCCAGTCATCCACCAGCAGCGCCGGACAGGTCACTTTCACGGCCGATACCTGGCAGCACATTCAGGTGCTGATGGACAAACAATATCCCGATCTGCGCATCGTCGGGTGGTATCACACGCATCCGGGGCACGGAATTTTCCTTTCGGACATGGATATATTCCTGCACGAAAGCTTCTTTGGCCTGCCCTGGCAATGCGCGCTGGTCTACGATCCCCGAAGCGGCGAACAGGGAATCTTCAATGCTCACCAGGGCAAATCGGAACATCTGGAATTTGTGATCGAAGCCGACGAGGCGGCACTTGCCGACCGCTCGCGGTCTGCCGATTCCCACACCGCGGTTCCCGCCGCCCCCCCCGAAGCCCCGACGCCGGCTGGTAAAGGAGGCAAGTATCCCCCCTCTTATCCGCCTAAAAACCGCTTCTGGTCGCTGATTGGACGGTTTTTTCTGGCAATCATCGGGCTTCTGCTGTTTACTTGCATGGGTGCGCTGCTGGGCCTGCTCATTCGGGTACAGCATATAAGCCTTCCTTACTGGATTCAGCGCATGGCCGGTGGGTGAATTCTTCCGCTCCAAAGGACTGGTGCGAGACTAAAATTAACCGCGGACAAGGGCCATCGCTGGATTGACGGCCATGCGTGACGGCGTTTTTTGGCATTTGCATGGCAAGCCTGGTCATTCATTCTGAACAGCCGATTCAGGCGGGTTCGTTTTCGCGCCGAGTCCTGATCGGAAGAAAACCATTCAACGGTGTTCAACTCGGCCAGCGGATCGTTTCGCGCATCCACGCCTGGATCGATAAGGACGGCGATTCGTTTTACATCCACGACGCGCGCAGCCGGGGCGGCACGTTTCTGAATTCCAAACGCACCGACGGCAAAGTGATTCTGCACGATGGCGACGAAATCAAAATCGGCGTCTCGAAGATGACGTTTCACGATTCCGACGAGTTGCCGGAAGGGTCGATCGTTTTCAACATCTCGCCGGAAGGGACGAATCCGGATTTTGCCGATCCGGGACTTCTAATTGCCTGCGAAGGCTGCAGGGCTCCGATGTGGGTGCCGGCGACGATGGCGGGGGCGTTCGGCAGGTGCGCGATCTGTGGGGGCCCGATCACCGTTCCGGGCGAGCCCGCCTCGGGGATTCGCCGTCCGCTGACCCCCAATGATTCCATCGTGGACATGCCCGCCATTTCAGCGGAGGATCTTGGCGATGCGGCGCGGCCGATGGCGCTGGCGGCTGATTTTCCCCAGCCGCGTCCCAACCCCGCGGCGAGGGATTGCGCCATCTGCCAGAGTCCCATACTTTTCGGTGATGCGACCCATCAATGCGCCAGTTGCTCGCAGACGTATCATGCCGAGTGCTGGAATGAGAACCACGGATGCGCCGCCTACGGCTGCCCGGAGGTGGGATCGCTGGACCCGGCGCCGGTGGCGGTCGCGGTCGGCGCTGGTTCCATCCCCGTGGATCTCCCCGTTGCGGCGAAAACGGAAATTCCGATTTCGACCATCAAGGAACCGCAGGGATTTCCCTGGGAGTTCGCCCTGCTCGGCGGGAGCGTGTTCGGCACGATCATCGGGGCGTTTTCGTTCGGATTGCCGGCCCTGCTCGTGGGAATCGCATCGGCAATCTATGCCAGGCGGCGCGGCGATGGCCCGCATGGGCTGGCGACGCTGTCGGCTGTGATTTGCATCATCGGAGTCGCCTGCGGGGTCATTACCAGCAGCATCATCTTCAACGTTCCGCTGTGGAGAAGCCGATGATACGCTTCTGCTGCCCTGGGTGCGGCCGAAAATTCAACGTTCCCAATCAGTACTCCGGCAAGCAGGCCAATTGCAACCATTGCGATCAGATGATCGTCGTGCCGGAACCGATTGAGATCGCCCCCGATACTCCACCGGCAAGGTTGCCGCCCGCGCCGATCGGAAAGCTGCCCGTGCGCACCCGGCGGCTGCACGCCGATTTTCGCCAGATGCACGAGGCGTTCGCGGAGGGGGCCTTGATCCGGATCGTGCAAACCACGGGTGATCCGGCGGAAGTTTATAAAATCGAATTCAAGGTCCGCGGCATCGAATCGATCCAATCAAAAAAACCGATGCTGCGCGAGCGGCACATCGCGGAAATCCGGCTTCCCAGCGATTATCCCCGCCTCGCGCCGGCGTGCCGGATGATTACGCCGATCTTTCATCCCAATATCGACGATTCCGCGATTTGCGTCGGCGATCATTGGGTCGCCGGGGAACATCTCACCGACCTGGTCATCCGCATCGCGCAGATGATCGCCTATCAGGCGTACAATATTAAAAGCCCGCTCAACGGCGAGGCCGCGATGTGGGCGGACCTGAATCCGCAGTTGTTTCCGATCGATGCGCGGGACTTTTATCCGGCGATGGCGGCTTCGGCAAAGTGATGCGTCAGGCGGGCCAGCCTTTCAGCGCCAGCATCGTCCAGACGCCGAACGCGAGCAGGCTGACGATGAGAACGAGATAGAGCCACTGCATGAAGCGGTCGAATTGCGCGGTTCTGCGTGAATCGCGGCTCAGGAATTCCAGGAATCGCATGCGCTTGGAGATGCTGCCGTGACACCAGCTTCGCGCGGCGACGGGGATGTTGTTCACGGCGGCCACGCGTTCCAGGGCCGAGCAGAAAACCGCGGCTCCGTGACGGCCGACGATGGAAACACCGTGGGCGGGAGGCGGATCTTCGATGATGGCCGTCCCGGCGGTCTGGAAATGTTCCGCTGGCAACGCCGGCGCGGGGGTGGGAGCAAGGGCGGCGGCGCCCTGAATCGCGCGGGCGGCGAAGACATCGGCCTGCCTTTCGAACTTCCGGCTGATGTAGCCGAAGACCAGCGCGAAAACACCGATCGCCGCCCCCAGCATGATCGCCAGCTGCAATGAATCCGCCAGCCAGACGTGCTGTCCCTGAAGCGACGCGATGAAATCGGCCAGCATCTGCCCCGGACCGGCCAGCACGAACATCATTGCGACCATCGCGGCGATCAGCCAATAGAGATGACGGTGCGTGACGTGACCGATCTCGTGGGCGAAGATCGCCTCGATTTGTTCATCGTGCATCGTCTCCAGAAGCAGATCGCTGATCAGCACATAGCGGAAACGGGGGATGAATCCCATGACGGCGGCGTTGCCCATCTGGTTTTGAGTTTTCCACAGCAGAACATCGTGGAAGCGGACGCCGTGCCGCCGGGCGATCTCGAACAGGCGGCGACGCAGCGGACAATCGGGAAGGGTCTCGCAATGCAGCACGCGGCGCAGAAGCTCCGGGCTGAAGATCAGGAAAATGAGCAGCGCGGGCAGCGTGATCAGCGATTCGCCGATTTCCTGCCGGTGGGCAAGAATCGGAATGTGCGCGAAAATCGGCGGCAGGATCAGCGACAGCAGATCGTGCAGCGTCAAAAGCAAAATCGCCGGCGCGATCGTGAAGAGAAGCTGCAACCGAAGGTTCACGATAAAATATTTGCCAAACGACGGCGGCGGGTGCAGCGGGAGATTTTCGTTGAGCTGAATCAGGATGTTCTGTTCGCGCAGGGCGCGATCGGCCGGGAACTGCGCCCACCATAGCCCCATCCAGGCCAGAAAAGAGGGCAGACATCCCAGAATCAAACCGGGCATATCGATCGGCAAACCGCCGAGCGGAGTTTTCTCCAGTGCGCCGGCGATCACATCTTTCCATCCGAGGGCGAATACCCCGACGCCGAGCCAGACCGGTATCAGGATTCGGCTGGCATAAATGACGGTGTTGAACCGGCGAAGCCGTCGCTGAACGTTGTTGAAGTGCGCCGAGCGCGCGACGTGGCGGCTCCACGCGGCCAGGATGACGACCAGAGCGATATAAAATCCAAGAAAAAGCGCGGATGCGGGCAACGGATTCAATCCAAGAACGGCGGCCGTGGCCGGACTGGACATCCAGATCACAAAGATCAGCAAGGGTAGGAATCGCGACATCTTCTATTCTATCTCAATCAAACTATCGAAGTTCCGCTGGGTTGTCGAGAATTTTTTGAGGGGCCGGCGGTTTGAGAAGCGAAAAAATCATTCATCCTGTGCCGGGCCGGAGGTTTGTTCGGCTCGGAAGAAATCGCGGGCGGTGGCGGCGCAAATCAGGGACAGAAGAAGAATCGCCGGGATCAGGCGGATCGCCAGCCGGGAGGCGCTTCGGCGCGTTCGCATGACGGGAATGTCGCCGATCAACGCCAGGAGCGGTGTGGCCAGGAGCAATGCCGCCAGAAGCTGCTGCGCGCCCGTCAGAGTGTCATCGGTATAAAAATATCCGTGGACCAGCAGCAATTGCAGAATCGCCACGATCATTTGCGCGAAACCGCGCGAAAATGAAACCCTGCGGCTGATCGCGGCCAGTACAACACCGGCCATCGAGATCAGCGCCAGTGATCCCGCCAATGCGCCGGAGCTTTGGATGTGCCAGCCGAGCGCGAGCACGATTGCGCCAGCGCCGCTCATCAACATGAGCAGCAGCGGGGCGGTGATTCCGGAGGCGCGGTCGGCAAGGTTTTCAAATAGGAGAAACCAAATCACGGTGATCAGCGTTGAAAGATCGATCCACATTTCGGCGCTGGAGGCCGGTAGGGAGTTTGGACTCTGGCGGCCCAGCATCAGCCTAACGGCGATTCGCCAGAGAATCACCAGGACCAGGAGACGAAGCCAGATCGGCGGCTTTGCAAGTGAGTCGGCAAGCGTCAAAATACCGGCGATGATGGCGAAATAAAACGGAAGATAAACGACATTCGCGGTTGGGGGCCAGCCGATTCGCGGTTCGACGACGGAGTATGTAATGCCGAAGGCGACGGCGATGAGCGGCCCGAAGGTCCAGCGGGCATCGGCCGAGAATTTCCAGGCGAGTCCCGCGAGGATCGCAACCATCACGGCGGGCGCGAGGAAGCCCCCCAGGATTTGCGGCAATGAAAAAGTCATCGAGTCAGAACTTTATTGGGGGACCGCTTCGATGGCGACGACGATGTGAATCTCGTTGCCAATGATCGGTTCCGGATCGGCGGTCATTCCAAAGTCGGCTCGATTGATTTTGAAATCGGTCCGGAAACCGGTATGGGTTTCGCCTCTCATGCCGGGGCCGGAGCCGGTGAACTCCATCGGGACGGTGATGGATTTGGTTACGCCGTGGAGCGTGAGGTCGCCGGTGACGCTCATGGTGGCGTCGCCGGTTTTAGTCACGCTGGTGCTCTTGAAGGTCAGCGTGGAGAACTGCTTCACATCGAAGAAATCGGGGCCTTTGAGATCTTTATCGCGATTGGCGTTGCGGGTGTCGATGGAGTCGGCATCGACGCTCAGATCGAAGGCGGTCTTGGTCAAATCGCTCGGATCGTAGGAGACCGCTCCGGTGGGGCCGGCGAAAGTGCCGTAAACATATCCGGCTCCGAGGTGATGGACATCGAAGACGACGAATGAATGGACCGGATCGGCTTTCAGATCGTCGGCACGGGCCACGGATGAAAGCGCCAGTCCACCAACCAACACCGCCAACACAGTCAATAAACGATTCATGAAAAAGCTCCTTCCCCAAAGGGGATTAAATTTTAGTTCAGTTCAAGGCAGATCGAGCAGGATCAACTCAGCGTTGCCGCTCGCGTCGCTGGGCGCTTCGATGGATAACCGGGCCTCCTGATCGATGCGGGCCTGATCTCCGGCGGAGAAGGGACTGCCGTTCAATACGATCTTGCCGGATACCACAAAGAGATACGCCTTCCGCCGGGCAGCCAGATTATGCGTCACATGATCTCCGGGCCGCAAGGTCGAAAGATAGATGGCGGCCTGCTGATCGATCCGCAACGTGCCCGGGATATCTCCGCCGGAGACGACCGGCAAGAGCTTTCCAATGCGCGCTGTGGGTTCGAACTGTTTCTGCTCCCAGCGCGGAGGATTGCTTTTGTGGCGGGGGATGATCCAGATTTGCAGCAGCCGAAGCGGCTCCGTGGGCGAGTTGTTGTGCTCGGCATGAACGATGCCGGTGCCGGCGGACATGACCTGGACTTCGCCCGGATGGATGATGCCGGAATTTCCCAGGTCGTCCTGATGGCGAAGCTGGCCCTGGTAGACGACGGTGACGATTTCCATGTCGTTATGGGGATGGAGATCAAACCCGCCGCCGCCGTGGATGGTGTCGTCGTTGAAGACGCGCAGGGCGCCCCAGTTCAGGTTCCTGGGATCGTAATAATCGCCGAAGGAAAAATGCCAATGGGCATCCAGCCAGCCAAACTGACCGTGGTGACGTTTGCTTGAGGGAATCGTGCTGATCATAAGACCTCCCATTAATCTGTTACCACAGTATATGTGATAACAATTGTTGTGTCAAGGGTCTTTTGGTTGTTCCACCTGATCGCAGACATGTTCCAGCAGTTCGACGAGTTCAGTCAGGCGCTGGGGTTGGAGGTTTGCGAATATCTTTCGGTTCATCTCGGCGACGACCGGGTCGAGTTCCGCCAGCAGTTTCGAGCCGGGCGGGGTAATGAGGATATGGACCACCCGGCGATCGTCGCGTTGCCGCTGACGGGTGAGGAGGCCGCGAGATTCCAGACGATCCAGCATGCGGGTCAGATCGGCATCGCGCGTGATCATTCGGCGCGCAATCTCCTGACACGCAATCCCTTGCGGCGAAACACCGCGGAGAATCCGCAGGACGTTATATTGCGTGGGGGTTAATCCGCCGGATTTGAGCGCCGTTTCGCAAAACCCCATCAGCCGGTCCGCCGTCCGAAGCAGGTGGAGGGTGGCTTCCTCCTCAAGGGAGGCGAAGGGACCAGATTTACCAACCTCTTTTTTCAGTTTCCCGGACATGTCCAATCAACAATATTTGTCTCAACAGATATTGTCAATACGACTTAAAGGTTGATAATTTGGATAGGTTTATTTATGCCGTCCAGTTATTTACTATGTTAGTTAAAATACCCAAATTAACAAAGTAGCAGGTCAATATGACCGATGGTTGTCTCAGCCGGAAATTTACAAGGAGAGCACACCTATGAGTCACATGTCGATTATGAAGCGCGAGACGCGAGAAGCAATTTCCGCCAAAAAAGGAGCTGAACGGAGGGAGCATAGGCGGCACGACATGGAGATTCAGGACATTGCGGTCGATCGCTGGGATGGCGGTCGGCGCTCGGGCAAAAACTTCGGCCGGATCGTGGACCTGTCGGCCGGAGGTCTGCGCATCCGAACGAGCCAGGAGGATGTCAAGCCGGACAATCAAATCCGCGTGCGTCTGGAGTTGCCGGCGTATGCGGGCATCAGCCCGTTTATCAAATCACAAGAGAAGGGGCTGGCTCCGAAGAATGAATGGGTCGGCTGGATGACTGTCAACCGGGTCGCCAAGATCGGCAAAGAAGAGTACGACGTTGCCGGCCGACTGATCGATATGGATGAAATCGACCGCGGCATGTTGGGCTTGTATCTGTCGACACAACCTTTGGCGGCGTAGCGGCGGGCAATCGACCGCTCAACGAACAACCCCACCGGCCCCCGGGTTCTTCACCTTTCCGACCTGCGGGCCGGTCCTTTTTTGATCGTGGGGCGCACCGCAGGATTGCTATCCTGCGGCTTTGAAGGGCGCCTTAATGGCCAACGACCAGGATCGTGAATGAGCCGGGTATCGGTGGCGGGCCGCGCCGCCGGCCGCCGGTTGGGGACGGCTGGGTGGAGGGGCTCTGGAATTTCGCGGTGACCAGCAGAATATTTCCGGTTTTGGAATCCAGGGCGCAGGTGCGGGCGCCGAATTTCGTTTGAACGTTTTGTTCCACGGCGAAGCTGGTGGGGCTTTTTTCCTTGATGACCGTCAAAGTGCCGTCGCCGTTGGAGCTGAATGCTTCCATCGTGTCGGGGTTGAATGTGCCGGCGTCAACGCGATCCCCGATGGGAAGGGTTGCGAGGATCTTGCCGGTATCGGCATCCAGCACCGTAGCCGTGCCGTTGCCGCGGAAGGAAAAGATGCGGTGGTTTTTGGCGTCCAATCCCAGTCCGGAGGGGCCATCGCCATCGCCGAGCGGGTATCGAGCGGTCACTTTCATCGCGGCCGGATCGACGACAACCACCTCGCTGGTGCTTTCCAGATTAATGTAAACGTGTCCTTGGCCGTCGCTGGCGCCCTGTTCGGGCTCGCCTCCGAGATCGATCGTTCCCACCACGGCGCCGTCGGCGGCGTTGATGACCGTCTCATTCGGATCCTGGTGGCTCTCAACGAATACATGTTTGGTCATCGGCTCGAAAAAGATTCCATCCGGTGAGCCGGTGACGGGGATCTTCTTGATGACCTGCAAGGTCTTGATGTCGAACATTGTCACGGACGGATCGCCGCGATTGCTGGTAAAGCCGTGGCCCGATTCGTTGTCGATTGCCACACCATGGACGCCGTTGGTGTCCGGAATCTCGCCGACCTTCTGAAGCGAATCGACATCATAAACATCCGTTCGGGTAGATCGTGGAACGTAAAGCCGGCGATTGTCGGAATCGACGGTTACATAATCCCATCGCCCGTCACCGCCGACGGTGACGGCTTTGAGCAGCTTGTAAGGACCGTCATCCGCCAGGGCGGCGGAGCAGATCAAGGCGAATCCAATCATCAATCCCAATTTCAATTTCATAATGTGTGTCCCCATGGTGAAGTTCCCCGCAATGATAAGGAAAAATTCCGATTTCGGATAGACGTGGCTTTGCCTCAGGGGGGTGTGGTCCGGCGGGTTGTGAAGTCCGGAGGAGGATTTTTATCGTTACGATTCTCGTGCCGTCCGAGTTCCCTGGCTCGATTACGAGAAATGGCTGCCGCTGTGAACACCGCCGGCTGGCCTGTCAAAGTTCGGGACTGCCTTTTGCAACCGGGACAAATACCGAGTCCCCGCCTTCGGCGGCTTGTCTGTCGGAGTTTCGAACTCGAGTTCGACCTCAACCGTCCGCACAGCCCCGCTTCCCGACCTCCCCTGGGCATTGCGGCAACGCGACCGCTGCGCAATTGAGAGCGGGAGGTCGGACAAGCGGGCGTGACTTGACGGTTGAGGGCGAACTT
>Ga0302325_10008055_pt1 | contig 23254 bp, 18 predicted proteins | sample Palsa_T0_2_FD_201948 | JGI IMG/M metagenome (GOLD analysis project Ga0302325, IMG submission 201948) | Peat permafrost microbial communities from Stordalen Mire near Abisko, Sweden - Palsa_T0_2 | ecosystem: Environmental > Terrestrial > Soil > Palsa > Peat permafrost | place: Sweden: Abisko... | reverse complement strand
GGGCAGTTCAGCAGGCCGAGGGGCTGCTCGGTGCGTTTCCGCTCGCCAAGCTCGGGATCAGCGCGCTCGAATCAGAGCTCGACTCGAAGGGACTTGACTACCAGACCGACATCGAGCCCCTGTTCGGCAATCCGGTCGCAGTCGGCCTGCTGCAGGTTCCGGGTGCCGCCTCGCTGTCGGGGGCGAACTACCTCGTGGTCTGGGTCACGAAGAGCGCCGCCAGGCTCGACGCGTTCGTCAAGGGATTGCCGGGTGTCACCTCGGCGGGGACGTTTGACGGTGCAGCGCTATATCGGGTGGGAGGCGACGCAATCGCGGCCGATGGGTCGACAGCGGTCCTGGCCGCGTCTACCGCGTCGATCGACACGGCGCTGAGTCGCCATGCTCACAGCGGTGGGATCAGCGCCGCCGACTTCTCGAGCGCGATCGGGAACCTCCCTCAGAACACCTTGGTGCAGGCCTTCGGCAGCCTCAGCGGGGCTCTGTCGGGGCCGAGGGCCGCGACAGCCCGCGAGATCCCCTGGCTCGCGGCGATTCGCGGCTACGCCGCTTCGATCAGTGCCGGGAGCGCCGGCCTCACGGTGCAGTTCCGGATCGACACCTCCGGCGGCGCGCTGACCAGCTCGGAGCTGCCGATCTCCGGTGGGACCTCGGCTCCCGCCCTGGCGGGGACGCTTCCGATCACGGTCGGCCTGCGCGATCCCGCACAGAGCTTCGACTTCATCTTGGCCGCCCTGCAGGCTGTGGACCCGGCCACCTACCACGAGTTCGTGAATGGCGACAACGCCGCCAAGCGCGAGACCGGCTATGACCTGCAGACCTTCGCCGCGCTGCTCACCGGCAACCTGATCATCCAGAGCGACACGCGTACGACGATGGGCAGAGCCGACGTGAGCGACGCGGCGAGCGCCGCCAAGCAGCTGGCCCTACTACCTCGGTTCGTCAGCGCCACCCACGCGCCGCACGCGGTCACGAGGACGTCCGGCGGCTTCTATTCGATCAAGGAGTCTGGTGGGCGCTCGCTCAACCTGGGACTCGTCGGCAGCGAAGTCGTCGCCGGCCTGGCCACGCCCGCGCAGCTTCGGGCATTCGCCCACGCGCCGACCACGCCGGCCACCACGCAGGGCTCGCTGGCGTTCCGGATCAGTCTCCTCGATCTGCTGCGGATCGTGATCAAAAGCGCACCGAACTCGATCATCCAGTCGGTCCTCTCGAGCCTCGGCGACATCACCGGCTCTGCCACCGCCGGTACCGGCGCGCTGACCGGGAGCCTGTCGCTCGGCGTCAAGTAAGTCGGACCCAGGACCCGCTCAGCCGCCCCACCCGAGCCGGCGTAGCAGCTCGAGCGCACCGCGCTTGGAGAGCGGCTCGTTCAAATTGCCGCACTTCGGCGACTGGACGCAGGACGGGCACCCGGTCGCGCACGGGCACTCTCCGATCAGCCGTCCCGCGTCGCCCACCAGCCGATCGAACTCGTCGAACCCACGGCGCGTGATCCCGATGCCGCCGGGATGACCGTCGTAGATGAAGATCGTCGGGCCGCCGGTCTGCGGGTGAGCGTTCGTCGACAGCCCGCCGATGTCCCACCGGTCGCACATCGCGATCAGCGGGAGGACGGCGATCTGCGCGTGCTCAAGCGCGTGCAGGGCGCCGAGCAGGTGCTCGGCGGGGAACGGCTCGGCGTCGATCAGCCCGTCGAGCTCGAACCAGAGGGCGCGGGTCGAGAACTCGACCGTTGGCAGATCGAGCGCCTTGAAGTCGATCACGACATGGTCCTGCAGGCCCTTGCGCTGGTAGCCGAGCACGGTCTCAGAGACGACGACGGCGCCGAACGAGAGGGTGACGCCGAGCGCGTCACGGCGGTCGTGCAAGCGCTCGATATAGGTGAAGCTCTCGCGTTTGGCCTGGGTGAAGTAATCGCCGGTGAAGGGATCGAGGAGCACGCGGCGCGCGTCGAGATCGAGTGCAACCACCTCGTAGGAACGCCCGAGGTGCAGGTAGATCGCTCCCTCATGAACGGTCGAGTACGCCCTCGCTGCCTCGATCTGGCCGAGCAGCTCGCCGGAGCCGACGTCGATCAGCGCGAATGAGTCAGGCGACGAGGAGCGCAGCGCGACGCGCGCCGCCGGGTAGTCATCGGCCCGCCTCGGGACGAACCCGGTCGCGCGCTCACGAAGCATCCCGGCGGCCGTGAGCTGCTCGGCATGTTCTCGCCACCCCGTTCCGAGGACGCCGGCGTCCTGATCGCTCAGCGGCGCCTCGTGCGCGGCACACAGCAGATGCTCGGCGTAGATCTGCGGGCTCTCGTGGTCGAGGATCGCGGCCTCGACCGGCCGGCGGAGGAACTCGTCGGGATGCCGACAGAAGAACTGGTCGAGCGCGTCCTCGCCGGCGAGGAAGACGGCCAGGCCGCGACCGCGCCGGCCCGCGCGGCCCCACATCTGCCGCAGACTCGAGACGGTGCCCGGGAAGGTGACGCAGATCGCGGCATCGAGCGAGCCGATGTCGATCCCGAGCTCGAGCGCGTCGGTGGCAACCACGCCGAGCAGCTCTCCGGCGCTCAGCCGCTGTTCGAGCTCGCGGCGCTGCTGAGGCGTGTAGCCGGCGCGGTAGGGCACGATTCGCTCCGCGAGGTCGGACCGGCCCGAGCTGTTCAGGCGATCGACGGTGTGTCGAAGGATCAGCTCGACGCCGCGGCGTGACTTCATGAAGCAGATCGTCCTGGCGCCCTCGAGCACCAGGCGCTCGAGCAGCTCGGCGGCCTCGGCGAGCGGTGAGGCGCGAAGGCCGAGCTGCGTATCGAGCAGCGGCGGGTTCCACATTGCGACGGTGCGCTCGGCCGCCGGCGCCGTGTCGGCGTCGACGAGAGTTATGCCCTCCAGCCCGGTCAGCCGCTCGGCCAGCTCGATCGGGTTGGCGATCGTCGCGCTGGCAAGCAGAAAGCGCGGCTCGGTGCCATACCGCGCGGCGAGGCGCCGCAGCCGCCGCAGGACGTTCGCGACGTGCGAGCCGAAGACGCCCCGGTACACGTGAGCCTCGTCGATCACGACGAACGCAAGGTTCGCGAACATCTCTGCCCACGCAGCGTGGTTGGGCAGGATCCCGACGTGGAGCATGTCGGGATTCGTCAGGATCAGGTTGCTTCGCTTGCGGATCGCCGCCCGCTCCCCGCGAGGGGTGTCGCCGTCATAGATCGCCGCCCTGATCTCCGCCCCCATCCCAAACGCGTGCAGCGCGCGCGCCTGATCCTGCGCGAGCGCTTTCGTCGGATAGAGGTACAGCGCCCGAGCGTGCCGGTCCAGGCAGAGCACCTCGAGCGTCGGCAGCTGAAAGCACAGTGACTTCCCCGAGGCCGTCCCCGTGGTCACGATCGTGGGCCCCTCGAACGCGGCTCGTAGCGCCGTCTCCTGATGCTGGTAGAGCCGTTCGATCCCGGCGTGATCCAGAGCGGCGAGAACACGCGAGTCCAGATCATCGGGAACAGAACCAAAGCGCGCGGAGCGCGCCTCATAAACACTTTGGTGGAGGACCCGCTCATCGCTGAGGAGAGAAGCCCAAGGCTCAGCGGAGCGAGTCGCGGTCACGAGGCGAGTATGGCGGCCCGAGGCCACCGCGCTAGGGTCAACGCCCATGAAGTGCCTCTACGTGGACCTCGACGGCACCCTCCTCGGCCCGGGAGCCTCACTGTTTCGCGACACCCTTGGTCGCTTCAGTCTCGACAGCGTCCGTGCGCTCCAGGCTTGCGACCGCGCGGGGGTCGAAGTCGTGATCTACTCCGGCCGCCGTCAGAGCTCGGTGTTCGAGGCGGCACGCCTGATCGGCTCGTCGGCCTACATCTTCGAGATCGGCTGCGGCTTCGTGCTCGACGGCGAGCTCGAATGGCTGACGGACGGGCTCGAACCGCGCGAGGGGGAGTCGATCTTCGAGCAGATCAGTGCGACTGGGGCGCCCTCAGTGCTGCTCGAGCGTTATGCCGGTCGGCTCGAATACCACACTCCGTGGGCCGTCGGGCGCGAGGTCTCGCATCTGTTCCGCGGCCTCATCGATACGGCTGAGGCGAACGCGCTGGTAGCCGGGCGCGGGCTGCGGCTGATCGACAACGGCGTCATCCACGAGCAGGTCGGGGACATGTCGACCGTGCACGTCTACCACCTGATTCCGGCCGGGGCCTCAAAGGCTCGCGGCGTCGCTCGCCACATGCAGGCGCGCGGCTACGGGCGCGCGGACTGCATCGCCGTGGGCGACTCACGCGAGGACCTCGAAGCGGCGGAGGTGGTCGGTACGTTCTGGCTGGTGGCGAACGCGCCGGAGCGCGACCCGACGCTGCTGGAGGAGATCGCCGGGCGCGCCGGCGTCCGGCTGGCCGAGGGCGCCTATGGAGCCGGCGTCTACGAAGCCGTAGTCACGACGCTCGCCGAGCGTCGTTAGCGATCAGGTTACGCTCGGCTTCGTGGGCGTCCCCGACGGCCCATCCCAGCCGCTCGACGAGCTGCGCCGCGAAGTGCTCCGACTCCAGGTCGGAACGGCTCACCCGTTCGCGCAACATCACAGCTTCTTCGCCTTCTCGGCGGGCCGAATCGGCAAGCACGATTATCTGAGGCACCGCTTCCTCCTTCTTCTGGACGGTTTCCCCGTTCAGCTTGCCACCGCCGGATGAGGGTTCAGTAAACATCTCGTATCTATCCTGGCTATGTCGTGTGAGCGCGCCTGCGCAGTCGCTCGCGCAAGCGCCGCCAAAAGCCCAGACGCACCGCCGGCCGCCAGCGGGCGGGTGGTGGCACCGTCGCGCGCACCAGCGCGACCCAGTCCTCGAGTGGCAACTCGCCGGCGATCAGGCGCCCGAGCGCGGCGGTCACGGGAGCGTCGATCCCGGCGGCGGCGAGCGCGCGGGCGAGCAGGGGGACCGTCTCGAGTGCTTCGACCGCCTGCCCGACGCGGGCGGGAATGTCAGCCGAGGAGACCCCTTGCGCGAGCAGCTCGCCGGCGCGCCGGTTGCGGCTCTGGGGCGCGAGCGCGGTGGCGACGAGGTCACCGGTGCCTGCGAGGCCGATCAGCGATTCCGGGCGTGCGCCCTGCTGCTCGGCCCAGCGCCAGATCTCCAGGAAGATGTGACCTGCGGCGGCGCCGGCGGCGTTCAGGCCCTGTGACTCTGTTGCTCCGGCGGCGAGCGCGGCGGCGTTCTTCGCCGTCCCGGCAAGCTCGACACCAACCGGATCATTGGACTCCTCGCACACCACACCGGCCCGGATGAACACGCCCGCGAGCGCGGTCGCGAGCGGCTCGGCAGATGATGCGGCGACCAGTCCTGCCCCTTCGCTGACCATCTCGCGTGCGTGCGCCGGACCACCGACGCAGGCGACACGATCGGCGCCGAAGCGCTCGCGCAGGAGAGCCGTTGGCGGGCTGCCGTGCGGTGGAACGAGCCCTTTGGCGAGCGACACGACGGAAGCGCGCGGCGGCAGGCCCGCCGCCTCCAGTCCCTCGATCACCTCGTCGAGGCCGTTCGAGGGTACCCCGAGGAACACGTAGTCCGCGCGACTCAGGCCGGCGCTGACAGGCTCGATCCGCAGCTCGCGGGGTAGCTCGACGCCGGCGAGGTAAACGCGGTTCTCACGATCCTCCGCGAGCAGTTCGGCTTGCTCGGCGGTTCTCGTCTGGAGCGTCGTGCGGAGCCCGCCTCGTGCGAGCAGGACGGCGACAGCGGTCCCAAAGGAGCCGGCACCGACCACGACCGCGCGGCGCGAGCCCGGTGCGGGGAGGTGGATCGAGCGTCTGGGGGCTAATGGCATGGGTTGGGTGGTCGCTCGCTCGCTCGCGAGCGTACCGGGCTCGTGGTGGTGGGTCAGGGGCGGGTGGGGGCGAGCATCCCCACCCGACCCTGTCTCTCCACGCGCTGCCTTGGTGGCTCGGTGGCTTGCGGTGCCCAGCCCGTTGTTGGAGCGGGCGCTGTGCTTGCCTAGGTGTGGGTGCCGTTGCGGATGATGGCGGCCTGGCCCTGGCCGCCGCCGACGCACAGCGCGGCGACGCCGCGCCCGGAGCTGCGTCGTCGCATCTCGTGCAGAAGGGTGACCAGGATGCGGCCGCCGCTGGCTCCGATCGGATGCCCGAGCGCGATCGCGCCGCCATGCGGGTTGATCCGCTCGGGCTCGATCTTCAGCTCTTTCAATACCGCCAGCGATTGCGCCGCGAACGCCTCGTTGAGTTCGAACAGATCGATGTCGCCGAGCTCAAGCCCGGCGCTCGCGAGCGCTTTGCGAACTGCGGGGACGGGGCCGATTCCCATGATCTTTGGATCGACTCCAACCGAGGCGTAGCTCTCGACCGTCCCGAACGGCTGCAGGCCGAGCTCGTCGGCCTTCGATGCCGACATCACCACGATCGCCGCCGCTCCATCGTTGATCCCCGAGGAGTTGCCGGCTGTCACGGTTCCACCGTCGCGTCGAAACGCCGTGCGCAGCTTCGCCAACGTGTCGGCGTTCGTTCCCGATCGTGGAGCCTCGTCCTGCTCGACGCGGCGGGGGCCACCCTTGGCCGGCACCTCGATCGGCACGATCTCGTCGCTGAAGACCCCGTCGGCGATCGCCTGCTCGGCCTTCTGCTGGCTGCTCGCGGCGAATGCGTCCTGTTGCTCGCGGCTGATGTCGTACTGGTCGGCGAGGTTCTCTGCGGTGCTGCCCATGTGGATGTCGTTGAAGGCATCCCAGAGGCCGTCGTGGACCATCGAGTCGATCAGCTCGGCATCGCCCATTCGCGCGCCGAACCGTCCCGTCGGCATCAGGTACGGGGCGCGCGTCATGTTCTCCATGCCGCCCGCGACGACGATCTCGACGTCGCCCGCGCGGATCATCTGCGAGGCGATCGCGACTGCCTTGAGGCCGGATCCACACAGCATGTTGATCGTCGTCGCCGGAACCTCCTGCGGGATCCCAGCCGCGATCGCGACCTGTCGGGCGGGGTTCTGTCCGAGCCCTGCTTGCAGGACGCAGCCGAGCACGACCTCGTCGACTTGATGGCCGGCGATACCGACCCGCTCGAGCGCCGCGCGCACCGCATGTGCGCCCAGTTCGGTCGCCGGCACGTCCTTGAACTGCCCGCCGAAGCTACCCACCGGCGTCCGCACGGCGCTTACGATCACAGCAGATTCCATCACGGCCTCCTCGGCCAGGTACAAGATTCGATCCGTCTGAGCAGCATACGCTCACGGACCTTTGGTTCCAGGTGTATGGTGAATGTTCGCTCCGCTTCTTAATCCCGGCGGGCGATGAAGTTTCCGGCGGCCTCATGGCCGGTACCGGCGTATTGATCTCAGATGAGGTCACACCTTCAGGTAGGAGAGAGAATGTCCGCGACTGTCACACAGTCCCCATCGGGGATCGATCAACCCATCGCGCAGGCGGGGTGTCCCCCGACTGGTGGCGCCGGTTGCTCCGTTCGTGAACACGGAGAGTCGACATGAACCCGCCAACCGCCACCCCGGCCACCCACGTACCGACGGGAGAGGAGCTCGAGCGCAGGCTCGCCGAGCTGCTTCACCAGGACGTCTTCCCGCCACCCACATCCTTCGTCGCGGCAGCCGGTGAGAACGATGCGTCGGAGCGCGCGCGGGCGGACCTCGACCCGGAGGCGTTCTGGGCCGAGCAGGCGCGGGAGCTCCATTGGGATCATCCGTTCACGACGGTGCTCGATGAGTCGAACCCGCCGTTCTACAAGTGGTTCACCGACGGCACGTTGAACGTGTCCTATAACTGTCTGGATCGCCACGTCGAGGCGGGGCGCGGCAATCGTGTGGCCTTTCACTGGGCCGGTGAGGAGGGTGAGCAGCGCGCGATCACGTACGCCGCGCTGCACCGCGACGTGCAGCGGATGGCCAACGCGCTGAAGGACCTGGGGGTTCGCAAGGGCGATGTGGTCGGGATCTATCTGCCGATGATCCCCGAGGTCGTCGTTTCGATGCTCGCCTGCGCGCGGATCGGCGCGCCGCATAACGTCGTGTTCGGCGGCTTCGCGCCGGGGGCCGTCATGGAACGCATGGAGGTCTCGGGCGCGAAGGCGCTGATCACCGTCGACGGCGCGCGGCGCAAGGGCAAGACGGCGCCGGTCAAGGCCACTGTCGACGAGGCGATGGGCGACGTGTACTCGCCGGAGCACATCGTCGTCGTGCGCCACACCGGGGTCGATACGCCGATGAAGGCGGGCCGCGACGTGTTCTACGACGAGATCCTCGCGGCTGCCGATCCCGTCTGTCCGGCCGAGCCGATGGAGGCCGAGCACCCGCTGTTCATCCTCTATTCGTCCGGTTCCACGGCGAAGCCCAAGGGGATCGTGCACACGACCGGGGGCTACCTGACGGGCGTCAGCTCGACTCACCGGCACGTGTTCGATCTCGACTCCGACCGCGACGTGTTCTTCTGCTCGGCAGACGTCGGCTGGGTGACTGGGCATTCCTACATCGTCTACGGCCCGCTATGCAACGGTGCGACGTCGGTGATGTACGAAGGGGCCCCCGACTATCCGCACAAGGGGATCTGGTGGGAGCTGGTCGAGCGCCACGGCGTCACCATCTTCTACACGGCGCCGACCGCGATCCGCGCGTGTATGAAGTGGGGGGCCGAGCATCCGAACGCGCACGACCTCTCCAGCCTGCGGCTTCTGGGGACGGTCGGTGAGCCGATCAATCCGAAGGCGTGGCTCTGGTACCACGTCGTGATCGGCCGCGAGCACTGCCCGATCGTCGACACCTGGTGGCAGACCGAGACCGGCCAGATCATGATCTCGCCGCTCCCCGGGCTGACCGACGCCAAGCCCGGCTCGGCGACGTTCGCGCTGCCCGGGGTGTCGGCCGACGTGCTCAACGAGAGCACCGGCGAGAGCGTCGAGCAGGGCCAGGGGCTGCTGGTGCTGACTCGCCCGTGGCCGGGGATGCTCCGGACCCTGTACGGCGATGACGAGCGCTACGTCGAGACGTACTGGTCGCGGTTCGGGCCCAAGACGTACCTCGTCGGCGACGCCGCGATCCGTGACAAGGACGGCTACCTGTGGATCGTCGGGCGAATCGATGACGTGATCAACGTCTCCGGTCACCGCCTCTCGACCGCCGAGGTCGAGTCGGCAATCGTCTCGCACGAGAAGGTCGCAGAGGCGGCCGTCGTGGCGCAATCGGACGAGCTCACAGGCCAGGCGATCGTCGCGTTCGTGACCCTCAACGGCGACCTCGAGGGAAGCCCCGAGTACGAGGCGCAGATCCGCGCCCACGTGGCGGAGCAGATCGGCAAGCTCGCGCGGCCGAAGCGGATCCTGTGGACCGACGACCTGCCCAAAACCCGCTCGGGGAAGATCATGCGGCGGCTGCTGCGCGACATCGCCGAAGGGCGAGCGCTGGGTGACGTCACGACGCTGCGCGACCCGTCCGTGGTGGCCGAGCTCGAGCAGAAGGTCACCGCTGCGCAGGCCCAGGAGGACTGAGCGCGATGGCCGAGCATTCCAATCCATCGCCGTATGAGCAGGCGGAATCCCGCGCCGCGCGGGCGCTCGAGCAGCTCGTCGCCAAGCCAAGCTTTGGCGTGCTGCTGGCCCAGACCGCCGAGAACGTCGCAGCGATCACTCGGATCGGCTCCGACCTGGCCGACCTCGTGCTGCGCAACCTCAGGATCGCCGGGCGTGCCGACATCACTCGGCTCGCCCGGCAGCTGCACCGCACCGAGGACAAGCTCGAGCTCGTTCTGCAGGAGGTCGAGCACCTGAGCGACGAGCTCGCGCGCACATCGATGACTCGCACGCCGGTGGCTCGCACGCCGCCGGCTGCCTCACCGGCGCGCGCCGCGAAAGCTAACGGTGCGCGCGTGGAGCGGCCGAAGGCGGCGGCACCGTGAGCACCCTGCAAACGCTCGCCAAGCTGCCGAGCGCGACGGCCGAGTTCGCAAACGTGATCCTGACCGTCCCCGACGCTCGGATCGGGCAGACGCCCAGGGATACGGTCTGGACGCATCGAAACACGACGCTGTACCGCTACCGCTCTGACCAGCGCGAGCACACGGTCCCGATCCTGCTCGTGTTCGCGCTGATCAACCGCCCGGAGATCTTCGACCTCCGGCCCGGGAACTCGTTCGTCGAGTTCCTCCTCGCGAGCGGTTTTGACGTGTTCCTCGTCGACTGGGGCGTCCCCGACGAAGCCGACGCCGACATGGGGCTGGCGGAGTTCATCTGCGACGAGCTGCACTGGGCGGTACGCGAAACGCTCAGAGCCTGCGGCACCGACGAGCTCACACTGCTCGGCTGGTGCATCGGAGGGACGCTATGCGCGATCTACTGCGCGCTGCATCCCGCCGGCGCGGTCCGCAACGCGGTCCTGTTGACGACACCGATCGAGCCGAACCGCTCGCTCTACGCAAGCTGGGTCGGGCACGACGAGTTCGACGTCGAGCTGATCGCCGAGCGCTACCGCGTCGTGCCCGGGTCAGGGATCGATTGGGCGAACAAGCTGATGAAGCCGGTCACGAACTACCTGACCACCTACCGGCGACTGTTCCAGAGCATCCTGGGCGGCAACGACCCACGACTCGGCTACCAAGGAATGGCGAAGTGGGTCGCGGACAACCCGCCGTTTCCCGGCAAGGCCTACCGCGAGTGGATCACGTGGATGTATCAGGAGAACAAGCTTGTGACCGGAGGCGTGTATCTCCGCGGACAGCGCGTCGACCTGGCGCAGATCGAGCAGAACCTCCTCGTCGTGACCGCCGACGGCGATCACATCGCCCCGCCCGCGGGCACGATCCCGATCCTCGAACTGGTCGCGAGCGAGGACGTCACCCACTTGGAACGGCAGGGCGGGCACATCGGACTGATGGCCGGCTCGAAGGCAAAGCAGGAGATCTGGCCCGAGCTCGCAGATTGGCTTCGCGAACGCTCGGACAACTGACACGAGGAGAAACACATGGCTGTCACCACCATTCCCACCGCCTCAACTGTCAGGCGCCCGCGTCTGACCGGCCGCGTCGCGTTCGTTACCGGCGGCACCCGCGGGATCGGCGCTGCGATCAGCCATAGCCTGGCCGAGCAGGGCGCGTACGTCGCCGCCGGTTACGGCCGCGACAAAGAGACGGCAGAAGCATTCATCGGCGGGCTGACCGACCAGGGCCTGCAAGGCAGCGTCCACCAGGGCAACATCGGCTCGGCGGAGGATTGCCGGCGGACCGTGGCCGAGGTGATCGACGAGCGCGGTCGGCTGGACATCCTCGTCAACAATGCCGGGATCACGATCGACAAGACCGTCCTGAAGATGACCGACGAAGACTGGTACAAGGTGATCGCGGTCAACCTGTCGGGTGCGTTCTTCATGAGCCAGGCAGTCCTGCCGCACATGATCGAGCGCGGCTCGGGGCGGATCGTGAACATCTCCTCGATCATCGGTGAGATGGGCAACATCGGCCAAGCGAACTACGCCGCTTCGAAGTCGGGGCTGTTTGGGCTCACAAAGACGCTCGCGCTCGAGGCCGCACACCAGCTCAAGCGCGCCGGCAAGCAGGACGACGACGGGATCGGCATCACCGTTAACACCGTCGCTCCTGGCTTTATTGCCACCGAGATGCTCGCGCACGTCCCGGACAAGGTGCTCGACGGGATCAAGGCCAAGATCCCGGTGGGACGGCTCGGCCGGCCCGATGAGATCGCGCGGGTCGTGCACTTCCTCGTCGCAGATCAGTCCTCTTTCATCACCGGGGCAGTCTGGGGCGTCAACGGCGGGATGGATATGTGAGCAAGTCGACGACGGCGGCGGCGAGGTCGATGAGCCTGGGGTTGGACTCGCAGCTGGGCGCTCCGGTGGTGGTCGTCAGCTCCCGATTCGCGCGAGCTCGATCGCGACGACCAAGAACCAGGTGATCGATGACACGTAATAGAGCCGCTCGATGAGCCCGAAGATGGGTTGCAGCCGCGGGCCGATGATTGCAAGTCCCGTCGCGGTTGCGGTTCCGGTGATTACCCAGGGGAGCCAGCCGTCGACGAGTCCCTTGACTGCGTGCCAGGCGGCTTCGTGTCCTAGGGTTCCGCCGAGGCTCGAGGCCGCGACCGCGATCGAGGCGAAGATGGCGACCGCCAACACCATGTGGATGGTTCCCTTGACGGTCTGGAAGCGGCTGCCGGATTGATCGGTGGGAAAGAACGGGATCAGCACACGCGCAGCAGCGGACAGCAGCAGCATGGCGATCGCAAGCGTCGGCTTTGGATGATCGGACTGGGCGAGCGCGATTGCGAGCGCCAGGCCAGACACTGCGCCGGCGGTGGTGAATACCCAGAACGCGACCCTGTACCGGCCGATGGCGTAGTCGCTAACGGCAGCCTGGATCGGGTTGTAACCGGTCGAAAGCACGTGCAGCAGGACGAGGGCAACCGTCCCAATGGCCATCGCGACGGCGGCGATGATGCTCAGGGTCTCAACCATGTGTCCTCCTTGCAAGGTGAGGATGCGGCTGGGTGCATTGGGCCGGCGACCTCCGGGGTCGGAAACTGTCGGAAGTCAGATCGTGCTGCCGACCGAATCGTCGACCTCACGGTGGATGCCCTCACAGGGCACGCTAGCAGAACCTTGTGACCGGAAAATGAGTGTGTGACCCCACACTTCGTCGCAGCGAGCATCCCGCGTGCGACGAGATGCACGAGGCGCTGCGCACGGGCATGCCGGACCTTCGACAGACGCTTTCCTCGGCTTCGGATGCCGGGTCAGGGCTATGGCGTAGTGAACGTCTGGTTGGGGTAGGCCACGCGCTCGTCTCCGGTCTGGACGATCAGGGTGTATTCGTATGTCGTCGCGGGGGCGAGGCCCGAGACCGTGGCGCTGAGGGTGGCGTTGGCGCTGCCGGACACCGGTGCCGGGTTTGTCCAGTGCGCAAGGTTGCCGATCCCGTAGGCGAAGAAGTAGGTCGCCGTTGTCGAGCCCTCGGGGTTGACCGTACCGGTGAACGCGGCAGTCGTCGCGCCCGTCGCGGTCCCCGACGCGGCAGGAATGGTCGGCAGGGGGAGTGTCGTGAAGAGCTGGTCAGGGTAAGTGAAGGTCCCGACCGGACTCGTGATCGTGAGCGTGTAGTGATAGGTCGTGCCCGGCGTGAGGCCGCTCAGCGACGCGCCGGCCGGCGTGCTCGCATTCCCGGTCGCGGCCACGCTCGTCGTTGTGTGGCCGTAGCTGGTCGTGGTGCCGTAGGAGAAGTAGTAGGTCGCCTGGCCCAGCTCGGCGTTGACCGTGCCCGTCAGCGTCGCCGTCGTGCTGCCAGTGACGCCGGCTGTCGCGTTGCTGACCAGCGGCGACGCCGGCATCGTGAACGTCTGGTCCTTGTAAGCGACCGTTCCGTAGCTGTTGGTGACGGTCAGGGTGTAGTGGTAGGTCGTGCCCGGCTGCAGCCCGGTCAGCTTCTGGCTCACCGTCGTGTTCGCGCTGCCTGTGAGCACGGTCGGCGCGGTGCTCTGCCCGTAGCCACTGGAAGTGCCGTAGGAGAACGAGTAGCTCGACTGGCCTGCGGGGTTGATCGTGCCGCTCAGCGTCGCGGTCCCGGCCCCTGTGACACCCGCCGAAACCGCGGTCACCGTCGACGCCGCGGGCGTGGTGAACGTCTGGGTGGCGTAAGCGACGCGGTCGGTGCTGGTCTCGATGATCAGCGCGTAGTCGTACGTGGTGCCCGGAGTGAGGCCCGACAGGGTCGCGGTGACGGGGGAGTTCGAGCCACCCGATATCGGCGCGGGATTCGTCCACTGCGAGAGATTGCCTGGGCCGTAGGCGAAGAAGTACGTCGCCGAAGGCGAACCGTCAGGATTGAGTGTTCCGGTCAGGGACGCGGTGGTCGGTCCCGTCGCGATCGCCGACGCGGCCGACACCGTCGGCAGGGCGAGAGTGGTGAAGGTCTGGTCGCGGTAGGAAGCGACCGTTCCGTCGGCCGCCACCACGGTCAGCGTGTAATGGTATGTCGTGCCGGGTGCCAGCCCGGTGAGCGACGCTGACGCTGACGCGTTCGCGCTCCCGGCCGCGACGACGTTCGCCGTGGTATGGCCGTACCCGGCAGTCGTCCCGTAAGAGAAGTAGTCGTGCGATGACGGTGCGCCTCCGGAATTCACCGTTCCGGTGAGCGTTGCCACGGTCGCGGCGATTCCAGTCGCGCCCGCGGCCGGGACGGTCGGCGGCACCGCGGTCGTGAATGTCTGGTCCGGATAGATGACGGTCCCGAACGGGCTCGTGATCGTGAGCGTGTAGTGATAGGTCGTGCCCGGGGCCAGGCCCGCGAGGCTCGCGCTGACGGGCGTCGCGGCGCTGCCCGTGAGCGGTACGGACGGCGTCGACTGACCATAGGCGACCGTGGTGCCGTAGGCGAAGTGGTAGGTCGCCTGGCCCAGCTCGGCGTTGACCGTTCCGCTGAGCGTGGCGGTAGCGGTGCCGTTCACGCTCGCGGATGCATTTGTCACCGTCGGTGACGCCGGCGTCGTAAACGCCTGATCGTGGTAGCTGACGGTGCCGAGGTTGCTGACGACGGTCAGGCTGTAGTGGTAGGTGGTGCCCGGCTTCAGGCCTGTCAGGCTCTGGCTGACCGGGACGCCTCCTGCCCCGGAGACGGTGGCGCTGGGGGTGGTCTGGCCGTAGGCAGTGGTGGTGCCGTAGGAGAAGTAGTACGACGCTGTACTCGCCTGCTGCACGTTGACGGTGCCGCTCACTGTCGCCGCGGTCGATCCGGTCGCGGTGGCCGAGGCGGCGCTGATGGTTGGCGGCACGAGGGTGGTGAAGGTCTGGTTGGGATAAGCCACCCGCTCGTCTGCCGTCTGCACGATCAGCGTGTACGTGTAGGTCGTCCCCGGTGTGAGACCGGAGATGGTCGCGCTGACGGTCGCGTTGGAGCTGCCGGCTATGGGAGCCGCGGTTGTCCACTGTGAGAGGTTGCCGACTCCGTAGGCGAAGAAGTAGCTCGCCGACGTCGACCCCTTCGGGTTGACGGTTCCGGTGAACGATGCGGTCGTCGAGCCGGAGGCGCTCGCCGACACGGATGCGACTGTAGGCAGGGCCAGCGTCGTGAACACCTGGTCGGGATACGACGCGGTGCCATACGTGCTTGTGATCGTCAGCGTGTAGTGGTAGGTCGTGCCCGGTGCGAGGCCGCTCAGCGTGGCGCTTGCGGACGTGCTCGAGTTACCGGTCGCGGCGACGGTCGTGGTGTTGTGACCGTAACCCGTGGTCGCTCCGTAGGAGAAGTAGTACGTCGCCTGGCTGAGCTCGGCGTTGACCGCGCCGGTGAGCGTTGCCGTCGTGCTGCCGGTGACCGCGGCGGTGGCATTGCCGACCACCGGGGCAGCCGGCGTCGTAAACGTCTGGTCCTTATAGCTCGCCGTGCCCCAGCTGCTCGTGATCGTCAGCGTGTAGTGGTAGGTCGTCGCGGGTAGCAGGCCTGTGATCGCTGCGCTCACGGGGGTGCTCGCGCTTCCCGAGGCAGCGCCGGTGGCGGTCGTCTGACCGTAGGCGCTGGTGGTGCCGTAGGAGAAGTAGTACGTCGCCGGCGATCCCTGAGCGTCGAGCGCTCCCGTCAGCGTCGCGGCGGACGTGCCGGTAGCGGCGGCGGACACCGCGCTCACCGTCGGCGCTGTCGGCGTTGTGAACGTGCCGTCGCTCGAGCGGACGTAGCTGCTCGTCGGCCCGACGCTGAGCCGGTAATGGTAGGTCGTGCCAGGCGCGAGGCCGGTCACCACGGCGCTCGCCGAGATGTTGGCGGTGCCTGAGACCGATACGGGGGTCGTTGAATGCCCGTAGGCGGATGTGGTCCCGTAGTCGAAGTAGTAGTTGGCCCCCGTTGTCCCTTCGGGGTTGACGGCGCCGCCAAGTGTCACGGCAGTGGTGCTGGTCGGGGTGGCCGAGAGGCCGCCCACGGTGGGGGTGGGTCCCGAAGTGGCGAAGCTGTAGTCGTACCCGTAACTGATCCCGAATGAATTCTGGGCAACCAGCCGGTAGTGATAAGTCGTATCGGGTTGCAGGCCGGAGAGCGAGCTTGTCGCCGTCACTGGCGAGGTGCCGGGTCCGGCGTCGGTAGCGGTGGTCTGCTGCCCGTAGGCGGTCGTCGTGCCGTACTCCCACCAATACGACGTGTCACGGCCGTTCGGGAACACGCCCCCGGCGAGCGTGGCCGACGTCGTCGACACGGCTTGGGTATACGACCCGCTTGCACCAGGGCCGCCGATGCCGGGCGCGCCGGGGACCACGGCGCCCGAGATGGAGCCGGCGCCGGTCGGGCCGTCGTATCCCACCCGGGCATTACAGATGTAGGAAATGGAGGCGGCGCAGCTGCCGTTGGAACCGGACTGCGGGTCATTTAGCAGCTGGGCGTTCTGGTAGGCCCAGGCCGGGCTCGACGCGTTGGCTCCGGTGACGGCGAAGTAGGCGGAGATCAGCGGTGTCGCCTCGCTGGTCCCGCCGACGACCATCCAGCCGCCAGAGCCCGAGTCGTAGATGATCATTCCCGTGTTCGGGTCGGCGTCGGCGGAGAGGTCGGCGTAGGAGCGCCCTGTGCAGCCGCTGTCGGATTGCCACGCCGGCTTGGGCTCGGCCATGTCGCAGCCTGAGCCGCCACCGGACCAGGCGGAATCCGTGAACCCGCGGGGGTTGGTGGCGGCGCTCGAGCTGCTGGGCAGCAGCGTCGTTCCGCCGGCCGCGTTCACGCCAGGAAGCGCAGCTGGGTAGGCGTCCCAACCCGGCCCGTCGTAGCCGTTGTCGCCGGTGGCCGCGACGGTCGCGACTCCCGGGAAGGTGTAGCTACCGGGCAGCGGCGAGGAGCTCGCCCCTGCCCAGCTGTCCGAAATCTGCTTGGCCCCGAGCGCGTCCGCCTCTGCCTCCGCGGCGAGCAGGTCAGAAAAGCTGTTGCTGTTCGCCTCGACGAGGATGATGTGGCAGTTCGGGCACAGAGCCGAGACGGAGTCGAGGTCCAATGACATCTCGACGGCCCACCCGGCATCCGGTGACGGGTAGCTCTGACCACCGGCCTGGTTGACCTTACGGAAGCAGCCGTTCTGCGTGGTGCATGGCGGCAGGTCGAAGTTGGCGCGGTACGTGGCCAGATCCGACTCCGCGGTCGGATCGTCGTACGCGTCGACGATCGCGACGGTGTCGGAGCCGCCCGCCGTCTGCGACAGATAGGACAGGTCGTACGCCTGCTGCAGGTAGGCGGGGGTTCCGGCCTGAGGGGCCGGCGCGGCCGCCGCCTCCGTCGCGACTCCCGCGCGCCTGCTTGCACCGTGAGGGACGACGTGGTCGGGGGAGCTCGCACGGCGAAGTGACGGATGCACCGGCGCGCTGTTACTGCGGGGCGCGAGGAAGGCCGCCTCGCATGTCGCCCGCCCGTTCGTCATCGGCGGGCAAGCGTCCCGAGCGATCAGCGAGCCGGCATCGTTCATGCCGGTGGTGGCGTCGGTCACGTCAGCCACCGACGAGGTGGCGCCTGCAGCGGCGGGGCATGCAAGCACCGCCACAGCGGCGAGCAGGGCGGCAAGGCGATGTGACCGGAAGAGTTTCAAGGGGGCGAGTCTCCGACTAGGGGTGCTCGCCTCAAGGGCAATGTCGGCGCGCCACGCTGAGCGCACCCCCGACCACCCACTTGCGCGGACGGGTGTTCTAGCGGAGGCTGATCGCGACTCGCCGTCGGAACCTAGCCGCGCCGGGGGTCTCCGCGATACCTTTGGCCACATGTCCGATCGCAATGTGCTGGGTGGAGAGCTCGAGCTGTGCGGAGTCGACCCGGTCACGGGCTTCTACCGAGACGGGTGCTGCCACACCGGGCCCGAGGACCGCGGTAGCCACACGATCTGCGCGGTGGTCACGTCGACGTTCCTCGATCACCAACGCGGGATCGGCAACGACCTGAGCACGCCGATGCCCGAGTTCGGGTTCCCCGGCCTCGTGCCAGGCGACCGCTGGTGTGTCACCGCGGTGAACTGGCTGCGAGCGCACCAGGATGGCGCGGCGGCCTACGTGGTTCTCGCGTCCACCCACGAGCGGGCGCTCGAGATCGTGCCGCTCGAGGCGCTTCGAGAGCACGCGGTCGATGTCCCTCCGGACCCCGGCCCGATCACGGACGCCGACTAGCTCGGCTCAGATCCATCCCATTTCTGTTGCGAGGAGCACGGCCTGGGCGCGGTCGCCGACCCCCAGCTTTTCGTACGTCTTATGCAGGTGGCTGCGGACGGTGCTGGTGGACAGCCCAAGCTCTTGTGCGATGACCTTGTAGACCTTCCCTTGGCCGAGGATCCGAAGGACCGTCGTCTCCCGAGCTGACAGCGGTGAAGGCTCGGCGCGGCGGCGCTCGCTCCCACCGGAATGCGGCAGATCGAATAGGACGTCTCTGAGCTGAGTGGCGGATAGCCCGCAGATGCGGCATAGGCCCAGCATCTTGCTGCGGTCGACGGCTTCGCCTTGCGCGTGGTGGGCGATCATGTCCGCGAGCCTCACGTACGTGGCGACATGATTCTCGGCGTCAGAGCTGTGGTGCGCCGTCACAGCGCTCGCCAGACGGTCCGGCAGCCCCCACCGGTTCAGCATCAGCCCACCGAGGGTTGCGTGGTCGGCGCCGAGGCTCCGCTGCTCCTGTTGCACACGTTTTTCGGGGGTGAGCTTCCGCACGTCGATCTGCTCGGCATAGTCCGGATGAGCACGGCCGAGCACGAGCTTGCCGACATCGTGCAGCAGCGCCGCGACCAGAATGTCGTCTCGCCCGACCGCGTGCACCTCGTGCGCGATCCGGTCAGCCGCGCGTGTAACGGCGAGCGCGTGTACGCGGCAGTGGTGCATCAGCATTTCGAGCTGCGAGCTTCGCCCGGGGAACTCCGCGCGCGGCAGAGCCTTGATCGCGTCAGCGATCTCCGCCGGGCTCAGCGCCGCCACGGCTTCGGCGACATTCGCGATCGGCTTACGGGCCGAGACGGCCTGAGCACGACGCAGAATCGCGACCGTCAGGCCGGTATCGCTCTCGACTGCCGCGACGATCTCGCTGCCCATCCTGGCGTCCGCTGCGGTGGCTGCAAGCACACGCTCGCACGCGGGCGCGAAGGCCGGGATCCGATCGAGCTCTTCGATCGCAGCAGCGAGAGCGCTCCGCTTGCCGCCCGTGCCACGAGGCCTCGAGTTGCGGCTCTGCGCCTCAGGTTCGGGTACCTGGGGCGCCGCCGGTGGAGCAGTCGTTCGCCGCAGCACCGCGACCAGCGCATCGACGATCGCGGGATCGAACTGTGCGCCACGCTCCTGATACACGTGCTCGAGCGCCGTCTCTGCACCCATCCCGCGCCGATGTGGCCGGTCGCTGGCCATCGACACGAAGGCGTCGCAGGTGGCGATCACTCGGCTCAGCAGCGGAATCGCGCTGCCGGCGAGCCCGTCGGGATAGCCGCCACCGTCCCAGCGCTCGTGATGGGACCGTACGATCGGTGCCGCGAAGGCCACGAACGGGAGGTCCTCGATCAGCTGCGCCCCGATTACCGGGTGCCGGTTCACGAGCTCCCAGTCCGCGGGCGACAGCGACGTGGTCGCCAGCGCCACGCTGTCGGGGAGCGCGATCATGCCGATGTCGCGGACTCGCACCGACAGGTCGAGCTGGCGTTCGGCGTCGGGGTCGAGTTCCAAGTACCGGCTGACCTTGAGCGCGAGTTGTCGCACCATCGGCGTGGACGAGTGGATCCCGGGGGCGCGCACCGCCAGCGCGGCTTCCAATGCGAGGGCGGCCGCCTCCGCCGTGCCCGCGTGGTCGCGGGACGAAGGACGTTCGACTGATAGCTCCGTTACCACGCCGCCTTCCCATGCGACACGCTCCGGTCGGGCCGCTCAATGCGGCTCGCTGACCAGGGCAACGATAGCGCGATCGAGGCGGTCCGTCCGAGCCCGCAGACGGTTATACGAGGGCCAAGACAGTTGCCTGGCCAGATCATCGCGCTAGGCTCCCTGGAAAGATGGCGTCTGGGGTCTGAGCGACCCTGGTCGAGGTCGAGTTATCCAAACGCGAGGACGGATGGGCCTGGCAAGGCCTTTGCCGGACACGGGAGCAGTAGAGATGGGCGCATCGGCAGCGAAAAGTGGGCAGCCGCCGCTTGCCGGCGGGCAGCTACTCGCGGCAATCTCGACGAGCATCGTCAAGATCTTGCGCGAGCACTACGGGCGCGGACCGATGAAGGCCAAGACCTACGCGCTCGACGACATCATCGTCGTCGTGATGCGGGGAAGTGGTTTCACTCCGCTCGAGAAGACGATCATGGACAGCGGCGAGCCCGAACGTGTGATCGCAATGCGCGAGGACTTCCAACGCGTGATGGCCGATCGTTACAAGCAGATGATCGAGGATCTGACCGGTTGTAAGGTCGTCGCGTTCCTCTCGCAAGCTCACGTAGAGCCGGACATCACGATGGAGGTCTTCTTCGTCGACGGGCAACTGCCGGGGTTTGGCGCGCTCGAGGTTACCGACCCCGATTAGCACGTCACGCAGCGGTAATCCTGCGCGGGGGTCGGAATGCTGTTAATCTGCCACACGGTTCGGGCATTGGGCTCGGGCTGACACAGTGCCAGCGCCGCGCAGTCGTTGCTCAAGCTTCCTCCGCGTTCGCAGCACCAGACACGGAGGACCAACAATGGCCACCGGAACAGTTAAGTGGTTCAACGCTGACAAGGGGTTTGGGTTCATCACCCCCGACGATGGGACGAAGGACCTCTTCGTCCATCACTCGGCGATCAACTCGAGCGGCTATCGGGACCTGCCAGAAGGCGCGAAGGTCTCCTACGAAGCAGAGGCCGGCGAGAAGGGCCCCAAGGCTACGAACGTAACCAAGCTCTAGGACCAGGACTCTGAGCCACACCGCCGTGGCTGCGTCGCTCACGCGGCCGCCACGGCGGAGTTGGACCTGACACTAGGGAATTCGGCGCATGTCGAGCCCGTCGAAATAGATCAGCACCTGCCTGCCGCCGCTCCCGGCGGAAGGTTTGACAAGCGCCGTCAGGGCTGTGCCTAGGACTGCATTCGGCTGATCGCGTGCGGCCGCGAACCGGCAGCCGCCCGCGATCTCTGCCGCGGCGCTGCCGAGCACCGGAACGTCGAACGGCGCCCGGGAGGTCGTACGAGCCAGCCAGAGGCCGCCCGCGAGCGCTCGGAACGAGACCTGGCCGGCACGGAGAGTCAGTACGTGCACCGGTATGCAGGCGCTGAGCGTGACGTCCGGGCGGCCTGTCTCCTGCACCGCGACGTCGAGCGCGTCCGGATAGAGATGCGCGGCGCGGTAGTCGGTAGGGACTGACAGGGCGACCAGATGCGCGCCCGGTGGTGCCAGACGGTCGATTTCAGCCAGCAAGCGCCGCGACTCAGTGCCGGCGGTGCGCCAGTCGATCGCGTTCAGCACACAGCTGACCGCGCAGAGCCCGCCCACGGCGACGCAGACGGCCCCGACCGCGAACTGGCGCGTACGTCCGAGCAGCGGCCGGCTGGCCCTGCCGATCAGCGACCCGGCCGCGATTGCGAGACCGACGCTTGGCAGCAGCAGGAGCCGGTCACCGTTGCGGGTGTTGAGGTTGAGCGGCTGATCCAGGACGGGCAGCAGCGCGACCAGGAACCAGGCGCTACCGGCGATCGCGAGCCGTGACGTGATCGGGTCTGCAGCTTGCCGGGCTCGGTAGGTGCCCCACGCAAGCAGCACAAGCAGGAACAGCGGCACAACCAGGAGGATCGGGTGCGCCAGCAGCTGGAGCTGTGGCGCGGACAGCCCGCCGGCGATGAAGCTGACGAGGGCGCCGCCGGCGCGCTTCGGTGTCAACGGCTGGCCGCCATAACCTCCGATGCCACCAACCACGAGCGTGCGCGGGATCAGGACGAGTGCGACCGCGCCCAGCATCACGATCGCAGGCCGCCAGTAGTGGCGCGGCCGCGCCGCGGCCGTGGCCGGAGGGATCCACAACAGGACGGCCATCAGCGCCGGCAGGATCACCGCGATCTCCTTAGTCAGCATCGCGAGTGCCGTGAGCAGCGCGACCCCCCCGTCCCGCGCGATCGATCGCCGCGGGGATAGCGCCAACAGGATCGCCGCGAGCCCCAAGGCGGCAGCCAGGAGGTCCGTATTGCCGGAGATCCATGCGACCGACTCCCCGTGGCTGGGGAAGACCGCAAACAGGACTCCCGCGATCACCGCCGCCCGGCTCCCCGCGACTCCCCGCACGAGCAGAAAGACCTCCGCGCAGACGACGGCGAACAGCGCCAGGTTGAGCACATGCGCGAACGCCGGGCTGTGGGAGACGTCATACACCGCGGCGTTCCAGAGCACCCAGATCGGGCGGTAGAACGCCCCAGCGCCGGCGGACTGGCCGATATCGTTATGGCTGAACGGCCAGAAGACCCCCGTCACCTGGCGCACCGTGCGCAGCAGGACGAAGTCATCGGCAAGGCGCCCAGCGGCGATCGCCGGCACGAACAACAGGCCGCCGAGCAGTCCGCAGCAGAGGGCGCCCAGCGCGCGCCCAATGCGGCCATCGGCGGACCTCATCGCCGGTTACGCGGTAGGAGTAGAACTGGGGTCGTGTTGCATGCGCTCGCCGTCGTGTTCGCGCTGGTCGCCGTTGCGTGCCTGACAGTCGCGATCGCGGGCATGATCAGCGGTCGGCTCGGCGCGAGGAGCGGCTGGATCGTCCGCGTTCTGGCCGTGCTGTGCTTCGCGTTGACCGTAGCGTTCAACCTCGCTGCGCACTGAACGAGTGCTGGGAGCACTCAGGAGCCGGCGCGCGGCGAGACTACCTCCTGAACGACCTCGAACTCGAGCAGGCTCGAGCCCTCCGCGACCGGCGACTCGCCCCGGTCGCGGGAGGCCTGCGCGTGACCGCGCGTGAAGGCGACGCTGTTCCGCCACGACTGATAGGCCTCCTCCGTCTCCCAGCGGGTGTAGACGAAGTACCGCGTTTCGCCGGCCACCGGGCGCAACAGCTCGAAGCCGAGGAAACCCGGCATCTTCTCGACCTCGCTAGCCCGGCGCGCGAATCGCTCCTCGAGCTCCGCTCCACGCTCGGGCGCAACCTCGATTGCATTGATCTTCACCACCGCCATGACTGCGGATGGTATTGGTGTGAAGCGGTGGAAGCGGCGGGCGCGAGGTGGACGGGGGCGTTGGGTGGTTCGCCGCCGCTTCCATTGGCGCATTTGGCAGGGCCAAATGCGCCGGGGGGGTGGGGTGGGACGGGGGCGTTGGGTGGTTCGCCGCCGCTTCCATTGGCGCATTTGGCAGGGCCAAA
>Ga0302325_10008054_pt1 | contig 23255 bp, 13 predicted proteins | sample Palsa_T0_2_FD_201948 | JGI IMG/M metagenome (GOLD analysis project Ga0302325, IMG submission 201948) | Peat permafrost microbial communities from Stordalen Mire near Abisko, Sweden - Palsa_T0_2 | ecosystem: Environmental > Terrestrial > Soil > Palsa > Peat permafrost | place: Sweden: Abisko... | reverse complement strand
TAAGGCGCTCGGAGTGCCAATCCCTTGCTCGTTTGAGATCTACACCTATGGCCCGTACTCAGACTCCGTCACATTCTCGGTTGATTCGATGCTTGCCGACGATGTGTTGAAGGACGTGAGCAACGACCCTCAGACGTACTCAAACTATCGGCTTGGAGATAATGCGGGCCAGATTCTAAATTCCTATAGTTCATTGATCGAACCATACCAGCGGATGATAGATGCGATTATTCAAAGCATTGGCAGCTTTGAGCCCCATCAGTTAGAGCTCGTTGCAACTTTACATTTTATCCACCATAGGTTGAAACAGATTTGGCGTCGTGATCCACCTAAGGATAGGGTTTTGGAGGAGTTTCGCAGAGTGAAGAAAGGCAAGTTTGCGGAGGCTGAGATCGGCGTTTTCTACGATGCGCTAAGAGACGCTAAGCTCATCTAAAAAGGATAGTTGCAAGCCGCTGCCGCCACTCCGCGCGCTTGAAGTAATCCAGGCGTAAGGTTGCAGAAATACACGTAGTCCGGCGACGTTCGCTAGATGCGGCAGCCAGTCTACACCATCTGAGGGCGCCAAGATCGTGTCGATGCCCGAGCGGAAGCCAAGAGGAACCCCTGACCCATGAAAATCCGTAAGGCGGTGATCACGGCCGCCGGACCCAGCCAGCGGAGCCTGCCGCTGCAAACTTTGGTCGACCGCGATGGAGCCGAAAAGCCGGTCCTGCGCATCATCGTCGAAGAAGCCCTGCGCGGGGGCGTCGAAGAAATCGCCATCGTCGTCTCGCCCGGCGACGAAATACCCTACGCGCGCGCAGCGGGCGATCACGCCGGCCGGCTGCGCTTCGTTCCGCAGCCCGAACCACTGGGCTACGGCCACGCCGTGCTGTGCGCCCGCGACTTCGTCCGGCAGGATCCCTTCCTGCACCTGGTGGGCGATCATCTTTATATCAGCCGCACCGAAAAGGGCTGCGCCCAGCAATTGGTGGAAGTGGCCGAAGCCCAGGCGTGCGCGGTCTCGGCCGTGCAGGCCACCCGCGAAAATCTGTTGCCGCATTATGGCGCGGCCGGCGGACAGCGCGTGGCCGGCAGCCAGGATCTTTACCGCATCGACACCGTGATCGAAAAACCCACGCCCACCGAAGCCGAACAGCGCCTGGTGGTTCCCGGCCTGCGCGCCGGACATTATCTTTGCTTCTTCGGCATGCACGTGCTCACGCCCACCGTGATGGACTTCCTGGGTCCCCGCGTCAGCCTGTCCGCCGCGCTTGCAGAACTTGCCCGGCGCGAGCAATATCTGGCGCTGGAGCGCGCCAATCGCCGCTACGATATCGGGGTGCGCTACGGCCTGCTCACGGCGCAACTGGCGCTGGCGCTGAGCGGGCGCGATCGCGACGAAGTGCTGTCCCAATTGGTTGGATTGCTGGCCACTGCATGAGCCAACTGACCGCCGTCATAACCGCGGCCGATCCCGCGGTCCGCAATCGCTCGCTGGACGCATTCTGCCGCGCCGCCACGCTGGCGGACCTGCAGAGCGAATCCGCCGCCCTCGACCGCTTCCGCCGGGTTAGCGACAATCTCTACGAACGCGTGCGCGCGCTCTTCTTCCTCTACGCCATCCACCGCTTCCACCTGCCCTTCAAACTGGGCGTGCGCGCCCAGGCGCCGATTCCATTCAGCGGTTACGACCATCTTCTGAAGCGCCGCTTTGACGAAGCCATCGAAATCTTTCTGGCGGCGCAATCCGCCAACGGCCCCAGCGCGGCCATCTCCAGCGCGCTGGCCGCCGCATATCACGGCCTCGGCTTCCAGACCCTCGCCGGACAGGTACGCCGCAGTGTGCGCACGCTGCGCGGTAATCAGTGGATGTTCCGCACCGGCCACCCCGCCGATTATCCGCTGCGCCTGCGCCCCGAGATGCTCCACCAGACCGGCGGCCTCTTCCCTATCCTCCGCGAAACCACGCCCGTGCGCATGGATCTCACGCACAGCGGCTGGAGCGACATTTTTTTCCTGGGCATGGATTTTCCGGAAGGCGCGCGCGTGCTGAATATTTCCATCGACCTCAGCGTGCGCGGCGCCGGATCGCCCAAACCGCCCGTGGAAGCTTGGCTGCGCGTAATCGACGAGCCGGTTCTGCGCCTCGCCAGCGTCGACCTACAAGCCGCCGCCGAAATCGCCACGCTGGCCGAAGTGTTCGATTTCGCGCGCGATTATCTGGGCCTGCTCAAGGCCGCGGTAATCGCCTCCGGCATCGTGCCGCCCGGAATGGAGGGCGCGAGCCAGCCGCTTGCCGACGTGCTGGCGGTCCTCACGGGCCGTCCCGACCACGGCATCGAAATCGTCAGCCGCGTGAACGATATCCCCAAAGGCTCGCGCCTGGCCGTCTCCACCAACCTGCTGGCTTCGTTGATTTCGGTTTGCATGCGCGCCACCGGACAAGCCCACGCGCTCACCGGCGAGTTGTCCGAAACCGACCGCCGCCTGGTGGCCGCGCGCGCGATTCTCGGCGAATGGCTGGGCGGCTCCGGCGGCGGCTGGCAGGATTCCGGCGGATTGTGGCCCGCCATCAAGCTGATCGAAGGCGTCCCGGCCGTGGAGGGCGATGCGGAATTCGGCATCAGCCGCGGCTGCCTGCTGCCCCGCCATCGCATTCTCGGCGCGGACGAGGTCTCCGCGGAGAGGCGCCGCAATTTGCAATCCAGCCTGGTGCTGGTGCACGGCGGCATGGCGCAGGACGTCGGACCCATTCTGGAAATGGTCACGGAGAAGTACCTGCTGCGCTCGGAAGCCGAATGGCAGGGCCGCAGGCAGGCCATCCGCACGCTCGACGAAATCCTGGGACATCTGCGCGCGGGAGACGTGGCGGCCATCGGCGCAGCCACTCAGCGCAATTTCGAAGGCCCCATTCAGACCATCATTCCGTGGGCCACCAACCTCTACACCGAGACGCTGATCAGCCGCGCGCGCGAGGAGATGGGCGCGGGTTTCTGGGGCTTCTGGATGCTGGGCGGCATGTCGGGCGGCGGCATGGGTTTCATCTTCGACCCCGCCGTGAAGCCGCGCGCCGAGGATCGCCTGGCGGCCATCATGCGCGAAACCAAGCGCGGCCTGGAGCGCGCTGTGCCCTTCGCCATGGAGCCGGTGGTCTACGACTTCGCCATCAACGAGCGCGGCACCCACGCCGATCTGTTGAGCGGACCCGCCGCGCTGATGCCGCCCGGCTACTATACGCTCGCCGTACCCGCCCTGCTGCGCACCGAAACGCGGCTGCTTTCCGCCGCCCGCCGCGCCGAGCTGGATCGCTTTGCGGCTGCCTGCCGCACCGCTCCGGAGCTATCCGGCATGGTGCAGAACCTGTTCGATCACATGCTCCCGCGCGCCGCGCACGCCGCCGCCGATCCCTCCCAGAGTCTCGAAGCGCTGCTCGAGCGCCACGGGTTCGACCCCGCGCAACACGAGCAGATCCAGGCCGATCTGCGTAGCGGCCGCATCGGTCTGTCGCAGAACCGTCTCCCCGCCACCAGCCGCATCGAAGACCTGGCGCCGCATGACATCGTGGATGCCACCGCCGGTTTGCCCGCACGGTATCGCGATTCCGGCATGCAGGCGCTGGCCGACGGGATGGCCGCCGTGGTCACGCTGGCGGGCGGCGCCGGCAGCCGCTGGACCAAAGGCGCGGGCGTGGTCAAAGCGCTGCACCCGTTCTCGAAAATCGCCGGCCGCTACCGCAACTTCATTGAAGCGCACCTGGCGAAAAGCCGCCGCACCAGCCGGATCGCCGGCATGCCGCTGCCGCACATGATCACCACCAGCTATCTCACGCACGATGCCGTGGCCGACTGGCTGGCGGCGGCCGTCGACTACGGCTATCCCGGCCCGCTGCTGCTCTCGCCCGGACGCAACATCGGCCTGCGCCTGGTCCCCATGGTGCGCGACCTGCGCTTCGCTTGGGAGGAAATGGCGCAGCAGCTTCTCGACGATCAGGCGCAGAAGGTGCGCGAAAGCCTGCACGCCAGCCTCATCGCGTGGGCGCATCAGGCTGGCGAGGCCGGCAATTACACCGACAATCTGCCCATGCAGTGTCTGCATCCCGTCGGCCACTGGTACGAGCTGCCGAACCTGTTCTGCAACGGCGTGCTGGCGCGCTTGCTGGAGGAGCGCCCGCGACTGCGCTATCTCATGCTGCACAACGTCGACACGCTCGGCGCGGACCTCGCCCCGGATTTGCTGGGCCTGCACATCGAATCAGGCGCGGCCCTCTCGACCGAGGTGATCGCGCGCCAGATCGACGACCGCGGCGGCGGCCTGGCCCGCGTGGACGGCCGCGTGCGCCTGGTCGAGGGATTGGCGCTGCCCGACGAGCGCATCGAATTCGATCTCTCCTACTACAATTCGGCCACTTACTGGATCGATCTGGATCGCCTGCTGCCGGCTTTCTCACTGACCCGCGCGGACATTGGCAATCGGGACAAGGTGGTCACGGCCGTGCGCGCCATGGCCACCCGCATGCCGTCCTACATCACGCTGAAGGATGTGAAGAAGCGCTGGGGCAAGGGCCAGGAAGATATCTTCCCGGTCGCGCAATTCGAGAAGCTGTGGGGCGACATGACCGCGCTGCCCGAACTGGACTGCCGCTTCGTGGCGGTCTCCCGCAACCGCGGCCAGCAGCTCAAGGAGCCGGCCCAACTCGACGGCTGGCTGCGCGACGGTTCGGCGGCGTATTTGGAGTCGCTGGGGGATTGGTAGGCGTAGTGTGGGGCAGGTTGGCAACTGTTGGCAACCTGCGGGCCGATTGTTAATCGGCCCAGTTGGCGCCGATTAACAATCGGCGCGCAGGATACCATCCTGCCCCACAGGCAAACTCAGGCTCGAAACCAAAAAGAAAAACCGCATCGGAGTTGCTCTGAGGACCGGCTAGAGCCTCCTGCCGATGCGGCTCGCCCAGGTCGGGCTGGGATCCGGCGGCGGACCATCTGGATGGACCGGCATTCCTGGTAAGGTCCGCGTCCAAACTTTCCTCGCCACGAATGCCAGATGACTACCGCAACCTCGACCCCCGGGGAGATCGTAAGAATCCGCCTGACAAAAAAACCCCTCTGTTGCAACCAACAAGGGAAGACTAGCGAGCCCAAATGCTGTTACCGACCCCGGCTCCCGCAAGCACGTTGGTCTTGTTGTGCCCGTTCCTCTTCCGCCTGCCTGTTGCAGCAGAGGGCAGGTTAAAAGTTACTTCGCCAATTCATCACCGAAAATAGCAACCGGATCGCCAACTGTCAATGCTTTGTATCATGCTGAAATTGCGCAACGTCTCCGAATGCACTTTTCCACCGGCCGTGGCCGCGTGGGCGGGCGCCGTGTCGCTATGACACAATCGGGGTGAATGGATTTTTGCAGGATATCCGCTCTCGCGCTGGCTGCGGCCGCCCTGGCAGGCATATCTCCCGGCATCGCTCCCGGCCAGGAAGAGACGCATGCCGAAAGCCTGCGCACCGACGCCCCGCACCCCCGCATTTTCCTGGGCGCCAAGCGGCTCCGGCTGCTGCGCCGCGAGCGCGAGCGCCAGTCCCTGCGCTGGAACCAGTTTCACCTATTGATGGCGGGCAAAGCTCCCATGCCCGAACCTGGGTTCGCCCAGGCTTTGTATTATCAGGTGTCCGGCAGCGCCGAAGCCGGCCAGCAGGCCGTCGCCTGGGCGCTGGGCCCCGGCGCCGATCTTCGCCAACTGGCGCTGGTCTTCGACTGGTGCCAGGATATTCTCACCGAGGCGCAATCCAAAACCCTGGCCGCCAAGCTGGCGCGGGGTATCCAGCAAAGCCGCCCCGATTCGTCGGTGTCGGCGGTGCGCTCCCGACTGCTGGCGGCGGTAGCCCTATCCGGCCATCTTCCGGACGTTCCGGAACGGGAGATCGAACAGGTGGTGCGCAAGTGGTGGGAAGGCGAAATCCTGCCCGGCATCGATAGCGGCCGCGCGGCGCTGGCGCGCGACGACGCTTATGCGCTGATGGAGATTCTGCACGTAGTCCGCGACAACTTCAACGACGACCTGCGCGAGGCCGTGCCCCGCTTCTTCATCGATCTGCCGATGGTGCAGCTTCTGAGCTACTATCCCGCGCCTTTTCCGGCGGGCGAAAACGATTACCGCATTCCCGCCGCGCCGCATGCGACGGGCGAGCCGGACCTGCGCCGCGCGGCTCTCTCCCGCGCCGCCGAATTGAGCATGGTAGCTTTCGATAGCAACGCGCCCGGCAGCCAAGTCCTGCAAGGCTGGCTGATGAACGACCATTTCCTGTTGCGCGGCACGTTCGGCGCGCCCTATGAGTTCCTATGGGCCAATCCTTACCAGCCCGGCCTCAGCTATTTTCAGGCCCCGCTGGTGGTGCACGACAGCCTTTTCGGACGATTGTTCGTGCGGTCCAGTTGGGAGGAATCCGCCGCGTGGCTGGGATTCTTCTCAGGCGAGCTGCAAATGTTCCACGATGGCGGCGTCGCCGTGCTGGATCCGAACGTCTCCGCGGAGCCGCTGGATCTCGGGCGCGCCGTGATTCTGTTCGGCGCGCACACGCAGAAGTTCAAGGTCGCGGTGGCAGGCAAAGAACCGGTGTTCGTGGTGGGACTGCAGCCGCGGCGGAATTACCTTATCGAGGTCGACGATGAAGAGATCTGCGAGGAACAGAGCGACCCAGGCGGCATCCTGGCCCTGGACCTGCCGCACGATACCGAGGTGGGGGTGCGGCTGCGCGAGGCTCGCATCATACAGTGACGATCAGCTACTCACCAAGCCAGCCGCGCCGCGAGCTGAACCTGCCGCGCCGCGGTGATCGTGTGACTGATCGCGCCGGACGATTCCACGCCCAGCATCCGGTCCGGTAGCGCGAAGTTAGCGGTATTCAGCAGGTTGTGCGCTTCCATCCGGAACTCCAGGCGCAAACGCTCGCGGACCTGGAACGTACGGGCCAACGCCGTGTCGGCGGTCGCCAGGCCGGGACCGCGGAGAATGTCGAATCCCGAGTCGCCGTACTGAAACAGCGGCGGAATTTCGAACGCGTCGCACGGGCTGGATGGATCCAGGCTGGTATTGAACCAATGCAGGTATGAGCGCTCGCTCGCGGGCAATGCGCCGCCGCCCACGCGGTCCGGAAGCTGGAATCCTCCGTTGTTCAAACTGTTGACGGCGAGCTCCGGCGTGAAGGGGAACCCCGTCTGGATGGTGACCAGCGCGGCGATCCTCCAATCCGCGAACAGCATCGAAATCGGCGAACGCGCGCCTGCCCCGCCCGACGGACTCTTGAAAGGAAGATCGTAGTGCGCCGCCAGCACCGCGCGTTGTGCGATATCGAACGGCGAATCCGAACGGTTCCCCCTCGGATCGTAGATGTATTGCGGCCCATCCGGGCGGCTTTCGGGATTGGTGAAGGGCGCAATCGAATCGTCGATCGATTTCGAGTACACATAGCTCATCAAGACCAGGAGACCGGGCGCCAATTCGCCCGCCAGCTTGATCTGGCCGCCATAGTAGGTCGAGCCTCCGCCCAACCCCAGGTACTCGATGCGTGAATCGTATGGCCCGTACGGATAGCGCGGGTAACTGGAGGGGGTCGGCGCGGGGAACGGCTGATTCGTGTCGTAGGTAGTGTACAGATGCACGCCCATGGAGCTGGTCAAGCCCATCTCCAGTGCGAGTTTCGCCCGCAGCCGCCGCTCCAGAAACACATCCCACTGATCGGCATACGGCCCGTAATTCTGCGGTTGGATCGCGTAGATCGAGCCATGCACGCTATTCAGCAGCGCGGCATTCAGCAAGCTTACCGGCGCAGGCGCGGGCAGCCCGGCGGAAAGATTCGGTCCCACTTGAAAGGTGCCGTTGATAAAATCCTGCAAGGACGCGTACGGCGGATTCCGCGCCAGGCTGCCTTCGGCGAGGGCTGCTCCGGTGTCCTGGTTCTTGCTGAAGCCTATCCGCAAGGTGGTCGCCGCTCCGAGTTCCAGAGCTAAGCCCACCCTGGGTGCGATCCCACGCTTGTAAAAATCGAGCCCTGCGTAGCGGTTCACTCCGGTCTGGCCGGCGAATTCATCCAGCGCCGGCGCGCCTTGATTGAAATTGAAGTTGACCATCCGGTCATTCGCTTCGGTAAACGGAGGAAGCATCGAATAGCGCAGCCCCGCCTGGATGGTAAGCCGCCCGAACAGCCGGATCTGATCCTGCGCAAAGCCGGACCACTCCCATGCCCGCAGATGGTACGGTTCGAACTGAACGTCGCGCCGCTCTTCGGACGGATAACCGAGCAGCAGCGACGCCAGCGAGTCGCCGTCCGCTGTTCCGGGCAGGCCGGTGTAATCGGGTGTGAAGATGAACGTGCCGCGGTCCGTCCATTCCGTCGCGCTGCCGTCGACTTCTCTGCGAATCGCCTGAAAGCCGGCCTTCCAGGCGTGTTTTCCCGTGACCCCGCTCACGGTATCCTCCACCTGCGCATTCGCCGTGCGAACCGCGAGCGGCGCAGGTCCGGCCGAGCCCAGCGCAGTGAATCCGGTCGGGCTGACCTCCGGCAGTCCGCCGGACCCCAAGCCCGGAATGCCGGTGACGGCCGCGACATCGATTCCCTGATCGTCGGCTCGCGAATGGAGATCGATGCCGGAGGCGCCCACCCGCACTTCATCGATGAGCTTCGGTCCCAGCGCGATGGTGTACGCGGCGGCGAGGCCCCAGGCCGTCGTCTGCGTCTTCGCCGCGTCAGCCAGTTGCGTCGCGTCACTCCCGGCATAGCCGCCGCCCGGCATGGGCAGCGCGCCGGGCGATTGCAGACTCTGGCTCTCGCCGTTGAAACGGACAAAGATCCGGTCCCGCGGCAGCATCTTGTCGGTGCGCAGATCGAACCGGCCGTTGTCATTGACCGCCGCCGGGGTAAAACGATAGTTGTCCGCGCTGCCCGGGAGGTTCGGGTCGGGATAGAGGCCGATCAGGTTTTGCGAAGCTTGGGGAATGCGCGCGGCGGGAATCCGATTGCCGGGAAAAGGCTGGCGCGTGAATCCGCCGGCGCCTGCTGCAATCGTGAGCGGATCGAAAACCGCAATGCTTCCGAAGTCGCCGGTCTTCTCCGCGGCGGTGGGGACAGTGGATACGAGCGTCAGCCCCTGGCGCGCCCGCTGCGCTTCGGCGGCGCCGAAGAAGAACCAATCGTTGCGGCGGATGGCGCCGCCGGCGCTGCCGCCGACCTGGTTTCCCACCAGCCCGGGTTTGGCCGCTCCGTCAAAAAAGTTCCGGGCATCCAGGGCGGAGTTTTGCAAATCCTCGAAGGCGCTCCCATGGAACTGGTTCGAACCCGACCGGGTCTCGACGCTCACGCTCGCGCCGGTTTCGTGACCGAACTCCACCGGGATATATCCGGCGGAAAGGCTGGCGACTTCGATGGCTTCGCGCGGCGGTTGCAAAATGGACGATCGAACCCAATTCTCGTTGTTGTCGATGCCGTCCACCAGGAAGTTGTTGTCCTGGCCGCGCTGCCCGGCGCTGTTCAAGCTCAGGTTGCCGCGAGCTCCGTACGGCCCAAAGCCCTCGATATCGCCGCCTTGCTGGCCCGGCGTGATTTCGGCCTTGTCACGCAGCAAATCCAGATAAGAGCGGAAGCCTGCCGGAGTATCGAGCGCCTCCGGCGTTACGGTGAGGATCACGGGAAGCTCGCCGGTTTCGCCTTCGTGCACGATCGCCGCGGACGTATGCGCGCCGGACATCGCGGAGGTGACCACGACGGTATAAGCGCCGGCCGTGAGATTCGGCGCGAAGTATCTGCCGCTCTGGTCGGCGATCAGCGAACGCCGGAGGCCATTCTCGCCGATCAGCGTCACGGTGGCCAGCGGCACCGGGTCGCCTCCGGCGTCGAAGATGGTTCCGGACAGAGCGCCTGTCTGAGGCGCGGCCAGAGCGTGCAGACAGAAGAGGATCAGCGACGCGGCCGTCGCGCGGGCGGGAAGACAATGGAACCTGTTCACTGCAACCATGGTAGCCAGTGGGACAGGCCTCCTGGCCTGGCCTTTGCAACACGAAGAAGGAATCGGGTAGGAGGGGCCTCACGGCCCCGTCCTCCCACACCACCGTACGTACTTAATTTTATACGGCGGTTTCTTCGGTTGATCCAGCGGCAAGTGCCGCCAAGGCCCGTTCTCTGTCGGACACCGCGAGCGGCAAAAACCACCGCCAGCGCAGCAGGTTGGTTCCGCCTCGCCGCTGAGCTGTGGCCCACGCCACCCTATAGAATGTGGCGTTGCTTGTCGGCTGACCCGCCCTCGGACCTTTCAGTCTGCTCCCTGCAATCGAAGATTCAGCCCTTCACGGCGGCCCTGGCTGCGGCCGCTGCTACTATGGCTTCTGCTGACTTCTCCGGTGCCGTCCCGTCCGGTTATCCGAACGGTAGTCCGATGTTCTGGACAGAGCCGGAGATCTCCTCAGGTAAGACTCGCCTTCTTCTCGCAGACCCGCCGAATTTACCTCACAGGTTCGGAATGACAATTGGGTTTCCCCGTCCCTGGCCGGGTGGCCCAACCTGCAACGGCCTCATATTCGGTTTCTGTACGTCGAATCCACGATTTCGTCATCGGCTTTCTTCAGATCCCGCCTCGCGACGGGCACCCTTGCCTAGACGGATGGTTCCGGTCATCACGGTCCATGGGGGACTTTCACCCCTTGAATGCAAATCATACTGAGCACACCAGGCCAGGAGGCCTATCCTACCTGAGTTAGAATTCATAGCGGATCTGCAGCCGTACCGCGCGCGCCTCTTGAATCGCCACGGGCAGACGCAAATTGAAAGTAGCTCCGCTGAAGTCGTTTTCCTGGAGCTTCGCACCGGCGTTCGTCACATTCAGAATATCGATCGACGGCGCGAGTCTCCCGAAAGGAAGCCGGAACTCGCGGAGAATCCGGAGATTCGAGTTAAACACCACCGGACCGCGATACAGATCCGTGGCCACCAGGAACGGACCTTGTGTCAGACCCGTCACCAGCAATTGACGCGTGAAGGGCGCGCCGCCCAGCCAATCCGCGATCCCAGCGAGCTGGATGCCGCCCCAAGCCATCGGCAGCCGATAGGTCGCGTGAATCTTGGCCACGAAGGCGCGATCCATGAAGCCCGGGCGCGTAGCGTCGATCATCGTGTTGGGGTCGGAGAACAAGGCTCCGATGACGCCAGGGTCGTTCTCGAAAACGGCGTCCCCCGGATTCGCCGGCCCGTACGATTTTTCGGCCGTAAAGGACGCGCCAACGGTCAGAGCCCGCCACGCGCCACCCATTTCCGCCACCAGTCCCGAGTTGAACGTCTCCAAGCCAGCCGGATTCGTCAACAGGTATTGGTCCTTGCCCAAGGTGGATGCGTTCTGCTGATAAACCACCAGGGGCTCAGGGTCGGAAATGGTGACGGGCGTATAATCCTGGGCCGTCACGCCGGTATCCACAGCCGCGATCCGGTGCTTGTCGTCGCGGCGAAACAAGTGCATGCTCAGGAAGGTTTGATGCGTAGCGGCCCATGCGGCGCCGAGATTGTATTCGTCGGAGTATGGCCGCGCGAGGGATGGCGAAATGGAGGAGTACGCGCCACCGAAGCGGCTGATCAGGGCGCCTTCTTCTCCAAGCTGAAACTGGCCGTCGCCGTTGCGGTCGATCCACTGATATACATTTCCGCTGAGGCTCTCCGGATTTCCGAAGTCGAGGTATCGTCCGGCCAGCGGCGCATCGAGGCGAAAATATGCGCCGCGCAGGACCAGGCGGTGAAGGCCCGGAACCTGCCAGGCGAGCGCGGCGCGCGGTGAAAGGCTGTTCCAGACGATCAGATCGGGCGCGGCGGCAAAATGCTCGGGATGCACGAACTGTCCGTCCGGCTTGGATTGTGCGGGAAGCGAGCCGCGCGAGAAGTCTCCGGTAAGCCCCAGGTTCAAAGCCAGTCCGCCCATCAACTGGACCTGGTCGGCCACATGCACCGAGGCCGCGCGCACGATCTCATGCGAATCCAGCGGCGTGTTGAATTCCACTACCTGGGCTGGCGCGCCATTGACGGTGACCAAATTGATATCCGAAGGAATCGTGACGCGGTCGAGCGATGCGGATGTTTTCCAGCCCCAGCCCGCCACGATTTGATGACGCGACTTACCGATGCTCGCCGGGGCCGGCTGCCAGGCGGTCTCCACGCCCTGCCTGGTGCGCACCGCAAGGTCGGAGATGGGCGGGGCCCCAGTGACTGCGCCGCCCAGCAACTCGACTTTGCTCTCCTGCGCCCCAAACACCACTGGCGGTGGATCGGCGCTGATGTGTGTGGCTTGATCCCCGTAACGCACTTGCAAGACTCCGAAGGGGGAAGCGCCAGCCCAGTGGTGCGTCCAGCCGGCCTGCAGGAAATCCAGATGATCGATTCCGCTTTCGCCGGAATAGCCGCCTGGGAGGATGAAGGGCGGCGACATGCGGCGGTCCACCAGCGATTCCATATCTTCCGGCACCGCCCAGTCCGGCACATTAATCCGCGAACCGCTGTACAGCGCGTCGAATTGATCGTGCGGGCCAGCCTCAAATCGGCCCCTCGCGTTCCCGAACAGAATGCGGCTGCGCTGGTCGTTCCCCGGTGGCGCGAGCGGTACGGTCTGCAGCGACCATTGCGCCGTACCCGTTATGGAGATGTCCGCCCATTTCCTTACGGGGCCCGCGGCATGGACGCTGTCGCGTGTGAACCAGCGGAAATCGCCGGCTTGCTGGACCAGTCCCCGATCGGGCGGCGGAGGCAGGTTCGAAGACGCCAGAAATGCGCCGGTATCCGCGGTCGCCAGCGAGGCGTGCCAGGAAGCTCCCGGTTGCGCGGGAAAGATGCCGATTTCGGTCCCGTAACCGCTCGCATCCGGTTGCGCGAAATTGCTTTGCACCACCACTTCATCCAAAGCCTGCAGGTCGGGCACAATCATGGGGCGTCCCGGCTGATAAGAATCGGTCGCATCCATTCCGAGGAGCTTGTATTGGACATCGGTCCAGGAAAGGCCCATTTGCGAGTCGACGGACAGATGATTGTCGTTCAACCCGGTGAAGTCGAGAGGCTGGGTGACGCTCGATGGCTCCCGGCTCAGCAGCATGCCCTGCAAAGTGAATGCTTCGGGATACTCCTGTCCGCGAGTCGCATCGGCAAAGACCCCCGCGGGCGGGACGGCGACTTGAGTGGCCTGGCGCAGGGTTCCCGACGCATCCGTCACCAGAGTCAAGCGCGTGGTTTGCAACGGAGCGACGTCTGCGATCACCGAGCCCGATCCATCTCCGGCTTCCAGGCGATACCGCCCGTAATCGAGAGTGACCGCAAACCCGCCGTCTGACCCGGTCCGGATCTGCGTCTTGAATCCGAGATTGCCGGTAACCAGAATTACCGCGCGCGACTGAGGATGCCCGTCCGGGCCAGTGAGTGTTCCCTCCAGGACGCCAGTCGTCAATTGGGCGACTAATAGGTTGGAAGCGAAGAGCGCCACCGCGAAGCGGCCTGCCACACTCAGTTTACGTTCGAGCAAATCGACTCCGCCTATGAGCACGTCACTTTAGGCCCGGATTGCCGGCTCTCGGGCTATTGCCGCAGCACGGCGAAACGGCTGATCGAGTACCCCAGCGCTCCACCCATGAAGACGTCCGACAGGAAGTGGGCCGATAGCGAGAGCCGCGAAAACCCAACCGCCGCGGCCAGCCCGTATGCGGCGTATGGCGCCCATCGGTGGTTTCTATAGCGGCGCGCGACGACCGTGGCGACCGAGAACGCCGCTATGGCGTGACCGGAGGGGAAACTTCCGCCTCGTCCGAAAAACGAGCCCTTGCCTTCAAACCAGCTATCCGAATAGTTGCCTCCGGCCGGAATGCTGGACGGACGCAGACGGTCGGTGGCCCCCTTCAAGACCGTCGTCAAGATCTCGGCGTCGGCCACGGCCTCGCCCGCGAACAGCGCGGTTCGTTGCATCTTCGCGTCTTTCCGGATCAGCCCGGCGGCATAAAGCGAGACCGGAGCTGCGATGGTGCCCACGATTGTGGCGTTACCCGTGAAAATGCCGTTGAACCCATGAAATGTTCCAGTACGGTGAAAATAGGCAGCCTCGGTTGGGTCCAGCGCGATCAGCCCGGCGGTGGTTCCGAGGACGGCGGCGGTGGGAATCCAGCTTTGCCCCTGCACCAGTCTGGCTGGAAACGACCAGATACGTTCCTGATCGGCGATCAGGTTCGGAAGCAATCGTCTCCAGGAGACTGGCCGCTCCGCCGCCGGAATCGGCTGCAAGACTGGAGGGGGCGCCGTCGCCTGAGCCGGCGTGGTTGTCGGGGAACCGGCAGGTGGGGCTTGATCCGGTTCAACTGCTTGCCCCGATGCCCGAGACGGAGCCGCAAGGGTGGACAGCAACATGAACGCAAGTGCCAGCTTCATATAAGGAGTGCTCCAGCCGTCGCTGCTCAACGGGAGACGCAGGCTGGGGGCGGTTGACTAACGGCGTGGCCACCGAAACCCGAGCGCTCGGCGACCGTCCGTAGGCATTCTACCATTTACGTCGTGGCGCGTCGACTAAATTCCCTGGGCGTTTTCATCTGCGCTCCGCCACCGCCCCCGATCTTACCCACGGCTCGCACAGATTCGTGCGATACTCAGATCGCGAATGTGAGCCATGGGCACGGGCTTCTTCGGGTGGTATGCGGCGACCTGGGCTTGAGCCGCCTGACTGTAAAGAAGGAGACTCGATGTTCACTTTCGCTTACCCAGCAGTTTTCAGCCGCGACGAAGACGGACGATCACTGGTTGGCTTTCCCGATTTCCCACTGCCCATACGGACGGCGCGGATGCCGGCGAAGCGATGGAGGAGGCCATCGACTGTCTGGGCAGCAGCATCGCGTTCGCGATGGTTGACAAGGCAAATGTACCCAAGCCGTCCCGTCTGAAACGCGGGCAGAAGCTGGTGCCCGTGCCATTGTGGATCGTGGCCAAACTCGCTCTCTATTGGGCGATTCGGGAGCTTGGCATGAGCCAGTCCGAACTGGCTCGCCGCCTCAAGGTGCGCGAGACCGTTGTGCGGCGCATGCTGGACCCGAACCACGACACCCGACCGGAGAAGATTCAGGCGGCGCTCGAGGCGCTCGGAAAGCGCGTGGTCATGGCTTATGACGACGCCGCGTGAACCTTAATCCCGTCACTCCGACCGGATCGCCGAAATCGGATCGATGCGCACCGCCCGCAACGCGGGCACCAGGCTTCCCAGCACGGTCATCAGCACACAGAGCCCGACCGCGCTGGCGAAAGTGAGTGCGTCCCCAGGCTGCACGCCCGCCAGGATCCCTTCCATCGCCCGCCCCGCGGCGTAGGCCAGCAGAATCCCCGGCACAACGCCCGCGCCAGCCAGCAACGCACCCTGCCGCACGATCATTTTGACGATCTCACCGGACTGCGCGCCCAGCGCGATGCGCACTCCGATCTCCTGCCTCCGCCGCGACACGGCGAACGACAGCAAGCCGTGAATACCCACGCCGGCCAGCAGAAACGCGATTGCCGCGAACGCTCCCAACACGCGCACCTGCGCCGAACGCGAAGCGGTCTCCTGATCCACGATATCCGCCATGGTGCGCACATCCGACACCGGCTGCTCGGAATCCGCGCTGCGAACGATCTGGCGCACAGCCGGCGCCAGTGTCCCCGCCGCAGTTGCGGAGCGAATCACCAGATCCTTCGGCGCATAGAAGTCCAACATCCCATCCTGCATCTGCCGGTAGGGAAGGTAGACCTGGGGTTCGCTGGTCCTCTCCAAGCCGCGCACCCGTATATCGCCCACCACCCCCACCACCATCCGGTCGTGAAACGCCATCGTGAAATGCCGGCCCAGGGGATCCTCATGCGGCCAATAGCGGCGCACAAACGATTCGCCGACCACCGCCGCGAACGGCGTATCGGCGGTATCCGATTCGCCGGTGTCGCGCCCGCGTTCGAGCGGAATCCCCATGGTGGCGAAGAACCCCGGCGTCACGAACCGCAGGCTGGCGGTATGCGACCCGGATCTTTGTACCTCAGGCGGCCTGCCATCCACGGCGACCGGCCAGATTCCGCCGTGCATCACCATCGGCAGGAAGCTGATATAGGCCGCGCTCGAAACCCCCGGCAGAGCCCGTACGGCGGAGAGCACGCGCGCGTAGAAACCCGCGCGGCCCGCGGCTTGCTCGTACTTGGGCATCGGCAGCGCTGTCCGCAGGGTCAGCACGCCGCCTGCGCGGAAGCCGGGATCGGTAGCTGCGACCCGCCACAGCGCCCGCACCAGCAACCCCGCGGAGACCAACAGCACCACCGAGGCCGTCACTTCGGCGACCACCAGCACGGAGCGCAACCGTTCGTTGCGTCCGCCACCCGCGCGCGCGCCTTCCCGCAGCGCGCTCAAATCGGATTGTCTGCAAGCTCGCAGCGCCGGAAATACGCCAAAGCCAATTCCGGTGAGGCCGGATATCAGGCCGGCGAAGATCAGCACGCGCAAATCGATGGCCGGCGACTGCGCGATGGGCAGCGAAGCGGGAACCAGCCTGGCGAGCAGCGGCACGGCGGCGAAAGCCACCAGCACGCCCAGCGCCCCTCCCGCCAGCGCCAGCACCAGGCTCTCGGTGACCAACTGGCGCACCAGGCGCTCGCGGCCCGCGCCCATGGCGGTCCTGACGGCCAACTCCCTCTGGCGGGCCAGCCCGCGGGCCATCAGCAGATTTGCCAGATTCGCGCAGGCGATCAACAGAACGCACATCGCCGCGCCGCTCAGCGCCATCAGCAACAGTCGCGACTGCTGCGACATCTCCTCGCGCAGAAGGCTGATGGAAGCCGAGGTCCGCTCATTCTCCTTCGGGAATTGCCTTTCCAGTTGGGCCGCCACCACCCCCATCTCCGCCGCGGCCTGGGGCAGCGAAACACCCGGTTTCAGCCGCGCCACGACTTCCAATATGTTATTGCCGCGGTCCAGGAAGCCTTCGGCATGCTCATGGAATCGCATCGGCGTCCATAGTTCGGCGTTGCGGCTGGGGAAATGGAAATCGCGCGGCATCACGCCGATCACCACGAACGGCTCGTTGTCCAGATTCACCCGCCGCCCGATCACACCGGCGTCGCCGCCGAATACCGCCTGCCACAACTGGTAGCTCAGCAGCAACGTTCCGGGCGCGCCTTCGCGGTCCTCCGCGGCCGTGAACAGACGCCCCATCGCGGGCTGCACGCCCAGGAGGGGAAACAGATCGGCGGTGATGGAGGTACCCTCGATTCGCTCAGGGTCGCCCTGTCCCACCAGATTTACCGAGGTATCGTAAAAGGCGCCCATGCCGTCGAACGACTTGCTCATGTGTTTCCAATCGACGTAGTTGGCGGGCGACAATTCCATCTGCGGGTAGCCGGGCAGCTTCTCCCACAGCTTCACCAGACGGTCCGGCTGGGGAAACGGCAGCGGCCGGATCAGCACGAAATCCGTCACCGAGAACGCGGCGGTATTTGCGCCGACTCCCAGCGCCAGCACCAGCATGGCGGTGAGCGCGAATCCCGGAGAGCGGGCCAGCGTGCGCGCCGTGTAGCGCAGATCCTGCCGCAGAATGTCCCCATGCACCGCGGCGGCATTGAATAGCACCTCTGACAGCGTCGCGATCCAAAGAGCAGCCATCGCCAGCGGCCCGGAAGCGTCCCGTCCGCGGCGGGCCCAGACCGCGCGCATCTCTTCTCCATACTGCGCGCGGAACGACGCCGGATAGAGCCTCAGGAGCAGATCGTAGGCGCGCATCATGCCCTCCCCTCCACGAATCCCCGATTGCGCGCCATGCGCACGAGCTGCGTGAGCCGGCGGGCCTCCGCCCGCGCCACGGCGGCGCCCAAGGGCGCGATCCGGTAATACCGGCGACGCTCGTCGTCCAGTTCCGGAGCGGGACGATCTTGAGTCTCGACGATCAATCCTTGTTCGAGCATGCGCTGGATCGAGCGGTAAAGCGTTCCGGCGCTCAGCTTGAGCTCGCCGTTCGTGCGCGCAGCCACGTCCTGGATAATGGCGTAGCCGTGCCGGTCCTCTTCGGCCACGGCGAGCAGGATGTGGAAGGTGGCAGGAGGCAGAGGCAGGAACGCATCCGGCTGGGGCAGCGTGTCTCGCATGTCTTTATTATAGCCACACTGGATATATTGTCAATGGCTACATTGTGGCGCGGGGCGTGCGCTGGGCCCGCGCGGCATCGCCCCCGCGGCATAATCGTGGTATGGCTATCGCGTCCATCAACCCGGCCACCGGCGAGACCCTGCAGGTCTTCGAGCCGCTTTCGGCCGAAGCGCTGGAGCAAAAGCTGGCGCATGCCTTCGCCGCGTTTCAGAGTTACCGCAAGACTTCCTTCGCCGAGCGCGCCGGCTGGCTGAACAACGCCGCCCGCATTCTCGATGATGGAAAGCGGGAATACGGATGCACAATGACCGCGGAGATGGGCAAGACGCTCAAATCCGCGGTGGCCGAAGCCGAAAAGTGCGCCTGGGCCTGCCGCTATTACGCGGAAAACGGCGAGCGCCATCTGGCGGACGAAGTCATCGCCACCAACGCCTCGCGCAGCTTCGTGCGTTACCAGCCGATCGGTCCCGTGCTAGCCGTGATGCCCTGGAATTTCCCGTTTTGGCAGGTGTTCCGTTTCGCCGCGCCCGCGCTGATGGCAGGGAACGTCGGACTGCTGAAGCACTCTTCGAACGTGCCGCGGTGCGCCCTGGCCATCGAGGATATCCTGCGCCGCGCGGGCTTTCCGGATGGCGCGTTTCAGACGCTGCTCATCGGCGCGGCGCAGATCGGAAGCGTGCTGGCCGACGATCGCGTGGCCGCCGCCACTCTCACCGGCAGCGAACCGGCCGGCCGCGCAGTGGCCGCGCAATGCGGCGATCGCATCAAGAAGACCGTCCTGGAGCTGGGCGGCAGCGATCCTTTCATCGTGATGCCCAGCGCCGATTTGGACGAAGCCATTTCGACGGCCGTGAAGGCGCGCACCATCAACAACGGACAGTCGTGCATCGCGGCCAAGCGCTTCATCGTGGCCGATGACGTTTACGACGGCTTCGAGCGGCGTTTCGTCGAGACCATGCAAGCGCTGAAGATTGGCGATCCGATGGACCCAGCAATCGATGTGGGGCCGCTGGCGACCAGCGCCATCCGCTGGGAGCTGCACGCGCAGGTGGAGCGCGCCGTGGCTTCGGGAGCACGCCTGCTGCTGGGCGGGCGGATGAGCGGCGGTCCCGGCTACTTCTATGAGCCTACGGTGCTGGCCGGCTTGCCGCGCCAATCGGAAGTCTTTCGCGAAGAGCTGTTCGGACCCGTGGCCATGCTGTTTCGCGTCAAGGACGCCGCCGAAGCCATCGGATTGGCGAACGATTCGCCGTTCGGGCTGGGGTCGAGCGTGTGGACCCGCGACGACGCCGAGCAAGCGCGGTTCATCGACGAAATTCAGGCGGGGGCGGTTTTCGTGAACGGCATGGTGGCATCCGATCCGAGGCTGCCTTTCGGCGGCGTGAAGCGCTCCGGGTACGGCCGCGAGCTGGGCGTGTTCGGCATACGCGAATTCGTCAATGTCAAGACCGTCTGGCGCAAGTAACCTGCCATTTCGCTAGGTATGACACGGCTGTCCAATCGGATTGGAGCAGCCTCGATGAGGTTCGCAAGGCGTTTCCGGCGACAGATATGGTGGCGGATCCGGCAATCTTCAACATCAAGGGCAACCACTACCGCCTGATTGTCCGCATGGTGTTCCGGTATAAGCGGATCTATATCAAGGAGTTTCTCACGCACGCCGAGTACGACAAGGGGAGGTGGAAAAAATGGCTGTAGCCGCAATCGACAAGCGCACTTATGCCCGGCTTCTGACGCGCGTGTTGCCGCAGATCATCACCAACGAGGATGAGAACGAACGGATGATCGCCGAATTGGAGAAGCTCGATACGCGCGGCCGTCCCCTCACCCCGGAAGAGGAGCGCCTAGCGATGTTGATGAGCCTTCTGATCCGTCAGTTCGAGGAATCGCGCTATCCTCTGGGACACGCCGAGCCGGTCGAGGCCGTGCGTGTTCTCATGGAGTCGCGCGGCCTGCGGCAACGCGACCTGATTCCCGTATTCGGTTCCAGCAGCGTCACTTCGGATGTGCTCAATGGGAAACGGTCCATCAGCAAGACGCACGTGCGCAAACTCGCCGAGTTCTTCCACGTCCCGGCGAGCCTATTCATTTAGCCATTACATGCCCAAACCAAGCATGAGGCTTCGTATCGAAACACGACGCTGGCAGATCGAACACATCCGGGAGGGGTTGCGGGAAGCCAGCGCCGGGAAGTTTGCGGCGGCCCGTGCCGTGAAGCAGGTCGTGGATCGGCTGCGCCGCAAATGACGGATCTGTGCCACTTTTGAACGGAGGACAGAAGCGCTACCTGGTGTATACTGTAAAAGAGAGCGGCTCTGGACTCTGTTCACACTCGGCGCCGGCCAGCGCAGGGAATGTGGTACGCTCCTTTTTCAATTCAATCGATTCGCAACATCGTTTGAAGCGATTCCGGAGGAATGCGCACTGGCTCCATGAATAGCCCCGGCCGCGAAGCACGACTGCCCGAATTCGAAAAGCCGCCGGTGGTGGAGGTCGTTCTATCGATTCAATTCAAACCACTTGCACTGTTCCGGACGCCTCACGTTGGCCTATTCTGGCTGAAGTTCCGCGAGAAGTTCCCAACGCTTCAGGAATCAGTTCCGATCCAGCCGTCTTTTGAGGAGCCCGGTTCCCGACCGGTGAAAACTGGTATCCGCTTCGAGGCGGTCCAAATACCGCCTGTGCCCAGGTACTCTTGTTGAACGAGGCGGAAGACCAAGTGATACAAGTGCAACCTGATCGCTTCCTACACAACTGGCGCAAGAGCAAAGATGTCACGCCGTACCCCAGATACCCAGCCATCCGCGCGGCGTTTCTCAGCGAGTTGGCAGTCTTCGAGCAGTTCGTCGCCGACGAGAAACTCGGCACCCTCCAACTGAACCAATGTGAGATCACGTATGTCAATCACATCGAACCGCTAGGCATTTGGCGAAACCATGGAGAAGCAGACAAGATTCTGAGTGTTCTAGCTGACGGGCAACAATCGACGTTTCTGCCGTCCCCCGAAGACGTTTCACTCTACATGAAACACACAATCCGGTTGGACGGAAGGTTCGCTGGAAGATTACATACGTCTTTGCAGCCCGGATGGAAGAATGGGCAAGCCGGCACTCCGATTTACGTGCTTGAATTAACGGTTCGGGGGGCACCGATTGGGCAGGGCATCGGCGGCGCGCAGTCCTTTTTTGATATTGGTCACGAATGGATCGTACGCGGCTTTAAGGACGTCACTACGAGCATGATGCACGCGGTTTGGGAGATAAAGAATGGGTAGTACTGGAATCTGCCACGAAGAAACAGCGGTACTGAGCCGGAGGTCTCGACAATCGAGGCCGTCAGGAGCGACACTCTCTTGGGCTGGCCTGCTCTCCAGCCGCGAAGTAGTTCTCGGCCGTTTCCCTGTTCCAAAAGAAATTGTGATTTGGGTCGATGAGCTTCAGATGGACGGGGCCATCCCTGATTGGGTGAAGCCAACGGCGGAGAGGTTCGCCGATCTGCAGGACCTGCCACTCGGCTGGAATTCCTATTCTGCCCAGCCAATCGACCCCAGAAACATAGAGGCGGCTGGCGCACTGCTCGTTGAGATCATGCTTCAATAACACCCCGGCGCCGGCTGTCGTACCCACCGTTGCGGGCGGCGTCCAGCTCGAATGGCACATTGGCTGCGTCGACATCGAGATCAGGATTCAGCGGCCGGACCCGATCCGTGTGTACGCCTCCGACACCGACAGTGGCGACGTAATAGAGACCGCCTGGCCACCCGGTCAACCAGTTGAGTTCGGATGGCTGAAGCGGATCTCTGGATAGCGACCCACCGCCAGATGGGAGAGACTAACTGTGCAGAGAAGTTTCCGGACGATCCAAGCGTCTTGCACCAGACAGTTCTCTTTCGGCGCATTCCGCCGTGGCATTTCGTTACTGATGGCACGGGGAAGAATCGCCCGAGTTCAGCGGCCTTCGAAGACGATCGCGACGGCGACCCCATGTCCGTTTACGTTTCGGCGATCATTGAGGCAGAGGGCTGGAGTCCGGGAAGCGTCATCGTAGGCCATCTGGGATTCGCACTAGCCGGCATTCCCGCAGGCTTAGCGGGAGAAGGGACAGACCGTTCATCCCGATGGGCGCGACGACACAGCTCATGGTGTGGTGTGCGGCAAGAAGACCGATTCAGTCCGACGCACATTTGCCAAGCAGTGCACGTGGGTGATTGAGCCGGCAGCTTAGACCGACGAATGTCAGGTAGGGCTGGTGCCATGAGGCCGGTGGTTCAAATCCCAGCCTCCGCCCCTACCCGCGCTTGCCGACCGCCAAGTGACTGTGGTGCCGGCTATACAAGAAATAAATGCAAAGCCCGATCACCAGCCAGATCACCAGCCGCCACCAAGTCTCATGATCGAGTGAAGCCATCATCGCCAGGCACACCAGAATGCCCAGCACCGGCACCAGCGGCACCAGCGGCGTACGGTAAGGCCGCGGCAGATCCGGGCGCGTGTGCCGCATCACCATGATGCCGATGCACACGATCACGAACGCCAGCAGCGTGCCGATGCTGGTCATGTGTCCCAGCTTCGAAATCGGCAGGAAGCCCGAGAACAACGAAACGAAGACCATGAAGATCAGGTTGCAGTGCCAGGGAGTGCGGAACTTGGGGTGCACGTCGGAAAACACCTTGGGCAGCAGCCCATCGCGCGACATCGAGAAGAACACGCGCGATTGCCCCAGCAACATCACCAGGATCACCGAGCTATACCCGGCGATAATGCCGATCACGATCGTGATTTGCAGCGCCGCGCTGGGGAACTGCTTGATGACCGTGGCCACCGGCGACGCGTCGCCCTTGAAGATCTTGTAGTTCACCATGCCGGTGAGCACGTGCGCGAAAAGCACGTAGAGAATGGTGCAGACGGCCAGCGAGCCAATGATCCCGATGGGCATATCGCGCTGCGGCTTGCGCGCCTCCTGGGCCGCGGTGGAAACCGCATCGAATCCGATGAACGCGAAGAACACCACGGCGGCCGCGCGCATCACGCCGCTGACGCCGAACTCGCCGAACACTCCGGTGTTGGGCGGGATGAAGGGAGTGTAATTGGCCCGGTTGATGTACCCGAAACCCACGGCAATGACGATGATCACGA
>Ga0302325_10008053_pt1 | contig 23259 bp, 18 predicted proteins | sample Palsa_T0_2_FD_201948 | JGI IMG/M metagenome (GOLD analysis project Ga0302325, IMG submission 201948) | Peat permafrost microbial communities from Stordalen Mire near Abisko, Sweden - Palsa_T0_2 | ecosystem: Environmental > Terrestrial > Soil > Palsa > Peat permafrost | place: Sweden: Abisko... | reverse complement strand
CCGCCAGCCGGCGCATCCGGTTCATCTGGTAGCGCATCTTGGAACTGCTCACGTCTGCAGCCCGTCCCAGTCCCGGGTCGAGAGAATGCATATAAGTGGCCAGCGCCGAGAGCTCGGTGTCCAGAGCGCTTCCTGCCGCGGCGAGCTTGCGCTTCCCCACTACGGAGATCGCCCGCGCCCCCAAACGCTGAGCCAACTCCAGCGGATCCTTGAGGGCGCTCTGAATCACGTCGGGTAACGAAACATCATGGCGCACGAGCAGAGTACCGATCGCGGGCTCAATGAGCGTGGCCGACAGGCGCGGCAGAACTGGTGTCGTGCGCCCCAGTATGCGTTCATAAAGTACCTGCGACTGAGCGAAATAAGCGACTTCGGACGGGCCACCTACATAGGCGGAAGTGGGCAGGATGGCATCCTGAAAAACGGGCCGCAGCAGGGCGTTGGGGCTGAGTCGCTCGGGTTCTGCATCCAGAACGGCCAGCAACTCGGAAGTAGTGTAGGCCTGCCTCGCTGCCTGCCAACCACCCTCCGCCGTTCGCCGCAGTGGAACCCGCGCCCCGGATTCGCGATCGAACAGAAAGAGCAAACTGGATAGCTGCGGTACCAAAACCTGGGAGTGATACCCGGCAGCAGCAAGCTGCGTGTCACGATCGGTGATGGCTACCCGAAGCTCATCTGCGCGGACGATCGCCTGGCGCAGAACGTCGCTACCCAAGGCATGGAATCCGCGCGAAGAAGCGTCCACCACTACGAGCCCCTGCCCGGCAAAGGTGTGGGAGATGAATTCGGCGAAAGCCTGGCCCAGACTCTGGCCATCCCTATAACAGGCGGCGAGCTCATCGAGCACCGGCCCGGGACCGAGGATTTCGCCCGCCTGGGCCACCAGCTCCTCAACATCCTTTCCCAGGATCACGCCCCCAGCCGCCACACTGTGCGCCTGCCCAGGCATCAGCCGGATAGTCTTCAGCAGGTGCCGGTCGGGCAGCGTTACGTGACTCGCTTCTGCCAGGTCATGATCTTCGCTTGCCAACCAGAAAATCGGCACGTGCGGGTTCCCGGAGGCGGAGGCGTCTTTTGCTTTGCGAATCACGGTCGCCGCTTTGAGAATGGTAAAGAGCGGGCCGCCGAAGAGCGTCACCTGCTGGCCGGTGACCACTGCGCCCGCGCCATTGCGCAGCCGTGCGATGTTCTGGAAGACCGCGTCAGAAGCGCCGAAACTGCGGTTTTGCTGCTCCAGCAAGTCGCCAAGAGTCGCGCGGTGAGCAGGGGGAAGAACCGGGGGTGCGGTCATCCACCGGGTGGAATACGCGCTGGCTGTGTAGAAGGGCGCGAGCGCTTCACGGTGCTCTGCGAAGTCCAGGAACAGCCGGCTAAGACCGGGCATGAGCGCGATGGGATAACACTCGGTCTTCACCGCCGTCTCCTCTTCCAACGCCATCCGTTCTCTCCCTCCGCTGTAGTTTCTCACGACGCTACCGCAGCAGCCGGCGCATAAAGCGCCAGCAAGCCCCTACGCTCCCGCCACGATAGGATGGGCCTCCAGGGCCTGAAGATGCAGAGGAATTGTCTACCCGTCTCCGCGGGCCATCGGTCCGCCGATGACCGGATGGTAATTTAAATTATCCGAGAGCGTGAAGGAGTGGCATGGCCAAGAAACAGGCGTTGAGTAAGAGTCCAGCCAAGAAAACCAGCAGCAAAAGCCCCGAAGTCGAAGTGATCTCATCCAAGTTGAGCTATGAAGGTCCGCTCTTCCGCGTATACACCGACGAAATTCTGGAGCAGGGCCGGAAAGTGATGCGCGATGTAGTGCGTCACAACGGATCGGTCGTCGTCCTGGCGATCGACGATGCGAAGAGCAAGCGCGACCCTTTGATCGTGATGGAGCGCCAGTATCGTCACGCCGCCAAAGAATATCTGCTCGAGGTTCCGGCAGGAAAATTGGAGGAGGGCGAGGATGCACTGGCGGGCGCCAAGCGCGAACTGTTGGAAGAGACGGGCTTTCGCGCCGCGCGCTGGCGCAAAATGGTGCGCTACTTTGCCAGCCCCGGCTTTCTGGGTGAATGGATGCAGGTGTTCATCGCTGAAGGCCTGACTGTGGGAGAGGCACAGCCGGAATACGACGAACAACTCGAAATAGAAATGATGCCCCTCTCCAAGCTGCTGGCCATGATCGAAGCGGGCAAGGTACACGACGGTAAAACACTGATTTCAGTGATGCTTTATGACCGCCTGCGGCAAAGAGGGAAAAAAAAGAACAGGAAATAGTGCACCCGCCGCGGAAGCGGCATGCTATTCCACCGACATTTGAGGAAAACCATTCGACCTCGTGATGCGTCTGTAAAGGAGAGCAGTTTGTTCTCCTCATGCTCGATCCGCGTCAAGGAAGGTCGACAAGCTAGTGGCTCAATACAAAGGCAAGGTCAAGTGGTTCAATAACGCGAAAGGTTACGGCTTTATCGGCCGGGACGACGGACCTGACGTGTTTGTTCATTACAGTGCGATCCAACTCGATGGATACAAGAGCTTGAAGGAAGGGGACGAGGTGGAATTCGACATCGTTCAGGGACAGAAAGGTCCTCAAGCCGATTCCGTAACTCGAGTGCGAGAAGTAGCCTAACGCCTCACTCAACAAATCGCGGGCTCCTGCCTGCGCATAGCTGTGAACAAAAGCGTCTTGCTTTCGCGGCGCACCCTGGTGCGCCGCAAAATGTTTCTGCGGCCGAAATCGATTCCTCGCAAGAGTGCTTGCATTTTGCCTGGGCAGGCATGTGCGCGGGGATCTTTGTGGAGTGTGAGCCCAACCTGGCTAGGTGAAGCGCTCTTAAGGCGGGGCCTCTCGGGCCAAGAAGTTCTTCAACAGAAACCTGTATCTACGCCACGCCAGTTGGCGGGAAACCAGGGCTCGGCTTACGACGACAGATTGAGCAAACCTGCTCATGAATATTCAAGCTGTTCCGGGCTGCGTCCTTATTATGCAATGCCTTTTGCCGAATCTTCTCCGTCAGATGCGTTGGTTGGCCAAACAATTGAGATGACGCCATCAATTGCCCCCAACTGAGGACAGCCGCCTCATAACGTTGTTGGAGTCTCAGGTATTCTGTGCAAGGCATAATCCTTCCCCGTCGAGATGCCATGGTACTTGATGAGATCAAGCCATGAAGCTTGTCATATTGCGCCACCGCGGTGGCCTATGAGGTTCCTGGTGTCAACCTGGGCAGTCCGCTTGCCCTCTTTTGGACATGCCCTGAATACAGACAAGCCATTGAAATAAAATAGCGATCGGGTCTTACCAGGTGGACAACAAATCCATTGCGCAGTTACTTGCCGAAACCGCCGACTTGCTGGAGATTGCAGCGGGAGACCCGTTCCGTATCCGCTCCTACCGGCGGGCCGCGGAAGCTGTAGAGAACAGTACCGAGCAACTCAGCTCCTTCGTGAACGAGCCCGCCCGCCTGCTTGCCATTCAAGGCATCGGCAAAGGCATGGCCACGAACATCCAGGAGATCGAAACCCGCGGAAGCCTGAAGCTGCGCGACGAGCTGCTGACCAAGTATCGGCCGACCATGCTGGAATTGCTGAAGCTGCCAGGCATGGGACCCAAGACGGTGTCCCTCCTGTGGGAGGCGTTGCAAGTAAGCGACATCGAACAGTTGCAGGCCGCAATCGACGCCGGCAAGCTGGCGACGTTGCCGCGCTTTGGACAAAAGCTGATCGAGAAGTTGTCTCGCGGGATCGCGGAATATCGCAAGAACAGTGGACGCTTTCTGCTCGACGACGCCGAAGCCGCAGCCGAGCGAGTGACCCTCTACCTGGAACAGTTCCCGGGGATCGAAGAGGTCATGCCGGCCGGGTCTCTGCGGCGAGGACGCGAAACGGTAGGCGATCTGGACCTGCTGGTGACCGGTCCGGCTTGCGCCGAAGAGACAGTGGCCGCTGCAGTCGAGTACACCGCAGCCTATCCCCCAATCGCCGAGCTGCTGGCAAGAGGCCAGAACAAAGTGAGCTTTCGTTTGCGCAGCGGACTGCAGGTTGATGTGCGCCTGTTGCCGAGAGCGTCCTACGGTGCGGCCTTGCAATACTTCACCGGCTCGAAAATGCACAATGTTTCTCTGCGCCAGCGCGCGTTGAAGCGCGGCTATACCCTAAGCGAGTATGCGCTGGCACGTTTGGACGACGGCGCGGTGGTGGCGGCGGCATCCGAAGAGGAGATTTATGGGGCGCTGGGCCTGGACTGGATTCCACCCGAGCTGCGCGAAAACCAGGGCGAGATCGAAGCCGCCGCCGAGCATCGCCTGCCGCGGCTGATCGAAACCAGTGACCTGCGCGGCGATGTGCATATGCACACGCAGGCCACGGACGGACGAAACAGTATCCTCGAAATGGCGGAAGCAGGCGTCGCGCGCGGCTACCAGTACATTGCCATCACCGACCACTCGAAGAATCTTGCCATGGTCAACGGACTCGACGATCAGCGCGCGCTCGAACATATGAAACAGATTCGCGAAGTGGATGCGCGCATGGAGGGCCGCATCCGGGTGCTGACCGGGATCGAAGTCGATATCCTGGGCGATGGAGAAATCGATCTCTCGCCCGACGTGCTGGCTCAGATGGACGTGGTGATTGCCAGCGTTCACTCTCTCTTCCAGCAGCCCAAACAACAAATGACGGAGCGTCTGATCAAAGCGCTGGAGAACCCGTACATCAGGATTCTAGGGCATCTGACAGGGCGCTTATTACTGCGCAGGGATAGCTACGAAATGGATTTGACAGCAGTGCTCAAGCAGGCGGCAAAGCTCGGGGTCGCGGTGGAACACAATGCCTATCCCGACCGGCTTGACCTGTGCGACATCGACTTGCGTCGAGCGCGGGAGCTGGGCTGCAACATTGTGATCAATACCGACTCGCACCACATCAGCCATCTGGACGCCATGCATTACGGTGTCCGCCAATTGCGACGGGCCTGGCTGACGAAAGCGGACATCCTGAACACGCGGCCGGTCGAGGATTTTCTGGCGGCGTTACGTCCGCGGGCGAACTCGCTACTCGCGAGAAGCTAATTAACAGTCCCGCAGGACGGCTGACAGCGTTTGCGTGAGAAGCGAGAGCGGAACCGCTCTCCAATTAGAAGACGCGCTCATCTACGATGGAGCGCAGATACTTGCCGTAGCCACTTTTTGCTACCCGCGCAATCAGCTTTTCCAGTTGCGCGGCGTCGATCCAGCCTAAGCGATAGGCGATCTCTTCAGGACAGGCAACCTTGAGTCCTTGCCGCTTCTCGATGGTCTCGATAAAAATTGCTGCTTCGATGAGGGAGTCGTGGGTACCGGTGTCAAGCCAGGCAAAGCCCCGGCCCAGGACCTGGGTACGCAGCTTACCTCTTTCCAAATAGCGGCGATTGACATCGGTTATTTCCAGTTCGCCGCGCGCCGAAGGCGCGATTTGCCGGGCAATCTGCGAGGCCTCGCCGTCAAAAAAATAAAGGCCTGTCACCGCGTAGCGGGATTTTGGCTTCTCGGGTTTTTCTTCAATGGATAACGCGCGGCCCGAAGTGTCGAATTCCACCACTCCGTATCGCTCCGGATCCGAGACTGGATAGGCAAAGACCACAGCGCCATCTTGGATCTGCGCCGCCGCCTGAAGACTTTGGGCGAAGTCGTGGCCGTAAAAAATATTGTCTCCAAGAATGAGAGAAGACGGCGCGCCGCCAATAAATTCCTCGCCGATAATCAGCGCCTGGGCCAAGCCATCCGGAGTCGGCTGTACAGCATATTGAAAGGACATGCCCCACTGCTCACCAGAGCCCAGGAGCCGTTCGAAGAGCGCCGTGTCCGCGGGCGTAGAGATGATGAGAACCTCGCGAATGCCGGCCAGCATCAGCACGGACAGCGGGTAGTAGATCATCGGCTTGTCGTAGACGGGAAGCAACTGCTTGGAGACGACATGGGTGACGGGATAGAGGCGGGTTCCGGAACCGCCGGCGAGAATGATGCCCTTCATCGCCTGGCGCCTCCGCGGTGGGCATAATTCTGATCGATCCATTGCCGGTAGGCGCCGCTGGTCACCTGCTCGACCCAATCCTGATGGGCGAGATACCACTGCACAGTTCGGCGCAGGCCGGTAGCAAAGGTCTCCGCCGGACGCCAACCGAGTTTCTGTTCGATCTTGGTCGCGTTGATGGCATAGCGACGGTCGTGACCCGGCCGGTCGGTCACGAAGGTGATCAAGTCACGGTGAGGCACATGGGGCGAGCTAGGCCGCATCTCGTCGAGCAGGCTGCAGAGCAGCTCCACCGTATCGAGGTTGGCCTGCTCATTACGGCCACCGATGTTATAGGTTTCGCCGATCTCGCCGCGTTCCAGCACGGCCCGCAGCGCGGAGCAGTGATCGCCCACGTAGAGCCAATCTCGCACCTGGCGGCCGTCACCGTATACGGGCAGCGGCTTGCCGGCGATGGCATTGGTGATCATCAGGGGCAGGAGCTTCTCCGGAAATTGATAAGGGCCGTAGTTGTTGGAGCAATTGGTGGTCACCGCGGGCAACCCATAGCTATGAACGTAGGCGCGTACCAGATGATCGGAACCCGCCTTGGAGGCGGCATACGGACTGTTGGGAGCGTAGGCGGTGGTCTCCTCGAACGGCGGATCCTGGGGGCGAAGCGTACCGTACACCTCGTCGGTCGAGACATGCAGAAAACGAAACTTCTGCCGGTCTTCGGGAGTGAGTTTTGCCAGATAGGCCCGGGCAGCCTCGAGCAGCCGGAAGGTGCCGTCGACGTTGGTGCGGACGAACGCCTCGGGGCCGGAAAGAGAACGATCCACGTGGCTTTCAGCCGCGAAATGCAGGATAGCGCGCGGTTGATAGCGATCGAGCAAACGGTCGAGCAACGGCGCGTCGCAGATGTCTCCCTGCTCGAAATGGTAGCCGGGATGGTGCTCAATCGAAGTGAGGTTCTGCAAGTTGCCCGCATAGGTGAGCTTGTCGAGGTTGACCAGTGGCGAGCCCACCAGCGCGAGCCAATCCAGAACGAAGTTCGATCCAATAAACCCGGCTCCGCCGGTCACGAGAATGGGCGACAGATCGTTAAGCATCACTCACCTCTAGAGCATTTTCACTTCTACTCTGCCCAGTCGGGTTAAGCGAAGTGCGACTTTTCTTGAGGAAAAGCCGCTTCGGGAGCCGTCCCCTTGTATACACCAGAAGCGAACATGCCGCAGGCGATCCCCCTGGATTGTAATGGAGGCCGAAACCACTAGCCTCATTGCGAGCGCGTGGGCAGGCTGGCGCGGAAGTACTCGAGCGACAGCTGGAGACCCTGGCGCAAGGCGATCTTCGGCTCCCAACCGAGAAGGGTTTTCGCCTTGGTAATGTCGGGACAGCGTTGCATTGGATCGTCAACGGGCAATGGCTCGTAGCGAATCTTGCTACGGGATCCGGTGACGGCCAGAACCTCGCGCGCGCAGTCCCTGATGGTCCACTCCACCGGGTTGCCGATGTTCACCGGAAGATGCTCTCTGGAACGCGAGAGAAGAAGAATGCCGGCGATCAAATCGGAGACATAGCAGAAGCTTCTCGTCTGGTTGCCATCTCCATAGACGGTGAGGTCTTCATCGAGCAGCGCCTGGATCATCAGGTTGGAGATGACACGCCCATCGGTCGGCTGCAAGCGCGGACCGTAGGTGTTGAAGATGCGCACCATGTGGGTATCCACGCCGTAGTAACGGTGGTAGGCCATGATGAGGGCTTCGGAAAATCGCTTAGCTTCGTCGTAAACCGAACGGGGTCCGATGGGATTGACACGGCCCCAGTAGCTTTCCGTCTGCGGGTGAACATCGGGGTCGCCGTAACACTCGGAGGTGGAGGCGTGGAGAAAACCGGCTTGATATTTGCGCGCCAAATCGAGGACGTTCCTGGTGCCCTGGGAGCCAACATTCAGCGTCTCCGGCCCCAGGCGCGCGTAATCGGCAGGGCTGGCGGGCGAGGCGAAGTTGAAGAGATAGTCGACCGATCCCAGGTCGAATGGCTGGCAGATGTCCTGCTCTACCAGGGTGAACTTTGGCTCGCTGCTCAGCCCGGCCAGATTGGCGGTCCGTCCGGTAGAGAGATTATCTACGCCCACGACATGATTGCCCGCGGCAATCAATGCATCGCATAGATGGGAGCCGAGGAAGCCGGCGGCGCCGGTGACCAGGACACGATGAGTCGTCAATATACGGTTCCCCTCGTCTTGAAATACTTCCAACTGCTTCAGAGTTGATCCGGGTTTGGATTTCCCGGAGTATCCAAGCGTTCTCTAAGGCCAGCGTTTGGTCGACGCAGATTCGACCGAGGTGTGCTGCGAGGGCCTGCCTACGCAGAGATACGTGAAGCCAAGATCCTGCATGACCCAGGGATCGAAGAGATTGCGCCCGTCGATCACGATGGGGTAGCGCAGCGTGTAGCGCAAGCGCTTGAGATCCAGGCGGCTGAATTCGGCCCAGTCGGTGAGGATCAACAAGGCGTCGGCGTTGTCGGCGGCCGCATAGGGATCGTCGGTATATTGCAGGTTGGCATGAGGTGGCATTTCCACCTTGGCGCGTTCGATGGCGGCCGGATCATGAGCGCAGATCGAGGCCCCGGCATCCAGCAGCATACGGATGATTTCCAGAGCGGGAGACTCGCGGATATCATCTGTGCCACCCTTGAAGGCCAGGCCGAGCACCCCGAGACGTTTCTTGCGCAGGGTCCACAGTGCGGAGCGAATCTTCTGAAAGAACCGCTCTTTCTGTAGCTCGTTAATCTTTTCCACTTCCTCCAGCAGGCCGAAGTCGATACCCAATTGCTGCGCGACATAGCGGAAGGCGGCAACATCTTTCGGGAAGCAAGAGCCTCCGTAGCCGATTCCGGCACTCAGGAAGCGCTTGCCGATGCGCTTATCCAGGCCCATCCCCCGAGCCACGTGCTCCACATCCGCGTCCACCGCCTCGCAGAGGTTGGCCACTACGTTGATAAAGGAGATTTTCATGGCCAGAAACGCATTTGAGGCGTGCTTGATGATCTCTGCCGCCTTCGTTGAAGTCTGCAAAAACGGCGGCAGATCGGTAGCGCACCGATGCCCTGGAACGGCGTCCGAACGCTCGTAGTAGCTGCCCGAGGTAAGGGGCTCATAGATGGCAGCCAGCAGTCGCGCCGCGTTCTCACTATCGGCGCCGAGAACAATCCGGTCCGGGTGGAGAAAGTCCTTCACTGCTGTGCCTTCGCGAAGGAATTCAGGATTTGAAGTCACATCGAAGAGCGCGCGAGAGACGCCATTGCGTTCGATGGTGCGCCGGATCCAGTCGTTGGTGTACACCGGCACCGTACTTTTCTCCACGATAACCTTATAGGAGTGGATCGAACGGGCGATCTCGCTGGCTACCGCGTCTACGTACGACAGATCCGCATTGCCGGTCTCGCTTTGCGGCGTACCGACGGCGATGAAGATAACTTGCGACTCCTGCGTGGCATGGCTGAGGTCGGTGGTGAACTGCACCTGTCCGCTGGCACGATGTCTGCCCAGCAGCTCAGGCAGAAACTCCTCGTGAATTGGCACCACGCCCTGGTTTAGCTTATTTACTTTGTCTTCATCGTTGTCGACGCACAAAACCCGGTGGCCGATCTCGGCGAAGCAGGCGGCCGCCACCAAACCAACGTATCCCGATCCGACGACAGTAATTGCAATGGATTCGCTCATCTTGTTTTCTGGATCCGCCTTAGCACCAAATGAATCGATGTAACTACTATCTTTGGGGGAAAGCCATACTCAAATCGTGCAAGATTGACACGAAAATCGGATAGAGGCGATCCTAAGCCACTCGCTTTGCGCCTTCTTCTGTGACAATAAGCAATGCGTTAAGCCGTCGCCCTGACACTGTCCGTGTTCTTGGTGGGTGAGCCGGAGGCCCGTGCCTCATTCTTTGCTTCTTCCTCATGATATTCCATTTCGGTATTGATGGACCAGACGTTATCTTTGTCCTCTATACCGGCAATGATGTTATCGACGGCGGTCATGGCGGTCAGCATAGAGTGGTCCTGATTGTTGTACTTGTGCATCCCGTTACGGCCAACCAGGTACAAGTTGGGGAAGCGATCGAGAAATTCGCGAATGATGTGGAACCGGTCGTAGGTGCCAAAATAGGCTGGATAGGTCTTAGGAACGCGCACCACGTGCGCGTCGGTTACGTCGCAAGCCCGCAGAATCCCGATCTTTTCCACTTCGGCAATGGCGAATTTCTTCAGATCCTCGTCCGCCATTTTCCACAAGGCGTCGGTCTGATAGCAAAAATATTCGAGCCCAATCCAGGTCTTGGAGGGGTCGGCGACCATATAAGGACTCCAGTTGTTGAAGATCTGCAGCCGCCCCACCAGTACGTCCGGCTCCTGGATATAGATCCAGTTGTCCTTGAGTGGGCCGCCGTCCGCCTCGCGCACCGTCAACCCATTGACCAGAAGCCCCACAGTGATGAAGTCGCGATATTGCAGGCCATCGCTCACTTCGCGGACCTCACTGGGAATCGGAGTATCCAGAGCGTCGATCAGTTCACGCACCGGCATGGTGGAGAAGACATAGTCTGCCGGAAAGCGGCGCCGCTCCCCGCTATGGCTGACCGCCTCCACCGCGGTGATCCTGTCGCCCTGGACGAATAGCCGGGTGGCGCGCCAACCGAGAAGAATCTCTCCCCCCCGGCTGCGAATCTGGTCGGCGGCGTGTTCCCACAGCTGACCCGGACCATATTTTGGATAAAGAAATTTTTCGATCAGAGAGGTCTCAGTTCCCTTCTGCTGGATCGCCTCGTCGCGGGGGGAAGAAAAGGCCTTCTTAAGAAAATGGAGAACGGCGGTGGTAAGCGACAGTCCTTTGATTCGCTGTGCTCCCCACTCGGCGCTGATCTCCTCACAGGGCACGCCCCAGACCTTCTCGGTGTAGGACTTGAAAAATGTCAGGTACAGTTGGCGGCCAAAGCGGTTGATCAGGAAATCCTCAAGCGACTTCTCCACCTTGCGGGGAAAGAGCCTGGCCCGCAGATAGCTGACACCGATTTTCACAGTGCGGATCAAGCCCAGTTTGCGCAGCGTGTCCCCAGTCAGCTTGATGGGGTAATCGAAGAATCTGCGCAGGAAGTAGATGCGGCTCTTGCGCGGGCGGACCAGCATCACCAGGTCCGTGGTTTCGGGCGAAAGCCCCTGACTATTAGTCCTTAGGGTTCGCTGCTTATTCTGGTGACGCAAGGCATGCTGCGCATCCGCGCCTGCTTCGGGCGGCATCAACTCCATCCACCAGTTCATCACCCGGTCGGATTTGGAAAAGAAGCGATGGCCCCCGATGTCAATGCGGTTGCCATTGTGCCTGATGGTGCGCGAGATGCCGCCTATCTCATGGCTGGCTTCGAGCACAATGGGATGCACGTCGGAACGGCGAAGAAACTCCAGAGCGGCCGTGAGCCCCGCGGGACCGGCGCCAATGAGTAGGGCAGTTTTAGGCATGAGCACTCCAGACGCTTGCGATCAAAAACCACGGAACCACGACATTAAGCACTTTCACTTCGACTGTGCGCAGGCCAGGGCAAAGGATGCCTCTTGGCTCTAGAAAAAGAGACGCCGGCCTTCGCCTCCCGGCAAACGCCAGCAGTGGAAACGCTCTGGAGTATCTCTCCAACAGGTGGTGGGCCATCCACACTACGGTAACAGGAGAGATTCTGGAAGACACGGCGCATGGGCATGGGAGAGATTTACCCGGTTGCAAGTTCCACTGCACACGCTTCACCGTGGTGAGATTCCAGAACGTATTGTGTGCTCTCCCTGCTATTACCCGGAAAGGTTCCGGCTCATCCCTAGCCAAGCGTAAATGAACCCGTGACTGCTTCTCAAGCCCTAGCCGTGTAAAGCCTACCACGATGAGTCCCCGTTGCGTTCGCAGCGAATTCATCCGGTACCTTCTGCGCTAATTGTTTTCGCTGTTCTGTTCTAAGACAGCGTTGTTTCTCTTCTAGACAGACGAGTGGCTTTTGATTACCCTGAACGTGCATTAGCAGGAATGCTGTTGCAAATAAACGCATTTTGCAATGGCGTTCTAAGATCTGCTGCGAAGCTTGAGTCTTTCAGCTTCACGAGCAGGTTTCTCTAATACAGTTCTGGATTTCGATGCAACCGCGAGCCGCCCCTTTTCGGGCATCAGTATGTGTACTAGCGCTGCAACTATTGTTGGATTTGTAACCAGCGAGGTTACTTGGTAGAAACGAGTGGATGCAGCGCATGCTCTATTTGTGTCTGTACTCTGCATGAGCAGATGAAGCCTGAACCAGGGAGTGGGAATGCGTCATCTCGCCCTGGACTTCTGGATATCTCCAGACACCGAAGGTATCAACATTTGATTTCACGGGCGGCTAACATGCGACTTCTCTCTAGAGCACTAGCGTTCGCAGTTCTCGTGGCGGGAGCCATACTGCCGAACGCATCTCATGCCCAGGTGGTACCCGCGATCAAGGGCGGCGGAAGTCAAATCAATGTCTATGGGCTGTACACTCTGGTGAAAACCGATTTCAACTCCACGCTCGATTACCCGCCGGGTGCTCCCCCACCGAGCAACACTCTTGACGCCAACGGCTGGAATCAAGCCTTTGCCGCAGGCGCTGACTTCCGTCTGGGGCGGTTTGTGTTTGGCCAGCCGGCGTTGGGGACGCGCTTCACCTATAGCACCGGCACCTTCGGAAAACAAAGAACCTTCGTGTTCGGCCCCGAACTTCACTACATTTACCGGCGATTTCGCCCTTATGGCGACTTCCTGATCGGTCCCGGGAACATTACTTATAAGGATGGTCAAACGGACAATAGCATTGTTTACGAGTTCGGCGGGGGCGTGGACTACCACAAGAATCGAACCCTGAACTTTCGTTTGGTCGACTTCCAGTATCAGCTTTGGGACCTGGGAAACCACTACTATCCTCCGGGGTTTCTGCCCGGACAGCCCGGCGTCTACATCGACACCAAGCTCAAGCCTTATACTCTCAGCTTTGGTGTAGTCATCCGCGTCAGGTGAGCCAAGCCTGCCATCGAGAGCATATTGCTAAGGTTCCGGAGCGTCCGCTTCGAACCTCCCCGCGGAGAGAAACCGCGATCGGTGGCGCGTTCTCACCGCACTTACTGGACAGGCGCAAATCCTGGCCAGACCTCGAGCTGGCTTCCTGCGCGTTTTTCCTCAGCTATAGGACAGATGTGCTTTCGTAATTATTTAGGCTTCCAACTGCTCTGATCGTGAAGTAGCGATGTCTCGAGCATCCCAATCCGCCGACCCCTATCTCAGACCGTCGTTCTCCTTGTCGAACCGCATGCGCCGGCTGGCGTGGTCCATCTGCTGGACGCTGTTGTTTCGCACCTCGCCCCGGCCCTTTCATGCCTGGCGCGCTTTTCTGCTGCGCCGCTTCGGGGCCACGCTGGGCCCGAATTGTCACTTCTATCCAAAGTCCCGCGTATGGGCGCCCTGGAATCTCTTGTGCGCGGACGGGGTTTCCCTGGGCGACGAGGCAGAGATTTATAACCCCTCGCCGGTGACCATGGGATCGCATGCCATTGTTTCCCAGCAGGCTTACATTTGCGGCGCCACGCACGACTATAACGATCCATCGTTTCCGCTTATTTCCTTTCCCATGAGCCTGGGCGCATACTCATGGGTGTGTGCCCGTGCTTCCGTTTCCCCCGGAGTGAACCTGGGCGAGGGTGCGGTGCTCGGCCTGGGTTCGGTCGCCACACGTGATCTGGAACCATGGACGGTCTACGCAGGAATTCCGGCACAACCGGTAAAGCAGCGTGCGGTACGCGAGCCAAGCGCGCCAGCCACGTAATGAGTTGAACTCCACACCAAGAGCAGGAATGTTTTCCTGCATTTCTCCTGTTACTGTGATGGGGTAGGCTCGATGCGAAGGCGTTGATGCCAACTTTACGCCTACAGGAGAAATGCTCTAAGCGATGCAGCCTGTCTTGCGAATCCCTAAACCAGCAACGGCGGGCATCACCACCGCTATCGATGTCGAACCCGGGAGGAGTTGTGCAAAACCCGTCCGGTGGGAAGCCCTCAGAGTTGTGGCCGCCGTCGGAATCCTTCAGTTCACCTTGTGTATTGCACCGGCCCAGGGACAAGCGCCTGATAGCGGGGCGGGACCTTCGCAAAGCAACGAGCCGGTTCAAATCACGCCTGCGCCCAGTAATCCCTCATCGAATTCGTCCCCGCTGGAGCCGATCTTTCCCCAAGCGAATGCACCCGCTGCAGCTGCTGCCCGCTCCCCGAGATACGCGGTTCCCACAGGCCCGTCCTTGGGAGCGGGGCTGGGCTTTGGACCGATCCGCCCCGGAGATATTGTCGAGGTGCAGGTATTCGATGCCCCGGAATACTCGGTGAGCATGCCGGTCTCACCCGCCGGTGAGATTGCGATTCCTTACGCGGGCCTCTTTCACATCGAAGGCATGACGTCGATCGAGGCCGCACACGCCATCGCACGGCTCTTTGTGCAGGATCAGATCCTCCGCGATCCGCGAGTGATCGTCACTACCCAGCAATTCGGTTACAGCGTGACCGTGATGGGCGAGGTGAAAAGCCCTGGCATCTATGCCTTGGCAGGCAAGAAGCGGCTGATCGATATGCTCACGCAGGCGGGCGGGGTGAGCGACCGGGCGGGCCACGTGATCGAAATCTTCCCCGCCGGCTCGATGAAAAACCCGCAGACCGTTCTGTGGGATCCAACGCTGCGGGAAAATGACAATGCTGAACTGGAGATCAAAACGGGAGAAACCATTTTGGTGAGCCGTTGCGGCGTGGTCTACGTGGGCGGCAACGTAGGCAGGCCAGGAGCTTTTCCGTTGTGCGACTCCAACCACACCACGCTCTCCGAAGTCATTGCGTTGGCCCAGGGAACCAAGCCTTCTTCCTGGTCGCAACGTACTCTGCTGCTGCGAACCTCTGAAAGTGGGACGCGCGTGGTGCAAAAAGTCAAACTGGATGACGTCTTGCGAGGCCGGGCTGTGGACATCACCATGCAGCCGGACGACATACTCTTTATTCCGCCGAGCGTCCTCAAAGCAGCCGGAAAAACAGCGTTGACGGCCGCCGTGGGATTCGCCACGCAGGCGTATTTCTATGGGAAGTAGGGCATGCCTCGGACAGCCGCAGAACAGCAACCGGAGTAGCGCGTTTGGGTGACCGCCTCTTACCAACAGCCAATGGTAGCGAATTGCCGATGAAGTTCAGTGTCGTCACCATCTCCTTTAATCAACGGCAGTATTTGGAGGAAGCCGCACGTTCGGTGTTGACGCAGGATTACCCGGCGATCGAATACATCGTGGTAGATCCAGGCTCGACGGACGGGAGCCGGGAATTGATCGAGAGCCTGGCCAATCGGTTGGCGCGCGTGGTTTTTGAGTCCGACCAGGGCCCCGCCGACGGCCTAAACAAAGGGTTTCAGCACGCTTCAGGGGACATTTTCGGATTTCTCAACTCGGACGACGTGTTGCTGCCGGGGGCGATGAGAAGCGTGGCACAGGCCTTCGCGCAGAACCCTGAATGCGACATCGTGATGGGCAACGGTTTTATCGTCGATGCTCAAGGCAAGCGCATTCGACGCATCCGTGCAGCCGGTTTTACCCTGGATCGCTACTTCTATGGTGGCGCCACCTGGCTGCAACAGGCGACGTTTTTCCGGCGCGCGGCGTTTATGGCCGTCGGCGGCTTCAATGTGAAAAACCGCTCCTGTTGGGATGGTGAGTTGCTGGTGGACATGATGCGCAAAGGAGCCAAGGTCAAATATCTTGATCACGACCTGGCGCTTTTTCGTGTCCACGCAAAGTCCATCACCGGCTCGCGGCGGCACAGCGAAATGATGAAAGCGGATGCGGATCGCATGTTTTCTCTCTCCCGCGGCCGCAGCTGGACGGCCTGGGATACCGTGCGCGCCTATCTGTTTCGCATCGAACGGATTCTGACCCATCCCGGTGCGGTCGAGTCCGCGATCCGGGCACGCATGCGCCGGAGTTAGTGAAAGTTAAAGACCGGTGTGATCTTGCAGGGGTTTTAGCCGCTGAGGAAAAGTAGGACAATAATTCCCACCCCTCCGTGGTTAAAGCCTTAGCTTGACTAAGGCCTTACGCAGGAATGAAGCCCCACCGCTTAAAAAAGCCGGCATAGGTTTAGTCACGCTGGTTCACCGTGTGAGAAAGATTGGTGAACGGCCTTTCGGCACTTTATAATCTGGATTCTAAGGCAGTATCAGAATAGGTATACCCGGGCAGGCTTCGACGAGGATGGATTTTTCTTGATAAAAATCCAGTCTGGCAATGTGGCCGCCGGGTACAGTGTTCTGATACTGCCTATAGGGCGGCTCACGGTTATTGTGCCTCACGAACATTCGCGAGAAAACCCGACCACTTTCCGGGAGTTGGAGGTTGAGGGACGGCAGACCGTTCTTCCCAGCGGTTCTACAGCTGCTCCATCACTGGCTATCTTCGATTTACCGATTGGGTGAACTTTCAAGCGCATGAGTGTCTATCCCCCACCATCGGAACCGGTCGTACTCCCCGAGTATCGCGAGCCTAAGGAACCCGAGCGTTCCTTTCTCAGCCTCGGGTTGAACGATGGCCAGACCCTGCAGCACTTCCTCCTGATTGGCAAGAAATATATCTGGCTGGTATTGGTGTGCGCCGTACTGGGGACGGGCGCGGGATTCATGGAGAATGCCACGTCGCCTAAGGAATATCGTTCCTCGGCCAACATCGAGATAACCCAGGACACGGCTGATCAGTTCCGGGTGGATACGGGTGGAGGCTATGACAGCGGCTATATCGACGTTGCCAAGCTGGACACAGAGATCGCGATTCTAAAAAGTTCGACCCTGGCGATGGCGACCATCGTGTCACTGCACCTCGATCAGAACAAAGATTTTTTGCCGCCGGGTTCCAATTATGTCTTCGATCTAAACAAGATCCGGGACCGTCATGCATTAATCGGGATGTTTGAAGGAGGTTTGGCCGCGGAACGCTATGGCCATACCAACATTCTTGACCTGAGCTACACCGCACGCAACCCTCAGCTTGCTGCGGACATTTGTAACACCCTGATTGCCAATTACGTGGAGCACAACTTCAGCCAGAATTACACCGCCACGGAGCAGGTCTCGAATTGGTTGGAAAGACAACTGGGAGACCTGCGAAAACGACTGGAAGCCAGCCAGGAGCACATGCTGACGGTGCAGAAGGATATCGGCCTGGTCGGCATCGATCAGACGCAGAGCATCGTTCTTTCCCGCCTGGTGGACATCAGCCATGACGTCACCACGGCTGAATCGCAACGGCTGGTGGCGGAAGCCAGGTTAGTTACCATGCAGAGTGCGCCGCCCGATGTGCTGGCGACGCTGAGCGGCGATCCTGTTCTGATGGGTTTGAAGGAACGCATGACCTCCCTTCAGGCCGACTACGCCAACCTGAACGCCAAATATGGTGATAAGAACCCCAAGTTGCTTGAGATTCGCTCAGAAATGGCCGAAGTCACCGAGACGATGAAGCGGGAGCAAGGCATCGTGATTTCCCGAGCCCAGGAAGAGGTGAATGCGGCCAAACAAAACCAGGAAGCCCTGCAGCGTAGGTTGGATCAGGAAAAAAGCTCAGCCTACATGGGCAACTCCAAGGCGGTGGAATACTCCCTCGCCCGCCGCGAATACGAATCCAATCGATCGTTGTACGACGGACTGCAACAGCGACTGCAGGAGGCGGGCATCATCGCCGGCCTGCACTCGACAAATATCCGGAAAATCGACCCTGCCGATGCACCGGACTTCCCCAGCTCCCCACGCAAGTCAGTCAACCTGACGCTGGGCCTGCTCTGTGGCCTGGGCATTGGCTTGGTACTGTCTTTCCTGATAGAAGCTCTGGATACAAATATCAAAACCATTTATGACATTGAAGAGCGGCTTGGTCTGCCTATGCTTGGCGTGGTTCCGCAGGTGGACAGCAAGCTACTCTCGCCGGAGACTTTTGTCAGGGATGCCACCTCACCGATTCCCGGCGCGTGGTCGCGCTTGGCTGAGGCATACCGGGCGCTGCGCACTACCATTCTTCTTTCCCGGGCCGGCACACCGCCACAGGTTATTTTGATCAGCAGCGCCAAGCCCTCCGAGGGCAAGACTTCGATTACCACGCTGGAATCGATCGTGTTTGCGCTCAATGGCGCTCGCGTACTGTTGATCGACTCTGACCTGAGGCGGCCATCCGTGCATCTGCGGTTCAGGATCGCCAATAAGGTGGGGCTGACCTCCGTGCTCACGGGCAAGGCCGGGCCGGAAGAAGCGATCGTTCCCGTATCTGCCCTGCCCACTCTGCATATTTTGCCCGCAGGTCCCATTGCACCCATGCCCGCCGAGTTGTTGGGCTCGCTGCAGATGCAGAGGCTGGTGGAGGGCTTGCGCGCCAGCTACGACTTCATCCTGATCGATACTCCTCCGGTTTTGACCGTGACCGACGCGGCGGTGCTGGTTTCCGTCAGTGACGGAGTCGTGCTGGTTCTGCGCTACGGGCAGGCCTCCAGAAACGTGGTGGCGCGGGCCAGCGAGATCCTTTTGCGTTCCGGAGCTCACCTGCTGGGAGTGGTGTTGAACGCGGTCGATCTGCAATCGTCCGATTACGCCGAATACTACGGCCGCGCTTACAACGACTACTACCAATCCCGTGTGGATGTCGAAGAGTAGCGTTTGAGAGCAATTGTTGCCACGGGATTCGGCAAGCTCCACTTTCACGAAACAGCCCGCGCTCTGGCCGCTGCTGGGGTAGAAATCAATTTCCTCACCGGCTGGGTCCCCAAGGACAATCAGACCGCTTTGGTGGAGCTCCTGGGAAAATTCCTGGGAGAAAGGCACCTGGCCGCGCGCATGGCCGCCCGGCAGATTGGGATCCCGGGGGTCTCCGTCACTCCCGTCGCCTGGGTCGAGTTTGCCGGGACTTTCATAAAACTGATCCAACGCACCCGGGTGATTCCTCTTGATCTCGCCTATGGCATGGAGTTTCGTCTGACCGCATGGGGCAGCCGGAAATACATGAAGGATGCCGATGTGCTGCTGGTGCGCAGTGGAGCAGGGCAATCCGGCGCAATCCGAAAAGCCCGCGGCAACGGACTGGCGATTGTCACGGATCACTCCATCGCCCATCCGGCCTTCATGCATCGGGCCTTGCGGGATGAGTTCGCCCGCTTCGGTCTACCGGCTGGCTACGACTCGCGAGCGGATCTGTGGAAACTGGTACTGCGTGATTGCAACGATGCTGACCTGCTACTGGTCAACTCCGACTTCGTGAAGAAGACTTTTGTTGAAGAGGGTTACCCCGCGGGCAAGGTGCGTGTGGCCTACCTCGGGGTACGGGAGCAGTTCTTCGACCTGAAGCACGATTACCGCATTGATGGACCGGTGAGGATTCTATTTACCGGGAATTTCGATATTCGCAAGGGCGTGCGGCTCTTGCTGGAGGCGGTTCGCAACTGCCGCCGGTCTGGCCTCGACCTGCGCCTGGAGTTGATGGGTAATTTGGGCAACGGGGCGTCTTGTCTGCAAGCGGGCGACGACCAGTTCTTTACCCACACTGCCTTTGCGCCACTCAAGCAGGTTGCCGCGGCCTTCGCCAGCGCGGATTTATTTGTCTTTCCCACTTTCGCCGAGGGCTCGTCACGCTCTGGAATGGAGGCCGCTGCCGCTGGTCTGCCCATCATTACGACGGAAAATTGCGGCTTGCCGCTGGAACACGAAAAGAGCGCTATCTATGTACCGGTGAACGATGCTGACGCTCTGGCCCAAGCCATCTGCCGGCTTTCATCGCAAGAAGGTCTGCGCGAACAGATAGGCAGAAATGCAATGAGAACGGTGACGGAGAACTATACCTGGATGCAGTACGGACACCGGGTAGCGGAGTACCTCAAGGAGGCGATCGAAGAAGCGCGCCATAAGAGCTGACCTAAAGCTGGACGGGTGCGCCGACGCTCTTGGGTTAGTCAATAAGTCCCAGGTGGAGTTCAACCGCTTGCAGGAGCGAGCCGGCAACGGCATCGGCGCTCTCCTCAGCGACATTGGCTCCGGCCTTCTGACGGTCGGCTTCTCCATGGATAAAGATGGTCTTCATGCCGAAGCGATGTCCGGCTTGGATGTCTGAAAGAGAATCGCCGATGACCACGCTGTTACGCGCGGAGACCTCCGGAAAGTCTTGGCGTGCTTGTTCAAATAGCCCGATATCTGGTTTTCGACAGTGGCACGCACCGATGTCATGAGGGCAGTAATAGATCGCGTCCAGCCGCGCGCCATGCTGTGCCAAATGAGTTCGCATGTTGCCGTGAATGAGTTCCAACTGAGCTTCCGTAAAGCGGCCCAGTGCGATGCCTCGCTGATTGCTGACCACCATCACGGTCATGCCAGCGCGGTTTATGCGCGCGATCGCCTCCACCGCTCCCGGCAGCCATTGAAATTGTGACCAGTCGGTGACGTAAGCGCCTTCAGGCTGCTTACGGTTCAAAACCCCATCGCGATCGAGAAAGACGTAGCGCACCCGGCTGGATTCCATCCCATTTATGGTCATGCCTGAACGATATAATTACCAGGGCTACAGCAGAAACAGGATTGCTGTACCCAGAGTAGCTACCGCGCTGGGCCTTTTTCATCAAGAAAAAGGCCGCTTCTCGGACTCGATCGAAGCCACGTATTTCCTGTTTCTGCTCTAGCATGCCCATCCAGCGCATTACATTACTGAGTTTTCGCACCTTTGGCGATTATGTGCTGAAGGCTCCCTTTCTCTTTGAGCTGCGCCGGCTCTATCCCAATGCCGAAATCACCATAATTACCAACCGTAAGGGCGGACAAGTCTATCCCCTGGTGGACTCGAGCCTGAAGTTGGCCGTCGTCGACCACGGTGACGGAAAACTCCAGGTACTCGGCACACTCTTCAGGATCCCACGGGCGGATCTGGTCTTCGCCTTGGATGACAGCCGCACCACGCTGATTCTCTCTCTCGTGGTACGTGGCAAGCGGAAGACCGGATGGATCCAGGGGGTTAGCCGTCTCTACGCAGAAGGCGGTTTCTTTGAGTGGAAAAGTGTTCAGCCCTGGCTCTCGGCAATGGTGAAGTGCGTCTATCGGCCAGGCCGCATTCGCCGCCCTGAAGACAAGCACGATGCAGAAGTGGAACTCGAACTGCTCAATCTGCAGGGAGAAGGCCGGCCGCTGGCTTCGTATCGCAGCGACCACGCATGTCCCCCGGCCCTCCGCCAGGATCCACCCTATATCTATTGCGCTGCGGAAGCCGGTTGGCAGGCGAGGCAGCTTACCGATGAGCAATGGGCGGGCATCATTCGTGATCTGCTGCGGGCTTTTCCTAAACATACGCTTGTGGTCCACGGCGCAGCGGGGGCGGTCAAGGAGTTTGGCTCAGAAGGGCGCGTGGTTGCATACGGCCAAAGGTCTGTCCAGGAACTGTTCGACAAAATCTCGGCTGCCGAGTTGGTGATTGCTCCCGATAGTTTTGCGCTGCACCTGGCTTCGTTCTATGATGTGCCGGCGATCGGCTATTTCGGACCGGCGCATCCGCACCGCTTCCGGCCTACCGGCCCGCGCAGCAGCAGCCTCTTCCACCAGCCGGAGTGTTCGCCCTGCCTGCAGCTGCGCGGCAACAGCCCGTGCCGCAAAGGGCTGACGCAGTGCAGTTCGCTCGCGGCAATGAAACCGGCGGAGTTTGTCGCTGCGGCGGAAGCGGCGCTGGTGGCTGGTAACTGACAATGGATCACCATGGCCATTATTTCGCTCACGCTTGAATTGCGCATCGAGCAGGCTCACTCGCTGAAAGACCGCCGGCAGGTTGTCCGCAGCCTCAAGGAGAAGCTTCGTCATGGCTTCAATATTTCCGTGGCCGAGTTGGACGAGGCAGTCACCTGGCAGTCGGCAACCATCGGCGTCACCGCGATCTCCAGCTCGCGGGACTATCTTTCCGGCCTTATGCGGCAGGTGGAGAATGCTGCCGTGCGCATCGCCAATGACCTCGGCGCCCAGATTGCCGACTCATGGTGCACCTTCCTCGAGGAGGAGTCTGAGGAATAGGTTTTCTGATAATCTAAGGGGTTTGCTAAGGACTAATTCCATGGTGGAACCACGGGCACGAAAGTACCATCGCGATCGCGTCGCGGAAACGCTGCGCGAAGAGATCAGCGGCATGATCGTGGGAGAGCTCGCTGACCCGCGCATCAGCTTCGCCTACGTCAGCGAGGTGGTGATCAACCCCGGCGGAAAGTCCGCCCGGGTCTACATCGCTGTCGATGGCGGTGAAGTGGAGGAAGAGAAGACACGAGAGGCGTTGACCGCGGCCCGGGGCTTCATCCGCCACGAATTGCTGGAACGCATGGGCGTACGCCACGTTCCTGAGCTGTCGTTTCAGATCGACAAATCCAAGCATCTCAAGTTGCGCATCGACGAGCTGCTGGGACGCAATAGAAAAACCCCGAAAGCAGACGCGAAAGAGACTCCCCCAAAGCCTCAAGCGACGGTAACGTCCAAGGAGTAGCAGCAGCCGCTTACCGGCTTTCATGTCATGCAATCCACTCCACCTATCGACGCGGTGCTCAGCTCGATCGCCGGAGCCGAACACCTTCTGGTGACCGCGCACGCCCGTCCCGATGGGGATGCGATCGGGGGCCTGCTCGCCTGCTGGATGATGCTGCAGCGCATGGGCAAGAACGCCGATATGGCGCTGAGCGACCGGGTGCCGGCCATCTACCGGTCACTGCCCTGCGCGGCGCAGATTCGGCATTGCAGCCGGGTCGAAGGCGACTACGACGCCGTGATCCTGCTGGAATGTGATGGCATCGAGCGCACCCGCCTGGATGGGCTGGAGAATCGGTTTCTTATCAATATCGACCACCACACCAGTGGCCGCGCTTTCGCGCACGTGAACTGGATCGACAGCAACGCCTGCGCAGTCGCAGAACTGATTTACCAGCTCTGCGGCGCTGCCGGCATTGACATTACGCCGGAAATGGCCATCTGCCTCTACACTGCCGTGCTTTCCGACACCGGATCCTTCTGCTACGAGGGCACCGACGCCCACACCTTTGAACTCGCACGCAACCTGGTTCACCAGGGAGCCGATCCGGTACTCATCGCGCAGCAGGTTTACTTCTCCAACCCAGCGGCAAAGATCCTCTTGCTGGGCGCCGCGCTGGCTAACCTGCAGCAGGATGGAAGCCTG